>Ga0209369_1000936_pt1 | contig 19861 bp, 18 predicted proteins | sample EBPBio142010_DNA_FD_185865 | JGI IMG/M metagenome (GOLD analysis project Ga0209369, IMG submission 185865) | Wastewater treatment Type I Accumulibacter community from EBPR Bioreactor in Madison, WI, USA - Reactor 1_10/4/2010_ DNA (SPAdes)... | ecosystem: Engineered > Bioreactor > EBPR >... | reverse complement strand
CCACATAGCGCCATTGGCAATAAGGTGCCGATTTCGCTTATGAATGGCTCAACGGCATCCCCGCCGCTTTGAGCCTTAAACCCGGAAAATTCCAGCTCTCCGTGGCCCAAAATCGGGGTGCACCTCAAAATTGCCGTCGCCATTAAGCACCATAGTACCAGAGACTGGGGCTGTCACTAAACTGAATAAAATTTTATTCCCTGTAGCCGTAAGATTACCAGATATCCATTTATTCTTCGAACCACTAAAGTATTGAGGCGAAGTCACAGGAGCGGAATAGGCGCTTTCCTGAGATAAGAGCAGCCCCAATACTCCTAAAAAAGCAATTAAATAGTGGCGCCATCTACAAACGCCAAACGCGCCCCTTATCCCCATTGCCCGCACATGCCCCCTGCTATAGCGATTAAATATAGTTTTATTGTCACTAAAAGAGATGAGCGACAAGAGGTTTACTGGATAAATAAAAGCAAAAAAGAAATACGGTATTTGCCGTATTTCTTAAACCACTCTCACAAAGGACGTCGTTTTCCGCTGTATCGGATCGCGCTCCTCGACCTTCGCCCAGAAGCCTTTCCTTGAATAGCGACCTTGTAATGGGGCTGGTCCGCTTCTTCTGTACCTCGTCGTCTATGTCCAGCCCAAGCGCATATGCCACGGCGTGACCAACCCAGTCTTTAACCTGCGGCGCCTGCTTATACATACCGCCGTTTATAGCACCACGGATTGCATCTTTCTGCTCATCAGTAAGCCCTTCAGCCACTTCCTCGCTGGACGGCCAATGCCATTCCGTCACTACCGGCGCATGGTCCTGCGGCTGGGTTAGCCCTCGCCCATTACCCAAAGCGACGCTTTCGATGTGGCGCCAGTCTAGGCGGTGCGACAGCGGCGTAATATTCGACTTGCCGTAAGTGATCGGGAAGTAGCCAAACCTATCCATACCGGGAATGCCGGCCTCATTGGCCTGTCCTTCGGACATACGGTTATCTCTGATGAAAAATATGGCGCCTCACCGATACCAATACGTTCAGAAACAAACGACCAGAACACGGGCGTGTTGTCTGGTACTTCCGTATTGGCGATGGACCGCGCACGCGAATAAAGGTGAATATGGTTCTCCAGAATTCATTGTTCACTGGCGTTCACTCATGGGGGGACAAGATATGGCAATTGCCAGCCCGCCATCGAAATTTACACTTCAGTGGCTTGTGAAAAAATATGAAGCTTCTGCAGCGTTTAAGGCGCTAGCGCCAAGCACTCAGCGCACGCGGTCCAATATCCTGAAAGCAGTTTGCGAAACAGGCGGCAAAATGCTGGTTTCTCAGGTCACGCGCAATACCATCGCTGCCGGGCGCGACAGGCGCGCCGACACCCCACTCGCCGCAATAAATTTCATGAAGGTAATGGGTTACCTTTTCGAATGGGCGGTGGATGCAGGATATGCCCGCGCCAATCCGGTAAGGGACGTGAAGCGACCGAAAGCGAAGGCTATAGGTCATACACCTTGGACATATGAAGACGTTTCCAAGTTCTACGACAAGCACATGCCGGGAACGTTGGCGGGCCTCGCGATGGATTTGCTTCTGTTTACAGGCCTGCGTCGATCAGACGTTTATCGCCTTGGCCCCCAACACATCCGTAATGCTGTGGTCGAGCTTAGGGCGCAGAAAAACGATGAGCCGCTTTTCATCCCGGTACACCCTAGCCTTCAGAAGTCGATAGATGCTTGCTCGATAAGCCACATGGCGTTCCTGACTACGCCAGTACAAGGACGACCATTCAAGAGGGAATCATCTTTCGGCAACTGGTTTGCTGAAGTGTGCGACGAGGCGGGAGTATCAGGGCGCGCCCACGGCTTACGCAAACTACTGGCCCAGATCGTGGCGGAAAGCGGAGGCAGCAATGCCGAACTGAAGGCGCTTTTCGGCTGGACGACCGATGCCATGGCGGTGCATTACATAAAGAATGCGAACGCAAAAAAGCTGGCTCAATTCGGCGCGAAGAAACTAAAGAAGAACATGCCATCCCCTCTCCTAGAAACCAAAGCCCCACACCTTAAAAAAGTTGAGCTTTTTCAGTCGGTTATAAGAGGAGAACTGTCATGTGACACGATATTTGGCCTTTGGGTTCAGTATAACCCATTGAGAATCCTAAGGTCAAATTCTGCCAGTTCCAGTTTGATTGCCTTTTTTGCCACGATATTTTACCCGTCATATTCTTAAGTGTCGCAAGTCTTGGGATTTTCGCGACGGCTTGACGAATCGGCACTTGACCTACAATGTTCTCTCGGGGTGGCCTGCGCCCAACCTCCTAGACCTTCCCCAGCATGGTCTTGAACGGAGGCAAAGGGACTTCCGTCTCGGGCCGCTTGTCTTGGTCCGATCGTGCCGGATGGGTTGCTGGGGAACTGTGTCCGGGACGTGAAAGGCCAGATCATGACCCAAAACGGAAATCTTAAGCGCCGTGTGCGTGCCCGTGCTGCCAAAACCGGCGAATCTTACACGGCAGCTCTCCAACATATCCGCCAACCTCCGGACGAGCCTGCGATCCGTTCAATACGGATGGCGGTAGCCCAAACATCCCTTTTCAATGATCCGCGTGACGTTGCGGCGCTTCATGCCAGTGGAGCGGAGATGCGCCGCCTTATGCGTGACGCCCATAAGGCCGGGGCTCGCCTCTTACATTTCCCGGAAGGGACAACCTGCTGGCCACATAAACGGATCATGTCCGAAATCGGACCGAGCGAAATCGGCCCGTCCGATTGGACGCGCTTCGAATGGGGTGTTTTGCGTGAGGAACTGGAAGCGACCAGAGGACTTGCGAGCGAGCTTAAACTTTGGACGATATTCGGCTCTGTTCATGAGCTGTCCTCGCCGCATCGGCCGCACAACAGCCTGTATGTCGTTTCCGATCGTGGGGAACTGGTGACGCGCTACGATGAGCGCCTGCTATCCAACACGAAAATCTCGTTTATGTACTCGCCGGGGAAGACACCCGTGACTTTTGAGGTGGACGGTTTCCGTTTCGGCTGTGCGGTCGGCATGGAAGCGCACTATCCCGAAATATTCATCGAATACGAGCAGCTTAATGTCGATTGCGTACTGTTCTCGACAGCAGGAGAAACCGCTTCTGGTGCTCCGGCATTTGCTGCTGAGGTATTGGGGCATGCTGCAAGCAATACCTTTTGGGTCAGCTTTTCAACTCTCGCACCCCAGAGCACGGCTGCTCCTTCGGGCATTGCTTCGGTGGATGGTCAGTGGGCAGCGCAGTGCCCTATGAACGGGTTACCCGCTATCGCTGTCGCGGATATCAAAACCAACCCGGAGGGTCTTGCGCGGCCGTGGCGGAGAAAAACTCGCAGCGATCTCTACACTCCTCACCACATAGAAGGTGATCCAAGAAGTGATGGCAGAAACCTATTTTAGCTGATCATCAATGATCGGGGCCGGCCTTCGGCCCCGATAACATGTTCATGTCGCGGAAATCCTAAGTTTCGCGACAAAATCGGCGGCACCGAATTTTTCAGGGAAAATTCTGTCGCAAAAGACGTGTGCAAAAGTCAGGCTTGCGGGACTTACTTTTGCACACGTCGCGGCCCGGAATCCGGGCCGCTGCGAACGTGATGCAGGTTTCAGGAATTGCCCGACAAAGTCATTAGCTCGAAAATTCTATTGGTTTCATCCTCGTTCCGAATCGATCCCACCGACCCCTGACAAAGCACGAGATCGCTTTTTGGTCCGCATCGTGATCGTGAAAGCCAGTGAGCGTTATACCTAGCGGGAGGAAGACGATGAAGCCGGCCACCTCAAATGTATCGGCCCTGCCGCTGTGTGCCCATAGCATTTCAAGTACGTCTTTCTCGGAGGACAGAAACAGATCTTCTGATCCGTATTTTACTGGCTCGCTGGCGTCTGGTGAAAAGCTGATTTCAACCAATGAATTTTGCTCGAAGATGACTACAGGCCTATCGGGTCCAAATAGGTAGCGGGCCGCATTCGGGGGGCTGCGCTTGATCACAGGATGCGTTCCCATGATGCCCTCAACCTCTGGCGGGGACATTCCAAACCGCAAAGGACCTGCTCCACCATACCCATCAATTTGCCAAACCATCAACGAACCTTAACTGGCCAGAAGCGGCCATTCCGAATCCTTTTCCTGTCGCAAAATTTCCACAACCTGCGACACGCTCTGCCATCGTAACATGTTCGATTTGTAATGCTTCGATCAACCCGGTGAGCGAAGGGAACGGGATCGGAAGTCGACCGTGGACGAAATCTATACGCTGAGTTTGCGTTGCAGTTTCGGACCGACGCAGAGGGAATGATCGTTGAGAAAGGTCAGAGATGCTGACCCAAGGGCAACATAGTGGCCAAAAAAGGCCAAATATCGTGTCATTCGACAAGAACGAAAGAGTGGTGATCCCGACAGGATTCGAACCTGTGACATTCAGCTTAGAAGGCTGACGCTCTATCCAACTGAGCTACGGGACCTCTCCTTTCGAAAAAGATCGAAGATATTTCAATTTGCACAGGGCTTTGCCAGCAAAGCCCTGCCGAATTATCGCATTGCCCGGCCTGAAACAAGTGTCAGGCTAAACAGGCAATCAATGCACCTCAATGCGTCCAGGGCATCGTCCGGTCGAAGCGGAAATTGTCCGAGTAGGAAACCTTGCGGCGCTTCGGCTCATTCGGTTCCGTAATGCGATAGGCGATGCCATTGCGCTTTGCATAATCGACTGCTTCTTCCTGCGTGGCGAAGAACAGACGAATCTGGCTCTTCATATCACCTGAAGAAGTGTAGCCCATCAAAGGCTCGACCATACGCGGGCTTTCCGGTTCATATTCCAGAAGCCATTGGTCTGTCTTAGCCTGACCGGACTGCATTGCCGTCTTAGCTGGACGGTAAATACGTGCAACCATTTGAAGAACCCTGAACTACTCTCTTGCCCCGCTGGGGGAGCTGAAAATCCACCAAGCCAATAGTTTACACGGGAATGCATGTCAACGCGATAAAGACGCACGCCACAGCCTGTGCCGGGGCGTTCATATATCGACCATTTCAAATCTTGGGGAAGATGGTCGGAGCGGCAGGATTCGAACCTGCGACCCCCTGATCCCAAATCAGGTGCGCTACCAGACTGCGCTACGCTCCGTCGCTTTCAAGCGGTGCGGCTTCACTAGATAATCCAAAGAGATAAAGCAAGAGGCAAATTTGCCAGTTTGTGTTTTTTCCATTCAATAAAAAAAGGATGACGCATTTTTGTGGTCATCATGTTCTGCGGAACCAAATCACGCGCGCGAACGTTCCCACTTCACCATCAACCAGCTGGAGACTGAATGTGAATAGAAACGGGCTTTATCTGATTATTGGCGCGCTGATTGTCGTGGCTGCGGGTCTTGCGGTTTATGTCTATCGTGAAGAGACTAAACCCGCCGGGATTGAGATGAAAATCGGAGAAGGTGGTGTTTCCATTCAGGAAAACTGAAATCAGCAAGACGTTATAAACATATAAACCGATTAAGATTTCAAACGCTTACGCTTTGTGATGCAACGTTTCGGACTTCGCCATGTTATTTGGGGCACCAGATAAAACGGAGGACCGAAATGGGTATCCAGACTGTTTCCGACGAGCTTTATCGTCGTCATGAACGCGAATGGGCAGAGTTGCGCAACGCAGTTGAAGCAAGCGAAGCCAACCAACGGCAGCAGGAGAAGGCTTCAGGCCAAACCTCTTGCGATGACAAGACGTCTGGGCACCAGTAAGTCTTCACCAATCCACCTTGAAACGCCGCGAAAGCGGCGCTTTTTGTTTCCGCTTCGTCGTTCCAGCCGTTCGCGCCCGATGCTGCGGTAACCAAATGCGAAGGAACAATTGGTAGCGTCTCCCCATCGCGATTCGAAGAGGAGACAGACGATGGCTGCACGGAAACGCACCACCCGCTCGCCCAAGCGCTCCACAAAGCGCTCGGCCAGGTCGTCGGGCAAGTCATCCGGCTCGTCCACTCCCATGCTCGCGCTTGCCGCAATCCTCGGCCTTGGTGCTTTCAGCCTGTGGGCAACCTCGCAGCACAAGAGCCCGCAAGCCGCGATCACAGCCCTGTTCCAGCGCCCCGCTTCCAAGCCGAACACACAGTCATCTGCGAGAGCCGAGCCAAAGGCGACCGTCACCAGCAAAGCACCCGAGAACAAGGCCCCCGAGAACAAGGCGTGGTCGAAGGATTATGGCGCTGCCGTCGGCCCTATGCCGCGTCCATCGGCGCCCGTTATGGCACCCGCACCGCAAAAGCCGGTACAGCAGGCAGCAATCCAGACCGCCACCCCGCCCCGCCCCACAAATCAGGTTGTCGTGTCCCCACCAGCCGCTGCACTGCGCTCCATGCCGCCGCGTGGCGTCAACACTCCCGCAAGCTCGCCTTCGGTGATTTATGCCAAGGCGCGACTCACCATCCATAAGAATGCGTGGGACAAGTCGCCATCCATCGGCGTCGTGGAAAAAGGCCGTGAGATGCGCTCCTATGGAAAGACCGGACGCTGGCATCGCGTGATCGTCCCGAAGACGAACATGATCGGCTGGGTGCATGAAGATCAGCTTATCGGTGGACGCAACAAGCCTGACAGTGCAAGCCTTATCACCGGCTCGATTGCCAGGAAGACGCAAACTGCAACGGCAGCCGCACCAAAACAGGCTCCAAATCCAGCGCATTCACGCATGGAGCCGCCCAAAGCTGTCGGCCAGAAAAACTAGAGCTGCTCCGGTTAAAACGGAACCGCTCTATCTCTTTGTTTTTAAGCTTGTCTTTATCCCAAAAACCGGTTCCCACTTTTGGGAGACATGCTCTAATCCAGACCACGCGCCATTGCTTCGAGCTGCCGATCGCCCGGCAGATAATCGAATCCTGCTTCAATCAGTGATGAACTGTCTGCGACCAGATCACCATAAAGCTGGTCGTAGAGACCGCTTTTGCCCGCTGCCGATAGCAGGAGCCGCATGAAGACCGGTGGAACGGGTACAAGACGCAAAGGCTTTCCCAAGGCAGCACGCAGCTTCGTCACGAGTTCTTTTGTGGAGCGCGGTTGCGGCTCAGCAAGATGAAACACCCGCCCGGCAACCTTTTCGGCAGGCGCCACGCTTAAAAATGTCAGCGCATGGGCGACGTTTTCAAGCGACACGAAACTGCGCCTGTTGTCTGCCAGACCGAACGGCAACGGCAATCCGCTGTTGCAGAGCTTCATCAAGGCTTTCAGGTTCGCCCGCGCTCCGGGACCGTAAACGAGAACCGGGCGCGCGATGACGATCTCGATCCCGTTGATTTCGCGCAGATCGGCTTCCGCCTTCGCCTTGGCACGGCCGTAATCATCACGCGGCTTCAGTGGCATGTCCGGCCTCAGCGGCGACGGGTTTCCCACAATCGTATAGATCGTGGATACAAACACGAAGCGCTTTACGCCGGCGGCTTTTGCCTTGGTGGCGAGTTCCACGGCCAGTCGATGATTGACCGCATTGAATGTATCGGCATCCGGTCGTTCTGCGCCAGTGCGGTGAGCAAGTGCTGCACAATGAACAACCGTTTCAACACCTGAGAAATCTGGATCAGACAGTTCATTCCGGGACAGAGGCAGGACTTCATGCCCTTCCCCGATTAGCACTTGAGTGAGTGCGCTTCCGATAAAACCACCCGCTCCGGTGACCGCTATCTTCATCCTCAGCGTTCCGGCTGTTCGCTGCCCGCCAGAACCTGAGCGGCAAGCGTGCGCGTGATGCGGCTTTTCTGCTCAAGTGCCGCCCGGTCAAGCTTGTCGACGATCTGGATCGCAGACAGAAGCGAGCGCTCGATCCGGCTCACCAGATAGGCGACGACATGCGGCTCGACGCTTACCTGCCGGTCCGCGAAGAGTTTGTGAATAACGCCGGAAAGCAGCAGATCGTCCGGTTCCGAAATTTCCACGACGGTTGCAGCCTTGAGGCGCGAGGCAAGATCGGGAAGCTTTACGTTCCAGTTGGCTGGCCACAGACGGGAGGTCATGAGCAGGGAAGGCCCAACCCCCTGAGCCGCATTCTGCCGAACGCTGTTGATGAGATGGAAAAGTCCGGTTTCATCGAAAGGCGCAGCACCTATATCGTCGATCAGCACCGGATATTCGGCAGCGCCGTTTACAGCTTCCTCGGTAATGTTCGTGGGGTCTACCAGAAGTGCACCTGTTCCGGCGCGCCAGATTTCCGCCAGATGCGTCTTGCCTGATCCCGTCGGCCCGGCAAGGATCGTGACAGGCGACAGCCAGTTCGGCCAGCGATCGATAAGATCGACAGCGGCACGGTTAGAACCCGTGACGATCATGTCTTCCCGATGATAACCGGGCTGATGCTCAAGATTCAACGGAATCTGGCGCGGTGCCTCACGCATCGCGGCCTCCTGCAAATCCCGTTTCAAACCTTGTCCGGTTACGACCCAATCTCATTTCTCTTTGCCTGCATTCTCGCCTGCCTCGATCAGCGGCCCGGCGTCGGGGTTTGGCTGATGGTAGGCAGGATCATACATCGGTGAATGGAGATAGCTATTCAATGCGAACCGCACAAGCACCCCGACTGCAGCCGCTGCGGGCACTGCCACCAGCATTCCTGTAAAGCCGAACAGCGAGCCGAAGGCAAAAAGAGCGAACATAAGCCAGACCGGATGAAGCCCCACGGACGAGCCGACGAGCTTCGGCTGGAGGATGTTTCCTTCCACAAACTGACCAAGGAAAAACACACCCGCGACGGCACAGATCATGATCCAGTCAGGCCAGAACTGGACCAGCGCCACACCGATGGCGAGCGCCAGACCAACAAAGGAACCGATATAGGGAATAAAGCTGATGAGACCGGCAAAAAAGCCGATCAACAGGCCGAAATTAAGTCCGGTCAGCGTGAGACCGATGGCGTAATAGGTTCCCAGAATGAGACAGAGCGTTCCCTGCCCGCGAATGAAACCGGCGACGGCGGCATTCATCTCGCGGGCGATGCGGCGCACGGTATGAAGCTGGCGGCGCGGCACCCATGAATCGATGCTGCTGACCATGCGGTCCCAATCCAGAAGCATGTAGAATGCAACCACCGGAGTGACGACGAAAAGCCCCGCAATATCGATCAGCGATTTCCCCGAATTCCACAGGGATTGAAGCAAGGTCGACATGAACCCGGCGCCCTGCTGGAGCAGAGAACTCAGATTCTGCTGAATGACCGAACTGTCAATACCGATATATTTCTTCAGCCATTGAGAATCTTCGTTTGCCAGAAGCGACTGAAGTTGTGTGATGTAGTCTGGAATTTTAGAAATGAAGTCAGCTAGCTGGGTTGCCAAGATCGGCACAATAATCATCAGGCCGACTACCAGCGCCATCAGGAAGATGAGCAGGATGACGATTGTGGCCGTAAGCCGGGACAAGCCGAAACGTTCCAGCCTGTCTGCGACAGGGTCGAGGAAATAGGCCAGCGCCATGCCCGCAACAAAAGGCAACAGCACTGAACTGAATACGATCAGGAACAGAACGAAGACCGCGACGGTCCCCACCCAGAACATCGCCTGACGGCGCACCGAAGAGCCGGTCAGCGCGCCGACTTCCACATTGACGTGGATATCACCATCCCGAACTGTCGCTTCCGACTGACGGATCGTTCGGCTGGCGCTCGTGCGCGTGGGTGTCGGTTTCTTGACCATGTGCATCTATTTCCAGGAAACGAATTGGATAGAGCCAGTCCTGATAGCAGAATGGCGTTACGGATATCTTAGTGCGAACGGGAACAAGTTAGAACGGTTACTGAGGATTGCAATGTCTGTGCGAAAAGCCTGACGAAACACAACCTTCTATCGAGTTATGGACGGTGCTTTACGATTTCAGGCAGAATCCTGCACTGTTTCGCTCTTTTCGAGCTTTGTGGCCTTGCAGGCAGCGCCGTCTCGTGCCATTGCGCGCACATTCTCTGTTTATCGCATTTTTCTTGAGCAAAACCGTTACACGCTTTTGCCGAAAATGCATTAAACAGCTGCGTGGATAAGCACCCAATTTCAGGAGCAGGCCATGACCATGGAAAATAAGCCCGCCGATAAGCCTGTTGGCCAGAACGGCCTGACCTATGCGCAGGCTGGTGTCGACATCGATGCCGGGAACCTGATGGTCGAGAAGATCAAGCCGCTCGTGCGCTCCACGCGCCGCCCCGGTGCGGATGGCGAGATCGGCGGTTTTGGCGGGCTGTTCGACCTCAAGGCTGCTGGCTTCAAGGATCCGGTACTCGTTGCCGCCAATGATGGTGTCGGCACCAAGCTGAAGATCGCCATCGATGCCGACAAGCACGACACGGTGGGCATTGATCTTGTTGCCATGTGCGTCAACGATCTCGTCGTTCAGGGTGCTGAACCGCTTTTCTTCCTCGACTATTTTGCGACCGGCAAGCTTTCGCCGGATCAGGGTGTCGATATCGTTGCGGGTATCGCAGAAGGATGCCGACAAGCCGGTAGCGCACTGATAGGCGGTGAAACCGCTGAAATGCCCGGCATGTATCGCGACGGCGATTATGATCTTGCCGGTTTCGCGGTTGGTGCGGCTGAACGCGACCGTCTGCTGCCGCGTGGCGATATCGCCGAAGGTGATGTCATACTCGGCCTTGCTTCGTCCGGTGTTCATTCCAACGGATTTTCACTGGTACGCCGCATCGTTGAACTCTCCGGCCTCGGCTGGAAGTCCGATGCCCCGTTCCAGCCGGGCGCAACACTCGGTGAAGCGCTGCTCACCCCAACACGCATTTATGTGAAGCCTCTTCTTGCCGCGATCCGCGCTTCGGACGGCATCAAGGCGCTGGCACACATCACGGGCGGCGGTTTTCCCGACAATATTCCGCGCGTTCTGCCGGACGGTCTCGCTGCCGAAATCGATCTTGCGTCCATTTCCGTTCCGCCAGTCTTCTCCTGGCTTGCCAAGACGGGCGGCGTCGAGCCGAATGAAATGCTGCGCACATTCAATTGCGGCATCGGAATGATTGCCGTCGTGAAGCCTGATAAGGTCGAGGAAGTTGTGGCTGCCCTTGCCGCTGAAGGCGAAAAGGTTGTCACGCTCGGCCAGATGGTGAAGCGTGAAAAGGACGGCGTCGTCTACAAAGGCACGCTTTCGCTATGAGCCGCAAGCGGGTCGTCATCTTCATTTCGGGCGGCGGCTCCAATATGGAGGCGCTGATCCGCGCTGCGCAAGCCGCCGATTTTCCGGCGGAAGTGGTGGCGGTCTTTTCCGACAAGGAAGAAGCTGGTGGCCTTGCCAAAGCAAAGGCTGCCGGTATTGCGACACAGGTTTTCAAGCGCAAGGACTTTGCCTCGAAGGATGAGCATGAAGATGCCATTCTGGACGCGCTCGCCGCGTTGAAACCGGATATGATCTGCCTTGCTGGCTATATGCGCCTCTTGTCGGGCCGCTTCATTGCTCCCTATGAAGGCCGCATCCTCAACATTCATCCTTCCCTGCTCCCGCTTTTCCCTGGACTGCATACCCATCAGCGCGCGCTGGATGCGGGCATGAAAGTCGCAGGCTGTACCGTTCATCTGGTCACGGAAGAGATGGATGAAGGTCCGATTCTGGCCCAGGCGGCGGTGCCGGTACATGTTGGCGACGATGCCGAAGCGCTCGCAGCCCGCGTTCTCAAAGCCGAACATCAACTTTATGCGCTGGCCCTACGTAAATTTGCCGATGAGCAAAACGGCCAGCCAGATTTGACCGATGCGATGGTTTTGAGCGCCTGATGGCGCTCTTTCCATGTTCAACCGCGGCAAATTAATCACAGACGAAGTTTTTTGTTAATAAAACTTTAATTTCCCGCAAAAAGCTCTAATTCCCCTTCGTAACGGAACTTGCTTCGGCAAATCTCGTTAAGGGACGTGTAAGCGTCTCTTTCAATGTGTGTTTTAGAAGAGGACAAGGACATGTCTCTCCGTTTTTCGACTTCCTTCCTTTCGGCAATGGCCGTCATTTCAGGCATTGCGGTCACGGCTCCAGCCATTGCTGCCGACTACGTAGCTCCTCCCGCTTCGGGTCGCACCCAGCCGCGCTCGGAAGTCGGCACGCTGTCCTGCGATATCTCCCCTGCCATCGGCGTCATCATCGGCAGCCAGCAGGATGTGGACTGCGTATTCAGCCCAGCTCGTGGACGTGGTCCAGCTGAACGTTATACAGGGACGATTACCAAGCTCGGCATCGATGTCGGCTTCATCAATGGCGGTCGTGTCGCCTGGGCCGTGTGGGCTCCGACCGTTCGTCCCGAAGGCGCTCTTCAGGGCCGTTATGTCGGCGCATCTGCCAATGCCGCGATCGGCGTCGGCTTCGGCACCAACATCCTGACCGGCGGTTCGTGGAAGACGATTTCGCTTCAGCCGATCTCGCTTCAGGGCCAGCGTGGCCTGAATGCAGCTGTGGGCGTTTCCAAGCTGAAACTGCGTTACGCTGGCTAACGAGCAGCGCGAATAAACAACAACGCCGGGGCGCATATATAGTTTATATATGCGCCCCGGCGTTGTTGGATAAATATTTATGAGTTTATTTTTCGAATCCAGATCTTGGTATCGTGCACCGCCAGCCCGCCATAGGGTGCGGCAGGTTCAGCGCCGATCAATATATTGATCCCCTCGCCGCGCTCGAATGTCGAGTTCGGGAAAATGCCCTCCGACACCACAACACCACGCTTTTGCCCGGCGCGCAGCACGGCATGAAGCACCAGTTCGCCTCGATGATTGCCGATCTCGATCCGCTCACCATTCTCGATGCCAAGCTCAGCCGCGTCATCAGGATGAATAAGCAATTCTGGCCGGATTTCCTTGGCGAGCGATGTCGGTGTCTCGGCAAAGGTCGAATTCAGGAAGTTATGCGCCGGTGAGGTCGTCATGCGGAAGGGATGCTCGGCATCCGCCGTTTCGATCACTTCCCAATGGTCTGGAAACTCCGGTATCGACTGGAAGGGCCCCTGCAGCCCCATGATTTCCGGCGGCTTGTTCGGCGACGGGCTTCCAGTCCAGTCGGGTCGGAAGCGGAATTTGCCATCCGGCCATTTGAAACCATCGATATAATGCGCTTCTTCGAAGGGCGGCTGCAGATCGACAAAGCGCTTTTCCTTCAATTCGTCGAATTGCGGCAGGTCGCTATTGGCATTCATGTTGTCGATCAGCGTGCGCTCGTCGAGATCAAAACCCGGCAGATGCGCAACGCCGAGACGTTTCGCCAATTCGTTGATAACGAAAATATTCGGGCGCGCATCGGCAAGAGGCTCGATCAGCTTCGGTCCCAGAACCACATGCTGCTGTCCACCGCCGCGATAGATATCGTCATGCTCAAGGAATGTCGTCGCAGGCAGGACGACATCGGCCATCTTCGCCGTATCGGTCATGAACTGTTCGTGCACCGCAACGAAAAGATCCTCGCGCGCGAAACCTTTGCGAACCAGCCTCTGTTCCGGCGTCACATTCATCGGGTTGGTGTTCTGGATCAGCATCGCCATGACGGGTGGGCCGCCATAAAGAGCCTCACTGTCACCGGTGAGAATACGACCGATCTTCGACTGATCGAGAAAACGAAGACCTACATCCTGCATGGCGCGACCTTCGATCTCGCGCTTGTCCATCTTGAAGATGCCGGAGTTCGAGTGGAATGCACCACCGCCTTCATAAAGGAAAGCGCCTGTCACACAGGCAATCGAAGAAGCTGCGTGCATGTTCACCGCGCCGTTGCGCTGGCGGGTGAAACCATAGCCGAGACGGAAATAGGTGCGCTTGGTCTTGCCGACGAGATGGGCGAATGCCTCGATCTCTTCGACGGACAGGCCGGTGATGGCGGCTGCCCATTCCGGTGTCCGGGTTTGAAGATGCGCTTCCAGTCCTTTCGGATCATCGGTGTAGCGCTCCAGATAATCCCAGTCTGCAAGGCCATCACGGAACAGCACATGCATGACCGCGCAGGCAAAGGCGCCGTCCGTACCCGGTTTCAGCACAATGCCCATATCCGCCTGCCGGACGGTCGCATTGGCGTAAACATCGATGACGACGATCTTTGCGCCGCGTTCCTTTCGCGCCCGAACCGCGTGGGTCATCACATTGACCTGCGTGGCGGCGGCATTGGTGCCCCAGATCACCACCACATCTGCCTTTGCCATTTCACGCGGATCGGGACCGGTCAGGCTTCCTGTTCCCGCAAAATAGCCAGTCCAGGCCATATTGGTACAGAAACTGTCAAACTGGTTGGAATAGCGCTTGGCGAAACGCAGACGATTGATCGAGTCGCGCTGCACCAGCCCCATCGTGCCAGCATAGTAATAGGGCCAGACGCTTTCGCTGCCAAACTCATGCTCGGCTTTCAGGAAGCGCTCGGCAATGAGATCAAGTGCTGCTTCCCATGAAGCTTCCTTCCATTGCCCCGCGCCTTTCGCACCGGCACGAACCAGAGGATGCTTGAGGCGGTCGGGATGATGGACGCGCTCGGCATAGCGCGCGACCTTGGCGCAGATGACGCCAGCCGTGTAGCTGTTGTCCTTTGCCCCCCGCACACGCCCTATGGTGCGCTCATCGAGGATTTCGACATCGAGTGCGCAAGTTGACGGACAGTCGTGCGGGCAAGCCGAATGACCTGTTTTGATGTTCGAGATGGGAGCGTGCTGGTTCATGTTACTTTATTATCTCAAGCCACTTCGCACAGAAACGAATTTCTGCCGGAAGATTGTCACTGTGACGAAATAAATTTTCACGACAGGCGGAGCGAAATCGCACCAAGAACGATAAGACCGGCAGCGATGAAACGCGGCAAGCCAACCTTTTCCTTCAATACCACAGCCGAGATGAGTACGCCGAAGAGGATAGCCGTTTCGCGAAGCGCCGCCACGACGGCAATCGGAGCCATGGTCATCGCCCAAAGTGCCAATCCGTAAGAACCGAGGGTTCCGACACCGCCAATCATGGCCGGTCGCCAGTGATTGCGCAGATATTGGATAAACCTGTTCGGTTCACGATAAAGAGCCCAGCCTGCCAGCGGCATGGCGTTCATCAGGAATAGCCACAGCGTATAGGAAATCGGTGCGCCCGAGACACGAACACCGAGGCCATCAATGATCGTATAGCTTGCGATGAAGCCCGCATTCGCGAGCGCAAGCAACGCCGTGCGACTTGAGGCGCCACGATTTCTGCGGCGGGCATCCAGCGCCATCGCAAGAACACCGGAACAGATCAGCACGATCCCAAGCCAGCTTTGCCAGCCCATAACCTCGCCGACCAAGGGGGCGCTCACCAGCGCCACCAACAAGGGCGGCGTGCCGCGCATAATCGGATAGGCTTCGCTCATGTCGCCCGATTTATAAGCCGCGGCCACGAGCGACATGTAGAATACCTGCGTGACGGTTGAAGCAACTATGTAGCCCCAGCTTGCCGGGTTCGGCAGTGGCAAGAATGGCAGGATAAAAAGAGCAATCAAACCGGCTGCACCGGTTACACTGGCTGCGCCGAAGAACTTGTCTCCGCTTCCCTTTACAATTGCGTTCCAGCTCGCGTGGAGAAACGCGCCAAAGAGGACGATCAGAAGGACGCCACCAGACATTTCGGGACTCGACTCAAAGCTACGGAGCGGATGATGAAAGTTGTATGTCACATTTGTGACAGGAGAGATATTGCAGGAACGACGCAGACCGGGGTCTTTTTGGATATCACTGCCTCTTGCCGAAAACTGGCCGACATGAAACAAGCGCAACCATGAATTATCGTCACGCCTATCACGCCGGAAATTTTGCGGATGTCGTCAAGCACGTCATCCTGACGCGTCTTGTCGAGTATCTGAAACGCAAGGATCAAGCCTTTCGCGTCATCGACACCCATGCAGGCATTGGCCTCTACGACCTGAAGGGTATCGAAGCAGGCAAAACCGGCGAGTGGACGGGCGGTATCGACCGCATCATGGACGCGGTGAAGAAAGGGCAGATCGAGCAGCCCGCGCTTGAACTTCTGGAGCCCTATCTCGCTGCTGTCCGTGCGGTCAACAACGGTGAAAAGCTTCGCCACTATCCGGGTTCGCCGCTTGTCGTCCGGCATTTGCTGCGCAAGCAGGATCGCCTGTCCGCACTGGAACTGCATCCGCAGGACTCCACCAAGCTGGCGAAACTTTTCGACGGTGATTATCAGGTCCGCGTGACGGAGCTCGACGGCTGGCTTGCGCTGGGCGCCCACCTTCCGCCCAAAGAAAAACGCGGCATGGTTCTGGTTGACCCGCCTTTTGAAAAGGATGGCGAATTCGATCGTCTGGTCGACGGTCTGGCCAAGGCCTACAAGCGCTTCGGCGGCGGCATCTATGCACTGTGGTATCCGGTGAAAGATCGCAAGGAAACAGAACGGTTCACCCGGCAGCTGCGGGAAACCGGCATTCCAAAGATCATGCAGATTGAGCTTGCGATTCGTGCACCGTCCGCTGAACCACGCCTCGATGGCACCGGCATGATTGTCGTTAATCCGCCCTATACACTCGAAAGTGAGATGCAAACCCTGCTTCCCTGCCTTACCAAGCTTCTGGCGGAGGAAAAAGGGAGCAATTTCAGCATCAAGTGGGTGCGCAGCGAGACGGATCGCACTTGACCCGCGCGAATTGCTGACAGAAACTGCGCCTCAACGCTTCGGCTATCACAGATTAGAGCGGGTGCGAGCTCGCAATTTGGGACAGGACAGAGATATGCAACGAACCCTGGAACGTATCGGACAGTATTCACGCGCAGCCCTGTTTGCTGCGTCTGTCCTTCCCCTGACGCTTGTGTCTCTGCCGGCCAGTGCCGCAGACTATCTCACTCCTGCTCCAGCAGGCGTTGCCGATGCAGGCGCTTGCAGCCAGCAGAGCGTTTTGCGCTCGGTGGTTTCCGATTTTGGCTATCAGGTACGTCATGTCCCGAACCTGCCGCAGGTCGGTATTTCGGCGATGAGCGATGTTCAGCTGACACGCTATGAGCCGAAGACCAATCCGGCCCAGATCGAACGTACCTATTGCAAGGCAACCGCCGTTCTGACCGACGGTCAGTACCGTTCGGTCTGGTATATGGTCGAAGAAGGTCAGGGCTTTGCCTCGATGGGCCGCAACGTCGAATTCTGCGTCGATGGTTTCGACCGCTGGTATGTTTACGACGCGAGCTGCCGCGTTCTTCGCTAGTGTCTGCTCCAAAAGTCGCCATGCCGGTCTGCAAATGGCAATTTGTCTGCGTTCCGGTGCTCACGTACCTTTAAGTACGCTCCGCTCCGGTACTCGAAAATCACCATTTTCGCCTCGGCCTGTCGCTTTTTGATTCAGACACTGAAGCCTTGAGCAACGATTGAGTGGAGGGCATATGCTGCGGAATTTTGGTGCAGCTGCGTTTACGTTGCTCGCAGCGGCAGTTGCGAGTGTTTTGGCAGTCGCACCAAGCCATGCTGATGACGTTGCGGGCGAGTTCGACTTCTACGTCCTCGCCCTCTCCTGGTCGCCGAGCTATTGTGCCTCCGAAGGCCCCCGCGCCAACAAGCAGCAATGTGGAACCAACCGTCCTTTCGGTTTCGTGGTGCACGGTCTCTGGCCACAGAACGAATGGGGCTATCCGGCGAACTGCCAGTTCGACAATGCCCGCAGTCGGGGCAGCTATGTGCCTCGTCCAATCATTTCCCGCCTGTCGGATATCATGCCTTCTGCCGGTCTTGTCGCTTATCAATGGCGCAAACACGGCAGTTGTTCGGGCCTGTCGCAGGACGAATATTTCTCAACGCTGCGTAACGCTTTCGATCAGGTCAACATTCCGCCCAGCCTGCGCAATCTGGCGAGTGGTCGGCGTGTTGATCCACTTCTCGTCGAAAAAGCCTTTATCGCAGCCAATCCCGGCATGAAGCCGGACGGAATTTCGATAAGCTGCAAACAGAACTATCTTCAGGAAGTTCGCATCTGCATGACAAAAGACCTGCAATACCGCGCCTGCGGTCAGGTCGATGCCAATGCTTGCCGAAGCCGCTCCGTCATGATGCCCGCCACGCAATAAACTTCACATATCCGGTTTAGGAACGAACGATGACACAGATACTCTATTCGCCTGCTTCGCCCTACAGCGCGAAGGTGCGCATGGCCGCCCACTATGCCGGCATTCCGTTTGAAAGCGTCGTCGTCAACACCTCGGCGGAACCGGAGAACCTCATCCATGCCAATCCACTCGGAAAAATTCCGACGCTGGTGACGGATGATGGCAAATCGGTTTTCGACAGCCGTGCAATCATCCAATATCTGAACCGGGTTTCGGGTAACAAGCTCTTCCCGCGTAATGCCGAAAAGCGCACCGATGCAGAGCGCTATGAAGCCATCGCCGACGGTCTCTGCGACGTGCTTCTGGCACATGTCTATGAACGCCGTATGCGTCCCGAAGAAAAGATTCATCAGCCCTGGCTCGACCTGCAATGGCGCAAGGCTGAACGTGCGCTCGATCTTCTGAACGAAGCACCGCCACGTCTGGCGGGCAAGCTGCATGGCGGTCATATCGCTGTCGCCGCCACGCTGGGCTATCTGGCGCTACGCTTCGAGGGCAAATGGGAACGTAACCGTCCCAAGCTCAAGCGCTGGATGAAGCGCTTTCAGGAAGTGCATCCGGAACTGACTGAACTGCTGCCGCGCGGTTGACCGGTCTGGAAAGAAAAAACCCCGGATTTTCCGGGGTTCTTTTTTGCGGCCTATTGCTTGTTGTCGAGCGCCTGCAATATCCGATAGGCAGCCTTTACGCGCTCATCGATCGGATAATTCCGGTTGGCAAGCAGAACAATTCCGGTCTTCTTCGCAGGAATAAAGGCCGCATAAGCGCCAAAGCCGTTGGTTGAGCCTGTCTTGTTGAGCCACACATCAGCTGACGGTTGGCGAGGTGTATCGAATTTCTCGATTTTGTGCGACTTCAGCGCCATGTCCGACGAATTGCCGGCAAGAAGTGTCTTGAGCGCAGTCGGATAGTTGTAGAACTCCCAGCCAAGTCCCTGATTGTTCGCTCCGACATGGTAGTAACCGGTATGCGTTGCGGCGACGGCTTTCTGGAAATCAGGCTCCAGAGATGAGCTGTCGATGTTCAGTTCGACGAAGCGGGCAAGATCAAGCGCGGTGGTCTTGATGCCATAGGCTTGTGCATCCAGCGCCCCGCCCGATACCCGGATCGGCTTGTTGGCTTTGGAATAGCCGTAGGCGTAGTTCTTCATCTGGCTTTCCGGCACATTGATGAAGGTGTTCTTCAGGCCGAATGCAGGCAGAAGCTTTTGCTCCATCAAAACGTCGAACGGCTTGTCCATGCTTCGTGCCGCCAGATAGCCGAACAGGCCGATGCTGGGATTCGAATAGCGACGCTGCGTCCCTGCCGGGTAATCGGGTTTCCAGTTCTTGAAATATGCCAGCATCGAACTGTCATCGGTGACAGCATCGGGAAACTGGAGGGGCAATCCGCCCGGCGTGTAGGTCCCAAGATCAAGCATGGTGATCTTGTCGAAGCTGCTGCCTGCCAGTTCAGGAGCCCATTTGGTCGCGGGATCGGACAGGGAGAACGCGCCTGTCGCCAGCCCGTAACCGCCAAGCATTGCAGTGAAGGTCTTGCTGACCGAACCGATCTCGAAAATCGTGTCTTCAGTGACTTTTTGCCCGCTTTCTTTCGATGCCACACCATAACCGAAGAAGTGGCTCTTGCCGTCGATGGTTATAGCGACGGCCATGCCGGGGATTTTCTGCTCGGCCATGAGCGGGCGCACCGTTTCATCGACAATACGGCGCAAGTCGCCATCATTCGCCTTGCTCGCAGCCAGCGCGCCATTATTCGGGATAATAGCGGCAGTGGTGAGGAAACCGATCAAAAGTG
>Ga0209369_1000934_pt1 | contig 19962 bp, 21 predicted proteins | sample EBPBio142010_DNA_FD_185865 | JGI IMG/M metagenome (GOLD analysis project Ga0209369, IMG submission 185865) | Wastewater treatment Type I Accumulibacter community from EBPR Bioreactor in Madison, WI, USA - Reactor 1_10/4/2010_ DNA (SPAdes)... | ecosystem: Engineered > Bioreactor > EBPR >... | reverse complement strand
TGTATCGCTGTGCAGCAACTTGGACAGTGCATCTTTGAGGCGTTGGCGTGCGTTAAATTTCATTGGCTCTCTCAGTTAAGAGGGCCAGAATATCACGCAAAGCCTGCAACTAAAAAGGAAAATCAGACGTGCGGGTCTCGCTGAATTTCGCCATAGATCATTTTTCTGGCTTGTTTTTTTGCGATGGGGTCTAAATGAAGGCGCGCATACGCTGCGCGCCGTTTTTCCTCATCCAGCAAAATTAGCTTGGATGCTGGAAGCTCACAGCCCGAATTTTTGCTGATGTCGTAAGTGAAACCCGTTTTTAAATCCAATATCACGCCGATATTTTCGCTTTGCATTAAAGCGATCACAATATTGCCATCGCGCAGACTTCCCAACGTTTCCGACTGCACTCTTTGCACTGCCAGCGGGTTCATAAACGGCTTCTCAAATTCATATACGCCGAAATCGGCATACGATATTTCGTAGGGGCGAGGCGTAGAGGAACGCCGAACTTCCATCACAGCAGCGACACCAATAAAATATTTCGTCCAAGGGTGATAAGCAAAGCCAAGATCAGCACCCGTCGAATTGTAATTGATTGAACAGCCCGGACCGGAAAAAGTAATGTCAGGCTTTTTTAAAGGGCTGTTTGTGAGAGTGTAAGCGGCAGTATAAACCCGCTGAATGTCTTGGTTATGGGGTGTGTGCGCCAATGCCAGAGGGTTGCTCATATCTAAAAATCGTAGATATGGAGTGTGATTTTTATCTATCAATTGTCCTGTATTGAGATTTGAAATAAAAACGATTTGGTTACTTTTGCAGTAAATGCAGAGTACTTGCCCATTTTTTAACGTGGATAAAAATTTATCATCCGGTTTCCAATTTATTGATAAGGGCATTTGGTCGAACGCGGGCGGATTTTGAAAGTCTGCAAATACAAAATCCATTTTTGCGCTATAGCTGGCGGTTTCTGGACGAGAAATAGTTTTTGTAATTGTGGCTTTTCCAATAAAAAGCAGAAGTTTTATCAATAGGAACAACATGGAAAAAATGAAAAAGGCAATGTAAGCCCCTTTGTCTTCCATGCTGCTACTACGAAGCGCGCGCTCCATTTCTCCCCGTTGCACTTCGATCTCAAACGGCTTGCCGTTGAATAAAACACAGGCCACAAAGAGAATAACCATCGCAATGAAAATGCACCATAGCAGAAACGGGGCGAATTTGGGCACTCGATAGAGCGGCCTTGTGATCTTTTGGTGGTTAATTTTTCCGGTTTCGGCAGTGTAGGCCGGGGAAAAATTGACGTTGGTGACAACTCCTAAATATCCTTGATTCACTTCGGAAGATTGCAAAGGAATAATCGGCATAGCATCATTCTAATAATCCTCTTTACAAACACCAACTCCGGTCAAATTTAAAAAGTTCCTGATAAGAATTTTGTTAGAATTTCCTGAGATCACCAGCACCCGGCAGCGGTGGTTTCCTTTCTCTGTCCGGCAGCAGAGAAAGGGCATTTACAAATTGGCGCTTTACAAAACGACCAGGCGGCGCGACATTGCGAGCATGGCCGAGAAGTTAGACCAATTTGAAATCCAAAAAGAAGTTTCGCTTTTGATCGACAGCCTGTTACCTGCCGAGCGCCGCGAAGTGATGGCCGCACTTGCCGAGCGTTTCGGCTTCAAGCTTACCGACAAGGCCACAGGCACCAGTCGAGGGCTACGCCCCGGCTATGGCCGAAAACGCAGCTACTAAAATCCAGCATTGACCTTTGAAACGCAGCGCCGCAATGAAACCCCACATAGTGGAATGAAGACGCGACGTTTCGTCGCTTTGGGAAAGGTCTTTATCGGTTGTCACGCTTCCGCTCCCCCAATTCATCAAGTCCCCTTTCTTTGGCCGAAGTTGCGCCCCTTCGCACAGCCCGCAAGAGGCACCCCAGTTTCGGCTTTAATCGCTACGCTGAGCCTGCAACCGGGGATGATATGCTTTGCCCCACCTCTGGCGTTCCGCGCTTGACAGGGCCGCTTTGAGTTCGGCATCAAGGGCAATGATGCTCTGATAGAACGAAAGCAAAAGCAGTGACCCAAGCAGCAATCCAATCCAAACCCGACGTTTACACCCGTATCACCAACCAGATCGTGCAGTCCATCGAAGCCGGAGCCGACGCATGGCAAATGCCCTGGCATAGCGACGGCAGCAATATTTTACGGCCCGTTAACGCCTTTAATAACAAGCCCTATCGAGGCGTGAACGTGCTGGCCCTGTGGTGTGCGGCAGAAGAAGCTGGATACACCACGGACAAATGGGCGACTTACAAGCAGTGGCAGGAAAGCGGGGCACAGGTCAAAAAAGGCGAGAAGTCTTCCACGATTGTCTTCTGGAAAATGCTCGATCAGGACGAGCCAAGCGAAGCACCTGCAACCGATGAAGAAGGACAGCACCGCCGTATGATGGCGCGCGCATACAGCGTATTCAATGCCGAGCAGGTCGAAGGATACGAAGCACCGCCCGCCCCGTCTCCACTCCCGGAAGTGCAGAGAGTGCAACATGCTGACGCATTCTTTAATGCTCTGGGAGCCGAGATACACCACGGCGGAGCGCGGGCCTACTACAAGCCCTCAACCGATCATATTCAAATGCCGGACTTTGCAGCTTTCCGCGATGCGCTTTCCTATTATGCCGTTTTAGGCCATGAAAGCGTTCACTGGACGGGCGCAGAAAAACGATTGCACCGCGATCTAAGCGGGCGCTTTGGCAATGAAGCCTACGCTGCCGAAGAACTGGTGGCCGAACTGGGCGCAGCCTTTCTCTGCGCCGATCTGGGACTTGCCAATGAGCCGCGCCCCGATCACGCGGCCTATGCTGCAACGTGGCTCAAAGTTCTCAAGAACGATAATCGCGCGATCTTTACCGCTGCCGCCAAAGCGCAACAGGCGGTTGATTTTGCCCACAGCTTGCAACCGCAGCCACGCGGTAAACCCGAACCGGACGACGGGGAGGAGCCAACTTTATCAGGAAGCAAGCCGGGACAATTCACCCTAAGTTTTTAAGAAATTAAGGAACTGAAAATACAGGTTTGATCTTACTTTGAATTGAAGAACTCTTTGTCAATGGCGACATTGGCTTCTTTCGCAAGCAAGTCTAAATTGTTAAGAACTGCTCGTGTTGTTGGCAAGCGAGCTTCATACTCACAGCGTCGCGCCGTCATAGACGAGCAGCCTAAGCGTCTTGCCATCTCTTCTTGAGTAAGGCCCAACGCAACGCGGATTTCTTTGATTACGTTCGTTTGTTTAGAGGAATTTTCAGCCATCATTGACGCCATCAGTACCATTGTAATGGTTTACTGGGTTTTGTTCAAATGAACAGTCCGAAGAAAAAGTAGGGTTGAACTGTTCAAATGAACAGTGTAAGATTTCAACTCGAAAGCGAATTATAAAAAATATTATGCCCAAAGCCCTTGACCTTCAAATTCCGAACTTGGAAATGCCTCCTCTTGTTGCTCCTGTCAAAAGTGCTAAAGGGCGCGGGCGTCCTAAAAAGACAATTGCTTCCGATCCAGTGACAGAGCTTTTAAACGAAAAAGACCCTGACGTAGAGGTAGTGGAAGAAAAAGGCGTTGACCCCCGCAACAGAATGAACGAGCTGACGGCTCGCGAGTGGCTTCCCGAAACAATATCGGTTTGGAACCAGCGCGGCTTGGGGGCAAATCATCCCGACGCTCAAATAGAGCGCCAGCACCCCGCCCCTTTTTCGTTTACCGACGTGAGCCGATTGGTTCGACTTTTCACGAAGCCAGATCAAGTCATCTTAGACCCGTTTGTTGGCGTAGGTTCGACGCTCAAAGCGTGTGCAGTCGAAGGAAGACGCGGGATCGGTTTTGAGCTGAATGCCCGCTATGCAGAGTTGGCACAGCAGAGAATAAAAACCGAAGTGCGCTCAACAGAGCCTGTTGCAGAACAAATCGTTCAGGTGGGCGATGCGCGCGAGCTGGTCAAGAATTTGGAGGAAAACTCGATTGATTTTCTCGTCACCAGCCCGCCCTATTGGAATATTCTTCATAAGGAAGACCACAAGGCCAAACAGGAACGTATCGAAAAAGACTTGGACAGCCGTTATAGCGACGACAAGCAGGATTTAGGTAATATCGCTGATTACGACGTTTTTTTGGGTGAACTTGCGGAAATTCTGGGACAGTGCGCCCGTGCTCTCAAGCCCTCGAAATATATGGCTGTTATTGTGAGCGACTTCCGGGACAAATCGAAATTTGTCATGTTCCACGCTCACTTAGCCGATGCTTTGGTTCCTTTTGGGATGGAGTTGCGTGGCATCAAAGTTCTTTATCAGCGTCACAAGCGCATTTTTCCTTACGGTTACCCTTACGCCTATGTACCAAATATTCACCACCAGTATATTTTGATATTGCAGAATACGAAGAAGAAATAGCAGGTTTTCATGCTCATAAATTCACTCGACATCATTAAGCAGGGCGATTGCATCGCAGGTATGAAGGAGCTGCCTGCTGACTGCGCGCAGCTAATCATTGCCGATCCACCATACAATATCGGCAAAGACTTCGGAGAGTGGAAAGAAAATGAACAAAAAGATCGTTGGATAAGTTGGTCACACGATTGGCTGCGCGAAGCCAATCGCGTTCTCGCGCCTGGTGGCAACATATTCGTTTATGGCATTCACCATCATTTATGCTGGCTGCAATGCTTTATGTATTCGTTGGAGTTGAGTTACCGCCGCCAAATTATATGGCACTATGAAAACGGATTTTCCGGCTATGGCAAGCGCACCCTTGCGGCCCACTATGAGCCGTTGCTTTGGTTTTCCAAAGGCGAAAATTACACCTACCATCCGATCCGTGAACCCTACAAGAGTACCGAACGCCTTAAAAACAAAATCATCAAAAATGGTAAAGTGTGGGAGCCGCACCCGGAGGGCCGTTTGGCAGGCGATATATGGAGTTTTCCCACTCTTGCGGGCCGACGTTTCAAAGATGAGAAGGTCAATCATCCGACGCAGAAGCCGCTTTCAATCTCAGAACGCATCGTTAAACATTTCTCCAATGAAGGCGATTTAGTTCTAGTGCCTTTTGCAGGTAGCGGCTCGGAATGCCTGGCCGCTCACAAGTTGGGACGCCACTTTCTCAGTTTCGAGTTGAACCCTGATTACATCGAAATAGCGCGACAGCGCATTCGCGAGTGGGACGAAAAGCAAACGGCTCCAATTCAAACCGGGCTTTTTTCCCAACCTGTCGCTAACGGGACTAATTTACTTCGTTGCCTCGAAAAGGCCGGATGAATTATCACTGACGGTAACTTCGCGCCCTAAAATATCTTCGACGAAATTGCGGATTGCGTTTGTGCCGTCATCGGCATGAAAGAGGGTTTTATCGGAAAGGTTAAGACGCTTTTGGTTCCAGATCAGAACGATAAGCGCCGCAAAAGTCAGAGAGCGAATGGGCACATCCAACACTTTGGAAATATCACCTATCACTCGCCAATATTCTGTGCGCTTATTGGGAAGGCGGGCCGTAACGACGAGCGGCACAATGTCCGCTTTGTCGAAGTTGTAACGATGGCATAAGACAGCCACGCTATCTAGCAAATTGCGCGGCGTGTTCAAGACTTCTGCCCCCAGCTCGACTTCTGCTGTTCCCTGCTCAACGCCAGGCGCGCCCATAATCAAATCCATTCTTAAGTTCACATCGCCCAATCGTCGCATCGCGCAGGAAATTCCAACACCCAATAAGAGATTGCGCGCTACTCTGTTGGGAAATTGCGCTGGAAACACGGAGCTGATCGTCACAATACGCGCGGTGATGAATTCCAAAAATTCATCATAATCGGCAGATAAAAATTGACCCGTGCGCGGCAAGGCCGAAAGCTGTTTTTGTAAAGCCTTATTATTTTCTGTTTCTACAATCTGTCCTGTCTCAACAAATGCGTCGTTTTGCGCGTCGTTAACGTGCGCCCCTTTGCCGTCCAAATAAATCGCTCCGGCAGGACAACGAGAAACGCATAGTCCACAAGAGATACATGTCTCTGCGTTGACTACTGGCGCTGGGCTATTTGTGTCCCATTGAATGGCTTCTGTCGGGCAAACGTGACGGTCGCCATCCGCCGGAAACTGCTCAAACTTAGGAACGATTAGTTCCTCTGCTTGGAACTCGATGCAGGGCGGGTTAACACAACGGACACACGAACCTTCCGCTATTAACCCATCGCTAAATGCGACTTTGGTTTTTGTTCCACCCTCGCCCCAGTCAATGGAAATCGGTTGCAAGCCGCCTCGAAGACTTTTCTCTGCGCGATTGCTATTTTGCCGCTTCAAAACTGAAGCGGCGGCACTTCCATCAACGGAAGGATTATTGGAGTTCTGTGGTTTGGATGATGCCATGCAATTTCTCTAATTCCTGACGTGAATGTATTTTGCCCAGCAGCACATTTGCCCCAACCAAGCGCAGCAGAGAGCGAAAATCTACAACGCCCACCGTAATGCCGTAAGCGTAATGCACGTCACTGATGAGGGCTGTGACTTCTGAACGTGCGTTAGGCGGATTGTAGCCGACCGCCAGCGAAGTTGTTTCCCAAGTGGTGGGATGCGATTTGCGTGAGGTCAATACGACTTTGTTTTCAACAGCTTGCCGAATTGCCTTGACGGATAAGAAAAGCTCTTCGCCGGGAGACTTGATTTCAATGGGTATCGAGCGCGTTGCATCTGTAATCATAGCATCCCAGCGTTGGGCGTTGACCCCGTGCCGTGACACCTCGCAATCATATCCCAAAGCACGGAACATCTTACCCACTAAAGGATAGAAAACGTTTTTACTGACTGTCGCATATCGTGTAAAAAGCTCTTCAATTGTGGCTTCAAAATCTTGTCCCTGCGTTTGATAAGCGCTTTCAAAAAGCGTTTTTATTTCGGTGTCTGTGGTGGTGACGGTGCCGCTACTGGTGAGTGTGACTGTGGGCGATAACTGTGGAAGAGGTGCAGTTGGCGCTTCCGCATCAAAAGTTTTTTCTCCCGCTTTTTCGTCCCCTGACATGATCGAATTCGGAAAGGCGCTTATGAGTTCTTGCGCTCGATACTGCTGAAACGGAGAATGCAAAATCTTCTGTGGATCGGCTTGCATTTCCGCAGCGGCACTATGTACCGCATCTTCTGCCGCGCTGATAATATCCGCAGCCTGGCTAATGTCAAAATCCGCGCGCTGCATCAATGCGTAAAATCCCAATTGGTGAAAAGCGTTTTTTTGCACGTCGGACAAAAGGGATAGATCGCTTTTTCGTATATCAGTCAAGGTTTGGATTTGTGCGGCCAAATCTTGGCCTGCCGAGGTGAGTTCATGAAAAGTTCGGTTCACCTTTTTTGTCCAGCCAGCCCAGGGCATGAACGCTAAGGGAAATCGCGTGTAGTTGCCCATTGTTACTGGCGTAATTTTTCTTTGGGCGCTGAGATCATTGATAGCTTTTTCTAAAGCGTTGCGATTACCTCTTATGGCTTTTAAGCGCGCAATCATTGCATCAAAAGCTGTAGCATTGCGATCATCGGCCAAGCTTAAAGGCCCGACAATCATTTCGTCACGGCTCAAGCGGCCATCCAGCGCCGCCATCGTTTTTAAAATCGTTGCGAAGGGGCGAATATGATAGCCGCCCGCGACCTCGATTACATCAGTCGGATAACAGATCCCAAGCGCACATTGCCCGACAAAATCACGGTCGCCTTCGCCAATTTCAACGGCATGAGCCCCTAGAAATGTAAAGACAAAAGTTAGGTTGCTGGTGGGAGTGGGATGAATCCAGCCCAGCAACTTATAAATTTCTGAATAAGCTTTTGACTGATTGTAGAGAGGATCACGGCTTCGGTCTTCCCGTGTGGAAAGAGCCAGTGCCGCTGTTCCGGCATAGCCGCTGGAAGTTGCTAAATTGCTTTTGACCAGCACTTCGGTCATGTCATCCAATCCAAAATCTTTGCGTTTGCTGAGGACGCGATAGATTTCTTGGAATATCCGAATGATGCTGTCTATGTCGGAGCCGGGATTAGGAAGTCTTAACATTTAATGACCAACTCCTTTGGACTGAGAATCATTGCGGGCATTTTACTTGAATTGAGCAATACTTCCGACCGATAAAAATCTGAAGGCACGATGTTTGAGGCGCTTTTGAATCTCTTCGGCGAAGAACTTATCATTCGGACGCCGAAAACAGGGCTATGCCGGATCTGTCATTGTGATGCCGGAACTGGAATGGCGAACGACCGCAAAAGGAAAGAGTATCCGCACTCTAAACAGTGAAACTCGGCTACAATAGTCCTGAGTGGACGGTAAAACAATAAATACACGTTATTTCTCCTGTCTGGTTACACTGTATTCAGTGAAATCAGTTCGTGAAATCACGTTCTGATTTTGTAGGACAATTAAGAACTTAATAGAGAGAGTTTTTCTATATGCTACGAGTTTGGCCCAAACTTTTGCTTGTTGCGACAGCCTTTGCACCAGTCTTAATGACCAGCGCTATTGTTTCCTTTACGAAAGGTGAAACATTGTTGGGGATTTCTCTGCTGGCACTCGCAATCCTGGCTGTGTATGTTTGTCTACGGGTAATGCGAGTTGCCGCCCTGAAGCTGCCGCACAATCCAGTAATCCTCAAATCGATCAAGCCTGCTGACAAAGAGCTAATCGGATTCGTGTTAGCCTATTTGCTGCCATTGGCCCGCGGAACGAGTTTTGAAGGGATTCCATTAGTAATCGCGTTAGGAGTATTTTTACTTATTGTTATGACTTCCAATGCGTACCACACGAACCCGCTACTCGGATTAATGGGGTATCATTTTTATGAGGTGGTCATCGAAGACGTAGGCTATATTTTAGTATCACGAAGAAATCTGCATAACACCCGCTCCATAAAGGAGGTGGTGAGCCTGACAGACTACATGCTATTGGATGCAAGCGATTAAATTTATGAATCCACTTCTTTTAACTCACTCATCGGATATGCCGTTGGTAAGAATGGACTTGGCACCTGATGCTGCCGATACAGCTCGCTCGTTATTTAGCTCTTCCGCACAAAGTTTTCGGAGTGGTATCGAGGAAATCATAGAATTCGATCCAGGCTACCATTTGCAGGAAGGTGAGTGTTTTCGGATCAGTGACTTTGAAATCGATCCTGTTATTATGGCGGGATGTCGTCAACCATTGAGCGTAGACCGGTTAAATCCAAACATGATTTCAAATTTGCCAATAAGAAGCATTATTGGATATGAATTCACTAATGGCAATCAACAGATTTACTTTCAGAATTTTGATTCACGGAGAGTAATGATCCCTGGAAGACGGTTTGCTGTTTTTGCTATGGCCGATACATCGACATTTGAAGAATTAGGAAGTCCCGTTATTCTTCTGGATGCCCCATTAGTGGCAATCTGGGACAGTGGCACCCTTCTCTTTAAAAGTTTCTCTTTGGCAAAGCGCGTATTCGATTTATCAACCTATTTTAATGATGCGACCGATGAGCAAATCAGGCAATTCGCATCACATGCACGATTTGCCTGTGATGATAGTGGAGCATTATTGAATTCTTGTACTGAATGGTATCGGAAGAAAATTGCATTAATCCTTAGCGGTGGCATTTTGGACGAAATCGTAATTGAGTCTCTGACCGAGGCTGGTGAATCTGTGGGATACACAGTTCCTATGAACAATAATAGAATCCAACTGCCTTCAGATAAAAAAGAACTACGGATTCTCCTCCAATTTCTGGATGAAGATATTTACAAAGGGCCGATCTCTCACCGACAGTTGGTCTCCAGCGGCAAGCGTACCCGCTCTTAAAAATCGCCCCTGAGTTTATGACAAATCACAGGACTATATAAGAAAGCTTATGGACGACTGTGAAACAATCTTATATCCGATAAGTTCCTTTATCGGATATAAGAATGCGGTTATAATGTCGAACCATGAACCCACAAGACATTATAAATCTGAAGCAACATTTAGCCGAATTAAGCAGCCGCAGCGATCAACTCAACACCGCTATTGATATTTTGCAAAATGGCGGCGAGCTGGATTTATCGGAACAATTGCTATTATCTGAGAAAGTCCTTGGCCTGGACGATTATATTTCTAAGGTAAGAATGCTCTTGGCTGTGGCGGCTTTGTCCATGTCACACCTCGATAATGCGCCATTCAAAGCTTCATCGGACGGCCAGACGTTATCGAGCAAACTAACGCAGCAGCGCCGGGATTGGGATGAAGTATTAAAGCAGTTTGGGCAGGAGCTGACGGACGAGGGCGAAGCATGAATTTGTTCGATCAGCATGCCCCTGCCCTACCCACGCCAATCCCCAATGCCGCGCCGGTCGTGCAGCTTGTTACCACGCCGGAGATTATGCGACTACCGGCGATCATCACGGCCAGTGGCCCGGATGCGCCGGAACGCTTCTTTGAATTTTTTGCGGTTACTATCCGCAATCCCAACACGCGCCGCGCCTATATGCGCCAGGTCATGCAGTTTATGGACTGGTGCGAAGTGCGCGGCGTGACGGAGCTTTCGGCAATCCGTCCGCTCATGGTGGCCGCTTACATCGAGCAGCACCAAGCGCAAGCGCAGACCGTTGTGCAGGGTTTAGCTGCCATCCGTAAATTGTTTGACTGGCTTGTCGTTAAGCAGATCGTGCCGTACAACCCGGCGGCCAGCGTGCGCGGCCCACGATATTCAACCAAGAAAGGCAAAACGCCCGTTTTGGCGCGTGATGATGCCAGGCGTTTTTTGGAAAGCATCGAGAGCGGCCACGTCGTCGGCTTGCGCGACCGGGCTTTGATCGGGTTGATGATTTATAGCTTCGGTCGTGTCGGAGCCGTCACCAAAATGCAGGTGGGCGACTATTACCAGAACGGGAAACGCTTTTGGATACGGTTGCACGAAAAAGGCGGCAAATTTCACGAAGTGCCGGTGCATCACAACGCCGAAGAATACATGGACGCTTATTTGGACGCAGCCGAAATTCGGGCCGAGTCCAAGACGCCTTTATTCCGCAGCACACGCGGCCAGAGTCGCGTATTGACCGCCAACGGCCTGGGAGTGCGCGAAGCTTTGGCGATGGTGAAGCGCCGCGCCGAGGCCGCAGGACTGCCACCCACGATTTGTTGTCACACGTTCCGCGCGACCGGTATTACCGCTTACCTGGAAAACGGCGGCACCGTTGAGAACGCCCAGACGATTGCCGCGCACGAGTCGCCGCGTACCACCAAGCTCTACGACCGACGGGGCGATCAAATTAGCTTGGACGAAATCGAGCGCATCCGGCTTTAGTTGTCGTGTTAATTGCCCGGTTCCTTTTCCCGGTTCAAAGTACTCTGCCCTTTTTGAAGCCGAACATGGCACGGGCCGCACGGCCAACAAGGGGTACCCCAGCTTCATGCTTGCAGCCGGGGGGCTGTGCCCTACCCCACCCCGTTGTTTTCCGCGCTTGACGCCCGCGCCGTTTTATCGGCATCAGGGCCATGAGGCTTTGAACAACGAAAGGAAAGACCATGACAACCACCACTGACAAAAATCGCGAAGCGACCGGCACAGCACCGCTTGCCAAATTGCGCATCGGCTTGGCGACTGCCAGCATCTGGCAGCGCGTAAATCCCGAAGGCACGTTTTACTCCGTCAGTTTTGAGCGCCGCTATCGTGACAAAGAAGGCCACTGGCATTCTTCGCACAGCTTCAACACTGAGGATCTGCTGGCCCTCGCCAAGCTCGCCGACCAAGCGCACAGCAAAGTCCTAGAATTACGTGCAGGCGAAGTAGAGTAAGGTGAATGAAGCGTCCCCTGCAAGCACTTGCAGGGGATATGCGTATGATTTTCGCTGTCTAACCAGTAGCTACCAGAGCCACACCGCTTCTCTGGTAGCTATATTGGTGGATGCGCTTGTATATCGCTTCGATTGCGGTTTATAATACGTTCAATATCTAGACAATAGCGGAGTGCAGTACATGATTTTAACGATTGGAAATGTCAAAGGAGGCGTCGGCAAAACCACTCTGGCGGTTAATCTCGCCATTGCTCTGAGCCGATTCGGGCGAGACGTTCTTTTAATCGACGGTGATGAGCAGGGGACGGCGGCGGCCTTTACCGAACTGCGGATCGGCGAAAAGGGTAGCGCCGGTTATACGGCGGTCGCATTGCAGGGCGCGGCGATCCGCACCCAGGTACGCCAGCTTGCGCCCAAGTACTCTGACATTGTGATTGATGTGGGCGGGCGCGATACCGGCAGTTTGCGCGCAGCGCTCACGGTTGCCGATCTGGTTTTGATTCCGGTCAAGCCACGCTCCTTTGATTTGTGGGGTGTGGACCAAACTGCCGATCTGGTCAGAGAAGCGCGTGAAATCAACGAAGGTCTGCGCGCAATTGCGGTTTTGAATGAAGCCGACGCGCAGGGCAAGGACAACGAAGCAGCCCTGCAAGCCTTGCAGGAAATTCAAGGGCTGGAAATCGCCCCGGCGTCTCTGGTGCGCCGCAAGGCGTTTCCCAATGCCGCCGCCGCCGGTTTATCGGTGTTGGAATACGATGATCCTAAAGCGCGCGACGAGTTCACTCAATTAACAAACTATCTCTTTGTATATACAAACGATATCGGAGCAATATCACATGGCAATCGCTAGGAATCCGAAACGCAATACAAGCATTGAAAAAGAGCGCGAAGCCGAAGCCTTTATTTCGGGTGCCGGTCAAACAGGGACTGCGCCCGCCGAGGCACAGGAGGCCACATCTACCGACGAGCCGAACAAAAAGCCGATCATGGTACGCATTGACCCCAAAATTCTGGAACGGATCGACCATGCGGCCAAGCGTCTCGGCATCAGTCGTAGCGCTTTTATCGTTTCCAGCGCGGCTGAACGCCTTGAGCGTATGGAGTAAACAGAGTAGGGATGAAGCAAGCGGAGCAAATCACGGTGGAGCAAACGACGAACGAGGAGCCAGAACGCGGCCTGGTGCCCTTGGGCGATATTCTGGGCAATCTGTTTTCGCCTGAAATGCTGTCTGATGTAGATTCAGCGCCTAAAGAGGCCAGTACGCGAAAACAACGGGCCACCACAGGGAGCAGGTCAAACGCAAAGCTTGCCGCAGCGGCGGCGGAGATTGCCGCGCGACCCGATGCAACCGAAGCCGCCTATCTGGCGCGCCAACTGGTGCAATGCACTTTGCCACATCGCGATCCCGGCTCTGTTACCGTCTGGCTCCGAAAGAACGGCGGCTATTCTCTGGGATTGCAGCCGGGAGTCGATTTGAAAACCGGCAAGTCTCTAGGCTTGCCTTACGGCCCATTGCCCCGGCTTTTGCTGTTATGGATTGTCACCGAAGCCATTCGCACCAAGAGCCGCCGCATCCGGCTCAGTGCATCGCTAAACGAGTTTTTGCGCGCTCTTGGTTTAGACCCGAAAACGGGTAGGGGACCGCGCGGTGATGCAACCCGTCTCAAAGAACAAATGAAGCGGCTCTTTAATTGCCGTATCAGCTTTCAATACCAGGAAGGTGACCCCAAGAAAGGCCGCGAAACGCGCCTGAACATGGAAGTCGCCAACAAAATTCAATACTGGTGGGATTTCAACAATCCCGATCAGGGCGGGCTTTTTGAAAGCGAAATTGTTCTGGGCGAAGGATTTTTTGAAGCGATCACTGCCGCGCCCGTTCCCCTCGATATGCGGGCATTGCTGCCGCTCAAGAAATCACCGCTTGCCATTGATCTGTACACATGGACGACTTATCGCCTGTTCACCATGCAGCGGGCTGGGAGCAGGCAGGCCAAAATTCCCCTTGCAGATTTACAAAGCCAGTTCGGCAGCGAATACAGCCGCCTGCGGGATTTCAAGGCGGCATTCTCCGAGGCGTTGGCAAAAGTGCAGGAAGTATTTCCCGCTCTTGATTACACCTTTGAAAAGGATGCGCTGATTTTACGCGATAGCAGGCAGCGGCCCTCTGTTGCTCCTATCGATAAAACCGCCGCGCGCAGACGGCTGAACGAAATGAAACCATTCGATCAGATCAGCGAGAAGGCGCGCGACCGGTTCAAACAGGATTATCCGCGTTGGGACGTGGACGCTGTTATCGCCGAATTTTATGCGTGGCGGGAAGAAAAAGGCGAGCAGAGCGGCAACACCGACGCACATTTCCGCGCGTTCTCCAAAACATGGGTGCAGCGCAACAGTTAGCTCTAAAATCCCCTGCAATTCAAATAATCAAGAAAGAGAAGCTGTGGATAAGTGAGGGGTGCATCGGTCGCGGTAGAGGGGTGCATCGGTCGCGCTTTAAGGGGTGCAAAGGTCGCGGTAGAGGGGTGCAAAGGTCGCGGTACACCTTATATATCTATCCTGTAGTACTCCTTTAAAAAATCCTGTAGGGAGCGCAGGAACACAGAAGATCATAGGGATAACTCAAGAGCGCGGCTTTTTGCCTTTTGGATTGGCAAAGCCGCGCCAGCACCAACCGCAAACCGAGAGGCCAAAAACGGCAAACGGCAGCTTTTAAGAAAACGGCATCCAGGGAACTACAGGCTTTCCCCTTTCAATGGAAGATAACCGAGACTGCGCGCCTAGTGCCGTCAAGGGCACGAAAACAATTTTCATAACGGCTGGAAACGGCCCCAGCCTAAAAATTCTTTTCTCTTCGGCCCGTGGACGGCGGCGCTTGCTCGGTGCAGAGTGCATCCATCGGGAAAAGCCTCATCCTAAAACCGGAGGTTTTCAGGGTGCAGCAAGGCCAGCCGGAAGACTGTTTTTCTCTCCAAAAAAGCAAAATATAAAAAATTGCGATTTAAAGGCCCGTAGAGGCCCGCAAAAAATTTTTACCTACTGGCAGACCTAAAACCGTAAACAATGCGCCCAGCCCCCTCATTCCGGCCAAATATACCGCGTCAAAGGGAGGGAGCGCCCATCAAAAGGCAGGCGACCGACCGGAACGGGCAACAAATACAAACAGCTCCGCAAAATATCCCGAGAAGTGAAGCCAAAAAATCCGTTTTAACGGCCACTCGCCGCAGGCGAGTACGAAATTTTTTTGGTTGCGGCCCGGCTCCATATTCACAAAAACTTCACTGGAAAACTATTTGTTTGTTCCCTTACTATGCCAGCAAAGGGGATTTAAGCATGCACACCAATGACAACCGCACCGTATTAGATGATTATTTTCGGTCACTTCACCCAAAACTGACCCATCTCCCCGACTATGGTTTGATGTTGGAGCCGGAAGACGATGCCCGTTTTCGGGCCCAGGCCGAAGCTTATGGCATTGATTATGACCAGATCAAAAAGAATTTTTCTGTGTCGTACCAAGTCATACCGCCACGACCCCACAAAATCGGCATGACTTTGATAGATAAAAACGCCATCCCGCTTAACTATTTAAAAACTTGTTTTGCGGGAATGATTTCAGGCGCGATTTTTCACGTGCAGCGCCAGCGCGAAAAGTCCGCCACTGCAAAATAACACAAGGCTCCTGATACACTTATAAATGTGCCACAGAATTTTGAGCCGTTGCCTTACGAGCCGGAAAAATTCGCGCAGAAATACCCCGACGACGAAAGCCTTTTAACGGCTATAAAGGCGGCACAGGAAATCGCCAGCAAGACATCGCCGCGTGAGCTAGACGAAAGCCCCACCGACGCGCGACAGCGCATAGATCAAAGTTTTGACACGCTGAAAAGCAAGACTGAAGAACAACTTGAAGCGTCCCACAAGGTTGAACGGGCGATGCTTAAAGAAATGTTTATTCGTCAGCAGGAAGCGGAAATAAAGGCCAAACACCAACCAGGAATTAACGCGGAACGAAGCTACAATTTGAAAATTGGCGGTCAGTTCGCGCGAGATGAAGAGGTCAGACTTTTCCGAGAACATATAGACAACAATCAGAAATTAAAAAATGAACTGGCGGTTTTGGGCAATAAGCAAGCAGAGCGCCAGGAAGCCATTTCACATGCTATCAATCAAGTTCAGGATGATTACTTGAGAGAGCACGGTTTGGACATAATAGAGCCTCAATCGCCCGCGTACTCTAAAAATAATACAAGTGCGCTCGATACAGCTCCCATAGGTTCAGATGATTTCAAGGCTGCGCTAAAGCAGGAAAAAGACGAAATTGAAAAAATGCGACGGAACGAGATGCTTTTGCCTCGTTTCGCCAATTTCAATCGCTAACCCAGTTCCACAAACTGCCCGTTTTCTTCATAGCCATAGAGGCCAGCATCGTTACGAATAACACGTTTTCCGCAACGGCTGGAAAGTCTCGATAAAAAAGCTGCCTCTCGTTCATCAGCGCTATTAAAAATTGGTGAAGTAGGCGCAGCAGATCCCCAATCACCATTATTCAATCGGGTTAAATCTGCTTTTTGTTCCGGTGTGACAGTGGGCGGAGCTTTGCGCCCAGCATCGGCGGCGCGCACTTGTTGCAACATGGACAAGGGCGCGTCAGGGGGCAACGCTAGTCGCGCGCCGTCGAAATGGCGCAAATAGTTTTTGAAATTTTTATCTTCGTGACTGGTAATGCGATGACACATTATCGGCGCGAGTTCCTCAACAAAAGCAATTGGTGAGAGCTTGCCCAGTTGCGTGACTTCCTGCGGATACAAGAGAGGGCGGCTCGTTTGGGAAAAGCCGGCAGACGCCGGCACGGTGACGGTGGTAGGGCCGAGGCGCTTTGAAACGTGCTCTGCCGTTTCGCCGCGACTATTCAAATACACCCGGAGGCCGCATGCCTCTTCAAAAGTTGACCAGTCATGCGGATACAGTGCTTTCAATTGTCCGATAGTTTGCAGCACAAATGCAAAACGGCCACCATATTGCCGTATCTGTGGCAAAGCATCGTCCACCACCGACATTTTCCCGACCGCGCGCGCGAACTCATCCAACATAAACAGCACCGGCGCGGCTTCGCTGCCGTTTTCATTGCGCGGTTTTTCCAGGGATTGAAACACGCTCATAATGGCTTGCGAGACGATGAGCCGAAACCACCCGCGATAGGCGCTCAACTGCGTAGGATGCACACAAACATAGATCGTTGTTGGTTTGTTTTTCAATTTGCGTATGTCGAAATCACTGCGACCCATGACGCGCGCCGCAGCTTCATAGCCCATCCAGCTTGTCGCTTCCTGCACCGTTCCCAAGTGATACAACTGGTGATCGGGATGTTGACTGAGATACCATGCGCCATAGTCACGCACCAACTGCTGCATCGCAGGCACAGCAGACGCGCTTGCAGCCATGAACTTCCAAAGCTGTAACCATTGATCGAAAGGCAGGCGCGTGAGCCGATAAATTTCATTCAGATTGAATTTCTCGATGTCGTGCGCGGCCAGGTAGCACGCCAGGCCGACAAAAAGAGAACGCGCGCAATTTGTCCAATACGTTTCTTTGCCGTAGCCGCTTTCAATAACGGCTTCGGCAAAAACTTTCAGTTCCGGCAAAAAATCTTTTGCGTCCGTATCATCCAACCAGGACAAAGGGTTGTAGCTGTCGGAGGGCAGACCGGTGACGCCGCAGGGGTCGAGCACGAATACATTTTGTTTTAAGACGTTGCGCCGGTGCAGCGCGGTTTGGGCCGCGTTTTCCCCTTTGGGGTCAATCACGATCATCGAACCCGGATAACAAACCAGGTTAGGAGTGACAAAGCCAACGCCCTTACCCGCGCCTGGAGGCGCGACAATCATAGAATGACCGTCGCCGCTATAGGTCAAATAACCCTTTGAGCTTTGTCCGAACATCACGCCGCCGAACTTATAGAGATCGGCGGCTATGGTTTCTTCCGTAGTGAGCCAGCGTGCGGCACCATGCACCCCGCCGCCAGGCAGGGAGGGCCGCTCTACATACGGGACGGTCGCACGCGGAATGCCGTCCGAAAATCGGCGCTCAATCTCCATAGATCATAGGCTAACTCAAGGCGTTACGCCCTGCCAAAATTGGAACTGCCAATCATGCAATAGTGGGGTAAAATTCTCGTTAGGTATGGTACGCAAGTTGTGTGTGGCTACGCCACACTAACACTTGACAAGGGGAGCTGCGCCCCCCGTTGTATCCCCCTCTAAGAAGCTTAAAGCTATGAACAAAGAACCGCGCGACTGGTCGAAAGTGCAGCGTAAAAAATCGCCCCGGCAATTAAACGTCCGGCTTTCGACCGATGAAATGGCAGAGCTGGAAACCACCGTGCAGCGTCTCGGAGTTTCCAAAGCGGGCTATGCCAAAAGCCGGATTTTTGGGAAGCCCCTACCGCGCGGGGCCAGGCGACCGACAAAAGCCAGCGCCGATATGAGCCAGCTTTTGGGTCTAATGGGAAAGCTCGGCAGCAACGCCAACCAGATCGCGCGGCTGTGTAATTCCGGCACGATCACCGACCACCGCGACGCCTTGGACGCCTTGCAGGGCATCAAAGGCGAGTTGTCGGCCATGCGCGTTTTGTTAATTAAGGCGCTCGATGGAGAGCCATGATTTTAAAAGGCCGAACACGCGCAGACGGAGCCAGGCTCGCTAACTACTTGCTTTCATCCAAGAACGAGCAGGTGCGCGTTTTGGATATATTCGGCACGGTCGAAGACGACCGCAGCCCCCAGGGGCTGAAATCTGCTTTGCGTGATATGGACGAGCTTTCCAAAATGACGCGCGCCAAATCGAGTTTGTTTCACCTGGCGCTTAATCCCAGCGACCGCGACCGCATGACGGCGGACGATTGGAAATATGCCGTCGTGAAAGCGGAGAAGGCTTTAGGACTGGAAGGCCAGCCCCGTGCAGTCGTGAGCCACACATACCAGGGCAAGGAACATTTGCACGTTGTCTGGTCGCGCGTTGATGTTGAAAACCGCAAATGTGTCGAGATGAATTTCAGTAATTTGAAACTCTGCAAAGCGGCGCGAGAAATTGAACTTGAATTAGGTTTGCAGCAGACACCGGCTCGCGCACGGGGCGCTCACAAACTCAATCAGCACATCAAAGACATTCAGTTGCAGCAGGACGCGCGCGCCTCTCAGCCGCGCGAAGAACGCAACGCGATCATACGAGACGCTTGGAACAAATCGCACAACGGGGCAGAATTTAAAAAGCAGATTGAGGCCGCAGGCTTTCAGCTTGCGAAAGGCAAGCGCGGCGTTTTGGTCGTGGACCAAAACAACGAGCCGCACTCAATTAGCCGTTGCGTGAAAGGCATTAAGGCCAAAGACGTAAAAGCGAAGTTGGCCGACCTTGCAGAGCTGCCAACGGTCGAAAAACTGCGCGCAGATCCACACGATGAAATTTCAGCACAGAGACAGCGAGCGCGGAACATGACCAAGAATGAAGCGCAGCGCGAAGGACTGGCAGCAAACGACAACACGCCGCAGATTACACCGGAGCAGGCGCGCCACCTGACACAGAGCGAGGTTGAGAAGCGCCTTGAGGAAGAGAAGCGGAGACAGCAGGGAATGCGCTTTGAAGGGCGTTAGGCAATCGGTAATGAATGCCGTTGTCTAAATAGTGGAGTGCAACCCCATCGCCCACCGGAGGCGGAAAATCTGCCAGGACAACTTTGGCTCTGTTTTCCGGCTTCTCAAATAGTTGCTCAAAATAGCGCAATTCCATTGCGCTAAATTTTTCCTGCCAGCGTTGATATTCCGGTGTCTCGACACCAAGCGAGCGCGCTTCCCAGGTAGCGCGCCAGGATTGCAGCACTTCCCCCGGATTTGATTGCGCCCAGGCACGCAACCAAGGGGCGGGAGAGTTCGGGTATTGCTGCCAAAAATCGGCACTGCTTTTTGCGTTTTCTTCTATCGCTTGAGCGTCGAGATTGAGAGGATTTAACCCGTCCTGTTGTGCAACAGGTGTCGTAAATTCTTCTTCTGTATCGCTGTGCAGCAACTTGGACAGTGCATCTTTGAGGCGTTGGCGTGCGTTAAATTTCATTGGCTCTCTCAGTTAAGAGGGCCAGAATATCACGCAAAGCCTGCAACTAAAAAGGAAAATCAGA
>Ga0209369_1000930_pt1 | contig 20033 bp, 16 predicted proteins | sample EBPBio142010_DNA_FD_185865 | JGI IMG/M metagenome (GOLD analysis project Ga0209369, IMG submission 185865) | Wastewater treatment Type I Accumulibacter community from EBPR Bioreactor in Madison, WI, USA - Reactor 1_10/4/2010_ DNA (SPAdes)... | ecosystem: Engineered > Bioreactor > EBPR >... | reverse complement strand
AGGGGCGGCGAAACCTGGCAGTAGTACCGCAGGAACCCTGCAGCGATACCACGGGGATCTTGAGCGTTTTTGACCACGATCTGTACACCGCCAGAGTACCTGGCCGCCAGCGACGCGAGCGTATTCACTCTCAGGTTCGAAATGCGACCGGGAAGGACGCATCTCGGCCGCAAAGGGAGGCGGCTGGTGCCTACGATTGCACCCACCATGCCTTATTACATAGGGATTGGTTGGGCTGCAGCCTTCTGGAAGAAAAAGCCTGCTCTTTGGCCTGGAATTACCCCTCGGTCGACGCCCTGCGAGGCCTTGAAACCGGCCGAATAGGCGAAATGGCCGTCCTTGGTGACCAGGAAGGGCGCTTGGCTTCGGTCACAACGAGGGTTTTGCGCTATCCGGGTGTCGGCGTTTTGGTCGATTTCTCATAAGGATTGGTGGGGTGACGAATCCTTATCTTTAAGAGGGGGCACGGACTACCGATGGAAGACCGGATCAGGGACGTACGAGCACTGCTGCAAGCTCAGCTGAAGGACGTGTTCGAGCAGGCCAGAGACCTGGGTAATCGCTACCTGCAGGAAGTCATGGAGGCGAACACCGGCAAGGACTGGAGCCAGAAGAACACGTTGCAGTTTCGAGTTCGGCAGCGGGGCAATGCGCTCTCCATCGAGTGGTACCTGGTCAATTGGTACGGCAGGAAGGCGCAAGGTCGCGAGGCACGCCGAACGTACATTCCGAAGCGCAACAGCAGTCGGCGCCGGGATGCACAGGTGTTCGGCTACCGCCTGGAGGACCTGCTTCGACACACCTCGGGGTGGGACGATGACCTGGTCACTGCCGTAGAGAGCGAGGCCAGCGAGTATCGTCGCCAAGCGCATTACCTTGCCGACCTGCTCGTGACGCTGGCGCGCCTGGAGCGGTTTTCGAAGGTGCCGACACAGTCGCAGGACGAGCGGAAGGAGTACGCGTCATGAACAAGCCCCCTCGGTATCTGGTGACCGACCAGTTCGATCTCGGGATGCTGGCCTCGCTGCCCGCGGACATCACGCTGACGGAGATTTCTCTCGCCGACGTTTGCCAACGCATCGAGGATGCCGAGCGCGAGCAAGGGCAGGGGCTTCATGGCGGATGGGCCGCTGCCGTGAAAAACAAGGAGGCGGTCACGCTGGTGCCCAACGGGCCGATTTTGCTGGTCGCCCGGTGCGTGGAAAGCGATCACGGGCTGATCTTCAAATGGGTGCAGGTCGAAGTTATCAACTGACTTCCTTGCGGTGCGGACGGCGATAGTGCGCGACCGGTTTGTGGTCCAGTGGCGCAATCAGCGCGAGGTGGGAGCGGCGAAGCCGGGCCAAGGTCGTTGATGAAAAACCCCCAGGGTGTGATCCATCGAATTTCGTCCGGGTCGATTCATTGAACTGACCTGGGCTAATCGGTTCAGATAGCTCTTTATGGTATCGAATCAGCCCGCACTCGATTAAAATCCTATAAGTGGCGCCTTCTCGGCGTTTAACTTCAACCAGCAAGACCTCTCAGGAGATTCCATGCCGAACTACCAGGAACTGATTGCCCAACGCGACGAACTCAATCAACGGATCGACGAAGCCCGTAGAACCGAAGTGGCAGAAGCGATTCGTCGGGTGAAAGACATTATCCAGGAATACGATTTGACTGCGGCCCAGTGTGGTTTTGGTGCAGGCGCTGCAGGGACCCAGAAAACTCGCACCCCCGTCAAAGCCAAATACATCACGCCCGACAAAACAGTGACCTGGAGCGGTCGCGGGAAGCTTCCGAATGTCTTCAAGGCGCTGGTTGAAGCCGGTCACCGGATGGAAGACTTCTTGCTGAATAGGTAATTGGGTGGATTGATGGGATCGCTTCGTGGATAGCGTTGCGTGGCTTGCTGCGCAGACACCTCCACGATGAGAATCCAATTTTTTGCGCAGCAGCCAAGAACGCGATACATGGGTCGAGCGAGCCAACGCGCGACACGACGTATTCTTCCGCTATTCCGGAAAGGCCAACAAGATCGCGCAGGACATCAAGAAATTCTTGGTGGATGAATCCTGATTACGGGTTCTGGACTGGCTACCGGTTTCCGGCCGCCACGCACCATGATGGAGAAAGTGGCTCGCGTCGCTGCGACGTGTCGTTGCGGGTTGTCTCGCTTCACCGCGGATGATCCGGTCGAGGGGAGTCGTACCAAGACAGCGATTCCCAGAGGCACGGTCTTGCTGGAAGCAGGTTACTTCACGAGCGTCCATCCGGCGAGGGTAGCGCTTCTCACCGAGGCCGAGGTCGCTGCTCTCTTGGCGGCGACTGACCCTGGTATCTCGATCGGAGCATGGGATCGGGCGCTGCTGCTTGTCGCCGTCCAGACAGGTTTACGCAATAGCGAGTTCACCTCGCTTCGCCGCCAGGAGCTTGAACCTGGCACCGGCGCGCTACCCCCGACCCCTTGCTCACCGTCCCCGATCGCCTGCGGTCAGGCCGGCAACTCCGGTGAGCAATGTCCGCGCCCCCCGCAAGGGTGTCGCTGCGCAACGGGCACCCGACCTGGTTCCGCAGTCGGCCTGATTTCGGTGAGCGCTCACTTCATTGACCGAATACGCCCTTGATCGACTTGATAAGCGCGCCTCCTCCCGGCACCACCGAGTCCGCGGCTGCGTCGCCGGCCGCCCCCTTGGCCATCTCTTCCATGCCCAGCATCAGGTAGTCAAATCCGCTCACCCGGATGGTGGCAGCCCAGATCAGCGGCTTTTTCTCATCCGGCTTCTGGGGCGGGTAGGAAAAGCTCTTGCTAGGGCCAACCGCCTCGGCAATGGTCATGGCACCCTCTGCTTTCTGGAAGATGCCAGCCGGGATGGTGCAACTATTCTGAGTGCCGGGAAGCATCGGGTTCTTGTTCTTGGCGGCCATCCAAATCACCATTTCCTTCTCGCCGACGGCGCCAACGGCGTGCAGGTTGTAACCTCTGGCACGGGCAAGGGCATCCCATTTCAGTGGGATGGCGGCTTTCAGATCGGCATCGGTGGCCTTGACGTTCATCGCCTCGAGGAAGTCCATCTCCTTGTCCAGGGTGTAGTGGATTTCCCTTTGCATGAAAGTGGCCTTGACCACGTGATCGCCAACGGCTGAGGATTCGGCCGGGATGCCGCTAAGACCGGAATCCCCGTGCGGCCACCCCAGTGTGCGGGGCGGCAGGGTGTCGCCGCTATCACCACCCGCTTCGCCTCGACGGCCGTGCCGGGCCATGGCGGCGACTTCGGGCGGCAGGCGGTTGCCCATGGCCCTGAAATCAATCACTTCTGGCTGGCCTGCAGCCACGGTGGCGCTACAACCCCAGTAAACCAATAGCTTCCCGTCTGGTTCTTCGCCTGAACCACTCTCGTCGGTCCCGCGCCGTTGGCCTTTGAGGGGCAGGACCGGGCCGAAACGCATTGCTTCAGGAACTGTGTGTTCCGCGTGATGGCCGGCGGGGATATCGGAGGGGTTGGTGAGCCGCAGGTCCATCGTCTTGGTCACACCGCCGCCTTGGCCCATCATCATGCCGAGCATGCCGCCGGCACCACCGGTACCCATTCCCGAACTGGTGCGAAGGTTCATTTCGTAATTGACCGGCTCGGCGAGCGCGTTTGGAGACGTACCGGCGAATACCGCGGCCAAGGCAACACGCAGGACATTCTTGTTCATTTTGACCCTTTCATTCAAATTGACCCTGCAAGAACTCCGGTCGCTTGGTTCAGGAGCGACCAGGAGGCTGCCGGCAGCGCTGCGATTGGGCAAACGTGGCATCCTTTATTCGCGTTGAAATCGTTCGTGTTGCCCGTTCCCACGCCCGACCGCACACTCGCCGCTGTCGTTCAGTTGGTTTGCCGACCGGCCACGAGAAAGCCTGGCGCCTGATGCCAATCGCGGCGAAAGCATACGACATTCAAGTGCCCCAACCGAGAAAATCTTGGCGGGCCCGGCGACGTGCTTGCGAGCTAGGCAGCGCGAGTGAGCGGTACTTCGGTGAACGTCTCTCCCACCGGCGACGACAGCCAGCTCAAGTCCAGACGGTAGAATGCCGACCATGACACGCGCTGATCTGATCGCCGCCATCGCCTCCCGTTTTTCGACGCTGACGGTGAAGGATACCGACATCGCGGTAAAGGAAATCCTCGACGCCATCGGGTGCGCCCTGGCGCGAGGCGATCGTGTCGAAATCCGTGGTTTCGGAAGTTTCCGCCTGAACTACCATTCAGCGAGGGCGGGGCGCAATCCACGAACCAGAGTCGCGGTCCCAGTCCCCGAAAAGTACCTGCCCCATTTCACTGCTGGCAAGGAACTGCGGGAGCGCGTCGAGGCGTCAGTCAAGGACGCACCGCTTCAGCAGGCCGCCTGATGCACACCCTTGGCAGACTCGACGCAGCCGGCGTTAAGCCCGTTCGCAGTCGATTCGCGCGCCGCCTTGGGTAGCCTCACCGCGCCCCTCCATGGCTGACGCCGCCGAACTCGACCGCCTGGCCGGCCTCGTTGAACGCGTGACCTTCCACAACGAGCAGAACGGTTTCTGTGTGCTGCGCCTCAAGGTGAAGGGCGAGCGAGAACTGATTACCCTGATCGGCCACGCCCCCGTCGTCTCGCCCGGCGAATACGCCTCCGCTTCCGGCAATTGGGTCACCGACCGCGAGCACGGCCGGCAGTTTCGCGCTGTGTTCGTCAAAATCTACCCGCCGACCACCTTGACCGGCATCGAGCGCTACCTCGGTTCCGGCATGGTCAAGGGCATCGGCCCCGTCTATGCCGGCAAGCTGGTGAAGGCCTTCGGTGCGGCGGTGTTTGACGTCATCGAGCAGTCACCGGAACGCCTTCGCGAAATTCCCGGCATCGGCGAAGTCCGCGCCAGAAAGATCACCTCCGGCTGGGCTGACCAGAAGGTCATTCGCAGCATCATGGTCTTCCTGCACGCGCATGGCGTATCGACTTCCCGAGCGGTGCGCATCTTCAAGACTTACGGCCAAGGGGCCATCGAGATCGTTCAGGAAAACCCTTACCGATTGGCCCAGGACATTCGCGGCATCGGCTTCCTGTCGGCCGACACGATTGCCCAGAAGATCGGCATCGCCAAGGATTCTCCCTTGCGAGCCCAGGCCGGTATTTCCTACGCGCTCACCGAAGCCTCGGGCCAGGGCCACTGCGGCTTGCCCTACGCCGACCTGGTGCCTCTGGCGGTGAAGCTGCTCGACATCGCGGAATCCATCATCGAAACAGCGATCGCTCAAGAAGTTGCCGACGAGGTATTGCTGCCTGACACCGTCGAAGGCCAAGCCTGCGTTTTCCTGGCGCCCCTGTACTACGCCGAGCAATCGATCGCCGCCCAGATCCAGCGCCTTGACGCGGGCGGGACGACCCTGCCTGCCTTCGAGGCCGACAAAGCGATTCCCTGGGTCGAGCAGAAGCTCTCTATCCAGTTGGCCGGCAGCCAGAAAGAGGCCATCCGCCTCGCCCTGTCTTCCAAGCTGCTGGTGATCACCGGCGGACCCGGCGTCGGGAAGACCACCCTGGTGAAGTCGATTCTGACCATCATGACCGTCAAGGGCGTCAAACCCCTGCTGTGTGCGCCGACGGGAAGGGCGGCCAAGCGTCTGTCCGAATCGACCGGTCTGGAAGCCAAGACGATCCATCGCTTGCTGGAGATCAATCCGATCAATGGTCAGTTCAAGCGCAACGCGGACAATCCTCTCGAATGCGATCTTCTGGTGGCCGACGAATGTTCGATGATCGACGTGCCGCTGGCAAACCAGTTACTCAAGGCCGTGGCGACTCGCACGGCGGTGATTCTTGTCGGTGACGTGGATCAACTGCCCTCGGTGGGCCCTGGCCAGTTCCTCAGCGATCTCATTGACTCGGGTGTCGTCCCCGTCATCCGGCTGACCGAAGTGTTTCGCCAGGCGGCCACCTCGCGAATCGTGCGCAGTGCCCACCAGATCAACCGAGGCGTCTTTCCCAGCCTGCCCGAGAAAGGAGAAGCATCGGACTTCTACCTCGTTGCCGCTGAGGAACCGGAAGTCATTGCGCAAACCGTGGTGGACTTGGTGCAGACCCGCCTGCCCAGGAAATTCGAGGTCGATTCGATCCGCGACATTCAGGTGCTGTGCCCGATGAACCGGGGGATCACCGGCGCTCGCGGTATCAACCAGGCTTTACAGGCGGTGCTCAATCCGCCCGGCGAGCACAGTGTCGAGAAGTTCGGCAACCGCTTCAGCGTCGGCGACAAGGTGATGCAGATCGAGAACAACTACGACCGGGACGTTTTTAACGGCGACATCGGTTTCGTGACCGGCGTCGACCCGGACGAAGAGGAACTCGCCGTGGCCTTCGATGGCCGGGTGGTCAGTTATCCGTTTGGCGAACTCGATGAGCTGGTGCTCTGTTACGCGACGACGATCCACAAATCACAGGGTTCCGAGTACCCGGTGGTGGTCATTCCGATCTCGACTCAGCACTACATGATGCTCAAGCGCAACCTCATCTACACGGGGATCACACGTGGCAAGAGGCTGGTGGTGCTGGTCGGGCAGAAGAGGGCACTGGCCATGGCGGTCAAGGGTAAGCAGGTGGAGCGGCGCTGGTCGAAGCTGAAAGAACGGCTGGTGGCGACGAAACGGTAGTCGCGTGGCCACTTTGGCGTTACCACGTAACAGCCTGCGGGCGTCGCTGCGGTGGCCAATGACCCCCTCCCGGCCAGGGGAGCAGACGGTCGCGGCTTTTCTTAAAAGCCGACATTGACTTGGAGCGATCAGCCGTAAGCGGTCATTCGGCTGCGCATCTCACTTTTTTCGCTGGACCGGCCGCTACTCGACGCGAAGCAGCCGGTTGGCGCAGGATGGCGTCCGTCGGCAGTCGGCCATCAAGAGACGTAGAGGCGGCGAAAAATCGCCCGGCGCGAACGTCGGCTAACTGATCCGAAACCCGCCGCCAGGTTCTGTTCGCTGTCGGTCCAGTTCTCGGCCGGAGCAGACAGGACGGTTCAGGGGCTGCTCTGGCTGCTATTCATCGATGATCGGACATTCGCTTCGTCGGCGACGTGACTGGCTGATCTTTCTGACCTTATTTGTTCAACACGATCAACAGCCATCTTTGAGGCTTCGCAGACCGTACCGCAGTCGCAGTTGAGGGAGTGCCCCGATATTCGGGGAAATATAGGACACCAAAATCCACGACAGCCCGCCTGTCACATTATGCAACGCTCAGTGCAAACGTCGCCTGATGCCAGCGTCAGCATCCTCGCAGCTCGCCTCGTGATCGTATGTTCTCGCCAAATCCATGAGTAGCCTCGATGCGACGAACGGGTGTGATACCTGAAGCGCTTGGCCCCAATTGCGGTACTTCTCCGCGAGCTGGCGCTCTTGGTTGCCGCCCTCACCGCGAGGGTGAACTCCTCGCGAGTTGTATACGCCCCTATGGGCGCCACTCATTAGGGACTCCGATTGGATATCCTCCATCACATCCCGTACCGGCTCACACGGCCAGACACCATCCTGGCCTACCGGAGCATGTGACAGCAGACCGCCGATGTAGGTATCGGCGATGTCAGCGCGGCCCAATTCTGCGCACGAGTGGCGAACGCTCGTGATCCACTTTGCGAGGTGATCCGCCTTCAGTTCCCCAATCTCGTTGTGGCCGGGAATACGTTCGATCGCTTCCAGTAGCGTGTAGCCGCGTTCGACCATGGTTTTTATGCGCTCCGGCGGAACCTGCAACTCTTTAGGGTCGGTAGTACCGTCCTTGCGCTTGTGTATCCAGGTGATTGCCTGGACGAAGAACTCAGGATGCGCCTCGATGTAGCGCTCGAGATTCGGGATTCCGTAGCTGTCTCGGCGATCCCTTGGGCGCGCCAAAACATCAATGTAGGCGAACTCCAAACCTGCCTTTTCATCGAGCGCTAGCACTGGGCTGCTGCTCAAGTGCTTGAACGCCTTTTCGACGTAATAATGCTGGAGCGTGTATTGGCCGGGCTGATCGTTGCCACCTTGTGCCATCTCAGAAAGCACGCGAAACAGGACCTGCGCATCGAGTCTTTCTGGGTGGTTACTGACGCAAGAGAATGCTGCCCGAGGGCGTGTCGCCTTCAATAGCCTCTCGACCGCTTCGTTGTTCTCGGCATCGTTGTCACGAAGCCAGTCCGGCGTTACCGCGCTCCAATAATTGGCCTGAGCGGCCTCGCTGAGGGCATCGACCAGCTTCCAAGTTCTCTTACCGAATGGCGAAAGGATAAACAGCTGGACTTTCTCTTCTTCAGACAGATTCGCTGCGACGCCGTTAATAATCACTTCACGTTTGTCATCATCGGGCACAGCTTGTACCGCACCGCCGATTAGATTCTTATACGAGTGTACCGGTTCCTTCGCTTCAAGGACTGGAGCAAGCGCGACCCGCAAGAGTTCTTGGAGTTTTTCCTCGGACAGCACGGAACTAGCCATGAGAGCGCCGATCACCCATGACGCATTCCCGCGTTCTGAAAGTTCCAGAATTCCTGCAAGACCGCGGTGCCTGAGAATTTCTCGTAACGCATCGGTCCTGAAATTCTTGATGCGCTCGTCACGCTTGTCAAAGTCGATCTCTTCGATGCCCGCAATCTCGTCGGCGGAATTTTCAACCCATCCATCGCGGAACAACCAAGCGTGCTTATTTAGAAGGTCGCTCGGTTCAAGTGCGGCGTAGGCAGCCACGCCTGCAGTCGCCAGGCTCGTTGTCTTGCCGCTCTTTTTGGCGCGTATAGTCGCTCGTCGTGAAAGGGTCGAGGTGCGGATCTTCTCGCGCAACTTGGCTTTATCGACGTCACTGGCGACGGCCTTCGCCCAGTCTTCGATTAACTTCCAAACGCGGTTCTGGTCTGCGTCGCTCAGGTCATGTAGGCGCTCGACAAGATCGCACAACATCTCTAACGAATATTCCTTCCAGGTCAAAGCCATCTCGACCATCTCGCGCACGAAAGCGATGATCGGCTCCAATGTAGAAAATGGCTCGCCAAATCCATAACCGTCAGGACGCCAGCGCGGCTTGTGACTGTAGTGGCCGATCTGGTGATTTGCGCCGAATTGGCCAACGCAGAGCTTCCAAGCAATGTCGGGAAACTTCTCGGCCAGTTTCTTTATCAAAGTTACGCGCTGGTCATGGTTTGCCGCGGTTTGTGGCATCCAGGCCAGAAAGATGCACGCCAGCGAATTAGCCGGCTTGTTGACCCAGTTGTCGTTAATCTCGACCTGTGCTAACCGGGCTAGGATGTAAGCGGCTCGCGGCAATTCAGCTGGGCTCCACGACAGACCCTCTAACGCCCAAAGCAACCCAGTACGCCTGGGACTGCTGCCGAAGACAGCCGGATTCACTGGACGCAGAAGTCCAAGAACCGCCGGGGTCTCGGATTTCAGGTCACGTTCCAGGATCGAGAGAAAGTCATTGGGGGCCGCCTCCGCATAGGTGGGAAGGTCGTGGTCATTGGCTTCCAAAATCCGCGTGGTCAATGGCGTCGGGAGCAATTCGCGCACCACGCGTGCCGCCTCAGCCTCGGTATCGATGCCGAGGCGGCTCTTGAACAGTTGCCCGCCGTGAACCGCTAGCAAAACGAGCGTTTCAGAAATACTTTCCCGGAACACGCTGGAAAATTCACGCGTCTTGCCGTGAATCGAGGCAGCCAGGCGCTGATCTTCGGGCAGATCGAGCGCGGGATCGTCTTCGCCAAGGACCATGCGTGCCATCGAGAAGTAGCGGTCTAGATCAGCCGGCGTTACCGCGCCAGCGATGGCATAAAGCAGATCGACCTTCGAGATCACTCCTCTAAATTTGCCAACAGACCAGATCGGAGCGTCGTTCAATTGCGCGAGGCTTTGGCACTCCTTCTCAAGATCGTCGTAGGACCGATCCCCCGCCAAAAGAGTGAGCCCAAGCTTATCCGTCTCGTTCTGGCTGTTCCATGCCCCCACAAGCAGGAACGGAACAAGGCTTGCTGCCGTCTTATGATCTGCCGCCCACTCCGGAGTACACACCGCGGGCACCGTCGAAAGCTGACGGCGCAGTACGGTCAGCGACCGACCCGAAGCGTTCGCAAGCCGAGAGATATCATCAGGGCTTTTGCCCATATCTTGGAGCGCCTTGTTGAAGGTCTCGTAGTTTGCCGGTTCGAGCACGATGTCGAACTTGATGATTGATGCGTTGCGAGGATAGATGACGAACGAATGCATCGACTTTGTGTAGGGAGAGAGTTCCCGCTCGACTTCCCGCGTGAACGCGACAGGGATGAAGGTCTGCGCGCCCGCCGCCAACCTCGGCAAGACACCCGGCTTATCGAATACCAGAACGCGATCGCGGTACGAAGCCAATTCCTCGCCCCCACGCTCACTAAGTAACCCCGAGAGGAAGGCAAGTGCCTCTTGGGTAGAGTCGGCCGCAATCAGGATCGGACCCTCAACGGGTTTGGATAAACGCGAGTACACAAGACGCTTGGCCGCGTCGATGGCAGAGCTAAAAAGACTGCTGATCAACGGTGGGGTCGAGACACAGGCCCAATCTGCCCAGCACTGGTCGAGCGAACGAACGTGCTGCGCGGGGACGTGCGTCTCGTTGGCGAACCACGCTTGCGCCGGCAAAGACTGCTCTAGCCATTGCTCAAGATCGCTCGCGTCGTAAACGCGAACGTCTTTCCAAAGCCTCTTCGCCTTTTTGTCCGCAAGCCAGGCAGCCTTCCCGGCCCAGCGACGCGGCGTGACGAAGACCAGCGTCATTTCGGCACGTTCATTCATGTGGTGCGCCTTTACGCTTTTCTCGAAGTCGCCTTCGGCCTTCGTCTTTGGATCCTCGTTGGTACCAAACTCCCAACCGGAGCGACCGGAAGGTACCCAAGGAGCTCCTTCGTCTGCTTCTACGAACCCGTCCCATCCTGGGCGCTCACCATCGTCGTTGCCAGGAAAGTCCACTTTGGTAAGGCCACGACCGGTCGAGTGCACCAGCGTGCGCAAGAAAACCGCTAGGCGGGTGCGCGCTGGGATATTGTGCGAGACCCACCTTTCAATGTCGTTTGCCTTGATTGCCAAAAACGGCGGCACATAGGCTTTTGTGTCAGCGGGTGCATCTTTCTGCTTGGCCTGCGCTGCCTCGTACCGCGCTTGCATCTCCATCAGGTTTTTCAGCGGGTACTGGAACGCCTTTTCCAGGCGTGCGGCCATCTCGGCGGACAAAGCTGCATTGCCGTTGAGCAAGTTCGACAACGCTGGACGGCCTACGCCCATGAGTGCTGCGGCTTTGGTGACGGACATACCAGGCGGAATGACGTCGGCCTTGATACGTACTCCCGGGTGAAGGATATCGCTAGTTGGGATCATGGGGTTCTCAGTTTGGTTAGCAGAAATATATTGTAGCGTGTAGCGCTACACACTACAATATATTTCTGCTAACGCCTCCTTTCGCAGATCGCATAAGGATTGGCCAATGATCAAGGCCCTTTTTCGGGATGCCTTCCTGGCTTGTGTCCGGTCAAGAATTTATAGCGGCCGCCTGGGTTGCTACGAGCCAAAGGCCGCGCCGGCCGAACTGGCGCCAAGAGTTAGTCTTCAGCGAGCGGCAGCTTGAGGATCAGTAAGCTGACGTAGCGCTTGCGAATGTCATCAGGCGGCTCTGGGTCGATCGCTGCCAGTGGCCTGAAGAATCTGAACGACTGCTCTCAGTCAGATCCCGCCTTTGGCGCTCGGCCTCAGCAGCAACTGTTCTGGCTGGCCGCTTGTGGTTTTGGAGCGGCCACTGAGCTTTAGTGGTTTGGTGACGGCAATCGACCCTCAGCAGCCGATCAGGTTTCTCCAAACCGGCCAGTCAGCCAAATCCACAATCTGCGAACTGGAATGCTCCGAAGCCGCCATTGGCGACCTCAACCTACCGGCCAGGAAGAGAGGTAGAGGCGGCAAAAAATCGCCCGGCGCGAACGTCGGCTAACTGATTCTGAACCCGCCGCCGGCTCTGTTCGCTGTCGGTCCAGATTTCTCTGCTATGGCGAGCTTTGCATAAGGTCGATAACTTGCCGGATGGGGTGGCTCGACGGCCGTCCGGATGTCGTCCGCTACCGCCGTTCACCCCAATGTTCTCAACGTAACGCGCCAATGTCATAATACGATCAGCAAACGAAGAAACGGCTTGCGCGCCGGACCGGCACGCGGCAGGCTCTGTATCCCATTGATACGGATGTAAAATTTTATATGCCGCGATCTTTATGTCAACGTCGTTAACGCGTTCTCTAACTTCCTTTTTTCTCACGCTTTTTTCGTCAAGTCGCGTCTGTCAGAAAAAGCGTTCTCACGAACAGGCGTCCTCAGTTTCCCCCGCCTGATTGCCTGCCTGCTCGGCGGCTACACCTCCAAAGTGCAGTCGGAACTGGACGCGTTCTTTGCCAACCTGGCCAACCGCGCCGATCTGATGCGAGAAGTCTCGGCGCAGGCCTTTGCCAAAGCCCGAATGCAGGTGTCGGTCGCAGCCTTTGAGGTCCTCAACGATCATTTCCTGGCCTTGGTCGATGCGCAGTTCGGCTTTCCCCTCTGGTACGGCCTGCGCGTCGTCGCCGGTGATGCCACAGTCCTGCGCTTGACCCTCTTCGGGAAGACCCGTGACGGCAAGCGATTCGTCCGCCACATAGTCGACGCCATTGGCTTCGCGCTCTATCTGCCCGGTATCGAAATGACCCTGGCTGCCAAGCTCTATTCCCCCAACACCGGCGAGCGTCAGATGCTCTTCGAACACCTCGGCAAGCTCCGTTCCAATGACATCCTGGTACTCGACCGAGGTTACCCGGCCTACTGGCTCTTCGCCGTCTTGTTGCAGCGAGAACGCCATTTCTGCATGCGGGCCGATAGCCTCAATTTCAGCGCTATCCAAGCATTCCGCCGATCGGGCTTGGCCGAGCAGGTTGTGATGCTGCCAGCCCCCTGCAAACAGGACGCGCTCGACTACGAAATCGCCGCCACGCCGAGCGAAGTTCGCCTCATTCGCCAGGTGTTCGGCCACAAGGTGCGCGTCCTCGTCACCTCGCTCCTCGACATGAACGCCTTCCCCGCCGCCGCGTTCGGGGGCCTCTATCACTCTCGGTGGCGAATCGAGGAGGCGTTCAAACGGATCAAGCACCGTCTGGCACTGGAGCAACTCTCGGGCATGTCCTGGCTGGCCGCACAACAAGACTTCAGCGCTAAAATCCTCTGCGACAACATCAATGCTCTGGCCGTCCACGCCGCCAGTGAATCTCTCGATCCCAACATCTGCGCACGTTACTTCATCAACCGCGGCGACGCCTTCTCTCGTATCAAACGTACCCTCGGACGCTGGCTCCTCCAGGGTCAAGATGCTCTCGAAAATATCACCTCCGTCTTCGACGAACTCATCAAGAACCTCGTCCGCATAAAACCAGACCGGTCATACCCCAGAAACTTCACTCAAAAGCCCCATCTATCCCACGCTTACAAAAATGGAGTATGACTATGTTCTGGTAAGTTGAGAGCATTGCCGTTCACCCGCCCTGCAGACGACGATTTCTTGCCGCACGCGTTGTGAAACTCTGCTTCCAGTCGTCTCTGACCGCGGCGACCACCGTAGTCTGTCCGTCCTCGGCGACCGCCCCGGCAATCGCCCACCATTGACAGCGCCCCTCAACCCTCGCAATGCTGCTGGTCGGGGTGGCCATGCCTGCCTAGCGGCACGGCTCGTTCCGCACCAAACGACATAGCCCATTACAAGCGAGCCTCTCGTCCGGGTGCCTGGAGCGCTTAGGCCACGGATAGATCATTTCAAGGTCTGAGTGGCGGCTTGTGACACATCCGGAGACGGGTCAGAAATCAAGAGGTGGAGTACTTCAGCCGGTGTGCTACGGTTTTGGGCAACAGCCCAGCGGACGAGGGATGGGCCTAACTCTACATATTCTCGCAAGGTGTCAGAAGACGAGCTCATATAAGCATTGAAGGCGTCCACGGCGGCTTGGCGTTCTTCCTCAGATCTGCTGCGTTTTGCGAGTTCAACGGCATCACGGAATGCCGCGCTTGCGTTTTGATATGCCGAGAGTTTTGCCGCGTGTTCTTCACCGAATAGCCCTCCCATCAAGATGCCTCCGTAATAGGTCGACGATGTATTTATCTCCGTGCATTTGACCGTGAACTTGTTTGAGTAGTAGGGGTTGAGCCCGAAGTAGGTAAATGTATATATTTCCACCTTGTTTTGCAGAGATTTATCGTCGACCATGGTGGTGCGGTCGAATTCATACGTTATCAACGAACGTTTTACCCCGCGCTCGCGGGCGGCGATCGTCCTTGCTTGCGATGAATCTTCTCTGTGGATTGCAATGCATCTTCCCGGAAGGAGTCCCATCATGCGGTACTCGCGACTTGGAAGCGAACGGCGAGTGGCGATTTCAAAGGGCTTGCAGGCTGGGTCACCTTTATCGGATATCGAAAACACAAAATACTCTCCTTCGCCCTCAACCTCTCTGAGATAGCCTTCGTCGTATCCAATAGTTGGGATGCCAGGACTTGTATATTTGCGTTTTATCTCCACGCGTTTCAAGCCATTCTTAAGGAGAAGCTGAACAGCATTATAAAGTATATAGCCTTGACCACTCTTGGTCCACTCGTCTATTAATAAGACGCTATCGCTGGTCATGGGAAGGTGTTCTTCTCCATGGAGCCCGCCCATCTGGTTGCACGTCATCTGCGCCAAGAAGTACCCGGGAAACATGCCCCATAGTGGAATCCAAAAGACAACCAGTGCAACAGACAAGAGCAAGTAGCGCTTACGGCGCGATTTTGCTCTTAGTCCGCAAATAACAAGGTTGATGCCAATCACCCACCAAAACGCAAATACGAGATAGTGTTGAAAGGCCGCCCCGAAGCCAATGGCAAAAGACTTCATGTGTTGTCACAAATGTAATCGATTCTGTCGGAAGAAAATGCACTGAGCATTGTTGCTTTCTATTTCGGTTTTAAACTGCATTGTTTACCTTCGCTTGAGGCTCGGCCACGTTTCAAAGCTTGCCGACTGATACCGGCTTGAGCGACGGCCTGGAGCGCGCTTTCGAGTTCACGAAAAAGGTCACCAGTTGATAAGTCGGAGTGCATCACGTCCTCTTATACTCCAATTAAAACCCCTAAAAATTGCAGACGTCCCACTGATGCGTGCTTGCCAACTTGTGCATAAGAAACCTAGCAGTGCAGCATACTGATACTCTGGCTGGCGAAAGAAGCAACTCGCCAGTTGTGACAATTTCTGGATTTGTCGCAAGGCGCCGAGGGCCGGCTTTTTCGTTGCATCCTTGTTTTGCATTAACACCGGGAAGCCTGCCGCTTCGTAGGCAAATGCCCTCAACTTAGCATAATTTCATCGATTGGATCGCAACACCAAACAGGCTAAGGCCACAAGCCTCGCCCGCTGGACACAATGTTCGGCGGCGTATTTTGTAGGCATCCAGCATAGGCGTTCTTTTTTTCGCGAGTTGCTGCCCGACGGCAGGTATGGACGAGGAGCAGCCCGACATCAGATGCTCGTGACCGACAACAGCTTTATGATCAGCAAGCCGCCATTGAGCATGACAAATTCATCAGGCAGGTTTGGGTCGTGATTCGACCGACCTCTCGTCGACTTCGTCGCCGGAAAGCGGTCAGTGAAGTTCCGCTTCCCGGAAGCGGCCATTCATAACCGAGTGCTGACGACCCAAAGCTGACCTTCACCTGTTGGGCGGAGCAACGGCAACTTACTGATTGGAGCCGCCGCTCAGAGCGGTGGCTGAACGCGCACTGCTCGACCATAGCCGCCATTCAGCCAAGCCCACGCCAGCTGCAGCTTTAAACAAAATTCCGGGCACGCCCCTTCGCAAAGGTTCACAGCGGTTCAAGACCGTCGCTCACCTCAAGTACCCACCGCCGATGGCGTCTAGGCCGATTGGACGGATGCTCGCGCGAGAAATGAAATCGCACTTGACCCGACTACAGCTTCACGGTTTACATTGCGCCCATGGACAGCTTTCGTATCACCGAACTGGGTCGGCGTTTCGGCCTTTCCCGCTCAACCTTGCTGTATTACGACCGCATAGGCCTGCTGTGTCCATCCGGGCGCAGCGAGGCTGACTACCGGCTGTACTCGCAGGCGGACTGCGACCGACTGGCGCGTATCTGCGCTTTCCGGGAGGCTGGAATCAGCCTGGAGGAAATTGCCCGCCTGCTGGATGCCGACACGCCACACGGCCCGATTCTGGAGCGCCGTCTGCACGAACTTGGGCAGGCAGGCCATGCTGGCACTGAAGGCGCAGCAGCGCCTGATCGCCGGCATGCTACGAACGTCTGCTTCAGGGCCGGAAGCGACAGGGCTGGACCCCGCACTGTGGCTGGATTTGCAACACGCCTGCGGCCTTGATGCTGCTGCACTCAAACACTGGCACACCGAATTCGAACGCCGCTCACCTGCGGCACATCACGCTTTTCTCGTGAGCCTTGGGCTCAGCGAAAAGGAAGCCGTCCAGGTCAGGATGCTGACCCGAAATATTGAGGACAACACAATGTCGATGCACTATTTTTTCGAGCTTTTCGAATCTCTGCCACGCCAGGGACCGGGATGTGAGGAAGCCACTCTTGAGGCACTGCACCTGCTCAAACACTTGCCTGCCCACCCCACAGTGCTTGACATCGGCTGCGGCAATGGCCTGCAGACCCTGACACTGGCACGCGAGCTGAAATCAACGATTCTAGCCATCGACAACCATCCTCCACTATTGCGCCATCTGGATCAAGCGGCAAGGGAAGCGGGCCTCAGCGTGGAGACACAAGAAATGTCGATGATCGACATCCCTTTCGCCGCAGAGTATTTCGACCTGCTGTGGGCAGAGGGCTCGATCTTCATCATCGGTCTGGCGCGCGGGCTGCAGGACTTTCACAAATTCCTCAAGCCCGGCGGTTACTTGGCTTTCACCGAAATGTGCTGGTTTGAAGCCGATCCGCCTGCCGAGATCCGCACCTATCTCGACCGCGTCTATCCGGACATCCGCTCAATAGAAACAGTTTGCGAACTCGCCGAAGCTCGCGGCTATACGGTCGTCGACAACTTCAAGCTGCCGGCCAGCGCGTGGTGGGATGACTTCTACACCCCCATGCTCGCGCAAATGCAAATGCTGAAGCAGAAAAACGCTGGTATCAGCGAGGCCGAAGCCGTATATGCCGCTTGCGAGGAAGAGATCACAATGTACCGCCGCCACTTAGCAAGTTACGGCTACGGATTCTTCGTACTGCAGAAGCGCTGAGCACCTCGCAGGGTAACAGTGAGCACCTTGTGAGTTCGCATTTAAGGAGTGATGGCTATGCGCCAGCGTGACCTGATTCCGTTCTTTACCATCACCTTTCTGATCGCCTGGGGCATCCTCGCGCTTTACGTCTTCACGTCAGAGCGGATGACCCAAGCGTTCGGCAGCCTTTCGGGCGAGCATCCACTGTTTTACCTCGCGGTTTACGCACCGGCCATCGCAGCCTTGACCGTGGTCCTGTACCGGTCCGGCTTTGCGGGAACGAAACGTTTTCTATCGCGACTGCTGCTGTGGCGGGCGTCCCTATATTGGTATGTTCTTGTGATTGCTGGCGTGCCACTGGTGTTCTATGCGGCCGCGCTCATGAAGGACGGCGCCTTGGATACGCTGTTCCCGTTTCCAGGGGTACTGCCCTATCTGCTCGCACTGCTGCTGATGGCTATCAAAGGGCCGGTCGAGGAGATCGGCTGGCGCGGAGTGGCGCTGCCACTGCTGCAACGTCGCATGGCGCCGATCTGGGCGGCGTTGGTGCTGGGCACGATCTGGGGGCTGTGGCACCTTCCGGCCTTCGTACTCAGCGGCATGCCACAAAGCGCTTGGTCGTTTACCCCGTTCTTTGCCGGTACGATTGCCGTCAGCGTCATCGTGACACCGCTGTTCAACAGCACGCGGGGCAGCATTTTGCTCCCTGCGTTCCTTCACCTGCAATTGATCAATCCGCTGTGGCCAGACGCGCAACCATACGATAACTGGCTGTTCGTGGCGCTTGCGATTGTGGTGGTGGGGCTCAATCGGGAGGCGATGTTCACCCGTCGGGATGCCGTGACCGAGGTACTACCGAAATAAAAGCGGCGCTTTGGGTGACCTGTTTCGTCGCAGTTTCGGTTTGCGCCACGATAATGCCGGTCGACCTTGCCAGACGATGACTGGCTGAGCTTGACTGGGTGCCAATAAACTCAGGCTCACAAGCCGTCGCTCGACCATACTTTTGCGTTACGACCGCTGACCGGCCGGATGTTGACGTTGGCGGCGGAGAAACCCAATGGCCGGATTTGCCGATAAGCACGTTTCGATCGTCTGTCAGCTTTCAGAGAGGAGCAGCCGCTCGAATGACTGCTGTTGTGGAATGCTGACCGGCCGGTTGTGGCCGGGTCGAGACAGTGCAGGCATCAAGTTGCTTGCCGAATTCCGGACATTCAGCCGCGTCAGGGAACGGCTTGGCTATTCAAATTCGATGACCACCTCGACCGGCCGCTTGTGGCCGTGAGCAGCCACTGAGCTTTCGTGGTTCGGTGACGGCAATCGACCCCTATGCGTAGGACTCAACTATGTGCAGTTCTTGGCGCCGAGGCACGTCCGGCCCTGGCGGCGCCGGCGTGCCCTTTGCATAGTTATAGCTGTCGCAGGAACTCGAGCAGTTCGTCCGGAGGGCGATACCGACGCATTTTAGTCTTCGGCTCGTCAAGTCGGGCGAGTGCTTCCTCCTTCATCGCCAGGTTGGCCTCCACGTAGCGGTGCGTGGTGTTCGCGCTCTCGTGTCCAAGCCACAACGCGATAGTGGAGAACGGAACACGGGACTGCAGCATGTGCATGGCCGTCGTGTGGCGGATGATGTGGGGAGTAATCCGCTTGTCACGAAGACCCGGATGTTCGGTGCTGGCCCGAGCAACCGCGAGTTCGAGACGTTGCTCGACGTTGGATCGCGTCATCGGTTGGCCTTTGCGGTTCGGTAGCAGGCTCGCCTCACCGCGAGGCGAGCGGTTGGCTCGCAACCAGTACCGGATCTCGCGCGCGGTCGTCTTCGACAGCGGTATTGCGCGCTGCTTTCGTCCCTTGCCATGCAGATGGACAAGAGGCACACCATCGAGCACCACATCGGCGACGCGCACCTCAATGATCTCAGAGACCCGGGCGCCGGTGTTGTAGAGCAAGGCGAGCAGTAGATGGTCGCGCCGCGATGTCCAGCTCTCTCCTGGCTCCCCGAGAACGGCCAGCATCTCCTCGGGCGAGAGAAATCCGAGCACTGGGCGCTCGAAGCGCTTCATCGGCACCGCCAGTGCGCGCTCAATGGTGTGCAACGAGGTCACATCGTGTCGTCCGGCGAACTTCAGAAATGCCCGCAGTGCGGTGAGACGCAGGTTGCGACTACGCACCGAGTTATGGCGTTCCTGCTCCAGATGGTCGAGAAAGGCGAGGATTAGGTCGGGTCCAATGTCCGCCAGCCGTAGAGCCGTGGGCGCTTTGCCGATGCTCTGCTCGACAAAGGCGAGGAAGAGCAGCCATGCATCCCGGTACGAGGCGATCGTGCGAGGGCTCACCGCCCGCTGCGTCACGAGATACTCGGTGAAGAACTGCTGCACCAAGGCAGCGAACGAAGGGGGCTTGGGAGGGCTCAGGTCACGCATGGCAGACCTCCGGCGACATGCGCGACTCGAACTTACTGGCGGCAAGTGCCATTAGTTCCGGCACGGCGGTGAGATACCAGTAGGTATTGGTCACCATCGCATGTCCGACGTAAGTGGACAGCGAGAGCATTGCCTGATCGATGTCGATGCCTTCTTCGTGCCAGGCAAGCATCCTGCGAACGACAAACGAGTGACGTTAATTCCGAGACCGGAATTATCGGCATAACTCCGAGACCGGGATTATTCCGAGGGCGGTGTCGGTAGTTTTCAATACATCGAGTTGTTGCTCGACTTGCGCCGGAAGCGGCGCTTGATTTCTCGGCATTATTCGATTGTCGTCTCCA
>Ga0209369_1000929_pt1 | contig 20054 bp, 17 predicted proteins | sample EBPBio142010_DNA_FD_185865 | JGI IMG/M metagenome (GOLD analysis project Ga0209369, IMG submission 185865) | Wastewater treatment Type I Accumulibacter community from EBPR Bioreactor in Madison, WI, USA - Reactor 1_10/4/2010_ DNA (SPAdes)... | ecosystem: Engineered > Bioreactor > EBPR >... | reverse complement strand
TGAAATGAACCCTATTATGTTCAACTATTGAAGACTGATGGCTCAGCTTCCGTGAGGGTGGCTCTATATCTCCGTGAAGCTGGAGCTGTAAGTCCGTGCAAGTGGAGTTTTAGCATCGAAATATACAGTTTGTTCATTATTGAAGTGTAAACATTAATATGCATATGTTTGGAGCAATGTCAAAATCGGTGATAAAATACTCCTAAGGAGGTGCGGACTTTTTTCTGGACAACAAGTTTATACTTCCAGTGAATATTCCTCACAGTTCAACGTCTATATTTCCTATGTTTGCTAATGTAATATTTCCCCCCTTCAGAGAGAAACATACGATTTTTGTGGGGGATTTTCAAACGATTTTTAGGAGTATTTTATCACCGATTTTGACACCTTCTGCCTATCTTGAATCAGATACATTGACCACCTCTTGTTCTAAAACAAGTCCAGTTTTTTTTTCGCACCCCCAAATGGTCTATTTTACTTGACTGGTTACAGCATGATCATAAACTATCAATAAAAGAATCTGAAGACTTTGAATAAACATGAAATGAACTCTATTACGTTCAACTTTTAAGACTGACGGCTCCACTTCTGTGAGAGTGGAGTTTTAGTTTCCAAATATACAGTTTGGTGATACCACCTCAGTATTCTCCCGCATATATTATCTATATTGTACTGGCAATTTAAGTGGCTCAAAAACTCATGGTGTTTACTAGATAAATGGCTCAATATTACACTAGCAAACATTATCAATCCATTAAATTATTAGTAAAACAATTTTAGTAAATTCTATGTACTATATAATCACATCACCTATTTTTTTATTTTTTAAATACTCTTTGCGATGAGGTTCGAAAATAATATATTGAAGATTGGGTAATGCCAATATATTATTTTTGACATCGCTATATTCCATATAATTACTAGATAAATATTTTTCATCATTTATGAATGGACTGTGTGTTTTATAGTTATCTAAATTGCAATTGTACAAATGAATAGCTTCGATATTGATTTTGAATTCAATAAAGAAATCTTTAACTAAGTTTCTTTCGTTTTCAATCCCGAGCAAGGTATTCATTGTATATGCATGTCCTATATCGTAACAAACTCTAGCAGATTTTAAAATCTGATGATATTGTTCTGGCATATAAAACTCATTTCTTATACCAACATTTTCAAAAAGCAACTTAATCCTTTTTTCTTCTGCAAACTTCATAATTTGCTCTACATAGTATTTATTTAATGTAGTATACTTGTTGCTGTCCTTCAGTTTTGAATGCAAAGGAAAGTGAGCGACAAGATATTCAATATCACTAAATTTAATTAGAGTTTTGTTAACCAACTTAATATAGCTGTCTACTTGCTTTGTTGTTCTAAAATTCAGTATAAACGCTTGTTTCTTTATCAAATAATTAGAAGGAATGTGTATAGAATACTTGTAATTTTTCATTTTACAAAATCTTATAATTTTACTCATTTCGTCATATTCATCTAATGGTATTTCCAGTAAATCCACATTCATTTTTTCTACTTCTAAAATATTTTGAAACTCACATATTGCAGCTCCGTATGAAACCCCATACATAATGTAATTCATTCAAACCCCCTCATATACTCTGTATTTTCCTCTTCTTTTTTTCCTATTACTATATACTTTGAATTTTTGGGTAGATTCGACAATACTTTACTCAATTTTTTATCGCTACATATCGGAAAAACATTTACTTCTCTAGCCCTATAAAACGCACACACTTGAGCAAAGAATTGCGAACTACAATCTAATTTTATTAGATAAATTGAGTTAATGTTGCTATCTAATATTAAATAATTATATTTATCTAAAATATTTTCTAACGAACAAGCGAAGCTATAACAGTTTATGATTTTTTCATCCAATTCACTTACAATTCTATTATACGCCCCGCCATCAGCTATTATTTGATTATTTTCATCTTTAACAATGAAGCAAACTCCCGAACTATATTCAATAGCTTTAAAATTATCCCAAACGATCGCATAAGAAATGCCTTGCCTACTCAATAAGTTTAATAAGTCTCGCAACTCATTAATAACATCTTGAAGTAATGGATATACTTTCAACAAGTTATCAAGTACTAATAAGCTTCCATCAGAGTTTGTAGCGCTTTTCAGAACAGTTTCTATAATTCTATCTAATTCAAAATTATCGAGGACTTCTTTTTTAACTAATTTATTATGCATTAATTGAAATGCTACTTTTTTATCTATATCGTATGTTTCAAACAAAGTTTCGAATATTGAATATACATATATTTCGAAAGTGATATTTCCATAATATTTGGACAAGAAATTATTTGCAACTAAAAATAAGTCGTTATATGCTATCAATGAATTGCTCTCATTTACCATTGTTGCGATTAAGTGACTCCAGTTCCTATATGCTTTCCTTCTATATCTGAAAATTTGTACTCTTCCCATAATGCGCAAATTATTATCAGATGTTGCTACATGTTTACAACAAATTCGTAACATTGAAGAAAGTGAATCTGCACATAACATAAGTTTCCTACCTTTATTATCTTCAAACTGATATCCTCTGCCAATTGCTGCTGTACCAAATTCTAAAAATGTATTTTCAAATCCTACCAAAGAATTTTCACAGTATTGAAACCCAAACTTTTTACAGCATTGAAAAAAGTCATTAATGATTACTCTAATATTCTCTGCTCTGTACCCACTATAGTCATAAAACCCCTTTGGCAATTCTTTTCGTAATCTCATTCACACCCTCCATTAATTATTCATATGTAAATACACAGATTTAATAAAATAAATATATAGTAGTATTCAGTAAAATAAAATAGATCAAAATGGTAGCAAAAAATAATAAAAGCAATTGCAAGTACAATCCTTATTAAAATTTTCCTTTTAGGTATAAAACACTTAAAGGGAGTGAAAGGACGTGCTGACAATTACTCAAATAAATTATATAGAGGAATGCACTTCGAAATAGGACTTTATATATCAGAACTCGAGTGCTGTACAACACATTTATGGAACACTATTGAAAACTATATTTTGCTTAATGAATTTAACGGATTCAGAGGCAAGCAAGAAAAAGAGAAGAAATCAGATTTAATAAGTCCATTTACAAATCAGGTTTTACTTGATGATCAAAACAAACGTGAAGGCATCTGCATACTGCAAAGATTATCTACTATCTTGTAAATAAGAAATTTACAGAGTTTTGTCAGTTAAAAGAGCCATTGATGCGCGTAACATGATCGCTGATGAAGAACAACAGAAAACATTGCGTTCGTCAGTATGAAATGCACCATGTATTGTAGACTCGCTATTGAGCCAATATAATAACAATAAATGCTTGGGGGATACTATTGGAAAAAGATTCAAGTCATCGCAAAAAGATAATTATTGATCTACACTTAAATGGGGGATCTTCTACTAGACATTTATCATCAGAGTTTGGTATAGCCAGAGCAACTATACAAAATTGGTTAATGGATTATCGTGAAAAACCAGGAGAAGCTCCATTACCCAATAATATGAATAAAAGAAAACTGCAGCATTTGGTAAGCATAAAGAATCGTGATGATGAGCGGAATTCAAATGCAAGTTGATGTACTTGAAGCTTTTCAAAAAGAATAAGAAAGGTGGGATGTCCTCGAATAGAATAGAATAAAACGTAGGTAACAAATTAAAGTACAAATATCCAATCGATTCTATTGGTAAAATTTAAGGGGTATCAAGAAGCGGATACTAAAAATGGTCCAAAAATTTAACGACTAAACGTACTAAAAAAGAAAATAGTTGCTGAAACTATTAAATAATATCAAGAAAAAATTCATAATACTTATGGGTATCGTAGGATGACAATATGGATAAACTCTGTTAAGGACGTAAAAATCCATCATATAACGGTTCTCAAAAAAATGAAAAAGTATGGACTTTGTTCTAAAATCCTTAGAAATAGAAAAATAAAATCTATTTATGTAGTAATCTATACTTACGAACATAAGCTTAAAAAAGTTCTCAACAAATACTAGAAATTAAAAGCGGACCGCTGATATCACACAATTTAAAGGAGCAAACGGTATTTTTTTTTGTCGGCATTAAAAGATCTATACGATGGTACCATACTCGGATATGCCTATGCTTCAATCTCAATAACACCCTTAGTTCTGAATACTATTAAGCAGGTTTCAATGTACTTAACTGATTCTAAATACAATATTACTATTTTACACAGTGACCAAGTAGCGCAATATACATCGAATGAATATCACGAATACATTGAATCGTTAGGTATTATTGCATCAATTTTCAGATCAGGAACTCTAATACATAATTCACCCATTGAAAGTTTCATTTCGCCGATGAAGGCGGAATGGTTTCCCGATACAAGTAATATGACGAGTGAATCAATCGCAAAGGTCATTGATATTTACATTTCATTTTACAATAATGAAAGGATATCACTAATAAAAAAATGGCTCCATTGAAATTTAGAAATATTGCAGCATAATGATCCATTTATTTGCCCATTATAAGGGAGGGAAGTTTACATGAGCGTTTACTAGCTAAATGGCTCAATATTACATTAGCAAACATAAATATACGCAGATAAAGAGTGTTTTTAGGTCTTCTGGACCAAGGTGGTGAGACTCAGGTTGAGTTCTTTGAAATCTAATCTGAAAGATAATGATTTTCTGCTTGGTAGAAAACATAAATGAAGGAAACCATTTTTGAATCCAAAAGCTTATGAAACTCAACAAAAACATCATGCCCATCAATGAAACGATTCTTTATAAAATATGATCAATTTGTCTTCAACCTGATTCAGAAACTCAATGACAATTGTCAACTGACCTTCATTGAAAAAACACTATATAAGTTTCTTTTCTAGGAAAGAATACTATTGAGCCCTATGATATTTCTAAAGTTGTCTTTCCTTAAAGGCTATTGCTGGATTACCAAAGAATCTAGACGTTCTATAAAACCAAGAGTACTTAAGCTATTATGGAAACTAAGGGATTGCAAAGCCCCGTGAGGTAAACAATCACTTTGCATATAGTACGGTTTCTGAAATATTATCTTTACATTGCCTCAAAAATAAACCTTCAGAAATGTTTGCTTTTCTTATAATACTCGCAATTATTCTTATATCATTGGGGTTATGGTACACCGAGATTGCATACTTCGTATTTTTTCTTTCTAAGACATCTTTGGCCCCAGATAATGCAGCTACTTCCGCTCCCTCAATATCCATTTTAACAAATAGATTATTTTGAATATCATTTTTCTTTAAATAATCATCTAATCTAATGCTTTTAGTATATGACTTTCCATCTGAAATTATTCTACTTCTTGAACCATCATTTACATAAGATAAACTTATACCAGTTTTATCCCATATAGCAAGGTTGTTTAATACATAATTATCAATTTTGTTAGTCTCCATATTTTTTAGGTAAGCGTCTTTCTCTTCACTAGTAAGTAAAAAAGAATGAATAGAAATATTATCTGCTTTTGTATTAAAATAGAATACTTCTTCTCCTTGAGATGCACCACAATCGAGTACGACATCCCCTTCTTCAACAATAACTTTATCAAAATATGAATATTGATCAAACTCTAATGCTACGATATTTTTTATATCGGACAATATTTCATAACCCTTCCAGTAAAAAATACTCGATTTATTTTTATCTACATTTGAATCTTCAACATTCTTTATAAAAGCATTATTTTTAGTATCTATATATTTTTGAATATAATTTTCTTTTTTCATATAGTATTTATAATCGTAATCATCCTCTTCAGAAATTATATACAATGCTCGTTTAATAAAAATCTCTTCAAAAACACCTTTGGAATACCTATCAGAAAGACTCTCATAAATATATTGATACTCTTCTTTGTGCCTTAATACATCACAAAAAAATTGAAAACAATAGTTTTTTCTCCATATAGCTTCATATGATATGTTTTTTAACTTCATTAGGTCTCTTATATCTTTATCAGTAAACTTTACTGTTTTGTCATTACAAAGTGATATACATCTTTCAATAAGTTCATCAATATACACCTCGTTCCCCCCATTCAAATACTTGCTAACAAAAGTGTGAAAAACTACTCTCCGTTTCTCTATATACTGTTCGTCAATATTGTTATCTAAAATGACTCATATCATTGTTTATTAAACTCATTCGATCTATTTTCCCAGTTTTTCCATACTTAAATTCTTTTACAAAAACAATCTCTTTTGGTATTTTGTAACTCTCTAAATTTTGCAATAAATATTCCTTGATTTCTTCTGTAGTACATACATTCTTAGCAACAATATATGCAACAACAATTTCTCCATATATCATATGCTTTCTTCCAATTACTACAGCTTCCTTGACCCCTTCAAATGAATATATCTGATTTTCAACTTCAACTGGTGACACCTTAAAACCATTGTGAATTATAATACTAGATGCTCTTCCTTTGTAATACAAATAACCATTAGAATCAAGATATCCAAGATCATAAGTATTAAAATAATTGCACTCATTAATTATTTTATCATGATTATTGTAATTTCGTACTTGTAAGAACGGACTTTGTATGCAAATAAATCCTGTTTCATATGCACTTAGAATGTTACCAACTTCATCCATAATTGCAATCGAACTATATATAGTACCTTTTCCTACGGAATAATACGTATCATCAAGTTCAGATAACATTCTAGGTTCAAAAACAGTATCCCCTGCAACAGTTTCTGTTGTGCCGTATACATTCGCATAATTGAGGTGTCCCCATTTTTCTTTTAACTTACTAAGCAAGGTTGGTTCAATATGATCCCCACCTACTACTATCATTCTCAAGTTAAAAATATCATCTAGTTGATCAATCATCCCTCTAATAATTGATGCTGTTGATATTAATGTAGTAATGTTTTCTTTTTCCAATATTTCTGAAAACTTACTAGGACAAAAATCGCCTAAATGCACTTTACCACCTACATACAAGTGGGATAGCACGGACCATAAAGCTTGAATTGAGCATAATGGAGTAAAAACATAACACGTATCGCTTGATAATAGTTTTAAATAATTAGAAAGTAAAGAAGATTTTATCTTAATAAAATTAAAAGGAATATCAATATATTTGGATTTACCAGATGTTGTTCCAGATGTTGTAAGAATAATCGAGCCAATAAAACTTTTGTCTTGATAATCAAAGTGAGAATATTCCTCTAAATTCAATTTACTGGCATCTATTACATCTTTTGATTCAATAAATTTAGTAACGCTCTTTATTGTAGTATTATCACATAAAAAGCAAGTAACATACTTATCTATTTCATCAATAGTATTATGCGCTGCACTTGGATGTAATAAATATATTTTATTACCTGACATTACGACTGCAAGTGCCCATATAAAGTATGATATGCCATGTCTCATACATAAAGCAAACTTATTATTTGTCCCATACTTATTACTGATATAATTACAAATTTTAATAGTCTCAATCTTTATATTTGCATATGACATTTTTTCTGAGTCAGTTGAAATTGCAATACGGTTTCCATATTCTGAAAATATTTCTAGCATTGATACATACCTCTATCCATAAATAATATAACTCTCAAAAGCTTCCGCATACTTATAACCTACTTGTGCGCCTCTAAAACCTGCAATATTTTTAACAACTTCACTTTCAAAATAATAATTAGCTGATTGGCTTTTTTGAGTCTCGTAGTATTGAATTGATTCTATCTTTTTATCTAACATTTGTTCATTTAACTCGATATATACCGTAGGCGAAAAGGTTTTAGTGCTTCGTATAACTTCATACCCAAAACAATTAATACCTCTAAATATTCTATAAGCCTCATCTGCTAATGCTTTATGATCTTGATGTATATCATCCTTTCCAGGATAAAAAACAGATGTTGGACAAACTCTTAGTTTTTCTTCAATCAAAAACTCTCTAATGCTTTGTCTGCTATATTCAAACATTTGACCAGGAAAGTCATGAATTTTGATATTATCTTTGTTAACGCCTAGGTTAATCATTGATCTATATGCCTCATTTAAATCTCTTTCTATTTGTACTTCACCATTAGAATTCAAATTGTTTTTTGATAATACAGTTAGATTAATTCTTTTATTGTTAGATTGACTTATTAACGTAACCAATCCACCACAACCAAACTCAATATCATCACAGTGGCACCCTAGAAACAATACGCGATCACCTAATATATTTAAAATTCCATCTTTCTTCATAACTTATTTTCCTTGATATAACAATTAGATAAAACCTTACTTCTACTACTTATCGTATATTCCAACATTATATCTAACATTTCCTTTCTTGTAGTATTATCATGAATATTAAAAAATATAATCATTACAATAAATGCAAATATGCGATGTAAATATCTATATTCTATTAACTTGAACAACCTTTTATATCTTCATTCTACTTGGATTATGCTGCACGTTATCAGATAACTCATTAAGATTGCTTAAATATTTAATTTATTTTCTTGCTACGAGAAGACTTCAGAGTTTATTAACTTTTTTACTCCAATTACAATTCTATTCCCTTTTCTCGAAACAAATTATAATTCAATTTATATGGTTCATAGTCTCTCCAGTTTAAAACAATACCATATCTTCTTAAAATATCTCTGATTAACTCCGTTATCTCAGTAGTCTCACCGCAAATATAGTTAGACCATAAATTAATCTCAGTTTTTGCATTACATCCTAGATCATTTGCAAAATTTATTGCAATAACACTTTTGTAAGAGTTAGAAAGTTTATTAAGAACTACTTTGGTCATTTTCGAGTTTTTTTTGTAAATGTATATACAGCTATTATCTTTAGGTATTGAGAAAGTATTCTCATTTCTACTATATACTGCCGTATCATGCAATTCATATTCAAGTAGATTTAATAAACATTTAAATTTATCTTCATCGCTTAATTTCTTAATTGTCTTTATTTTTTTGGCTGGTACTCCAGCATAAAGCGAATTTGATTCTAATGTTCTGTGCACATAGGATAAGGCTCCGACTGTCACCCCATCTTCAATAACTGTACCAGGTGCAATTATTGCTCTAGAATATATAGAAACATTATTACCTACATGTACTTCTTCTTCCACATGGCTATAACCTTCAAATATACTTTGTCCATTACCTGAGGAATGGGTAAAAATGATTGATTCGATTCCGATTCCCGTCTTGTTCCCAATAGATACTTTTTTGCAAACATTTATTGAAGCATTTTTACCAATATGAACAAAATCACCAACAGTTAAAATAGCTGACTTCTTTCCAGAACCACCACCACCAATTTCAACATTTTCATTACACCACAATTCATTACCTATATAAATTTCATGTGCCTTAAATCTTGCTCCTCTACTTATTTTGCAACGATTCCCTATACTGAACACCTTGCTAACTCTAATATTAATATCAGAATAAAAAATACTATTATCACCAATTCGAATTAAATCAGACTTAATTCTTACTCCGTTTGCTAAATACACGTCATTACCTATTTCAACAATATTTCCTTCAATTTCAACATTATTTTCAATGACAGTATTGTCTCCAATTATATATCCTTTTTTTCTATAATAATCTACACTACTTTGGATTTTTGTCACTTAATACCACCCTGTTTCTCCAATCGAAATTCCACCTTTCATGTGCTATTTTTAACATTTCTTCGTATAGTTCAACAACTTTTTCAGATGCAACTTCGTTTTTAAATAATGGACGCCTAGCTCCACCATAATTATGCATATCATATAACTCCCAATAATTCTCCGTAGGTATCTTTGGCACTATCCCTTGTTCCACTGCAATATCCCACCATTTAGTTCCATAATAAGGCGAAGCTAATGAAATCGAGCATTTTGCAAACGGTATTTCTTCGATCATTTTTTTTGTTAAAGTCATATCATTCCAAGTTTCTCCTGGCATGTTAAGCATAAATAATCCATGAACTTCAATACCAGAATCAATTACTTTCAAAACTCGTTCCACCTCCTCTTCAACAGTCAGCCGTTGTCTATCCTTTATCTTTGTCAACATCCGGTTAGACCCGGTTTCAATTCCAAATGATATTGCCTTAACTCCAATCCTATTAAAAATCTCAATCATAGCATCATCTATAAACTCAATCCTTCCACTCGCACCAAATTCGATATGAATATTATTTTTTTCAATTTCATATGCTAAATTTATTAGCCTTTCTCTATTTCCACAAAAATTATCATCTTGAAAATAAATACTGTCAATCCTATACATTTCTATTAGCGTCTTAATTTCTTCAACAATATATTGTGGCGAATGATACCTTGGTTGTCCCCATACTTTTGAGTTTGAACAAAAATCACAATTAAATGAGCATCCCCTCGATGTCATCATTCCTAATCCTCGTCCCACCTTTGTTCCAAAAACATTATTTGGTTTTAGATAGTCATTCATATCTATTAAGTCTCTTGCTGGTATAGGTATTTCATCTAAGTCTTTTATAAAATCCCTGTATCCAGTAAAAACAACTTGTCCTTCACTATTTCTAAATTTTATCCCCTTGATTCTATTTAGATAATTTGTTACTTTTAGGTTATTCTCATATAGACATTCAATCACTTCTTTAAAAGTCTTTTCACCTTCTCCAATGCAAGCTATATCAGCCCATTTAGGAAGAATACCTAATAAACTAATATGAATTCCACCAACAACTATAACGCCTCCATAATCACATCTTAATCTGCTAGCCAACTCAGATAATTTGGGATAATGTATCGTCAAGCAACTAAACGCAATAACATCATATTTTCCTTCCAATAATTCTTCAATACTTGGCATAAAATCAAAGATACAATATTCTGAATCATATTTAACATATTTTCTACAATAACTTGCTAAATACAAAACTCCAAGGGGATTAAACCCCTGTTTTTCTTCATTTGCCGTAACTAATGCAACTTTCACATTTTTTCTCCTGATTTATTTGTTCCAGCCATTAACCCCAACCACTCTGTAATCAGTAAGTCTATTTAGCTCTTCGTAATAACCATACCATAAACCTACATTATCTATAATGATTTTACATCCTAACAAATTAGCGAATAGTTTATCTTTCTTTAGTATTTTATACTCTCTATGAGCTGTACAAATCACCAATGCATCAAATTCTTTATATGTTTCGTAATCATAACAGTCAAAAAATTTAAATTTGCAATCTATATCAATTTCACTTTCTTCATAGAGTACATCATTCACGTAAATTTCTTTCGATATCTTACTAAAATAATTAATCATTTTTAATGCTGGGCTTTGTTTATCCACTTTAATGTTTTCTTTATATGAAATTCCTAAGAATGCTATTTTTTTAGCATGTTTTTTTTCAATAATCTGGCAAATTTCTAATGGCCTATTATCATCAAATTTTACAGTATTATTTAACAAAGTCAGTAAATCAGGGTCACATGCATTAAGTAAGTATTTACTTGAAAGTGGGATACAGTATCCTCCAGTGCCAAATGACGGATAAAAAGTATTTGCATTCCACTTTGTGCCAACTAACTGCAACACCTCCCTAATATTGTAATCTGGAAATGCACTAGATAATTGATTTGCTAAGGTTATATCCATATGTCTATATGCATTTTCAATACTTTTCACGATCTCTGCATGTTGATAATCCGACGCGAATACCATATTTTCACAAATTATTGATAAAATACCTTTGAAATACTCTGCACTTACATCTGAATTAGTACCTACTACCCTAACTAAATTTTTGAGGTTTTTATCACCACTCAAAAACCAATCCCTTCTAGGCGAAACGGCAAAAAATATCTCTTTTTTTGGCAATTTGCTTTCTAGTAACTTAAGTATTTTTTTACCAGTGCCTGGTGTCATTGTTGATTCAATTAGAATACATACTTTTTTACTTTTTCTGCATTTTTCAATATCAATAATTTTATCTACCGTTTCAAACAACGCACCATCCCAAGGATCACCTTTTAGTTCTGTTGGTACACAAATAAAATGAATCTCCGGATTTTCGTGCTTTATAATTGCAATATCATTAGTAATCAGGAATTTTTCAGTATTAAGAATATATGAGTAATCAAAACCTAACCAGAATTCTAGATTTATTATCTTTTTATGATTTCTGAGTTTTTCTTCTGTGAATTCATCAGTATCATAACCAATCACGTCGATTCCTTCTTTTAAGAAATGAACCATCGTTGTAAAACCAATGTATCCAACTCCCCATACGCATATTTTTTCCTTTTTATATAGTTGTCTCATCAAGATTACCTACTTTTCTGCGATTTATAATATAACTTATGACAGCAATTATAATACATAGCCCTGCAACATATTTTCTCAAATTCCCCATAGTTGTCCATAGATTCATCACTCCCATAGGTATTACTAATACCCATAAAGAAGTTGTAATCAGTGCTATTATTAATCCTATTTTGTTTCCTGCGATTTTTTGCATACCTACAATTGCTGAATCAGCAGTGGTCAATGCAACAAATAGAATTACAATCATAACTAATAAATTCATTGTTCCATTAAAGTTAAAAGTTGCTAATAAAGCAACAAAAGCCATGTAAACAGCAAAAAGAACGCCTGAGATATAATGTGCCTTCATTTTATTTTCTTTTTGTAATTTCTCAGCCATTTGCCAATTTTGAATACTCATAATCGGACCAGAAAAAAGAATCAAGCAAGAATTTAAAGCCCAATTTATGTCATTAGCACTATTATATTTAAGTATTACTCGAGTTTCAACATTAGCAAATAATGCATATACGGCAATAATGCTTAATATCAAATAACACGTTAACCATAGCGGGTTATCAATGAAAATACTTTTTATTAATCCGTCTCTGTATAATAGAATAGACATTGATGTAACAACAATAATTACGATAACTTTTGAAAACATACTGCTGATAAATCCTATATTTTCAAGTCCTTCATAGATAGCATTCATTTGAATCCACAAACAAAAGACGGTTATAATTGTCATGAATAAAAGTACAACTTTTAAATTTACTATCTTTTCTAAGTTAGGTATTCTATATGCAATAAACCCGAATAATGGTAAAGCTAAACAATTTGCAGTTGCCCAAATAATAAATGGTATCCATCCTTTTGTCTGAATTATTTGCATTCCTACAATCAAAGATACTCCCCATGCCCAACTTGCTGCCAGCGACATTCCATAATGTAAGTTACTTTTAAATTTTATTTGTTTCTTCATACTTTGTCCTCTTTCATATTTATTAATATAATTCAAACAATTTATTTATAGCTATATAATAATTATTACATCACTTTTCAAGTTTTCATAGTATAGGTATTCAAAATAGTTAAAGTGATACCTCTTTGCTTAAGTTGTATTTACATACTTAATCCGCATAGACTGTGCAAAGCAGTTTTGATCCGTAGCAATCCAAACCACACATCATTGCCTTAAACTTTCGCTTAGACTTTTTTTATTCATTCCTCATTACATCATCTTAAGTATTCATTAACTTCATCAATAAACTGTTCAACTGATACATCTTTCCATGATTTATGATTGTATGTCTCATTTTTTATTCTACCCAAAAAAATGCACACGCTGAATTGTAAGGGTAGTAACTTTTTTGACATATATCTAATAATTTTTGATTGTTCCATTCTCTTGATCAACCATCCTTGCCAGCGATAATGTCCACTTTATTCGGAATGGATTATTAGGCGCTCTACTACTTTAAAATTTCAAATTGCAGCATCAAACTTAGTTTTTACTAACTCGGCATCAGGACATATACCAATGATCAAGCTTACTGGTAAGCCATCAAAGCAGTCAACTGTTGGAGACAAGTATATTTTACGTCTGAAATTTGGAATTTTATAATATCTGTCAACCACTTTTTATTTGGGTTGTCAGCGTAATATCAAAATTAATTAACTTTTCTACCACAGTGCAAATTTCACATCATTAATGACAAGCTAATCAATAAACACTTTTTCATTATAAAACACTTTGCTTTGTAGTCCATTTTCAATAGCGCGTTCTTCCATAATTCTCATTTTCACTTGTTGCGCCAATCCCCTTTCTCCGCATCTAAATTTCGTTGAGTCTTCATAACTTCATTCATTTTCTACCTTAGTTGAACCTAAGAATCATAATAATAGAATAATATCAAATATAGCAGTCATTGTTTCCTCCCAAAAATAATTTAGATTTAATTATAGAAACAAAAAACTAGAGCAATTTCTCGCACTAGTTTTATACAAAAACGCATAACTCCCCTATTGAATTATGATATGTATAAAACAAATATTGTTACTATATTGTAATTATTATATCAATTTTTGAGGAATTTGTCCTGTATTTATTTGATTTATACTGCTTTGTAAATGCAATTTTAAATATTAAATGTTACTTCCGCCCCCTCCCCACCCTCAACAAATCATTCACCTTCTTCACGGGATTAAAGGTGCTCAGGGGGACTTCGACGAAGAGTGTCGTCCAATTGTCCATGGCGCCGTTCCAGAGGCCGGGGTGCTCGAGGGCTTTGATGTCTTGGCCTTTATAGGTCTTATGGCTGATGAAATAGCGGTCTTCGTTTACGAAGTCGAGGAGGTTGAATTTTTCGCCACGGTGGTCCTTTACGAAGCACACGAGGTCTACGGGATTGAAGAACTCGGAGGCGCTGAAAAGGTCACGCTGCTTATGATCTGATAAATCGATTTCTGACTTTTCGCAGATCTGTAGGTCTGTGTAAAGGGCATTGGAAACGAGGAAAGGGCCACCACCAGGCTCACCCTGATTCTTAACCACGCCGCACACCCTAAGTGGTCTGTTTAGAAAGCTTAGCGCCTTATCCTTCGTCATCTCACCCTTATAATCGATATGGAGGTCGCGACGGATAAATTCGTTAATCTCAGCCAAGTCGAACGCACCCGATAGTAAATCACGCGTGTAGCCATCCACCTTCATCTTAAAAGCATAGCCGATGGACGCTAGACGCTTCTTCGCCACCATAGTATCCTCGATATGGTCCCTATGGCAAACATTGTCGATGTTCTTTATGAAAATAACGTCGCCGTCGATATCGTTTAAATTCTCGATCAATGCGCCATGTCCGCCCGGCCGATAAAGAAACGCCCCGTTTTCCAGCACGACTGGGTTATTATCCATGTCCACAGCTAAAGTATCCGTCTTCGGCTTTTGGAAGGAGTACGACACCTTTACATCATCCCTTCCCTTCGTTAAGCCTTCTATGTAACGGTTAAACAAATCCTCATGATGGTTCGATATGGTGAAATGGAAGTTCAAACTGCCCTGACCTAAATACCGTTCGCCCTCATAGAGATGCTCATCCAGCGGCGTGGTACTGCCGTCCGGATACGCGATCATCTTTATAACCGCCTTCGGCAGACTCCCATACTCAAGTGTGTTTAATATGTAATCGATGATCCTAAGTCTACCCGAAATCACATTTTTATCGATGCCCTCAGACGCGATAAACCCTTTAATTTCATCATAGAAAGGGAGGTCCTCTATCTGGTCTAAAAACGTATGGATGGACGTAGTTTCCACCCCATCTTCGACACATTTATAAAGGTCCTCGAACATCCTAGTGGCCGCCCCACTGGCCGGGACGAACTTCACGCATTTTAACCTCAGATAATCGTCGCTAACCGTGTCTATGGAAGTGAGATGCTCCCTCGTCACAGCAGCGGCTATGTTAACGTATTTCGCTCCCCTTTTGAACTTGTTGATGATTCTGTCCATCACGATCCCCCGCATTTTTCACTCGTTATGCCAATCCCCTCGCGCTACAGCTACATCCCGCTAGACAGACTTAACAACATTCAGTTTCTACCTCAATTAAGCCAAGCACCTTAAGGTAGAAACTGAAATTATGTTCCCAAAGGGATTGATCTAACTTGGATTATATCACGAAAACTAGTTTCTTCCGATTTGTAACTTGACACCCATGATTTATCAAACACAATTAATATTTTAGAATTGTGATTTCTATAGTTTATATACTTTACCAAAATTAATTATATTTCTTGTATCAAGTATTAATTTTTTAGATAACATCTCCATATTTTCTTTAATATGTGAATGACCTACTAAAATAACGCAAATGTCAATCACTTTTATAAAATCTTCAAAATTCATATATTGATTGTCTGTAATTGCTACTTTAACCCATGGGTCAAAGGTTTTAACACCAAAAGCCAATTGCTCATCCAATATTTCTAGTAATTGAAGTGCAGGACTTTCTCTTGTATCGTCTACATTCTCTTTGTAAGTTAAACCATATAATCCGACGCGAGAAATATCATTGATTTTGTGTTCTCGCATAATATCCCGAATACGTTTTAATACATGATTTGGCATTGAATCATTAATTTTTCTGGCACTAAGAATTAAATTTGTCAAATCGGGATAATCTCCGACCAAAAACCAAGGATCTACAGATATACAGTGGCCACCAACGCCTGGACCTGGTTGTAATATATTTACTCTTGGATGCTTATTTGCAATATTGATAATCTCATAAACATCCATACCATCGTGTCTGCATATTTTTGCCAATTCATTAGCAAATGCAATATTAATATCTCGGTAAGTATTTTCAACAACTTTTGACATCTCCGCTGATCTAATATCGGTTATTATTATTTCACCTTTACAAAATGTCTCGTAAATCTGCTTTACTCTTTCACCTATTTTCGTATCGTCACATCCGATTGTTCTTGAGTTATGTTCCAATTCATAAATCATATTTCCTGGAATAATTCTTTCTGGAGCATGTACTAAATGAATATCCATTCCAATACTTAGTTTACGTTTAGTAATTTCAGGTCGAATAAATTTATCAATCGTACCCGGTGATACAGTTGATTCAATTATTATAATTGTACCTTTCTCACAATTATCTAAGACTGAGTTCACAGCTTTTATAATAAACTTTGGATCAAGCTTTTTTGACTCTTTTAAATAAGGAGTTGGGACTGAAATTATATAAACATTTGTCTTAATATATTCATTCGTAAAATCAATACCGTTTAGTAATGATTCTTGGAAAAGTTGCTCAAGCCCTTGCTCATCAAAAGTCACCTTTCTTCCTTTTAATGAATCAATTATTTTTGCATTATAATCCGTTCCAACCACATTCACACCATTTTTAGATAAAATTAATGCAGTTGGCAAACCAATGTAGCCAAGACCTATTACATTTATTGTTGACATTTAACGATATCTCCTCTAATTGAAAATTTAAAAATCATAATAAAGTAAATTAAAAAACTAACTGAAAAAGTAAAATTAATCAATTTCAAAAAATCATAAACTGAAAGCATAAAAATTTTTGAAATAACATAGCAAAGAATTGAAGATGCAATAAACGAAACTTGAAGAATTAACTCATAATTTTGCTTCTTTGCAACTATCAAACCAGTAGATAATGATGATACAACAAATCTAATACCAAACATAAATGAAAGAATCTTAATATATGCACCCGATTCAATCCAATCATTTCCAAAAACTATGCCAATAACTTGAGGAACAATAAAATACATAACTAGTATCATTGGAATTGCAAGAACACACAAGAACAATGTGGTTTTTTTAAAAGATTGATAAAACTGCCCTGTCATATTACTCTCTCTTGAAGCCTCTTCAAAGAAAACTTTTGAAACATTACTGCTAATAATCGATAGTGGCAAACCTAAAATTCTAAATGAAATTGAATATAAACCAACAACATTCATTCCAAACAAACCTTCAATAAAAAACATTACAGAGGAATAAGAAAAGCTATTAGCGAATAACGCCGGTGCTGAATATAAAGGTTGCTTTGAGTGATACTTTAGAACTTCAATCATTTCTGTTTTATTTATATTTTTAAATTTGCTAAAACTGTTTCTAATTTTTTTAGTTTGTTTATTAATTCCTAAGAGTTGACCAACCGTATAAGGTAATAAGAGCCCTAACAGACCCAGTTTAAAGAAACCTAATAGAATAGCTCCAAAGTTTTGACAAACAGCTCTAATAATATGTACCGAAGTAATAATTTTGTATTCTCTTTCACGATTGTTGTATGCAGTTAATACATTGATGATTCCATGTGAAATAAGCAATATAAACACAAGTACAAATGTATATGAGTAGTTATAATTTTCATTATTAAAAAAAAGAAAATATAGAATATAACCCGTTGTAATTATAAAACTTCCAAAAGTACTAATAATAATTGAAAGTTTCATCAAAGGATAAATAAACTCTTCTTTTTCTTCTGTAACAATTGACATATCATATCTTCCGTTCATAATTGGCGCAAATATTGATACCAACGATAGTATGTAGGTATATATACCAATTTGGTTCGTTGTAAAAAGCCTAGTTAAAAATGGTGCTGATATAATAGTAATTAGTTGGGCAATTAAAGATCCTGAAGCTAGAAGTGCAATTGATTTAAAAAAGGAACTCTTAATCTCTTTCCTCATTATTATTACCTTACTTTTCTTGAATTTTGTTTTTTTCTAGTTTATCAATTTCAATTGCTGGTACTCCTCCTATTATGCAATATCCATTTGGAAAGCTCTTCGTTACAACAGCTCCTGCACCAACAATTGTATGATCACCTAAAATTACTCCAGGTAAAATAACTGAATTCATTCCTATCCAGCAGTAATTTCCTATTATGACATCCCTTCCATTTACGTGTGCATCAAGTTTATATACATCATGATTTGTTGTAATAATCCCTACATTAGGCGCAACATGGCACCCTCTGCCAATTTTAATCTTTCCGTCATGATTTTGCCAATAGCATCCAGGGGTTTGAAAGATATGTAAATCATCAATATCAAATTCTAAATTTTCATATCTTGATATCAATGTATGTGGATTTACAGGCCAAGGAATGTGTCTATTATCACCAAATATTCGATTTCTTAAACTTCGAAAAGCCCAATACCATCCCATTCGTTTTATATCAAAGTATTTTCCTTTTAGATACTTTCTGTCATAGAACAAACCAAATAGAAATCTCATTACATTTTTTAAAATTTGACTATACAATATTTTCTTTATCATATAAACCTATTTCCCATTCTTTAATTATTTGAACTTATAAATAGTATTAAAGCTAGACTGTCTTGATGTTTTTCTGCTTATTTAATCCTTTGTATTTTTTATTTTTTAGAATTGATGCTGTTAGAAATAAAAGTCCTCCTGTCCCAATCAAATTTGTTGTATAACTAATTAGTGGTGGTGTGTTACTAAGTAAATATGTTGAAAACCTAATAAGTATATATCCAAATATATATGCCATTTCATATGATTTGACTTTATAAAGATTCTTCTCAACTTCTGAAGATATAATTATATTAACTAAAGTAAATGTGGAAGAAAAAAGAACACCAAAATGAACATATCCGTAAGCTAAAGATGATATTAAGTGTCCTGTAAGTGTTGGTTTTCCATAAATAAATGTGTTAAATAATTCTGATGTCAAAGTTCCCCCTTCTTTAAGGAAGAAACTTATCCCAAAAGTTGAACGAAGGAAATCAAAAATTAAATTTTGTACATTTAAATCATATGAATCAGAAAAATCCAAAAAGACTGCAATATTCTCTGGACCGAAAAAATAGCTTTGTAATGTTCTGGCAAGCCAACCATAATCTGTATTGGAGTTAGTTAAAGCTGCTAAATAAGAGTTATATTGGAAAGCAGCAAAAAATTTATAAATACTCATTAGGAATAGAACTAATATTGCCATTGATCCTACACTAATAAATATTCTTTTCTTATGTTTAGGAAATGTTCTTATAAGTAGCCAAATACAAACACTAGCTGTGTATACTTGCGCTGTTCTTCTTTCGCCTACAATTATAGCTACATTAATTAATGCTGCCAAAATTGAAATATCAACATATCTCCTTTTATAACTTCTTTCATACTTGATTTTACACATGTTTATTACTA
>Ga0209369_1000928_pt1 | contig 20074 bp, 18 predicted proteins | sample EBPBio142010_DNA_FD_185865 | JGI IMG/M metagenome (GOLD analysis project Ga0209369, IMG submission 185865) | Wastewater treatment Type I Accumulibacter community from EBPR Bioreactor in Madison, WI, USA - Reactor 1_10/4/2010_ DNA (SPAdes)... | ecosystem: Engineered > Bioreactor > EBPR >... | reverse complement strand
CACCGCATGTTCCGGGCGCAACGGGCGCGCGGGTTCCGGCAGGTCGCAGCCGTCAAGGCCGGTCTTGCCATGGACATGTTCCGCCGTCACCAGATCGCGCTTCAGGGGCGCGTCGCAGCCGGCATAGACCGGCACGGAACTGCCCGCCAACTCGCAGATCACCCGTGCATTGCGCTGGGTCAGTGCCAGGGGCACATTGCCCGCCACCGCCGTCACCCCCAGCACATCCAGCCGGTCTTGTGCCGAAAGTGCCAGCAGCAGCGCCACGGCATCGTCCTGGCCCGGGTCGGTGTCGATGATGATCTTGCGGCGATGGGTCATATCAGGCTCCTTTTTCGCAGCGCAGTCAAGCGGATCGGCGCGGAACTGTCCAGCCGCTGCAAACCCCGCTGACAGATGCGGATTCGGGTGTAAGCTGCCGCAGGACAGCGGAGGGATCGCGCATGCCGGATATCCTTGTCGGCACGACAAAGGGCCTGTTCATCCTCGAAGGCCCGGAGTTCCACCTGACCGGGCCGTTTTGCGAGGGCTGGCCGATCAACCATGCCATCGGGCGCGGCGATGAGGTCTTTGCCGCGGGTGGCGGCAAATGGTTCGGCTGCGGCGTCTGGCGGCGGCAGGGCGGGACATGGTCGGTCTCGCAGGGCCCGTTCGAAGGGGCCGAGCAGATGTGGTCGGTCGCCTATGACCGCGACCGCCTTCTGGCCGGGTCGAAACCCGCCTATCTCTACGAAAGCCGTGACAGCGGCGAAAGCTGGCGCAGGCTGGACGCGCTGACCGACCAGCCCGGGGCCGAGGCCTGGATGCCCGGCGCGGCGGGCCTGACGCTTCACACCATTCTTGCCGATGGCAAGGGCGGACTCTGGGTCGGCATTTCGGCGGCGGGCGTGTTCGAAAGCCGCGATGGCGGGCAAAGCTGGCAGATGCGCAACCGGCGCGGCAATCGGCCCGGTCCCGCAGGCGCGCTGCCGCGCGACTGGGGCGACGGCAATGAGTTCCGGCAGGAGGACGAGATCTTCTCTTGCGTCCACAATCTTGCCTTCGGCGCGGCCGAGGGGCTGATCTACATGCAGAACCATCAGGGCGTCTATCGCAGCCGCGATGGCGGCGCCGTCTGGGAAGAGATCACCGAAGGCCTGCCCTCGACCTTCGGCTTTCCGGTCGGCGCGCATCCGCGCGACGAGGGCACGCTCTGGGTCTTTCCGCTGAACGGCGATGCGATCGGGCGCTATCCGACGGATGGCCGGGCGCTGATGTGGAAAAGCACCGATGGCGGCGAGACGTGGCAGGGCAAGGGCCAAGGCCTGCCCGCGAAGGACTGTTTCTTCACCGTGTTGCGGCAGGGCCTGTCGGTCAGCCGCGCCACACCCTGCGGCGTCGCTTTCGGCACCAATTCCGGCTCGGTTTTCCACAGCGGGGACGAGGGCGAGACCTGGCAGGAAATCGCCCGCCACCTGCCCACGGTCCTCTCGGTCGAATTCACGCAATAGGCCCGCGCCAGGGGGGCGCGGGCCTGCGACTGCCAGCCTCGGGGAGCGTCAGGCCGTCAGCCGTCGAAATCGACCGTCTCGATCAGCTTCAGCGCCTCGGGGCGCAGCTTGGCGATCTCGGTCAGGCTCTTGCTGTCGGGGGTGAATTCGCCCCAGCTTGCCACCAGATCCGACCGCGCGACGCCCGGCTTGACCGGGTATTCGTTGTTGGTCTCGGCATAGATCTTCTGCGCCTCGTCCGAAGACAGCCATTCCATGAATTTCAGCGCCGCATCATGGTTCGGGGCCGATTTCGTCATCGCCACGCCAGAGATGTTCAGATGGGTGCCGTCGCCTTCGAAGGTCGGGAAGACGATGCGCACGGTTTCCGCCGCCGGGCGCTGTTCGGGATCGTTCATCATCTGGCCGATGTAATAGGTGTTGCCGATGCCGATATCGCATTCGCCCGCCGCGATCGACTTGACCTGGTCGCGGTCGCCGCCATCGGGCTTCTTGGCGAGATTGGCCTTCAGACCCTCGAGCCAGGTCTTGGTGTAATCGGCGCCGTGATGGTCCAGCATGGCCGAAACCAGCGCCACATTGTAATCGTTCAGACCCGAGCGGATGCAAATCCGGCCCTTCCATTTCGGATCGGCGAGATCCTCATAGGTCGTGACCTCGCCATCCTTCACGCGGTCCTTGCTGGCATAGACGATGCGCGCCCGCGCCGTCAGGCCGAACCAGTGGTTCGCCTCGTCGCGGAAATTGGCCGGGATATTGGCGTCCAGCACATCCGATTTCACTTCCTGCGTCACGCCCGCATCGACGATCTGCAACAGGCGCGCGATGTCGACGGTCAGGATCAGGTCGGCGGGCGAACGGTCGCCCTCGGCCACCAGACGTTCGGCCATGCCCTTGTCGACAAAGGCCACATTGACCGCGATGCCGGTTTCGGCGGTGAAGGCATCGACCAGCGGCTGGATCAGCTCAGGCTGGCGATGGGAATAGACATTCACCTCTTCCGCCAGCGCCGCGACGGGCAGGGCGGTGGTCAGCGAAAGGGCAAGCAGGAGGCGACGCATAACTGAGTCCTTTTGTCAGGCTTTGTCGTCGCGTTGCATAGACCGCCGCGCGGGGCGCAGTCAATACCTGAGTGAAACGCTTGGGAAAATCAGCGGCGCTCTGCCGCAGCCGCTTTGGCCGCCTTTTCCTCGGCCTTGGCGCGGTTCCACAGCGCATCCATTTCTGCCAGGTCCGATTGCGCCGGTTCCTTGCCCGCCTCGGCCAGCAGCGCTTCGATGCGCTGAAAGCGGCGGGTGAATTTCTGGTTCGCGGCACGCAGGGCGGCCTCAGGATCGACCTTCAGGTGCCGCGCGAGATTGGCGATCACAAACAAGAGATCGCCGAATTCCTCGGCCACTTCCGCCTCGGTCAGCGTTTCGCGCGCCTCGGCCAGCTCTGCCGCTTCCTCGACCAGCTTGGCCACGACCTCATCGGTCGAAGGCCAGTCGAACCCGACCCGCGCCGCCCGGTTCTGCAACTTTACCGCCCGGGTCAGCCCCGGCAGGCCCAGCGCCACCCCGTCCAGCACCCCGGCGCGGGCGCCGCGCTCGCGCGCCTTCATCGCCTCCCAATCCTTCGTCTGCTGCTCAGGCGTCTTGTCGCGGGACTCGCCGCCAAAGACATGCGGATGGCGCGCCACCATCTTGTCGGCAATCGCGCCGGCCACATCGGCAAAGCCGAACAGCCCCGCCTCGCGCGCCATTTGGGCGTGGAAGACGGTCTGGAACAGAAGATCGCCGAGTTCGCCCTTCAGCTCGTCCCAGGCCTGCCGCTCGATCGCATCGGCCACTTCATGCGCCTCTTCGATCGTATAGGGGGCGATGGTGGCGAAATCCTGCTCAAGATCCCAGGGGCAGCCCCCGGCCGGATCGCGCAGCCGGGCCATGATTTCCAGCAGCCGCGCCATCGCCGCCTCGGGCGTCGTTACGGGCGTATGGACCAGACGGTCGCTTTCCGCGCGGTCAAGGTGGGGTTCTGACATTGCGGCCCTTCGCGATTTCCTGTTTTCTCCGGCCAGACCGATCCAAGGAGTTCAGATCATGCCCGTCCTCAACCGTATCGCCTCATATGCCGAGGAAATGAAGGGCTGGCGGCGGCATCTGCACCAATATCCCGAACTGGCCTTCGATTGCCACGAGACAGCCGCCTGGATCGCCCAGCGCCTGCGCGAGATCGGCGTGGACGAGCTGCATGAAGGCATTGGCCAGACCGGCATCGTCGCCATCCTGAACGGCAAGGGCGAAGGCCCGACCATCGGGTTGCGCGCCGATATGGACGCGCTGCCGATCGAAGAGATGACTGGGGCGCCCCATGCCAGCAAAGTGCCGGGCCGGATGCATGCCTGCGGCCATGACGGCCATGTCACCATGCTGCTGGGTGCCGCCAAGTACCTGGCCGAGACGCGCAATTTCACCGGCCGCGTCGCCCTCATTTTCCAGCCGGCCGAGGAAGATGGCGGCGGCGGCCAGGCCATGGTGCAGGATGGCATGATGGACCGCTTCGACATCGCCCAGGTCTATGGCATCCACAATGCCCCGAACGTGCCCTTCGGCCATTTCCAAACCACGCCCGGCCCGCTGATGGCCAGCGTCGACACGGCCTATGTGAAGGTCACCGGACGCGGCGGCCACGGTGCCACCCCGCATGAAACCGTCGACCCGGTCGTGGCGCTGGTCGCCATGGTGCAGGCCGTGCAGACCATCATCCCGCGCAATGTCTATGCGCTGGACGAGGCGGTGATCTCGGTCACCATGATCCATGCCGGCACGGCCTCGAACATCATCCCTGAGGATGGCATGTTCGCCGCGACAATCCGCTGCTTCAAACCCGATGTCCGCGCCCTGCTGAAAAAGCGCTTCCACGAGATCGTCGAAGGCACCGCCACCGCTTTCGGCGTCACGGCGCAGGTGGATTATGACTGGGGCTATCCCGCCACCATCAACCACGAGGATGAGGCGGCCTTCGCCACCGCCGTGGCGCAGGAGGTTTCGGGGGCCGATGCCGTCGACGGCAATGCCGCGCGCGAGATGGGGAGCGAGGATTTCTCCTATATGCTCGAGGCCCGGCCCGGCGCCTATCTCTTCCTTGGCACCGGCCCCGGCGCGGGCCTGCACCACGCGGCCTATGATTTCAACGACGAGGCCGCGCCGATTGGCGCAAGCTTCTTTGCCCGACTGGTAGAGCGCGCCCAGCCGCTTGCGGCAAAGTAGCGCGCAGGGCGGGCAGGGCGGCGAAAGCAAGCTGCCCCGCCAGCCCCAGCGCGCCAGCGGGTGTGGCCATGTCGCCCAGAAAACCGCGCAGGTTCTGGCCGGTCGCCAGGGCCAGCCCGGCTTCGGCCAGCATCAGCAGGGCAAAGGCCAGCGCGCCCATGGCGATCCGATCGCGCAAGGGCAGGGGCCAGCGCCGCAACACCCGCCCCGCCACCAGCCAGGACCATGCCAAGAGCAGCGGCACCTCTGCCGCCACGGCAGCCAGCGGCCCGGTCAGCGGCGCGATCCAAAGGGTGCGCAGCACACCCAGACCGAAGGCCAGCCCGAAGACCGGCACAAGATAGGCAAGGGCTGGCTTGACGTATCCTGGCACCGGCCCGATCCTTCCCGCCATTCTACCCGACCGCAGCATTCTGCAGGAGATTTCCGTGAAAGTCCTCTGTCTCGCTCTGGCCTTCGCCGCCCTGGCCGCCGCCCCGGCGCGGGCCGATGAATATGTCGCCTTCCTCTCGCCCACCGGCAATATCGGCTGCGCCATCTATACCGGCGGCGATTACGCCGAGGCGCGCTGCGACCTGCGTGAACTGACCCCCAGCTACCGCAAGCCGCCGCCGGGCTGCGACTTCGACTGGGGCAATTCTTTCGCCGTCGGTGCGACGGGGGGCGGCTATCTGGCCTGTGTCAGTGATTCCGTCTTTGATCCCGGCGCGCTGACGCTGGGCTATGGCAAGTCGCTGACCGTCGGGCCCTTCACCTGCACCTCGGAAAAGACCGGCATGACCTGCCTCAATCCGCAAGGGCATGGCTTCAAGGTCGCCAAGGCGAAACAGCAGCTTTTCTGACCGGCAACGTAGTCCTCCTGGCAACGTGAGACCCTTGTGGCGCGACATGCGCCGGGTCCCGTCTTGGGGCTGGCGCGGATTTGATCAAACCGCTAGGATATTCTGACTGACGATTCAATCAGGGAGATTCCCCATGACCGCCCCCCAGGCCCTGGCCCGGCCCGCCTCGAACCTGTCACCCGAAACCCTGTGGGCGTTGGACCGTCGACATGTCCTGCATCCCTGGGCCAATTTCGGCCCCTTCGAGGCCGAAGGATCGCTGGTCATCGAACGCGGCGAGGGCGCCTGGCTCTGGGATGCCTCGGGCAAGCGCTATCTTGATGCCGTGGGCGGCATGTGGTGCACCAATATCGGGCTGGGCCGCAGGGACGTGGCGCAGGCCATTGCCGAACAGGCTGAACAGCTTGCCTTCTGCAACACCTTCGTCGACATGACGAATGGCCCCTCGGCGCGGCTTGCCGCCGAACTGGCCGCCCGCGCGCCCGGCGATCTGAACCGCGTCCATTTCACCACCTGCGGTTCCACCGCAGTCGACACCGCGGCCCGCATGGTCTGGTATTACCAGCACGCCATGGGCCGGCCGCAAAAGACCGAGATCGTCGCGAGGGAGAACAGCTATCACGGCGCGACCTTCCTGACCCAATCCATCGGCAAGCGCCCCGGCGACCGGGTCGAGGAGTTCCGCTACAAGACCGACGGCATCCATCATCTGTCCTGCCCCGATCCCTATCGCCGCCCCGAAGGCATGACCGAGGTGGAATTCTGCGACTCGTTGATCGCCGAGTTCCAGGCCCTGATCACCCGCATCGGCGCCGACCGCATCGGCGGCTTCTTCGCCGAGCCGATCCAGGCTTCGGGCGGGGTGATCGTGCCACCCCAGGGCTATCTGCGCCGCATGGCGGATCTTTGCCGCCAGCATGACATCCTGTTCATCGCCGATGAGGTCGTAACCGCCTTTGGCCGTCTGGGCCACTGGTTCGCATCCGAGGCGGAGTTCGGCGTCATCCCCGATATGATCACCTGCGCCAAGGGCCTGTCCGCCGCCTATGTGCCCTTGGGCGCGGTGATCTTCTCCGACCGGATCTGGGCCGCCATGGCGCAGGAGGGCGGGCGCTGGTTCACCTCGGGCTTCACCTATTCCGGCCACCCGGTCGCCTGCGCCGCCAGCCTCAAGGTGATCGAGATTATGGAGCGCGAAGACCTTCTTTCCAATGCTGCACGCGTTGGGGCCTATCTGCACGAAAGGCTCAAGCCGCTCGAGGATCTGCCGCTGGTCGGCCAGGTCCGGGGCAGGGGGCTGATGCTCTGCGTCGAGAATGTCGCGGACAAGGCCACCAAGCAGCCCTTGCCCGATGGCGTGAACGAATCGAAGCGCATCTCTAACGCGGCCGAGGCGATGGGCCTTCTGGTCCGCCCCATCGGCCATCTGAACGTCATGTCGCCGCCGCTGACCCTGACCGAGACGCAGGCCGACCAGATCGCCGAGACGCTGCACCGCGCCATCCGGCAGGTCACGGATGAACTGGTCCGCGAAGGCCATCGCATCGGCTGAGGCTGTTGACAAAGGGCTCCGGGCAGGCTTCCTTGCCCGGGCCCGGATCCGCGCGTCTCCGGCCCCGTTTGGCGAAAACGGCAAGATCTTTGGCAAGACGGTTGGAAGACGTTTGCAAGACGTTCGGAAGACGGTCCTTTCCGCGGAATGTCCGGCCTGGGGGCAATGACAGCGCGCCTTTCACTCACGGGATTCCCATGCCCCTGGAAGATGCCAAGACGCAGGTCGACACCGCCTTCACCCGCAAGGGGCTGCGCGGCTATGCCTTTGAAAACGCGTTCGGAGGAGCAACCTCCTTCCTGCGCCGGACCTATACCAAAGACCTGACCGGCGTCGATCTCGCCATCACCGGCGTGCCCTTCGACCAGGCGGTGACCCACCGCACGGGCACCCGCTTCGGCCCGCGCGCCATCCGCGAGGCAAGCGCCCTTCAGCCCTATGATCCCCCGCATGGCTGGCCGACCAACCCGTTGGAAGAGCTGAATATTATCGACTACGGCGATCTTGCCTTCGACTATGCGAAAGTGGCGGATTTCCCCGGTACCCTGACCGAACATATCCGCAAGATCCTGTCGGCTGGCGCCGGAACCGTCACTTTGGGCGGCGATCACTATATCACCTTCCCGATCTTGCGGGCCTATGCCGAAAAGTTCGGTCCCCTGGGCGTGATCCATTTCGACGCCCATTCCGACCTTTGGCCCGATGACGACCTGACCCGCATCGACCACGGCACCATGCTCTACAAGGCCGTCAAGACCGGGCTGGTCGATCCGAAGCGCTCGGTCCAGATCGGCATCCGCACCACAACCGAGGATTACCTCGGCGTCCATGTCATCGACGCGCGCGAAGTGCATGAAAAAGGCGTCGCCGCAGCGGTGGCCAAGGCCAAGGACATCGTCGGCGACAAGGCAACCTATGTCACCTTCGACATCGACTGCCTCGATCCTGCCTTTGCTCCCGGCACCGGCACCCCTGTCTGGGGCGGGCTGCACAGTTGGCAGGCGGCGGCGATGCTGCGCGATCTTGCTGGTGTCAACATGGTTGGCGGCGATATTGTCGAGGTCTCGCCGCCTTATGACACAACCGGCGCCACCGCCATCGCCGGGGCTCATGTGGCCTATGAGCTGATCTGCCTCTATCACTGGGCAAAGACGCAAAGATGAATGCCCGGGGCGTCGTCGCGACGGTGGCGCTGCTGGCGGCAGGCGGGGCGGGTTATATCCGCCTCGCCCCGTCCGACCTCGCGACCTGGCATGTCGCACCCCCCGGGGCGCTGTTCCGGAATCTCCCCGGAGATCAAGTGCAAGCCATTGAAGGTGCCGCCATTCTTCGCCTTTCGCCCGCGCGCGGCAGCGCCAAGGACCTGCTGGAACGGCTTGACGCCATCGCCCTTGCCACGCCCCGCACCGCGCGCCTGGCCGGCAGCCCCGGCGAAGGCCGCATCACCTGGATCACCCGCTCCGCCTTTTGGGGTTTTCCCGATTACACCACCGCCGAGGCCGACCCCGACGGCCTGCGCCTCTATGCCCGCCTGCGCTTTGGCCGGTCGGATTTCGGCGTCAACGCCGCCCGGCTGACCGACTGGCTCGCGCGCCTCTGAGCCTCATCTTGGTCCGAATATCCCGGGGTCCGGGGCAGGGCCACGGGGTTTCCTCCTCTTGACCGGTCTCCCGTTCCGCGCCAGACAACCGCCATGGTTCCGTTAGACAAACTCGCCCAGATCACCCAGCGCTTCGAATTCGTCGAAGCCAAACTCAATGCCGGTGCCAGCCCCGCCGAGATCGCCACGCTCAGCCGCGAATATTCCGAGCTGAAGCCGGTGGCCGAAGAAATTGCAGCCTATCGCCAGGCGCTGACCGATCTGTCGGATGCCGAGGCCATGCTGGCCGATCCCGAATTGCGCGTCTTGGCCGAGGATGAGCTTCCCCGGCTGAAAGATGCCATCCCCGCGATGGAAGACCGCCTGCGCATCGCGCTTCTGCCCAAGGATGCCGCCGATGCCCGGCCCGCCATCCTGGAAATCCGTCCCGGAACGGGCGGCGACGAGGCAGCCTTGTTCGCGGGCGATCTTGCCCGGATGTATCAGCGCTATGCCGAGACGATGGGCTGGAAATTCGAGGTGATTTCCGAACAATCCGGCGAACTTGGCGGGTTGAAGGAATTCACCGCCCATATCCAGGGCGAGGGCGTCTATGCCCGCCTGAAATACGAATCCGGCGTCCATCGCGTCCAGCGCGTGCCGGAAACCGAGGCCCAGGGCCGCATCCACACCTCTGCGGCCACCGTTGCCGTCCTGCCCGAAGCGGAGGAGGTCGATATCGACATTCCCGCCTCCGACATCCGCATCGACACGATGCGCAGCAGCGGCGCGGGCGGCCAGCATGTCAACACCACCGATTCCGCGGTGCGGATCACCCATATCCCCACCGGCACCGTCGTCACCTCGTCGGAAAAATCCCAGCACCAGAACCGCGCCATCGCCATGCAGGTCCTGCGTGCAAGGCTTTATGAGATGGAGCGCGAGCGCCTGCACAGCGAACGCGCCGCCGACCGCAAGGCCCAGGTGGGCAGCGGCGACCGCAGCGAGCGCATCCGCACCTACAATTTCCCGCAGGGACGGATGACCGATCACCGCATCAACCTGACGCTCTATGCGCTGGACCGCATCGTCCAGGGCGACCTGACCGAAGTGATCGACGCGCTGATCGCCCATGACCAGGCGGCGAAGCTGGCCGAGATGGAGGCATGACCGGGGCCGAGGCGCTGCGCGCCGCCATCCCCCGCCTGCGCGCGGCAGGGGTGGAAGATCCGGTCCGCGACGCGCGGCTGCTGCTGGCCCATGCGCTCAGCCTTGCCCCTGAGCGGCTGGTGCTGCACCTGCCCGACGCGCTGACCGCGCCGCAGGCAAGCGCCTATGAGTCGGCCATCGCCGCCCGTGTCACCCGCAAACCCGTTTCGCAGATCATTGGACAGCGCCTGTTCTGGGGGCGCAGTTTCCATGTTACGCAAGACACGCTCGACCCCCGTCCAGATACCGAGGCGCTGGTGGCCGAGGCACTGCGCGCGCGCTATGACCGCGTGCTCGACCTTGGCACAGGGACGGGCTGCATCCTGTTGACCTTGCTGGCGGAACGGCCCGAAAGCACCGGGCTTGGCCTCGACATTTCGCCCGCCGCCCTGAGCGTTGCCGCGGGGAATGCCGATCGGCTGGGTCTTGCCCAGCGGGCGCGTTTCGCGCCGTCGGACTGGTTCGATGCTGTCGAGGAGAGCTTTGACCTGATCGTGTCGAACCCGCCCTATATCGCTGCGGGCGAAATGCCGGACCTCGCGCCCGAGGTGCGCGAGCATGAACCGCATATCGCGCTGACCGATGGGGCCGACGGGCTGACCGCCTATCGGGCGATCGCGACTCAGGCCCCCGCCTTCCTGCGGCCATTGGGGCGCTTGTTAGTGGAAATCGGACCGACCCAGGGTCAGGCGGTCGCCGGGCTTTTCCGCGCCGCCGGGCTGACCGAGATCGCCATCCTGCCCGATCTGGATGGCCGCGACCGCGTCGTCGCGGCGCGCCGGGGCTGAGGCGCGATCCCTTCGGAAGGCCCAAGATTTCGGCGCAATTCGCCGATTTGCCCCAGAATCTCCTTGCCACACAGGTCCGCGCGTGATTTAGACCGAGTCATGCGGCGGGCTTCTGGCGCCTTCCGGGTCCCGACCGTCGCATCAACCTGATCCCGCCTTGCTCTCCCCGTGGCCGCCTCTGACGGCCGGTTCGATGGGCCTAAGGCGGATCGCATTGATCAAAGGCACAGATGCGCTCTTCCAAGAAACGCTCGCGTTCCAGCCAGAACCGCCCGCGCACCCTCGGCAACATCGTCAACCGCGTCTTCGACAGCTCAGGCCCCGAAGGCAAGGTGCGCGGCACGCCGCAGCAGATCATCGAGAAATACCAGATGCTCGCCCGCGATGCCCAGCTGAGCAATGACCGGGTGGCGGCCGAGAATTTCCTTCAGCACGCCGAGCATTACACCCGGATGCTGGCCGAGGCGCAGCGTGAACTGGCCGCCGAGCAGGAGGCCCGCCAGCAGCAGTTCAACCAGAACGGCGGCAATGGCAATAACGGCAACGGCAATGGCGGCAACCGCGACTATCGCGAGCGCGGCGAATACCGCGACCGCAATGACCGCGGCGACTTCCGCGATCCCGGCGCGCAGGACCAGCCCTCGGTCGAGGGGATGGAACCCGCGGGCGGCGATAGCGGCCTGGTGGAAACCCCCGAGGCCCGCCGCCGCGACCGCCCGCAGGGTGACCGTCAGCACGGAGAACGGCCGCAGGGGGATCGCAATCAGGGCGAACGGCAGGGCGAACGGCAACAGGGTGAGCGCCCCCAAGGCGACCGTCCGCAAGGCGACCGTCCGCAAGGCGAACGCAAGGAGCGTCGCGACCGCGACTTCCGCCGCGACCGGGACGAGCGTCGCCGCGCGCCCGAGACCGAGGCCCAGCCCGAACTCCCCGCCTTCATCACCGGGGCCGCGCCGGTCGACGCGCCGTCTCCGGCCCCCGTCGCCCCGGCCCCCGTTGCCCCTGTCGCGGCCGAGCCTGTGGCCGAAGCGCCCGTGGCGGCCGCTGCCCCGGTCGAAGCCGCAGCCGAAGCCGCGCCCAAGGCGGCAAAGCCGCGCCGCGCCCGCAAGCCTGCGGCCTCTGCCGAGGCGGCACCTTCGGGCGATGCGCCGGAAGCTGCGGAATAGGTCAGTAAAGCCGCGCCAGCGCGCAGAAGCTTTCCAGCGAAATCTCTTCAGCGCGGGCCGTGGGGGCAATCCCTGCGGCCCGCAGCTTTTCCTCGACCTCCGGTCCCAGACCCTTGAGCGACGATCGCAGCATCTTGCGGCGCTGATTGAAGGCCATGGCGGTGATGCGCTGCAAGACGGCGCCGTCGCAGGGATAGCGCGGTTCGTCCAGCCGCTTCAGATGCACCACGGCGGAATGGACCTTGGGGGCGGGGGTAAAGGCCTCGGGCGGCAGATGCATGACGATCTTCGGATCGGCGCGCCATTGCGCCAGCAGCGCCAGCCGCCCGTAATGGTCGCTGCCGGGCTTTGCGACGATGCGTTCGGCCACTTCCTTCTGGAACATCAGCGTCAGGCTGTCCCAGAAGGGCGGCCAGGTCGCGGGGGTCAGCCAGCGGATCAGCAACTCGGTCCCGACATTGTAGGGCAGGTTCGCCACCACCTTGACCGGAGCCGCCAGATGCGCCGCCACGTCCAGTTTCAGCGCATCGCCCAGAAGCGGCACCAGCCGCCCCGGATAATGCGCCGCGATCTCTTGCAGCGCGGGCAGGGCGCGCGGGTCCATCTCGACCGCCACCACCCGCCGCGCGCCTTCGGCCAGAAGCCCGCGCGTCAACCCGCCCGGGCCGGGGCCCACCTCCAGCACATCGCAGCCCGACAGGTCGCCCGCGCAGCGCGCGATCTTGGCCGTCAGATTCAGGTCCAGCAGGAAGTTCTGCCCCAGCTGCTTCTTCGCCACCAGATCATGCGTCGCGATCACCTCGCGCAGGGGCGGCAAACCGTCGATCGTCCCCACTATCGCCCCCTTCTTCTGTTCCCAAATATCCCGGGGGTCCGGGGGCAGAGCCCCCGGGGCCTCACGCCCCGCGCGCCGCCGCCATATCGCGCGCGAGACGCAGCGCCGCAAGCGTGCTTGACACATCCGCCACGCCTTTGCCCGCGATGTCATAGGCCGTGCCATGATCGGGCGAGGTGCGCACGAAAGGCAGGCCCAGCGTCACATTGACCCCGCCCGCGAAGTCGATGGTCTTGATCGGGATCAGCGCCTGGTCGTGATACATGCAGATCGCCACGTCATAGCCCGCCCGCGCCCTGGCATGGAACATGGTGTCGGCGGGCAGCGGCCCGCGCAGGTCAAAGCCTTCGGCCGCCAGCCGGGCCAGTAGCGGGCGGATCATCCGCTCGTCTTCCCAGCCCATCGCGCCGCCTTCGCCGGCATGGGGGTTCAGCCCCGCCACCGCGATGCGTGGCTCCGCCAGCCCGAAATCGCGGATCAACCCGGCGCGGGTGATGCGGATCGTCTGTTCCAGCAGCGCCTCGGTCAGGGCCCCGGGCACGTCGGCGACGGGGATATGGATCGTCACCGGCACGACGCGCAGGTCCGGGCAGGCCAGCATCATGACCACGCGCTCCACCCCCGCCAGATGGGCGAGGTATTCGGTATGGCCGGGAAAGGCGAAACCGGCGCCATCCTTCAGCGCCTTCTTGGTGATCGGCAGGGTGCAGACCGCCGAAGCCTCGCCCGCCTGAACCAGCGCAACCGCGCGGTCGATCGCGGCGATGGTGCCGGCGGCATTGGCCGGAACCGGCTGCCCGGGCGGGGCGGGGGCGGCGAAACGCAGCGGCAGGACGGGAAGCAGCGCCGGGGGCACGGACAGCGCCTCAGCAGGACGCCCGATTTCCGCAATCTGCGCGCTTTCCGGCAGGTGGCGCGGATCGCCGATCCAGAAGAAGGGCAGGTCCGCACCCAAAGCCGCGCGCGCCTTGACCGCAAGCTCCGGCCCGATCCCGGCCGGATCGCCGGCGGTCAGCACGACGGGCAGGGCCATGCTCACGGCTCGCGGATGATCGCCGCCATCCGCAGTTCTTCAAGGTAGTTGTTGGCCAAACCTTCAAGCTTGAGGTTCAGCACCTGTTCCTTGATCTGGTCGCGCGAGGGCAACGTCTCGCTGACCGGCTCGCGCGAGCACAGCATCAGCAGGCGGCGATAGCCGCTGCGGGTCAGGGCGGTGGAAATCTCGTTCAGGTCAAGCTTCGCCAGTTCCAGCCCGACATCCTGCGGGATCTCGGCCATGGTCGCGGTCGAGACGGTCAGCCGGTCCTCGGGCAGCCCCTTGGCCTGGCCGTAAAGATCGTTGCACTGGTCGACCGAGGATTTGATCCGGGCGATCTCGGCCGGATCGTCGGGCAGCAGGAACTCGGCCCATTTCACATTGACGCCGATGGGTTCGGCCGTTTCGTCCCGGGCGACGTCGCGCAGCAGGAACAGCACAACCGCCCCCGGCACTGAAATCGGGGCCGAGACATCGCCCGGGCCAAGCGCCAGGACCTGACCGGCGATCTGGCCCGGCAGGTTCGCCATCGGCAGCCAGTCCAGGCGCCCGCCCTTGGCGGCGGTCGGGGCGGCGGAATAGCGCGCGGCCGCTGCGGCAAAGGCGCCCTCGCTGTGGATTTCCTTCGACAGGCGGCTGGCCAGGGCCATCGCCTCATCCTCGCGGCCCGGCTCGGCCGGGATCACCAGTTCCGAGACCAGCAGCTTCAGCGCCTTGGGCCGGGCAAAACTGGCCAGGGCCTTGTCGACATCGGCTTCGGAAATCGGCACCTGACCGACATAGCGCTGGCGCACCGCCTTGCGCCACAACAGGCCGGCCGACACGAAATCGCGGAAGGTTTCCGCCGCGACGCCGACCTTGGCCAGTTCGCCCACGAGCTGCTCGCTGGTCAGGTTCGCGCGGCTTGCGAACTCGTTCATCCCTTCGGTCAGTTCCTGTTCCGACAGGCTGATCTTCAGGCGCTTCGCCTCGGTCAGCCGCAGCTTGTCGTCGATCAGCGCCTTCAGCGCCTCTTCCTCAAGATCGCCGGGCGCGCGCAGCACCTTCAGGAACATCGCGCGCTGTGTCACCTCATAGCCGGTGATGACCCGGTCGCCGACATAGAGGCGCGGCGCGAACAGGTCTTGCGCCAGCGCCGGGGCAATCGGCGCCACGGTGGCAGGCAGGGGGGCAAGGGCCAGGGCAAGCATCAGGCCAAGCGCGGCGCGACCCGCCGGAGTGTTTGCTTTGGGTTGCATCGAATTCCTGCCGCCTGCCATCTGCCGTTCCGGTCTCTTGCTCATACCCCCGGTCTCGCCCGCGCCGGGGGTTCCTGTCTAGTAACAGCGCCGCGACGGCCCCGCCGTCTTGCCGCCGCCAAAGCCGATAAGATCGACCGAAAGGCCGAAATCCGTCGTCGGGCTTACACTAGTCGAGGATGTGAAGCGACGCGAGAGCGAAAAGTCGACCGCCACACAGTCATTGCGGTATTCCACACCAAAGCCCGCCAGCGTGCCCTGATCGCGGACAAAGTCATAGCGGCCCGACAATTTGGCGGTCAGCGCCGAATTGGCCCGCCAGCGCGCGTCAAAGGCGAATTCGCGCGTCGGATCGGGGCGGTTCTCCAGCGGGTCCGCCACCGACCAGATCGCCGAGGTCGAAAGTGCAAGCTTGTCGCGGTTCAGGGTCAGCCGCATCTCGCCCTTGGTCAGGTCGAAATCGTCATCCAGCACCAGTCGGCCACTGGCGACAAAGCCGTTCTGCCAATCGACAGACAGGCCCGCCAGCCAGTCGGAGTTCAGGCCGCCCAGGCCCGAGGAGGTGCCGAACTGTCCGAAATCCTTCTCGCGATAGACCCGGCCGATGGTCAGGCCAAGGTTCCAGCCCGCCGGGTCGTAGCGCGTCCAGGTCACGCCGATATTGGCCCGGCGGCCATCTTCCACCGCATCCGCGCCGGGAAAGCGGTCAAGCGAGAAGAGGTTTCCTTCGTCAAACTCGACCAGCGCCGAATCCTCGTTGGGGATAAGCCCCCCATTTTGCCGCGCCCAGATCAGTTGCACCACCGGCTCGATCACATGGGTCGCGCCGCTGGCGGCCACGGTCTTGACCCAGGGCCAGCGCAGTTCCACCCCCGCCGCCGCATGGCTGCGGGTGCTGTCGCCGCCAAAGACGGCGTCCTGCCCGATCGTATAGGCATCGGCCTGGGCCTCGCCCAGAACCGTCGCCTCGATCCCCATCGGCAGGATGAAGCTGCGCCGCCAGTCGACCCGCGCCGAAACCCGGCTGACATCGCGGCCATCGGCGATGGTGTCAGGGTCCGGCCCGTCGAAGGGGCTGTCCGAGGTGCGCAGATGGCTGTGGGTCTGCAACCGGAACCCGCCTTCGCCGCCCAGCGTGCCCAGCGAGAAGCGGCGATGGAAGGTCACGTCCGTCATCAGGGACGGGATCGTGTCATTGTCCTCGTCATCGCGCAGGGTCTGGAAGCTGACGACGCGGGCCGAGAAAAACCCGTTGCGGCGGGTGCGCGACAGCTCGATCCGGCTGTCCAGAAGGTCGGTTTCGGAATAGCCGTAATCCAGCAGATAGGCGTTGTCCGTGGCGGCCTGCAGCCCGAAGGTCAGCTTGAAATTGTCGGGCAGATCGAAGGCGCCATTGGCGAAGACATAGCCCCGCGTGTCGCCGGGCATCAGCCTGTCGCGGGTCACGGCACCGTTGACCTCGATCGCTCCGTTTTCAAACGCCTGCCGGTAGCGCAGTTCGACCGTGCGGCTGCTCTTGGCGGTCAGATAGGGGGTGATCGTCAGGTCCTTGTCGCGACCGAGGGCCAGGAAATAGGGGACCTTCAGCCCGAAGCCCAGATCCGAAGTGGTGCGCATCACCGGCATCAGGAAACCGCCCGAGCGTTCCAGCGTCGGATCGGGCATCCTCAGGCGGGGGATATAGAAGATCGGCAGGCCGGCGACGCGGAACTGGGCTTGGTCGAAATAAAGTTGCCGCGCCTCCTGGTCATGCACCACGCGGCGGGCGCGGATTTCCCAAAGCGGCGTCGGGCTGCCCTCGCAGACCTTGCAGGATGAGGCCACGACCCGGTCAAGCGCGGTGTAGCGCCCGTCGATCCGCATCGCCTGATTGGCGGCGATCTGAAGGTGCTGGTTCAGGACAAGACGCGCGCTGGTCAGAATGCCTTCGCGCATGTCGGCCGCAAGATCGGCCTCGCTGGCGAACAGGATGGTGTTGCCGCCGGCATCCGTCAGCACGATCGGGCCTTCGATCCGCAGCCGGTCGGCCCTTTGGTCATAGACCAGCCGCGAGGCACGCAGGCGCTGGCCCTGATAGAAGACCTCGACCGCACCCGAGGCGACCAGTTCATTCGCGCCGGTGATCTCCAGCCGGTCCGAGACCAGCGTCGCCTTGTCCTGCCCGGCGGCGGGCAGGGTCAGGCCGGACAGGGCAAGGAAGCCTGCGGTCAGAAGGGCAAGGCGGCGGCGCAGCATCAGCCATCCTCCAGATGGAGCAGAAGGCCAAGCGCCAGCATCACCGCCGCAAGCGGCGGCGCCCAGGCGGCCAGAAGGATTGGAATCTGGCCGTTTTCGCCCAAGGCCTGGGCGAAGTTGCGCAGGAAGAACAGGGCAAAGCCCGAAAGCATCGCGTAAAGCACCATCTGGCCGATATTTCCGAAGCGGACATGCCGCATCGTGAAGCCCGCGGCAACCAGAACCATGGCGGTCAGCAACAGGGGTTGCGCCAGTTCCATCTGGAACCAAAGCTGATAGCTGCGGCCCGAGAAGCCCGCGTGTTCCAGGCCGACGATGTAAGAGGGCAATTGCCAGATCGGCACCGCTGCGGGCGTGCCGAAACTGTCACGAATCCGCTCGACCGTCAGATCCGAAGGCAGGCGCGTGCCATCGGGCCAGAGCACCGCGCCCAATTCGGGGTTCGGCGCGGTCAGATCCCACATCTTGCCCTGGTCGATCAGCCAGGCGCCCTCGGTCAGGCGGGCGCTTGTGGCCTCGATCCGCGTGGCGGGGGTACCTTCCTTGCCAAAGGTCAGGAAGGAAACGCCGAACAGCTCGGTCCCGTCGGTATTGGCGCGCTGCGCCTGGATGACGGTCTGGCCATATTCGCCGCCCTGCCGCAGCCAAAGCCCGGAATCCGATACCGACAGCACGGACCCGTCGGCCCCCTGATAGCGGGCGCGCAGATCGTCATAGGCCTTGGACGTGGCCGCGACGAGGGGGTTCAGCACGGCCACGGCAAAAAGGCCGATGGCCAGCGCGGCCAGCACGGGCGTGACCAGAAAGCGCAGGCCCGACCGGCCCGCCGCCCGCACGACGACCAGTTCCGACGACCGCGCCAGGCCCAGGAAAACGGCGATAGACCCCATGATCAGGATCAGCGGCAGGATGCGATACAGCGTTTCCGGCACGTTCAGCAGTGACAGATGCGCCGCATCCATGACCCCGGCCCCCGCGCCCGAGAACTGGCGCAATTGCTCGATCATGTCGATCAGCATCAGGATGCCGAAGAAGACGAGGAAGACCTGGCCCACGGTCCAGAGGAAACGGCGGGCGATGTAGAGCGACAGGGTCATGCCGCAGCCTCCGCCGGACGCAGCCGCCTGGGCCGCTGCGCCAGCCACAGAAGCGCCAGCCCGGCCAGCGTGCCCAGGACCGGGGCGGCATAGTTCAGCGCCCACATCCTGTCATCGCGCAGGACCGCGCCGCTGGTCGCCGTGTTGACCATCTGGAGAAGGATCAGCCCAACCACCGCCCCGGCGATCTGCCGCCACAGGCCAAAGCGCGAATAGCCGCCCAGCATCAGGAAGCCAAAGCCCAGAAGCGGCGCGGCAAGGCCCAGAAGCGATCCGGCGATCCTGGTATGGATCTCGGCCTGGAAGGCGCCTTCCGTCTCGCCGGTCACCGCGATCAGCGCGGGATCGGCCGACAGCAGCTCGGCAGTGGTCAATTCCTTCATCTGGCGCTTGCGGGCATCCTTGGCACCGACCACCCCCGAAAGATCCATGGTGAAGGTGGAAAACCGCGTCAGCGCGATGCGCCTTGTGTCGTCGCGGGTCAGGCGCTGCGCGGCACCATCCAGCATCACCAGACGGGGTGCCGTCTCGCCCCGCACCAGCAGCGCCTTGCGCGCGGTATAGACCACCCTCTCATCGGGGCTGCGCTCATCAGCCAGGAAAAGGTCGTTCAATTCGCCCAAGGGGGTGATCTCGCGGATATAGATCGTGATGCCCTTGGACGGGTGCATGAAGCGCCCTTCGTTCAGGAAACGCGAGGTGATGTTCTCGGATATCTCGGCGCTGCGTTCGGCCAGCCGCGCCTGCGACATGGGCACCAGCAGGTTCAGCAAGACAAGCTGCATGGCGACGACGATCGCCCCGAACCACAGCACCGGGCGGGCCAGGCGGAAGGCGGAAAAGCCTGTGGCCTGCATCACCACCAGCTCCGATTCCTGCATCAAGCGGTTGATCGCATAAAGACAGGCCGCGAAGGCCGAGACCGGCAGGACAAGCCGGATCACATTGGGCAGCGTCAGCAGCGAGAATTCAAGGAAGACCAGCGCCGATTGCCCGTCGCCGATCAACTGGTCGAACAGGCCGACCGCACGATTGACCCAATAGACGGCCACCAGCACAAGCGAGAAGAAGCCGAAAAGCGCCAGCAAATGCGACAACAGATATCGGTCGAATCTTGCCACGCGCCGTCAGTCCCACACCAGATGTTGCGGCGGACCCTAGCGGAATTCGCCGGGGTGGAAAACTCATATCTGGCCAAGGTGGCGGGGCGGCGCTAGCTTTGCCGCCGAGAGACGGCCCACAGATGAAGGCACAGTCATGTCGCACCCCGTCCAGATCCAGTTCCAACCCGTCGATGCCGAGGCCTTGGCAAGCCATGCCGGGCGTCTTGCGGTCTTTGCGGAAGCAGGCGCCGCACTTTCGACCCCGGTCAAGCGGCTGGACAAGGCGACGCGCGGCGCGCTGGCGCGGGCGGTTGCCTCGCCCGCCTTCGAGGCGCTGAAGCCCGGCGAGGCGCTGGATCTCGGTTTCCCGGCCGGCCTTGCCGCCACGGCGCTGCATCTGGTGCGGCTGGGCAAGAAGGCCGATGCGGCGCAGGCGCGCAAGGCGGGCGCCAGCCTTGGCAAGACCCATGGCGAGGCGCCGCTTCTGGTTCTGGCCGAGGGCCATCCGCGTGCGGCGGATATCGCCTATGGTCTGGCGCTGCGGGCCTATGACTTCCAGATCCACAAATCCGCCCCGGCCAAGCCGGTCGGCGGCGTGACGCTGATGGTCGCCAATCCCGAATCCGTGGCGGCCCAGGCCGCGCCGATGGCGG
>Ga0209369_1000922_pt1 | contig 20256 bp, 19 predicted proteins | sample EBPBio142010_DNA_FD_185865 | JGI IMG/M metagenome (GOLD analysis project Ga0209369, IMG submission 185865) | Wastewater treatment Type I Accumulibacter community from EBPR Bioreactor in Madison, WI, USA - Reactor 1_10/4/2010_ DNA (SPAdes)... | ecosystem: Engineered > Bioreactor > EBPR >... | reverse complement strand
TCGTGCCAGAAGGTCTTGAAAGGCGCGAGTTCGCGGGCGATCTGCATGGCGGGTAAGAGCTGCCACATTGAATGAAATTCAACCATGATATCCATGCGGTCACCGACGGCTGCACGGATTTTCTCGAAAGGCTGTAATGCCGCCTTTAGATCAGGTTGAGAGATATACTGCCCGCGTGTCTTTTCTGCCGCCATGTCGAATGGCCAGATTTTCATCGCCGTTATGCCCTCGTCCAGCAACGAGAGCGCAAGCTCGTCTGCGCGGTGCAGGAAGCCATTAAGATCGTCACAATTAGCGCCAGCACCCGCCAGACCATAATTGGCGGATTGCTGGCCGGTAGCCTTCTTGATGTATTCAGTTCCGGCGCAGGTATTATAGGTTCGGATGGACTGACGGCTGAAGCCGCCGAGAAGTTGAGCAATCGGGAGGTTGGTAGCTTTGCCGTATAGATCCCACAGGGCAATATCGAAAGCGGAGTTGCCGCGCACTTCCGCGCCGGTTGAACGGAAACCGAGATAACCCACAAGGTCAGATGCCAGCAGATCAATCTGCAAAGGATCGCGACCGACAACGCGCGGCGCAACATATTCGTGGAGATAGGCCTCGACGGTCTCGGACATGAAAAAGGTCTCACCGAGTCCGGTAATTCCTTCGTCCGTATGAACTTCCACCCACAACAGGTTTGGCCGTTCGGCGATACGGATGGTTTCGATTGCGGTGATCTTCATTGCACCTCCCAATGCAGCTCGATTGCCTGCAAACTAGCTTTTCTGACCTTCATTGAGCTTTTCAAGATGAAGGAGCAGGGCGCTGTGATCCTTCTCACCACCGCCTTCGTCCACGAAAGCTGCGAAGGCTTCGCGTACGGTCTCGGTCAATGGCAAGCTCAACGATAGGTCGCTCGCAGTCTTGAGGATCGAATTGAGATCTTTGAGCTGGATGCGCGATGTGCCGCCTGGTTCAAAACTTCGGTCAATCATCCGTTTGCCGTGCAGTTCGAGAATGCGGCTTTCACAGAAACCACCGCGGATAGCGTCGCGGAATGCTGCCCGCGACCCACCACCTTTTTCAACCAGAACCATTGCTTCAGCGATTGCTCCGATAGTTACGGCGACAATCTGCTGATTTGCAAGTTTTGCGAGTTGACCGGCACCTGACGGGCCGACGCGGGTGAGGCGTCCCATTGGTTTGAACACATCGGCAAGGCCTGCGATGATCGCTTCATCTCCTCCGGCCATGATGGCAAGCGTGCCTTCCTGGGCACCCACTACGCCACCGGAAACCGGGGCATCGATGTGATTGATGTCAATTGCCTTTAGATGCTTGGTATGTTCGCGTGCGAAGCCTGGTGAAATTGAACTCATGTCAATGACTGCACTGCCTTTTTTCAAGGCTGCTGCGGCTCCTTGATCGAAAAGGACGTCGCGTACTGCCGGGCCATCGGTCAACATCGTGATGACTAATTCCGCGGTCTCTGCTGCCTCAGCGGCAGACTGAGCAAGTTTGGCGCCTTTTTCAGCAAGAGGGGCAGCCTTGGCGCTGTTCCGGTTCCAGACGGTTACATCAAAGCCTGCATCCAGAAGCCGACTGGCCATTGGTGCGCCCATCAGGCCGGTTCCAAGAAAAGCGATCTTGCGTGTCAACGTTGGCCTCCCATTTCATCTTCGATGTGAACGCGAATGATCTCATCAAAGGATGTTTCTGCGGTGAAGCCAAGAGCCTGGGCGCGTTTTGCTTCAAAACCGGGAGCCCAGCCTGCAACCATACGCATGATCATTTCGTCTGGCTCATGGCGGATCAGACCTACCGCCTTTTCCCCCGCAACGCGACGTAATGCTTCAATCTGCTCGCCTACAGTCGCACTGAGACCCGGCATGGAAAGATTGCGACGTGCTCCAACTGCTTCCGTATCGATGGTGGCTCCATGGATTAGAAAGCCGACGGCTGAGCGCGGCGAAGCATGCCAATGCCGGACATCTTCAGGAACAGGCAAGATTGCTTCTTGCCCGGAGAGTGGCTCACGCAGGATATTGGAGAAAAAGCCGGATGCAGCCTTGTTCGGTTTGCCGGGGCGTATGCAGATCGTTGGCAGGCGAATGCCGATGCCGTCGAAGAAACCGCGCCGGGTGTAGTCTGACAACAGAAGTTCGCTGATAGCCTTCTGCGTGCCGTAGCTCGTCAACGGGGTCGTGTGAAATTCATCAGGGATCGGGTAGGGGAGCGGAGCACCAAAAACGGCAATGGACGATGTGAAAACCACGCGAGGCTTATAGCCGTCAGCAATGTGTGCACGCCTGATCGCATCGAACAGATGGCGGGTGCCATCCAGATTGATTCGATACCCCTTATCGAAATCTAGTTCTGCTTCACCGGACACGATTGCCGCGAGGTGGAAGATGACGTCAGGGCGTCCTGACACGATCTTCTGAGCGGTTTCCATGGTGGATATATCTGCTGCCAGAGTATCGACCGATCCTGCAAAGCCTTTAGGAGGTTCCGCTGCAACGATATCGATAAGTGTCAGTTTTTCAACTGGAGTTTCCCCGAGATGGCCGTCGTTTGAAAGGCGCTGCGTTAGTTTGCGCCCGACCATGCCGGCAGCGCCGATGATTGCAATATGCATCTAGAAGGCTCCTCCTTGCCTCGCAGCCGACCCTACTCGAAAACGTGGCGTTGGCTACCATTACGACACTTCTCCAGTCTCCCACCAGATTTGTGTTGTAGGGTTGTCTGATAACCTTATATGTAGGCGTTGAAAACAGTTTTCTCCGTCTTGCCACAGGAATGAAACGGAAAAGCCTGCCGCATCTTAAAAACTGTCGTACATCCGCGACAGCGCATTGCATATCGGTAAAGCCAAGAGGATATCATGTATGGTTCGGGGGACATGACTGGAAACAAGCAGGCTGATCTCGTTGCTCTTTTGGGCGTCGATCTGGTTATGACCGGGAAAAACGACATGCTTGGCTATTGTCGCGACTGGCCGGGAGATGTGGAGAATACGGCAGTTGCCGTGATCCGACCACGCTCGACAGCGGACGTTTCTGCCGCGGTTAAAACCTGCTATTCACTGGGATTGTCTATCATTCCGCAAGGCGGAAATACCGGTTTGGTGCAAGGCGGCGTACCGGATGGGCGCGACAATCTCGTCATTCTAAGTCTTGAGCGGATGAATCACATTCGGAAGATTGATCCGGATGATTTTTCGGCGGTTGTGGATGCCGGTTGCATTCTCTCCGAACTGAAAGACAAACTGGCAGCCGAAGGGATGTTTTTTCCATTAGCACTTGGTGCACAGGGAAGCTGTCGCATCGGGGGAAATGTCAGCACCAATGCCGGAGGCATCAACGTGTTGCGTTATGGCATGACCCGTGAGCTGGTCCTGGGGCTGGAGGTCGTGCTGCCAGACGGCACAATATTCAATGGCCTTTCGACGCTGAGGAAAGACAATCGTGGGATTGATCTGAAACAGCTATTTATCGGGGCAGAAGGCATTTTGGGAGTAGTGACCGGTGTGGCAATAAAACTTATGCCCTTGCCGGACAAGGTGGAAACTGCCCTGCTGGGGCTCAATTCGCTGGATGACGTGATTGCCCTTTATCGGCGCGCGCGTGTGCAGTGCTGTGATTTGATGTCCGCTTTTGAATTTATGCCGCCAGTGGCTTTTACCTTGGCGCAAGAGGCGATGCCGGAGCTTGCCATGCCACTTGGACAATACCCGGCCTATGTTTTGATGGAGGTCTCGGGTTCAGGGCTGGTCGACATACTATCCTTGATGGAACAGTTTCTCGCGGGCGCGATGGAAGATGGCCTCGTTCTTGACGGGACAATCGCGTCCTCTCGTGCGCAAGGTCAAAATCTCTGGACATTTCGTGAAGCGATGAACGAAGGACAGGCGCTGCGCGGCAAGCACCTGCGTACCGATATCTCGGTCCCGCTTTCAAAGCTGGCATCATTCGTCGGAGAAGCAGAAAGGGAACTGGCCAAGGTCCTTCCAGATTGTCTCGCCGTTTCTTATGGGCATGTTGGCGACGGCAATGTGCATCTCAATGTCATTCCAGAAAGCAATCTCGATGTAGCGACGAAAGACATGAAGATCACGCTTGCAAAAGAAACGATCAATGCTGTTCTGGATCGTTATGCAGGCAGCATCAGTGCAGAGCACGGCATTGGTCGCCTCAAAAGGGAAGATTTCGAGAAGCGCATTGACCCTGCACGGCGAAAACTGCTTGAAGGTATCAAGCAAGTCATCGATCCGGACAATATCATGAATCCGGGCTGCCAGCTTTCTCTTGACTCTTCAAAAGGCTGACGACACACCACTTGCACGGGCAATCAGGGAGACTTCATCAATTTGTTTGGCGAAATCAGGCGTAATGAGCAGCTTCCGGGACGTATTGCTTCGGAAATTACGCGGCAGATCAGTGAAGGTAGTCTTCTGCCGGGACAAAAGTTGCCGACAGAACATAATCTTGCACAAAGCTTCGGTGTCAGCCGGTCGGTTGTGCGTGAAGCGATTGCCCAGTTGCGTAACGAGGGCCTGGTTGAAACCCGACAGGGTGTAGGTGCGTTCGTAACGGAACCCGACAGGCGACATGCTCTCCGCATAGAACCTGAAACACTTGCCAATCGTGACAGTTTCCGCAGCCTGTTCCAGTTGCGAATGGCGTTGGAGATAGAAGCGGCGGGGCTTGCTGCGGTGCATCATGATGAACATGACATGATGCAACTGAATGAAGCACTCGCAGAGATGAGCGGTTCGAAAAAATGGACGGATACCGGTATTGCCGCTGATCTGGCATTTCACCGTGCGCTCGCTTCCGCAACGCATAACGAATATTTTCCGCTGGTTTTGGGTTTCATTGCCGAACGCATCAATCAGGCAATCAATGCGGCGCGTGCGCGGGCAGTACTAGAGCAGATTGTCGAGATTACAATCAATGAACACACCGCAATCAGGGATGCGATTCATTCACGTGATCCGTTGCGAGCGCGCGAAGTGATGCGTCAACACATTGTGCAGGCGGCAAGCCGCGTCGGTCTCAAATTGGAAACTTTCTGATGGCTCCTTCTTTCGAACTATTCAGTCTGGAAGGGCGCATAGCCCTGATTACCGGCTCAAGCCAGGGCATCGGCTTTGCATTGGCTCGTGGGCTTGCAGAACATGGAGCAACGGTAATCATCAATGGCCGTGATCAGAACAAAGTGAATAAGGCCGTTACGCTACTGGAAGACGAGGGCCATACGGTCTTTGCGTCGGTGTTCGATGTGACGGTTGCTGAAGAAGTTCGTGCAGCTATTGATGCGATTGAAGAGGAAATCTGTGCGCTCGATATTCTGGTCAATAATGCCGGGATGCAATATCGCGCGCCGCTTGAAGATTTTCCGATCGAGAAGTGGCAGCAGCTTCTGGAAACCAACATTTCCAGCGCATTTTATGCTGGGCAGGCAGCTGCGCGCCATATGATCCCGCGAGGACACGGCAAGATAATCAACATTGCTTCGGTTCAAAGTGAACTGGCGCGACCTTCCATTGCACCTTACACGGCAACAAAGGGAGCGATCCGTAACCTGACGCGCGGCATGGCCACCGATTGGGCCCGACATGGCTTGCAGATCAATGCGGTTGCTCCCGGCTATTTCAAGACGCCGCTGAATCAGGCATTGGTTGATAACCCCGAATTTACGACATGGCTGGAGAAAAGAACGCCGGCGGGCCGTTGGGGTGACGTGGAAGAGTTGGTCGGCGCTGCGGTATTCCTGAGCAGCGATGCCTCCTCTTTCGTCAATGGACAGGTTTTGCACGTCGATGGCGGCATGACCGCGAGTGTATGAGGAATTGATGCTGCGTATTATCGTTATGGGTGTTTCGGGTTCCGGAAAATCAACCGTAGGCGAGAAGATTGCCGATGAACTGGCGCTCCCGTTTCTTGAGGGCGACTCTCTTCATCCGAAGTCCAATGTCGATAAGATGTCAGCAGGCATCCCCTTGCAGGATGAGGATCGTTGGCCTTGGCTCGACAAAATCGGTGAACGTCTTGCGGCTTCGACCGACGGAATCGTTGTTTCCTGTTCCGCACTGAAGAAGAGCTATCGTGATCGTCTCCGCTCTGCTGCTGGTACACCGGTGCTGTTTGTCTTTCTGGATGGCAGTTTTGAAGTGTTGCACGAACATATGGGGCATCGCACAGGCCATTTTATGCCGGTCACTATGCTGGAAAGCCAGATCGCTACGCTCGAAAGCCCTGTTGGAGAACCGCTGGTCTTCCGCGCAGATATCGCCGAGACCGTGGAAAAAATTGTTTCCGACAGTCTCGAATGGATACGCTCAGTTCAGTTCTAGGACTATTTCAAGGGCCAGAAGAACATTAGTGTTGGGACTGTTACAATCGCTATAATGATTGATAGCGGTAATCCCAGACGTGGATAATCGCTGAATTTATAACCACCTGGCCCCATGACCAGCGTATTGCATTGATGGCCGATTGGCGTGAGGAAGTCACACCCTGCGCCGATCGCAACCGCCATCAAAAAGGCCTCCGGCTTGAAACCAAGTCCGGAAGCAAAACTTGTGGCGATGGGAGCCATGACGAGCACCGTCGCAGCATTGTTAAGAAATGGTGTCACCATCATCGCTGCTACAAGAATGAGCGCCAACGCACCTGCTGGCGGTAACTGATGGCCGATTGTGGCGAGCCCTTTTGCGATGAGGTCCGTGCCGCCGGTTGTTCGCAGCGCATCCGAAACCGGGATGAGTGCCGCAAGCATCACCAGAATTGGACCGTCGATTTCGTCATAGACCTCGTTGAGAGGTATCACCTTGAACAGCAGCATGGCGACAGCGGCGGCAAAGAAAGCCACCGCCACTGGTACAAGGCTTAACGCGGTTGCCCCGATGGCAGCGATCAGAATGGCGAGCGGGATCAACCCGCGCCGAACGCTGCCAAGCATAAGCTTGCGGCGGGCAAGCGGCAGCAATTCGAACTCCGGCAGGAAGGTGGACAGATTTGCTTGTCTGCCTTGCAGTACGACCACGTCACCGAAACGGAGGATGACTTCACTGAGCCGCTCAGTAATACGTTCGCCTGGCCGGCTGACCGCCAGGAGGTTCAGGTCGTAGCGTGCAAAAAGGGCAAGTCTCTGGGCAGTTAGGCCGATAAGGCGCGAATTCTTGCCGATAACAGCTTCCACAACCTCGATGTCGGTGGAACCGCTTGTCTCGGACGGATTACGGTTCTCGGACAAGGTAAGTTTTCCGGCACTTATGACAGCATCGAGCGCCTTGGGATCACCTTCAAGAAGGACAACATCGCCTTCGTTCAGGATCGTATCGGGAAGTGGCGTCAATCGTTGGTCGTTGCGTATGATGGAAGTCACCATCGCTTCACCTTCAGCTGCCTTGATGAGATCGGTCACGCGCTTGCCGGTCATCGTCGAAGTCTTGGTGATACGTGCTTCGGAAGCATAATTCTTGATCTTGATTGCCTCATCCAGCGATACGTTTTCGCGAGTGCGCTGTGGAACAAGCCAGTAGAAAAGTACCAGATAGATGAGTCCTACCACTGACAGTACAGCGCCGACAGGCGTAAAATCGAACATGGTGAAGGGTTCACCGACCATTTCGCCGCGAATGCGAGAAACAACGATGTTGGGTGAAGTGCCCACCTGGGTCATCAAACCACCGAGCAACGCGCCGAAGGCCATAGGCATGAGAAAGGTCGATGGAGAAACATTGGAACGACGTGCGAATTGAAAAGCAACCGGTATCATGATTGCCAGTGCGCCGACGTTTTTAACAAAAGCTGAGAGAACAGTGACGACTGCCACCAGCACTGCAAGTTGGAGCCGCACACTGTTCATTTCTGGCAGGAAACGCTGTACCGCCGCCTGCATAAGGCCGGAACGTGCGACACCTGCACTGACCACCAACGCACTGCCAACGATGATAACGATGTCGTCGCTGAAACCCGAAAATGCGTGATCGAAGGGTACGACCCCAACTACTATTGCCAGGAGAAGTGCACAAAGTGCGACCACATCATAACGGAACTTGCCCCAGATAAACGCCCCCATCATGAGTATGATTACCGCGAAGGAGAGTATCTGCTGGTGCGTCATCTATCGGGATTTCCTCACAGGCGGAAAAATATTCCACTTCTCTGTAACCGATAAATTCTAAAACAGAAATCGATTATTATAGCGGGTTGCGCTCCGTTGAAGGGCGCAACCCGTTTCATGTCAATCATTTACACGCTGGCCATCATTGTTGAAAACATGCACGTTTCCAGAGGAAGCGCCAACTCTGACAGTCTCATCAATGTTATGTGCCGACCGTCCGGCAACGCGGAAGATAAGCGGCTTGCCATCTGGCAACGCAGCGTGGATGTAGCTTTCTGCGCCGACGAGTTCGACAGCTTCAATACGAATGGTTGCATTAAATCCGTCAGCGTCCGGCTCGCCATCCTCCAGAATACGGATATCCTCTGGGCGAACACCGATGGTGAAACTCCCGTCAGGTTTTTGTACCGCGCTGCCTGTCGCCCAACCGGTGCTTTCTGTGCTTTGCAGCAGGTTCATTGATGGGGAACCGATAAATGTCGCGACGAAGGTGGAGGCAGGTTTTTCGTAAAGCTCGATCGGCGTGCCAACCTGTTCGATATGGCCGGCATTCAGCACGACAAGACGATCAGCCATGGTCATGGCCTCCATCTGGTCGTGTGTCACGTAAACGCTGGTGGTGCCAAGCGAGCGCTGTAGGCGCTTGATCTCGACACGCATCTGCACGCGCAGTTTCGCGTCCAGATTGGACAACGGTTCATCAAAGAGGAAAGCTGCCGGTTCGCGCACAATGGCGCGCCCCATGGCGACACGCTGGCGCTGACCACCAGAAAGCTGGCGTGGTTTGCGCTCAAGAAAAGGTTCGATTTCCAGCGCTTTCGCAGCCTTGGCGATGCGGCGCTCGATTTCGTCCTTTGGTGTCTTGCGGTTCTTGAGACCATAGGCGAGGTTCTCGCGCACCGTCATATGCGGATAGAGCGCATAGTTCTGAAACACCATGGCAATATCGCGTTCTGCGGGTTCTACTTCGTTGACCACGCGATCGCCAATGGAGATTGTGCCGGATGTAATACCTTCGAGACCCGCTATCATGCGCAGGAGAGTGGATTTACCGCAGCCAGAAGGGCCTACCAGCACCACAAATTCACCGTCGTGAATCTCCAGCGATACGCCTTTGATGACTTCTACATTGCCGCCATAGCTCTTGCGGACGTTATCAAGAACGATTTTGCTCATTACTTTTCCGTTTCAACGAGACCTTTGACGAACCAACGCTGCATCAACACCACAACGAGGATCGGTGGAATGATGGCCAGAATGGCTGTTACCATGACGTAGTTCCACGGTGTGGATGCGTCAGCCCAATCGACCATGCGGCGCAGGCCGATGATGATCGTGTTCATCTTGGCATCATTGGTAACGAGTAGTGGCCAGAGATACTGGGTCCATCCGTAAATGAAGAGAATGACGAAAAGCGCTGCAATATTCGTCTTCGAAAGGGGGAGCAGGATATCCCGCATGAAACGGAATGGTCCGGCATTATCGATACGTGCTGCTTCAACCAGTTCACCCGGAATGGTAAGGAAGAACTGACGGAACAGGAATGTCGCTGTCGCGGATGCCATCAATGGCAGCGTAAGCCCGGCATAGGTATCGATCATGCCGAGATCCACGATCACCTTGTAGGTCGGCAGGATACGAACCTCCACAGGCAGCATCAACGTTATGAAGATCATCCAGAAGAAGAACATGCGCATTGGAAAGCGGAAAAACACAATCGCGAAAGCCGACATGAACGAAATGATGATCTTGCCGACGGCGATTGCCATTGCGACCACGAACGAGTTCCAGAGAAGTCGTTCAAGACTTACACCAACAACACGCTCCACACCGCCAAAGATGGCTTCGCCGTAGTTTTCGACGAAATGGTCGCCGGGCAACAGCGAGATTGGCGGGCGAATGATCTGCGTTGACGTCATCGTTGAAGCGACGAAGGTGTAGTAGATCGGAAAGGCAACAATAATGATGCCTAGGATCAGGATCAGATGGCCGATCAGGCTGGAGATTGGGCGTTTTTCTATCATTGTCGCCTCACTCACGAATAATGCACGCGCTTCTCAACGAAGCGGAACTGGAACGCTGTCAAGGCAATCACGATTGCCATCAAAATAACTGACTGTGCCGAGGAAGAACCCAGATTCAGATTGACGAAGCCATCGTTGTAAACCTTGTAGACCAGCGTTTCGGTGGCTTTGGCAGGCCCGCCGCCGGTCACGGCATGGATGATGCCGAACGTGTCGAAGAAGGCGTAAACCGTATTCACGACCAGCAAGAAGAAGGAGGTCGGTGCAAGAAGTGGAAATACGATAGACCAGAATCGCCGCGCGCCGCGCGCGCCATCAATGGCTGCTGCTTCGATCAACGATTTAGGAATTGCTTGTAAGCCTGCGACAAAGAACAGGAAATTATAGGAAATCTGCTTCCAGGCCGCGGCAACGACGACGAGGCCCATAGCCTGATTGCCGTCAAGCAGCGGATCCCATGCAATGCCATTACGGCGCAGAATATATGCAAAAGTACCCATTGCAGGATTGAACATGAAGAGCCACAACATGCCGGCTACGGCTGGAGCTACGGCATAAGGCCAGATCAGGAGCGTACGATAAAATGTCTTGCCACGAATGACGCGATCTGCCGCCGTTGCAAGCAACAATGCTGCGCCCATGGCAAGCAGCGCGGTCAGAACATTAAAGACAATCGTTACTCTGAATGAATGTAGATAGTTCGGGTCGGCCAGAACGGTTGTGAAGTTCGCAAGGCCTACAAAAGTAGACTTCAGCCCGAATGCGTCTTCGCGCATGAAAGACTGATAAATTGCCTGACTGGCTGGCCAGAAGAAAAACACCACAGTCAGAACGATCTGCGGGGCCAGCAGGAAGTAGGGCAAGATTTTATTTGGAAAGGTAACTTTCTGCACGGGGAGCTTCCTCGTGGGTGACAAGGCCGCCCACCACAAGGGCAGGCGGCGTTGTGTTTATGTGATCAATTATTGAGCTGCGGCTATCGCGTCGTTGGCGCGTTTGACAGCGTTTTCAAGTGCAGTTTTCGCATCCTGCTTGCCGCCGAGCATTGCTTCGAACTCTTCGTTCAGAATATCGCGCACCTGCGGCAAGTTGACGAGACGCACGCCCTTCGAATTTTCGGTCGGTGCCTTGCCCATCATCTGCAGGATAGGCGTTTCGCGGCCCGGATTCTTTTCATAGAAATCCGACTTCTTGGTTTCCTCGTATGCCGCCAGTGTTACAGGCAGATAGCCGGATTTTTCGTGCAGCTTGACCTGAATTTTGGTTTGCGAGAGGAAGTTGAAGAATTCTGCGACGCCCTTGTATTGTTCGTCGCTAAGGCCTGCGAAGACCCACAGAGATGCACCGCCAGGGATCGTATTCTGCGGACCGTGACCTTCGTAGTAAGGCAGCTGGCCGATGCCGTAATTGATACCCGACTTAACAACATCGCCGAGGCCGCCGGAGGATTCGGTCAGCATTGCGCACTCACCAGAGGTGAAAAGCTGCTTGGCTTCCGATGTGCGGCCGCCGTAGCGGAACGTACCGTCGTTCGCGAGATCGGCAATCGACTGGAAGTGCTGAATGTAAAGCGGTGAGTTGATTTCGAGCTTCACATCGGTGCCGCCGAGACCGTTTTCATTCGTGCCATAAGGAACGTTGTTCCAAGCCGCGAAGTTTTCGGTCTGAATCCAGGTCAGCCATGTGGAAGTGAAACCGCACGGTGCCGCACCGCTGGATTTGATCTTCTTGGCAGCTTCGAAAACTTCAGGCCAGGTTTTCGGCGGATTGTTTTCGTCGAGACCAGCCTTCTTGAAGGCATCCTTATTGTAATAGAGGATTGGTGACGAGGAGTTGTACGGAAAGGACAACATGGTGCCGTCTGGCTTCGAATAGTAAGCGACGATGCCAGGCAGATACTGCGACTTGTCGAATTTGAAGCCACCCTTTTCCAGAACTTCGGCAGCTGGAACCATTGCGCCTTCGGCTGCCATCATAACGCCACTACCGGCGTCGAAGACCTGAAGGATCGCGGGGGGCTGCTTGGAACGGAACGCGGCAATGCCGGCATTCAGCGTTTCGGGATAAGTTCCCTTGTAGACAGGAACAATCTTGTATTCGCTCTGGATTTCGTTGAACTCCTTCGAGAGTTCATTGACCATTTCGTTGTTGGCACCGGTCATGCCGTGCCACCATGCCAGCTCCGTCTGGGCAAATGCCTGAGAACTGATGGTGAGGGCGAGGGCGCTTGTCAGCGCCGAAGTCGTGATCAGACGGATAAGCATGTTTCCTCCTCGAGTGTGAGATTGCGTGAACATTTGAGTTCCTTGGTGATGGTCTCAAAGTTCCGACATCTGCAATATTTTCATTGCACCTATATGAATGCAATTTTTGCCAAAGGATCAACCTTCGATTCTTCCAATGGCAGAATAAATCCGAAAACGATAGCGATCCAAATGAAAAAAAACGAAAGGCAAGTGATAATCGTGGGGAGAACATGTGTATAATTAATGGGTTGGGAACGCCACGTAATGCCATTTCCGCATGATGACTGCTGGTTCACCGTTCAACGGATTGACCAATGTGCAAGACTGAACTGATATATGCCTTTCGAATCTGACCGGCGGTTTTATTGAGTTTTGTCTTCAACCGGATCGGACATTGCCCAACTTGCTGACAGGTGAAGTTATGCCGAGTGACGATCGCAGGAAAAGCCGCGTTACGCTGCTGGATGTGGCACGCCATGCCAACGTATCGCGCGCGACGGCTTCCCTTGTCATCCGCAAAAGCCCGTTGGTGGGAACAGTAACGCGCGAAAAAGTAGAAAAAGCCCTTCAGGAGTTGGGCTATGTCTACAATATGGGGGCTGCTAGCCTCCGGGTAGAGAGATCTAATACGGTTGGCGTCATCGTGCCCACCCTTGGCAACCCGTTTTACGGCGAATTGCTTTCAGGAATAGACAGTGTTGTGGGTGAAGCAGGGCTGGTCGTTCTTCTCGCCAATAGTCACGAGAACTTCACCAATCAGAGTACCCTTATGCAGCGTATGCGTGAGCATGGTGTTGATGGCGTGATCGTTTCGCCAACAGCGGAAACAGCACCGGAGTTCGTCGAGCAGCTTGCCGACTGGGGCTTGCCTATTGTGCAGGTGTTGCGTCATGTCACCGATCGTGTCGATTACGCAGGCGTTGATTACGCGGGTGGTATGCGGCAGGCGGTCAATCATCTGGCTACACTTGGGCACAGGACAATCGCATTCGCTGTGCACGGGCCGATTCATTCCGCTTACCGCGAACGTGTCGAAGGTTTTCGCGAGGCAATGCAACAACAAGGGCTCGATCCTGAGATGATTGTCCGCTTTCCGCAGACGATGCCGGATATCGCTAAAGCGGCTCCGCTTCTCTTTCAGGACGGCCGGGAGCCGACAGCTGCAATCTGCTTCAATGACGTGATTGCGCTAGGCCTTTCGGCAGGGCTTTATGATTGCGGGAGAATGGTTGGTGGGGATTTTTCGTTGATCGGCTTCGACGATGTAAGCGATGCTGAAGCGACCCGCCCCCGGTTGAGTTCCGTGTCAACCCGACCTGTTACAGTTGGTGAGAATGCCGCTGGATTGCTTCTTTCCCGTTTGGCAAACCCGGAAAAACAGGCGCAGCGGATCATCAGTGAAACATATTTGCGAGTTCGACAGTCCTGTGGACCGGTGAGAGCCTCTGCTATCTAATCCCAATTAATGATTGACGTATGAGGCAAAACGCATTTAGATCGATCTAAATTATTGATGCCGGGAGGAGAAATCGGCACAATTGCGTACCGGGAGGTTCAGCATTGTATAATTTCAACTTCGCGCCTGTTTTCGCGGCGATGGATAAGTTGCTTGTCGGCGCGTGGCAGACAATTGAATTGTCTTGCGCGGCGATGGTGCTCGGCCTGATTGTTTCGATAGTCTGCGCGCTTGGGAAGACGTCTGGACCAAAGCCAGTACGCTTAATCATTGATGCCTATATCGAAATTATCCGCAACACGCCGTTTCTGGTGCAGATTTTCTTCATCTTCTTTGGATTGCCTTCTGCTGGTTTGCGATTGTCGCCCAACAGTGCAGCGCTTCTTGCGCTGGTGGTGAACTTCGGCGCTTACGGTACCGAGATTATTCGTGCCGGCATTGAATCCATTCATAAAGGTCAGGTGGAAGCAGGAACCGCACTCGGTCTCTCAAAGCTGCAAGTGTTCCGTTATGTGATCATGAAACCAGCTTTGCGGACGGTTTATCCGTCACTCACCAGCCAATTTATCTATCTGATGCTGACTTCGAGTGTGGTCTCCGTAATTTCCGCAAACGAACTTGCAGCGGCGGGTAACGATCTACAGTCGGCGACCTTCGCGAGTTTTGAGGTCTATATTGTTATCACGCTCATGTATCTCGTCATGTCCATCGGTTTCTCGGCCATTTTTTCAGTGATCGAGAAGGTGGCTTTTAAATACCCGTTGAGCCGATAGGAGCGGGCCATGATCAGACCTTTCGGCTGGAACGAATTTCTCATTATCGTCTATGCAGCGCAGTGGACCATTGCTCTTTCGGCTATTGCCTTTGTCGGCGGTGGCATCGGAGGGCTGCTTGTCGCGCTGATGCGTGTTTCGGACGCTCGCGCCCCACGTTACATCGCACTCGGCTTTATCAGACTGTTTCAGGGTACACCGCTTCTGATGCAGCTCTTCCTGGTGTTCTTCGGCCTTAATATTTTCGGTCTGGGTATCAACCCCTGGATTGCTGCGACGATTGCGCTGACATTGCATGCAAGCGCTTTTCTCGGGGAGATTTGGCGCGGCTGTATTGATGCAGTGCCCCCCGGCCAACGTGAAGCGGCGACGGCATTGGGGCTGCGCTACTACAATCGCATGCGCTATGTGATCCTGCCACAAGCCGCACGCATTTCGGTTGCGCCGACAGTGGGCTTTCTCGTGCAGCTCATCAAAGGCACTTCGCTTGCCGCGATCATCGGATTTACAGAACTGACGCGACAGGGACAGATCATCAACAACGCGACGTTCAGCCCGTTCATGGTGTTTGGCACGGTAGCGGCTGTCTATTTTGTCCTATGCTGGCCGCTATCGATTTTGGCACGCCGCATGGAAACGAGGTTTTCTCGCGCTACAGCTCGGTAATTGGGGGCTTAGGGGGAACGATCAGCATTTTCGACCGAATGTAAACCAACATGGCGTCAGGAAATGCGTTGAAAATAACGAAACGGTGCCGGTGAGGAGACTGGTACTTAATAGGGAAGGGATAAACATGACTATTACCAGACGTTTGGCAATGGCCCTGATTGGTGCGGGTGCCCTTGCAACGGCGTTGGCACCTGCTGCATTCGCTCAGACCGTTGACGACATCAAGTCCGCTGGAAAAATCAAGATCGGTATGCTGGTCGACTTTCCGCCATTTGGCATCATGAACACCAGCAATGAACCGGACGGGTATGACGCCGATGTCGCAAAGTTGCTGGCGAAGGAGCTGGGCGTCGACGCACAGATCGTGCCAGTCACCGGTCCAAACCGTATTCCTTATCTGCAGAGCGGACAGGTGGACGTTCTGGTTGCCTCGCTGGGCATCACCGAGGAACGGGCAAAGAGCGTTGATTTCTCGCAGCCTTATGCTGGTATTTCGATTGGCGTATTCGGACCGAAGGACACCGTTGTTACAAAGCCGGAGGATCTTTCTGGCAAATCGATCGGTGTCGCTCGTGCTTCGACACAGGACACGGCAGTAACCAAGGTAGCGCCGCAGGACGCCAACATCCGTCGTTTCGATGATGATGCGAGCGCAGTGCAAGCCCTGCTTTCGGGACAGGTTGAGTTGATCGGGCTCTCCAATGTAGTGGCTGCCGAAATCGAAAAAGCTGCTCCGGGCCGCTACGATCAGAAAATCCAGCTCAGCCAGCAAGTACAGGGTATCGCTGTTCGCAAGGGGGCGACGGAAATGCTCGAATTCGTCAACAAGTTCATCGAAAAGGCGAAGAGCGACGGTGAACTGAACAAGATTCATGAAAAGTGGCTCGGTGCGCCACTACCGGATTTTGTCTCTCAGGCAAAGTAAGCTCTCGAATTCCGTCATGCCCGTCCATCCGACGGGCATGACGATCCAGTCCACGAAAGTGAGTTTCTCGACATGAACCAGATGGCTCAGGGAAAAGCGAACCGGTTGCCGCAGGATGCTTCAGATCCTGCAGTGCTCATGCAGGGAGTAAACAAGTGGTACGGCACTTATCATGCTCTCAGAGATATTGATCTGAATGTCGCTCGCGGTGAACGCATTGTTATTTGCGGCCCGTCTGGCTCGGGGAAGTCGACCCTCATCCGTTGTATCAATCAGCTGGAGACCATTCAGAAAGGCCGCATCATTGTAGACGGCCACGATCTGACGGCAGGTGGAAAGAATGTGGATATCGTCCGGCAGGAAACCGGCATGGTTTTCCAGCAGTTCAACTTGTTTCCGCATATGACGGTTCTTGAGAACTGTACTCTGGCTCCGATGAAAGTGCGCGGTGTTTCGAAAACTGAAGCTGAGAAGACAGCGCGCAAATACCTCGAGCGTGTCCGCATTCCTGAACAGGCGGATAAATATCCGGCCCAGCTGTCGGGTGGCCAGCAACAGCGTGTGGCGATTGCCCGTGCGCTATGCATGAATCCCAAGATCATGCTTTTTGATGAGCCGACTTCTGCACTCGATCCTGAAATGGTCAAGGAAGTTCTGGACACCATGATCGATCTCGCCAAGGAAGGCATGACCATGCTCTGCGTTACCCATGAAATGGGTTTCGCGCGGCAGGTGGCAGATCGCGTTATCTTCATGGATCAAGGACAAATTCTTGAAATGGCGGAGCCGGAGGAATTTTTCGGCAATCCGAAGCATGAGCGCACGAAGGCATTTATCGGTCAGATTTCCTGAGCGCCTCTAGTAGTTTAGTAATGGAGTTTGAAGTGACGAACGAAGTTCTGCTTATCGAGCCGATGATGCCGTTGATCGAAGAGCGATTGGACGCAGCTTACAAGGTTCTTCGTCTATACAAGCCGGAAGACACGACGGCGATTGACGCGGCACTTGGCACCATTCGTGCTGTTGTTACTGGTGGCGGAACGGGGCTTTCCAATGATTGGATGGAGCGTCTGCCATCGCTTGGCCTCATCGCCATCAACGGTGTTGGGACGGACAAGGTCGATCTTGCTTTTGCGCGGGATCGCGATGTGCATGTCAGCACCACGCCTGGCGTTTTGACCGATGATGTTGCCGACACAGGCATTGCTCTCATGCTGGCGGTTATGCGCCATGTTGTTCAGGGTGACCAATTCGTGCGGGAAGGCAAATGGGAGCGCCGTGAAGCATTTCCTCTTGGCGTTAGTCCCAAGGGGAAGCGGGTTGGCGTCCTGGGCCTTGGCCAGATAGGAAAGTCGTTTGCACGACGTGCAGAAGCATTCGGCATGGAAGTGCACTATTGGAACCGCTCTCCTGTCGCGGGCACAAACTGGATTGCCCATGCGACGCCCGTGGAACTAGCGCAGCAGAGCGACGTACTCGCAGTGTGCGTCGCGGCTAATCCGTCGACGGCGAATATTGTGAACGCGGATGTGCTAGCAGCGCTTGGAAGCAGGGGGTATTTGGTCAATGTGGCCCGCGGCAGCGTCGTCGACGAAGATGCGCTTCTGGCTGCTTTGAATAACGGAACTATAGCCGGCGCCGGTCTTGATGTTTTCGTCAACGAACCGACGATCAGGGAGGATTTTCTGTCCGCACCAAACACCGTGCTGATGCCGCATCAAGGCAGCGCAACGGTTGAAACACGTGTCGGAATGGGTGAGCTCGTACTCGCCAATCTTGCCGCTTATTTTTCCGGCGATGTCCCACCCACCAAAGTAAACTGAGTTATTCCCATGATTGTCAGGCAGGCCTTTTTTGAAGGCGCTATCCATGCTGGGCGCGAGGATGCGTTCAAAGCTTATGTCGCGGATATTCTTATGCCGATGTGGCTTGAATTTCCGGGCATCAGGGAAGTCCGAGTTCTTTATGCTGTCGAACGCGACGAAGGTGCGCCAGCCTATCCGATGGTGCTGTGGACCAAGTATGACAGTAGGGAAGCATTGGCCAAAGCGCTTGCTTCACGTGTGCGATATGAAAGCCGAGAGGCAACGAAGGGGCTTCTGGAAATGTTCGACGGGCATATCCACCATCATGTTTTCGATCTCACCCTACGAGGGTGAGATCGTTTCTATTTTTCCCTTAAGCACCCCATGTCCGCTCAAGCACATTGATCCAGTTTCCATGAGCCAGTTTGACGATGGAAGCATCGTCATAACCGTGCTTGCGGAAGGCGTCTATGACGAGCTGGAGATCACCGACATCGCGAAGCGTGGAAGAAATCGTGGTGCCGTCAAAATCGGAACCCAGCGCCAGATGGTCGATCCCGATGCGATTGACAATGTAATCAGCATGGCGAACGAGTTCGCTCAGATCCGTATTCGGATCGCGTTTTCCATCTTCACGCAGGAATGAAACGCCAAAGTTAAGCCCGACGAGACCGCCAGTATCGCGAACGGCATCCAGCTGCTTGTCGGTCAGGTTGCGGCTTTGCTGGCAAAGCGCGTGCGCATTTGAATGCGAAGCCACGAGCGGCGCAGCGGAAATTGCCGCTATGTCCCAGAAGCCTTTCTCGTTCATGTGGGAAAGGTCGACCATGACTTTGAGTTCATTGCAGGCGCGAATGAGCGCTTTGCCATGATCAGTGAGGCCCGGGCCGATGTCAGGTGACGCCGGAAACCGGAACGGGATGCCATGGGCAAAAATATTCGGACGGCTCCAGACAGGCCCAAGCGTTCTGAGGCCTGCCTCATGCAATACATAAAGGGCATCAAGGTCTTCGCTGAAAGCCTCCACACCTTCGATATGATAGACAGAAGCAAAAATGCCGTTGGCAAAGGCATCACGAATATCGGCTGCAGTTTTGCAAATACGGACCTTGCCTTCTGACGCCCGTTCGATTTTCAGAAGAATTGCCGACATGGCGAGCGTTGCCTTCATCGCATCGGTCTGGCTCGGCGTCGCCAGATTGCCATTAGTGTCGAGTTCTCGTGAAGGCGAGGGCACATATACTGCGCACAAGCCGCCGCCGAGCCCACCCTTCTGCGCACGTGGAAGGTCGATATGGCCGACATTTTCTCCTTCAAGAAAACGCTTTTCAGGCGAGGAAGCATGCGATGACCACAGGCGCAACAGCACATCGTTGTGACCATCGAAAACGGGTATCTTCTGTTCTGTCGCCATGGGGAAGCCTTTTCAAAATCAAGTTTGGTATTTGAGAGGGGTGATGGACCCAAGCGAGAAGAATTGCAAATGCGATTTCGGTCACTTGATATGACGGCCCTGCATGAAGGGCGATTCTTTCTTGCAGAAGCTCTTCTTTAGTTTGCCCTCATGCAAACTCTGCATAGGGAATGCAAAATTCTGCATTGGCCCCTGCCTCCGCTGACGTGATAGCGGGAAGCTGGAAAAATATATCCAGAGATAGAACGCTGTCGATAAGCGCCCGATGTCAGGGAGCCATTCAGAAAGCGTTGCAAGAGGAGCTCTCAATGATTTCAAGACGCGGTTTTCTGGCAGGTGCGGCTGCCGTTCCTTTCCTGTCCTATGCGAGCATTTTGCCTGCCATTGGAGCCGGGCGTCAGGATATTCTGGTTGTGGCCCAGCAGCTCGACAATATGACCAGTCTTGATCCGCATGAGAGCTTCGAAGCTGTCGGCAGCGAAGTCTGCAACAACATGTACCAGCGTCTGGTACATCCAAGCCTTTCCAATCCGGACCAGGTGGAAGGCGGCGTTGCTGTTTCCTGGGAAGCCGACGCTGATGGGAAGGTCTTCATCTTCAAGATCGATCCGAATGCAAAATTTGCAAGCGGCGCGCAGATCACGGCTGAAGATGCTGCTTTCTCGCTGCAGCGTGCGATCAAGATGAACAAGGGCCCGGCTTTCATCATTGGCCAGTTCGGTTTCACGCCAGAGAATGCAGAAAAGAACATCGTAGCGACCGATCCGTCGACATTGTCTCTGACGGTCGAGCAGTCGACATCGCTGCCGTTCCTGCTGTATTGCCT
>Ga0209369_1000920_pt1 | contig 20293 bp, 30 predicted proteins | sample EBPBio142010_DNA_FD_185865 | JGI IMG/M metagenome (GOLD analysis project Ga0209369, IMG submission 185865) | Wastewater treatment Type I Accumulibacter community from EBPR Bioreactor in Madison, WI, USA - Reactor 1_10/4/2010_ DNA (SPAdes)... | ecosystem: Engineered > Bioreactor > EBPR >... | reverse complement strand
GCGCTGCTGTGCGTGCACAGCGTCGAGCGCTGGCCGTTGGCGCGTGAAGCGCTGCAGGCCGCGCTGGCGCTGTGGCCGTCGCTGCAGTCGCAGGCCGACGCGCTGCTGGCCGCCTGGGCGCCGCCACCTTCGGGCGTGTGGCAGCAGGACTTCGGCACCTTGCAGTTGGCGCTGCACGTGGGCGACGTGGCCGCGGTGCTGCCCGGCTGGCCGCCGGGCACGATCGACGCGTGGTGCCTGGACGGCTTTGCGCCGGCCCTCAACCCCGAGATGTGGAGCCAGGCCGTGCTGGCCCAGGTGGCGCGCTGTGCGCGGCCCGGCGGCACGCTGGCCACCTACACCAGCGCCGGCGCGGTGCGGCGCGGGCTGCAGGCGGTCGGCTTCCAGGTGCAGCGCGTGCCCGGCCACGGCCGCAAGCGCGAGATGCTGGTGGCGCGGCGCGAGGCCTGATCAGCCGGCCGGCACCCAGGCCGTGGCGGCGTGAAAGCCCAGCCCGGCCAGCGCGCCCAGCAGCAGCCCGGTCAGCACCTCGGCCGGCGTGTGCCGGCCCAGCACCAGCCGCGACCAGGCCACGCCGAGTGCCAGTGCTGCCATCGGCAAGCTGACGGCCCACTGCGGCGTCACCAGCGCGGCCGCAAACACCGCGAAGGCCGCGTGCAGCGACAGCTTCATCCAGCGCTGCAGCGCCAGCGCCGCGCCCACCAGCAGGCCGCACACCGCGGCACCGATGGCGCCGTGGCGCGACGCGCCGGTGGCCGCCAGCAGCAGCGCCACGGCGAACAGCAGCACCAGCACGAAGGGGTTCAGCTGCCGGCGCTCGTGCGGCAGCGAGGCATCCACATGCGTCCAGCGGCCGCGGCGCACCTGCCACAGGCTGTAGACGCCGATCACCGCCGCCACCGCCACCGCGGCCGCCACCACCGCCTGCACGCGCGCCAGCGGCACGCCGGACTGGGCCGCGCCCACGGCCACCGCCACCGGCATCAGCAGGCCGGGGTGGCCGATGATCGACAGCAACCGTGCCGCCTGCAGGCGGCTCAGCACAGTTCCAGCACCTCGTCGCCGCGCGCGTCGGCCTGGCCGGTGGGGCGCCAACCCAGGTGCCGGTAGAAGCCATGGGCGCGCAGCGCCGGGTCGGCGGTGGTGCCCAGGAACAAGCGGCGGTGGCCGCGGCGGCGCAGTTCGTCCACCACCTGCGTCAACAGGCGGCGCCCGAGGCCGCGGCCTTCGGCCTGCGGGTGCAGCGCCAGCACCACCACCTCGCCGGTGGCGTTGTCGCCGAAGGCATAGCCTTGCAACTGCCCCTGCTGCAGCGCCACCCAGCCGCACAGCGCGTCGCGGGCGATGTCGGCCGCCCAACTGTCCACGGTGATGCCGTACTCGCGCAGCCGCGCCTCGGACACCGCGTTCTCGCGCGTCAGGCCGCGCAGCTGCACGCAGGCGGCGGCATCGTCGGGGCGCGCCGGGCGCAGTTCGGGAAGGTCGTTACTCGGGGGCATGCGGGGCGGGAGCATAAGGGCCCCCGGCTACGTGACTTGTTGCCGGCGGCTGCGTCATCGGCCGCCCGCAGCGCCAGGGCCGGTTGCGTATGCTGCGCGCCGATGTCCACCGTTCCACCCCCGCGGCCCGACGGCGTCCAGGCGCTGGCGCACAGGGCGGGCGTGGCGTCCGGCCTGATGGGCATGCTCTGCGTGCTGGCGGTGCTTTGTTTTCGCCTGCCGGACTGGCTGGTCACCCGCGATGCGCTGCCGCTGTACCTGCAGCATCTGGCCCTGCTGCGCGGCCTGCTGATGTTCAGCATCCTGGCCACGCTGGGCCTGGCGGCCGTGTCGCTGTTGCTGTGGCGCCGGCCGCAGCGCCATGCCCTGGCCGGCCTGGTGCTGGGCGGCGTGGCGCTGCTGCTGGGCGGGGCCGAGGCCGAGCCGGTGGGCACCGCCGCGCCGCGCCGCTTCGCGGCCGGGCTCGATTACTTCGTGCTGGAACTGCTGGTGCTGGGGCTGGTGTTCATTCCGCTGGAGGCGGTGTTCGCGCTGCGCCGGCAGCCGCTGTTCCGGCGCGGGTGGCAGACCGACCTGAAGCACTTCTTCGTCAGCCATGCCGGGGTGCAGTTGTTGTCCTTCGCCAGCATGATCCCGGCGCAGGCGCTGTTCGCCTGGGCCGTGCAGTGGCCTTTCCAGCAGGCAGTGGCGGCGCAGCCGCTGTGGCTGCAGCTGCTGCAGATGATCGTGCTGGTGGACCTGGCCACCTACTGGGTGCACCGCGCCTTCCACCATGTCCCGTGGCTGTGGCGCTTCCACGCGGTGCACCACAGCAGCGAGCACATGGACTGGCTGGCAGGTTCGCGCATGCATCCGGTGGACGTGCTGGTGACCCGCGCGGCGGCTTTCGTGCCGGTCTTCGTGCTGGGCTTCGCGCCCGCGGCGCTGTACGCCTACCTGGTGTTCGTGTCCTTCCACGCTGTGTTCATCCACGCCAACCTGCGCTGGCGTTTCGGGCCACTGCGCTGGTGCTTGTCCACGCCCGAGTTCCACCACTGGCACCATGCGTCCGATCCCGAGGGGCTGGACAAGAACTTTGCGGCCTTTCTGCCGCTGTGGGACCGGTTGTTCGGCACCGCGCACCTTCCCGGCCATTGGCCACGGCGCTACGGCACCACGGGCGCGCCCCTGCCCCAAGGCTACGTCGGCCAGCTGGCCTATCCGTTCCGCCGCTCGCAGCGCTAGGCGCAGCGCACCGCGGTGCCGCTGGCCGACACCATCAGCATGCTGCCGGTCTGGCCCAGCACCTCGTAGTCCAGGTCCACGCCGACCACGGCGTTGGCGCCCAAGGCCTTGGCGCGTTCGGCCAGCTCGGCCAGCGCGATCTCGCGGGCGCGCTGCAGCTCGCGTTCGTAGGTGGCCGAGCGGCCGCCGACCACGTCGCGGATGCTGGCGAACAAGTCCTTGAACACGTTGGCACCCAGGATCGCCTCGCCGGCCACCACGCCGAGATAGGCGCTGATGGTCTTGCCTTCGATGCTGGGGGTGGTGGTGACGATCATGCGTTCTCCTTCGGCAGTGCGGCATCGAAGGCCGCGTCCAGCGGCACCTGCAGGCCGTTGGCCAGGTGGTTGGTGCGCGCGGCCAGCGCCACGATGGCCAGCAGCTCGGCATGCATGGCGTCGCTCATGCCCTTGGCCCGCGCCGCGGCGGTGTGCGAATGCACGCAGTAGCTGCAGCTGTTGGCAATGGACACCGCGATGTAGACCATCTCCTTGGTCAGCGGGTCCAGCAGCGTGGGCGTGGCCATCAGTGCCTTGACGTCGGCCCAGGTACGCTCCAGCAGCGGCGGGTCGAAGGCCAGCGCGCGCCACAGGTTGTTGATGAAGTCGGTCTTGCGCTTGGCGCGGATGTCGTCGAAGACGGCACGCACGCGCAGGTCGGCTTCGGGGTCGGCGGGCAGCGGGACGGTGGCCATGGGGCAGGGTGCGGCGGTGGCGAAGCGCGCAGTGTGCCTGGGCCGCCTCAGCCGCGCCGGACGTTGCCGCCTTCCACCGGGATGTCGAAGTGCAGCACCTGCTCGCGGCGGCCCAGCTTTTCGTACAGCGCGATGGCGGCCTGGTCTTCGGGGGCCGTGTCGGCCTGCACGAACACCACCCAGGCGCCGCGCTCGGCCGACAGCGCCTGCAGCTGCCGGATCAGCCCGGTGGCGATGCCGCGGCGCCGGCTGTCGGCGCGCACCGCCAGGTCGTAGATGTAGACCTCGCTGCGCGCCTGCTCGAACTTGGGCAGCACGTAGGCGGCCAGGCCACCCAGCACGCGGCCGGCCTGTTCGGCCACCAGCACGATGAAGCCGTCGTTGCCCAGCAGCCGCTGCAGGTAGGGCTCGTCGGGGCGTTTTGCGCCGTAGTGTTCGGGGTCCTCGAAGGCCTCGCCGAAGGTATCGAGCAGCGCGTGCATCGCGTCCAGATCCTGCGGGCCGAGCTGACGCAGCGTCCAGTGGGCGTCGGTCGCCATCCTTGTCTCCTGTCTTTGGGTGCCGGCGCAGGGGCCGCCGGCATCGCCCGCCATGCTAACGGCGTCGCAGGGTGGCCACCTGCACGGCCAGGCAGGCCAGCACCGCCGCACCGAAGGCCTGGGCCAGCGGCCAGCGCGGCAGCAGCGGCGCCAGCACCGCGAAGAAGGCCACCAGCGAGAACATGCCGCGCGCCAGCCCTTGCAGCAGCGTGGCCGCGAAGCCGGGCCCGCTGTGGCGGTGCGAGAACACCGCCAGCACGCTGGCCAGCACCGGAAACAGCGCCAGCAGCCCGCTCCACTGGCCGCCCACTTGCGCGGCGGCCTGCGACACCGCCAGCGTCAGCAGCGCGCCGGCGGCCATGCGCAGCAGCAGCTCCTGGCCGCCGGCGCGGTGCGAGGCCTCGGCCGCCACTTGCGGAAACAGCCGCGGCGCCAGCGCCAGCGCGGCCATCGCCAGCAACAGCGCCAGCGGCAGGCCCGGCGCCAGCTGCTGCAGCACCGCGGCCACCGCCAGCCAGGCCACCATGCCGGCGGCCAGCGCCAGCGGCCAGCCATGACGCTGCGCGGTGTGCGCATAGGCCACGCCGAAGGCCGTGCTGGCCACCACCGCCGCCACCGTGGCCGTGGCGGCGGTGGCGGCGAAGGCCGGGCCCTGTTCCAGCGCCAGGATCAGCACGATCGGCCCCGCCACCAGCGGCAGCCCGGCCAGCCAGCCGGCCACCGCCGGCCCCAGCCAGCGCGCGGCCAGTGTCAGCAGGCCCAGGAAGGCCGGCACCAGCAGCAGCTTCAGCGCCAGCATCGGTGTCCGGCGCGCTTGAATGCGAGGTGCGCCTCGTTCAAGGCCGCGTCATGCGCGCCGGCCGGCCGTTGTCCAGCTTGCCTTCCAGCGTGGCGGCGTCGACCCAGCGGCCGGTGAAGACACGGTCCCGGCAGCCGCCCACCTGCGCCGCAAAGGCCGCGGCGATGACCACGCGCTCGGCCTCGTTGGCCTGCACCGCCAGCGGGAAGGGCCGGCCCACGCAGGGGTCACGCTTCTCGCGGCCGGCGCGCGGCTCGGTGGTCCAGGTGCCTTGCGCGCCGCTGATCGACAGCTGCGCCTGGCGCGGATCGTCGTCGCCGGACGAAAAGCTCAGCTGCCAGCGGCCGTCCAGCGAATGTTGTGCGGCGGCCAGCGACGGCAGCAGCGCGGCCAGGGCCAGCCAGAGGATGCGATGCAGGAAGCGTGGGCGCATGGGGCAGGGTGCGGTCGCCAGGGTCGGCACGGGCCGGGGGCCGCAGTATCGTCGGGCCGCCGCCCGCGTGGCCTCAGGCGGCGTGCTGCGGCAGGCCGTCGGCGATGTCGTAGTAGTCGCCCTTGTCGGCGACGAAGATGTGCCGCTGCAGGCGCAGGCCGGTGGGCGGGTCCAGCGCGCCCAGCGAGACCGAGGTCCAGTCGCGTTCCAGCGGTTCCCAGAACAGCCACGCGCCGCAGTGCTGGCAAAAGCCGCGCCGCACCTTGGCCGAGGCCTGGTACCAGCGCAGGTGCTCTGCGCCCTGCAGCTGCACCGCCTGCTTGGGCAGGTTGGCCGACGCGAAGCCCAGGCTCGCCTGGCGGCGGCACTGCGTGCAGTGGCAGGCAGTGGGCTCGGTGGGCGTCTCGGTCAAGCGGAAGCGCACCGCGCCGCACAGGCAGGAACCCGTCAACTCGCTCATGGCCGGCCCTCGCGGTGGTGTGGGGCGACCATGATGGCATGCGCCGGCGCTGGGCCGGGGCGCGGGTTCAGCCCTTGGCGGCAGCGCGCTCGCAGGCCATCCGGGCGTCCAGGATGGCCATCTGTCCGTCGCGAAACGCGGTCTGCTCGGCCATGCTCGCCGAGCGGCCGGCATAGCGCTTCTGCAGATCGTCCATCTGGCTCAATGCCGTTTGGCGGCAGGCCTCCAGCTTGCTGATCGACTGTGCGCTGGCCGGGCGCTCGGCACGGCGGCGGCAGTCCTCGTAGCGGCGGTTCACCGCCTCCAGTTGCTCGTGCAGCGTCTGCGACCAGCGCTGGTAAGCGGCGGTGTCGTTCTTCGACGGTGGCTGGCGCGACATGTCGCGCTCGACGCGGCGCGTGGCGTCGTCGGCCTCGCGGCTGCAGGCGTCGTTGTTCTGCGCCTGGGCGGCGCCGGCCAGCAACAGCAGGCCGAGAAGGGCAGGCAGGGCAGGGCGCATGGCGTCGGGCGGGGTTGCGGTGGCGCCGGATTGTGGTGCGCCACGGCTGCCGCGACACGGCCGTCCCTACCCTGGCGTGACGTGCGCCGCGAATTCCGCGGCCCGGACTCAGCGCACCAGGTCCAGCAGGATCGCCGCCAGTTCGTCGGGCCGGTTGTTGGCCACCATGTGGTTGGTGGCGATCTCGTGGTAGCGCCAGCCGGGCGTGGCCTGCGCATGGCGGGCCGCCTTCCAGAAGGCCTGGTTGCCGGGGTCGTCGGCCGGCGCGGCCGTAGCCTTGATGTAGCTGCGGCTGAAGGGGTAGCTCTCCAGCGGCTGCGCCAGGTGTACCGGCTCGGTGAAGCAGCCGCGCGGCTGCGGCGTGCGCCGGGGCGCCATCCAGGCGGCTTCGGCCGGGTCGTCGAAATCGCGTGCCGGGCCGTTGATCAGCCAATCCTGGCCCAGCGTGATGGGCTCGCGGCGCTCACCGCGGAGGTGGCCCCAGACACTCTCGCCACTGGCCGGCACGAAGGCATCCAGGTACACCAGGTGCTGCACCCGGTCGGCAAGGTGCTCCAGCGCGCCGGTGACCACGAAGCCGCCGTAGCTGAAGCCCAGCAGCACGATGCCTTGCAGGTCTTCGTACAGCACCTGGTTGACCACGTCACGCACGTGCGTGCCCAGGCCCACCTGCGGGCTGGCCAGGTGCACGCGTTCGCCGATGCCGGTGAGGCTGGGCGTGAACACCTGGTGCCCGGCCGCCTGCAGGCGCTGGCGCAGGTGGCGGAAGCCGTGGGCGCCGCCCCAGGCGCCGTGGACGAGGACGAAGGTGCTCATGGTGTGTGCGTGGGGTGGCTGCGGGTGGGCGCCCAGCATAGCGCCGACGGGTGACCGCTCAGCGCGTGTACTGTACGGCCAGCGCCTTGGCCACGCGGCCGATCAATGCCAGCGGCAGCGGCTGCGACAGTGGAAAGCTGAGGTTGCCCTTGGGCCCGCGCCAGGGCCGCAGCTCGGCCACCAGCGCGGCATCGTCGACCACCGGCGGATAGATGCCGATGTGCTGCTTGAAGGCCGCAAAGTAGAAGAACACCTTGCCCTGGCGGTAGGCCGGCATGCGGTAGCCGATGCAGCGCTCGGCCCCCGGCACCGCGGCCTCTACCGCCTGCTGCACCTGGCGCAGCTGCGCCTGCACGGCCGGCGGCGCCGCGGCCAGGTGGGCGTCGTGCGCGTCGGCCGGCATGGATCAGCCCAACGGCTGCACACGGCCGTCGCCGAAGGGTGCGGCGCGGAAGGCGGGCAAGGCCTCGGCGGCCGCGCTGAAGGCCACCAGCGCCGGGTGCTGCTGCGGCGCCAGCGCCTGCGGCAGCATGCGCTGCGTGAAGTCCCAGGCCACGGCTGCGCTGATGCCGGCCTGGCCGATGGTGTCGGCACCTACCGCCGGCGGCTGCCGTGCGAACTCGGCCTCCAACCCTGCAAACGCGGCCTGCAGCTGGCCCATCACGCGCGCCACCCACGGCTCGTGGCGCTTCTCGCTGGGGCGTAGGCCGTCTTCGTAGACGCGTTGCACGGCCTTCTCCATCGCCGCCAGCGCCAGGCCCACGCGGTGCAGTTCGTGCGCGCGGGCGGTGGGCTCGGCCGGCAGCAGCGAACGCGGCCGCGCCAGGGCCTCGGCATAGTCGATGATCAGCGACGAATCCATCAGCACCGTACCGTCGTCGCACACCAGCGTGGGCGCCTTGACCACCGGGTTGATGCGGCTGAAGGCCTCGTAGCTGCGGAACACCGACAGCGGCTCGTGCTCGAAGGGCAGCCCCAGCCGCAGCAGCGAGATCGCGACGCGCCGCACGTACGGTGAATCGAGCATGCCGATCAGTTTCATGGGTGCTCCTGAATACGATCAACGGCCTTCACAGGCGGAGGCCACGGCTTCCAACAGGGTCCTAAAGTCCATGGGTTTCCCGAACGCCTGGCGAATTCCTGCTTCCTGGCAATCGCGGCGACGTTCCTCGCTCATGGCTGCGCTGGTGGCCAGGATCGGGATGCGTGGCAGCCGTCCGATGTCGGCCAGGCGGCGCAACTCGCGCGCCGCTTCCAAGCCGTTCATTTCTGGCATGTCGATGTCGGTGACGACCAAGTCAGGCGGCGACTTCAGGCATTGCTCGATGGCCTGTCGGCCGTTGAAGGCCCGGAGGACCCGGTGATCCGCGGTCTCCAGCAGCGAGACGGTGATGAGCATGTCGATCGCGTCGTCGTTGACGACCAGCACGGTATAGGGCATCGGCTCAATCTCCTGTTGAAGCGTGCGCGGCCAGCCGCCGCGCCCGTTCCAGCACGCGCTGGGCATTGCGGTAGGTGGGCACCTCGACCCACAGGCCATCGACCAGCGCGCGGTCTTCGCCGCGGGCGCGGGCGGCCTCGAAGGCCGCCACCATGGCCGCGGCGCGGCGCAGTTCGTCGGCATCGGGTGTCAGCGCGGCGTTCAGCGCCGCGGCATGCTCGGGCCGCACCAGCGACTTGCTGCGGTAGCCCAGGCGCCGCGCGTAACGCGCCTCGCGCACCGCGCCGTCCACGTCGCTGAAGGTGTAGGGCGCGTCGATCGGCTCGATGCCGGCGGCGCGGCATTCCAGCAGGAATCGGCGGCGTGCGTGGTCCAGCTCCACTGCGTCGGGCTGGCGCTCGGCGCACAGGTCGGCCGCCAGGTCCTCGGCGCCCAGCAGTGCCGAACGGATGCGCGGGCTGCCGCCGGCGATGGCGCGCACGTCGGCCACGCCCAGCGCTGTCTCGCACACCGGCAGGATCTCGGTGCTGCCGGGCTCGCGGCCCAGGCGCTGCTCCCAGGCGCCGATGGCAGCGTGCAGCGCCTGCATCTGCGCGGTCGTGGCAGCCATCGGGTAGGCGATCACTTCGGGCAGGGCCGGCATCGCGGCGGCCAGGTCCTCGGGGCCATCGGCTTCCAGCGCGTTGATGCGCACCGCCGTCAGGCAGCCGGCCGCGCGCCAGCCCTGCAGCAGCATCTGCAGGCCCTGGCGCGCCTGGGCGCGGCGCGCGGGTGGCGTGAAGTCCTCCAGGTCGACGATCAGGCCATCAGCGCCGCTGGCGGCCATGGCGGCATGGGTGGGCGCATCTGCACCAGGGCCGAAGAGCCAGGTGCGGCGCAGGTCGGGTTCGAGTCGGCTCATCGCGGCCATTCTGCGGGCGATCGGCGCGGCGTGTCAGCCGCCTTCGGCCAGGCGCTGCAGCGCGGGCGCGGCCAGGCGGAAGCTCTGCCGGTCGGCCACCGGCTCGGCGCCCAGCCGGCGGTAGAAGGCGATGCCCGCGTCGTTCCAGCTGCGCACGTGCCAGTCCATGCGGCCGCAACCCTGCGCCACCGCATGGCGCGCCACCCAGCGCATCAGCGCCGCACCCACGCCCTGGCCGCGCTGGGCCTGGCGCACGTACAGCTCCTTCAGCTGGCATTGCAGACCCTGCACCGGCCGCGGGTCCACCAGCGAAGGCAGCAGCTGGAAGGCCGCGAGCCCGACGACGCCATGCTGAGGCTGCAACGCCACCGCCAGCCGCAGCGGTGTGTCGGCGGCCAGCAGCCGGCCGAGCAGATGCGTGCGTACCACCTCGCGCGGGACCTCCGGCGTCTCGCCGTAGTGCGTGCGCATCTCCAGCATCAGGTCGATCAGCGACTCGCAATGCGGCGGGGTGATCAGCTCGATCTGCATCGGCCGCTGTTGCTCAACCCGCCACGCGCGCCTCGCACAGCGCCTTCAGCTGCTGCAGCGCCTTGGGCCAGGCCTCGCGCAGGTAGGCCTCGAACTCGGGCGTGGCGTCCTGGTCCACCACCACGCGCGTGCCGGCCGGCGTGGCGTGGAAATGGTAGTTCTCGAAGGCCGGCGCCCAGGCGCGCACCGCCTCGCTCTCGGTGTCCACCACACCCTGGTGGATGTAGCCCAGGTGGCGGATGGACACGTACTCGTCGGGCCGCAACTCCGCGATCTCCGACTGCATGCCGTCGCCGTTGGGCCCCAGGAAGCGGATCTGCTCGCCGGCCTTCCATTGCCCGACGAAATGCGAGCCCTCTGCGAAAGGCTGCGTCCAGTGGCGGTAGCCCTGGTCGTCCAGCATCCAGCGGAAGACGGTGGGCACGGGGGCAGCGATGTCGATGCTGAAATGGATGCGTCGGGTGGTCGTCATGGCAGGCTCCTGCGGGCGGGGGGCGTTGCGCGCCGCAGTAGACCATAGCCCCACCGCGGCCGGCTCTCAGGGCAGCGGCGAGTCCGGGCGGTCGCGCGGCACTCGCACCAGGTAGGCCGCCACCGGCTGGCCATGCAGCGGCTTGACGAGGATCCGCACGACATGGGTGCGGGTGCCGACGGCCAAGCCGCTGCGGCGCCGTACCTCCTGGTAGCCCAGGCGCTGCCAGAAGCGCTCGGCCCGCGCATTGCCTGCCACCACGCCCAGCCGCAGCCAGCGCGCCCCGCGGGCCTCGGCCCAGGCCTGCAGCGCATCGTGCATCGCCGCGGGCACGCCCGAGCCGTGCCAGGCGTCCGCCCAGAAGTACAAGGCCAGCTGCCACACGCCGGTCACACCCAGGTCGCGCACGACGACGCCCAAGCCCTGCAGCTTCTGCGCCGCGTCGAAGAAGCCCAGGAACCAGCGCTGCCCGTGTGCCAGAAAGTCCGGCGGCCGATCATCGAACTCCTGCTGGGCCTCGTCGGGCTCGGGCGGCGCGCCGCTGATCAGCATGAAGTACTGCGGGTTGGCGTCGAACAGCGCCTGCAGCTGCGGCAGCTCCGGCGGAAGCAACTCGCGGGCATGGAACCCGGCGGCGCTGAACTCGATAGGTGGAGCCGTCATGGCCACTGCGGTGCCGAGTGGGGCTTCGCCGTCACTCGCCGGCCCAGCACCCAGATGCCGGCCATCAGCAGCACGCCGCCCAGCAGTTGCCCGCCACCCAGGTGCTGGCCCAGCAGCAGGGCGGACAGCAGCACGGCCGTCAGAGGCTCCACCAGCGTGGCCACCGTCAGCCCGGTGGGCGACAGCCGCGCGGCGCCCCAGCTGAAGGCCAGCAGCGCCAGCGCGGCAGTGACCACGCCCAGGTACAGGTACCAGGCCTGCGGCGGAATGCCCTGTGGCCAGTGCAGCGGCTGCACCAGCGCGTACAGCGCCATCGCGCAGGCCGCCACCACCGTCAGGCAAGTGGTGGCCGGCCCGGCACCCAGCGTGGTGGACAGCCGCCCGCTCACCAGCGTGAAGCCCGCGTACAGCACGGCCGACGCGACCGAGAAGCCAATGCCTGCCAGCAGCCCGGCGCTGGCCGCCGGCCCGCCGCCTCCGTGCGGCCACACCACCAGCGCGGTGCCGGCCAGCGCCGCGGCCAGCACGCCGACGATCTGCGCGTCCAGCCGCTCCTGCCCGCGCAGCACGGCCACCAGTGTCACCAGCACCGGCGGCAGGCACAGCGCGATCAGCGTGGGCACGGCCGGGCCGATGCGCTCGATGCCCAGGAACCAGCACAGCACGTAGCCGGCCATCGCCAGCCCGGCCACCAGCACAGTGCCGGCCACGCCGCGCAGCCGCGCCCACGGGATGCGCCGGCCAAACACCGCCAGCAGCACCACCGCGCCGATGGCAAAGCGCCAGAACGAGATGTGCGCCGGCGTGAAGCCGTGCTGCGCCACCAGCACGTCCACCACCAGTGCGCCAGTGCCCCACAGGAAGCCCGCGCCGCAGGCCGACAGCAAGCCCCACGCGGGGCCGGCATGGAGCCGAGCCTGCGTCACGGCGCCGGCCGGTTGACGGCAATGATGCGCAGCGGGCAATCGGGCCGCCACGCGCCGGGGCAGACCGCATGGGCCCACACCGCGCCGCTGCCGAACATCAGGCCCTGGTAGTTCTGGAACAGCGCCGTCGGGTCCTGCTGCAGGACCTGCTGCACGACGGCCGGCACGAACACCTGGTCGAACTGCTTCATCAATGCGGCCCGGCCCAGCTGGCGCGGCGGCTTGCCGGTGGTGTTGACGCGCAGCGGGTAGGCCACCAGGTCGGCCACCTGGGCCGTGTCGTGCTGCTGCAGCGCCGCCTGCAGCGCACGCGCGAAGGCCTTGATGCGCTGCGGCGGAATGTCCAGCGCGTCGGTCTCGGCCGCAGCCGCCAGCAGGGGCAGTGCCAGCAGCAGGGCGAGGGCGGGGCGCCAGGCCACGCGCATGGCCTCAGGCCCCGAAGCGCGCGGCCGAGCGGGCGCGGGCCTTGGCGGCTTCCACCTCGCGCTGGCGCGGCTGGGCGTGCGTGACCAGCGAGCCGATCAACGTGCGCGCCTCGGCCGCGATGGCCTGCACCGCATGATCGAAGGCGGCCTGGTTGGCCTTGGACGGCACCGCAAAGCCGCTGAGCTTACGCACGAACTGCAGCGAGGCATCGCGGATTTCCAGCTCGGTGGCCGGTGGTTCGAAGTTGAACAGCGTCTTGATGTTGCGGCACATGGGGTGGCTCCTGGGGCGGCGCTCAGGCCGGGGCGTCGGGCACCGGCAGCACGCGCAGCGTGGCTTCGAGCACGGCGCGGTCTTCGGGGTCGGGCAGGGCGGCCACCTGCTCGGTGGCTTGTCTGTAGTGCAGCCGGTGGGCCGCGGCGTCGCCACGCGCCGCCGCGACGTTGGCGGCTACCGCCTGCAGCAGCGCGCGCACCCACAGCTCGCCGCCGGCCAGCGCCGGCTCGGCCTGCGCGAAGTAGTGCGCCGCCGGGCCGGGCAGGCGCAGCGTGGCATAGGCATGGGCCAGCAGCAGCGCGGCATGGGCGCGCTGCGCGGCATCGCCCACCTGGCCCCAGAAGTAGGCCGCGGCATGCGCGGCCTGCAGCATCAGCTCGCCTTCGGCCGGCGTGCGGGTGGCCTGCTCGGCCAGCTGCCAGGCGTGGTTGTTGGCCTGGCCCGCCAGGCGGCGCTGCCAGCGGGCGGTTTCTTCGGGCGTGGGCTTGGCGTCGGACATGGTTCCTCCTGGGTCATGCACCGCGGCCGGGCGCGTCGGCCACCGCGGCAGGGTAGAGCACGCGAAAGCGCTCGCACACCACCGGCATGTCGGACGCGAAAGCCCGGCCCAGCGCCGCCAGTTCGCGGCTGAAGAAGGCCTGGTGTGCGCGGCGCCAGAAGTCCAGCGAGCCGTCGCCTTCGCCTTCGGCTGCGGCAAAGGCGGCGTCCACCTGGTCGAACGGGCGGATGTCCACCGACACGGTTTCGACCACGCACTGCGGCGTGCCGTCGAACCGCGTGACGATGCTCAGCGCGCCCGGCGCGGGCGGCCGGGTGCCTTCGGCCTCGTGCACCCACAGCGAGGCTGTGGTGGCGCGCTTGCGGCCCTGCAGTACCAGCGCGGCCAGTTCGTCGGCCAGCGCGGCGCTGTCGCCGAAGAAGAAGGCCTCGCACCAGCGTGGCGTGGGGTCGCTGGGCTGCGTGGCGGCAAAGGCGCGCCACATCGGCAGGCAGGCGGCGGGGATGCTCATGCGGCGCATTGTGGCAAGCGCCGCGGGGCGCCGGCGTTCAGCCGCGCACGGGCAGCAGCGTGGCGTCGTACACCTGCATCGACGGCGGCTCGACGGCCAGCGCCGACAACGCCTTGACGAACTGCCGCGACGCCGGCACGCCGAAATGCGCCTGCAGCGCCGCGGCATCGGCCCAGCGCTCGACGAACACCAGGCGGTCGGGCTGGTCATGGCTGCGGTGCACGCCGTGCTCCAGGCAGCCGGGCTCGGCGCGCGAGCGCTCGACGTGCGCCTGGCTGACGCGCAAGGCCTCGTCCATGTGGCCGGGTTGGATCTGTACGCTGCCTAGGACCAGGATCATGGGGTGCTCCTTGAGAGTTGTCGGGCCCAGGCCCCGCATGCGGATGAAGCGGGGCCTTGCCGCTCAGGCGGGTTGTGCGTGGAGGCGGACGCCTAGCGCCCGAGCCACCTTGAGCACCGTGGCAAAGCTTGGATTGCCGCCTTCGCTGAGCGCACGGTAGAGACTCTCTCTGCTCAGGCCGGCTTCCTTGGCAACCTGGCTCATGCCCTTGGCGCGGGCGATGTCGCCAAGCGCCCGTGCAATGCCGGACACGTCATCGGCTGCCTCGTCAAGCCAGGCGTCCAGATACGCGGCCATCTCTTCCGGCGTGCGCAGGTGCTCGGCAACGTCGTACGCCGAGGTCTTGGGCTTGACGGACTTCTTGCGGGCGGTGGTGGGCATGAAGCTACTCTCCGTATGTTTGGGCCAGTCGAATGGCTCGGGCAATGTCCTTGGCTTGCGTGGCCTTGTCGCCGCCGGCCAGCAACAAGAGGAAGCGGTCGCCGCGCTGCGTGTAGTAAACGCGATAGCCAGGTCCGAAGTCGATCTTGAGCTCCGAAACGCCATGCGTGAGGTTGCGGTGCGAGCCGGGATTGCCGTGGATCAGGCGGTCAACGCGCATCAGGATTCGGGCGCGACCCGCAAGATCCTTGAGGCCGTCGATCCAGTCGCGGTACTCGTCGGTTTTCTCAACGCGCATGTGCAAATTGTAGCCTATAAGCTACGTATCACGCGTCAGGTCTTCGGTGATGCTGCACGTTCAGGCGAAGGCGGCGTCCACCTGGAGGAAGGGGCGGATGGCAGTGCGGCGCATTGTGGCGAGCGCCATGGGGCGCCCGCCTTCAGCCGCGCACGGGCAGTAGCGTTGCGTCGTACACCTGCGTCTACGCGGGCGCCGCGACAAATGCCAACAGCGCCCTCGACGTGTGCCTGGCTGACGCGCAAAGCCTCGTCCATCTGGACAGGCTGAATCTGTACGCTGCCGAGGACCAGAACAATGGGTTGAGCGGCAGGAGAATCAAGGAACGAATCTAGGACCTCACCCGTAGGAGCGCTCGCGCCAACGGGTGGCTTCAACCTGACCGCGCAGACATTTGAGCCTGGAATTTATTGTCGGCCTCTTCGCAAGATGCGAGGAGCTGGCCAAGCATGTCGTCCCACCACCGTACGCCCTCAGCGAAGACCTTCCCCACCTCATCGCTGATATCTAGATCGGTAAGGGACTTCGGATGGGTCACTCGGTCACGAATCTCGACGGCCTGCTTAAGACAATTCCAGCCGTTCAGCGACGTGTCGGGCACGAAGTCGGATCCGTGGTTCTTCGCGTAGACCCGAAGTGAGAACAAGATCATTGGGAGGGTCTTTTGGTAGTTTTCCTTTACCTCCGGGAGCCCCTTGCTGGACAGCTGGTAGCGCTCTTCGCGCAGTATTGCGAGGTCGCCGTCAGTCAACAGTTTGGTGTTGTCGAGGGTGGCAAGAGTTACTTGGCGCAGCTGGAAGGCAAAGCCGTCAATCAGTGCGAACGTCGTACGCACTAGATTTCGCTTGTGGAAGGCGGACGGGTTGCTGAGAACTGCTGCCTTAGCCTGGGTGAAATCGTCCTTCAGTTCCGAATAGACGCCCTTTAACTCAGCTACCGCGGCGGGACGTTTCATGGCGAGGCCTCAAAGTGTTCTGGGCGTCAGTTCTGCAGGCGCATTTGGGCACGCATGCAACTTGTCTTTGCATCCAAGCCCGCCTTCAGGCCAGCGTTCAATCCGGGGCCGTGGCCTCACCCCGCCAACGCCCCCCGCAAGCCCGCCAACACCGCCTCCGGCGCCTCGGCCATCATGTGGTGCCCGGCCGGCACCATCACCACCTTGGCCTTCAGCGCGGCCGCCAGTTCCTTGGTGGCCTTGGGCGGGGTCATCTGGTCGCGCGTGCCGGTGATCAACGTGGTGGGGCATTGCACCTTGGCAATGGCCGCGGCGCCGCCGTTGTAGGCGTCGCACAGCTTGAAGTCGTGCTCGAACAGATTGGTGTCCACGCTCAGCGCCTGCTGGTTGCGCATCAGCGCGCGGTTGCTGCCGTGCACCCACATGCCCGGGCCGGGGTAGCTGGGCTTGCTGGCCGTGGTGCTGATCGACAGCGCGTTCACCATGTCGATGGCCTTCTGCGGCGCCTCGCGCGCGGTGCTCAGCAGCGCGTCACTGACCTTCATCGGGTACGCGGTGCCCAGCAGCACCAGCCGCGCGACGCGCTCGGGCGCGCGGGCCGCGGCTTCCAGCGCGATCAGCGTGCCCATGCTGTGGCCCACCAGCGTGGCCGGCTGCTGCACGCCGGCGGCGGCCAGCAGCGCCAGCGTCCAGTCGGCCAGCGCTTCCACGCTGGGCAGCGGCGGGCCGTCGCTGCGGCCGTGGCCGGGCTGGTTGACGGCTAGCACGCTGTAGCCATGGTGCGCGCACCAGCGCGCCAGCAGCGTCCAGCCGCTGTGGTCGTGCATGGCGCCGTGGATGAACACCACGCAGGGCAGGGCGGGGTCGAAGGGCTTGCCGCCGGTGTAGGTATAAGCCTCGCGGCCGTTGACTTGCAACTTCATGCTGCCTTCTCCGCGGTGCGCAGCGCGCGCTTCAGGTCGTCGATCAAGTCGTCGGCGTCTTCCAGGCCGATGCTCAGCCGGATGGTGCCGGGGCCGATGCCGGCCTGCGCCAGCGCAGCATCGTCCATGCGAAAGTGGGTGGTGCTGGCCGGGTGGATCACCAGGCTGCGGCAGTCGCCCACGTTGGCCAGGTGGCTGAAGATCTTCAGCGCCTCGATGAAGGCCACGCCCTGCGCGCGCGTGCCCTTTAGGTCGAAGCTGAACACGGCGCCGCAGCCGCGCGGCAGCAGTTGCTTTGCCAGTGCCTGGCTGGGGTGGCCGTCCAGCTCGGGGTAGGCCACGCGCTGCACCATCGGGTCGCCGGCCAGAAACTGCACCACTTTGCGGGTGTTGGCCACGTGCCGCTCCATGCGCAGAGGCAGGGTCTCGATGCCCTGCAGGATCAGCCACGCGGTGTGCGGGCTCATGCAGGCGCCAAAGTCGCGCAGGCCTTCGCGCCGCGCGCGCAGCAGGAAACCGCCGACGCTGCTTTCCTCGCTGAACACCATGCCGTGGAAGCCCTCGTAGGGCTGGCTCAGCTCGGGGAAGCGGCCACTCTTGTCCCAGTCGAAGCGGCCACTGTCCACCAGCAGCCCGCCCACCACGGTGCCGTGGCCACACAGGAACTTGGTGGCCGAGTGGTACACCAGGTCGGCGCCGTGGTCGATGGGCTTCATCAGCCACGGCGTGGTGAAGGTGCTGTCCACCAGCAGCGGCAGCCCGGCGTCGTGCGCGATGGCGCTGACGGTGGGGATGTCCAGCACGTCCAGGCCGGGGTTGCCCAGCGTTTCGCCGAACAACAGCCTGGTGTTGGGGCGGATGGCGGCGCGCCAGCCGTCGATGTCGCCGGGCTTGACGAAGCTGGTGTCGATGCCAAAGCGCTTCAGCGTGTAGTGCAGCAGGTTGTGGCTGCCGCCGTACAGCGCGCTGCTGGCCACGATGTGGCTGCCCGCGCCGGCCAGCGTGGCCACCGCCAGGTGCAGCGCGGCCTGGCCGCTGGCTACCGCAATGGCGCCGCTGCCGCCTTCCAGCGCGGCGATGCGCTCTTCCAGCACCGCGTTGGTGGGGTTGCTGATGCGGCTGTACACATGGCCCGAGCGCTCCATGTTGAACAGGCTTGCCGCGTGTTCGCTGCTTTCGAAGACGAAGCTGGTGCTCAGGTGGATGGGCACGGCCCGCGCGCCGGTGGCGGGGTCGGGCGCGGCGCCGGCATGCAGCGCCAGGGTGTCGAAACCGGGGTCGGCGTATCCGGACATGGGGGGCTCGCAGCAGGGTTCGGAAGGGTGCGGCGATTGTGCGCCAGCACCGCCCCCGGCCCTACGGCCGGCGCCCCGCTCAGCCCGCGTTGCCGCCTTCCAGACGGAACACCGCCAGCGATTGCGCCAGCCGCTGCGCCTGTTCCTTCAGCGACGTGGACGCCGCGGCCGATTGCTCCACCAGCGCGGCGTTCTGCTGCGTCATGCGGTCCAGGTCGGCCACCGCGCCGTTGACCTGGCCCACGCCCTGGCTCTGCTCGGCCGTTGCGGCGCTGATCTCGCTCATCGTGGCCGTCACGCGCTGCACGGCGCCGACGATCTCGTTCATGGTGACGCCGGCGCCCTGCACCAGCTGCGTGCCGCTTTCGATCTTGCCCACGCTGGCCTCGATCAGCGCCTTGATCTCGTGCGCTGCGCCGGCCGAGCGCTGGGCCAGGCTGCGCACCTCGCTGGCCACCACCGCAAAGCCGCGGCCCTGCTCGCCGGCGCGGGCGGCTTCCACCGCGGCGTTCAGCGCCAGGATGTTGGTCTGGAAGGCAATGCCGTCGATGACACCGATGATGTCGGCGATCTTCTGCGCGCTGGCATTGATGTCTTCCATGGTGGCCACCACGTCGCGCACCACGGTGCCGCCGCGCGTGGCCACCGCGGCCGCGTTGCTGGCCAGTGCGTTGGCCTGGCGCGCGGCCTCGGCCGACTGCTGCAGCGTGCCGTTCAGCTGCTCCATCGAGCTGGCCGTTTGCTGCAGGTTGCTGGCGGCCTGCTCGGTGCGCTGCGACAGATCCTGGTTGCCGATGGCAATCTCGCTGCTGGCCAGGGAGATGTTTTCGGTGGCGCTGCGCGCGTCGCCCACCAGCTGGCGCAGTGCGGCCTGCATCGCGCCCAGCGAACGCGTCAGCTGCGCCATCTCGTCGGCGCCGCGGGCCTGCACCTCCTGGCTCAGGTCGCCGGTGGCGATGCGACGGGCCAGCGCCTCGGCCTCGGCCACGGGGTGGCAGATCGAACGCATGTTGATCAGCGTCAAGGGCACCACGAGCACTAATGCCAGGGCCACCGCCGCCGCAAAGGCGCCATAGGCCCGGCGGGTGGCCTGGGCGCGCTCGGCATCGCTGGCCTGGGCCTCGGCCTGCAGGGTGGCCCGCAGCGCCGTGAAGTGGGTTTCGGCCTCGTGCGCCTGCTGCTTGGCGTCGGCCAGCGCGCGGTTGGCAGCGGCCGCGCTGGGCAGTGCACCGGCCTGCATCTGCTGCAGCACCGGCTGCGCCTGCTGGGCATAGGCGGCCAGGCGTTCGTCGATCTGCCGTGCGGCGGCAGCGCGCTCTTCGTGCGCGGTGCGGGCCAGCTGCCGGGCGCTGTCGCGTGCGGCCTGCACGGCCTGGTCCCAGCGGGCGCGGTAGCTGGCCTGCTGCCCGGCGTTGTCGTGGTTCAGCAGCAGGTCCTTCTCGTAGCGGCGGGCATCGCCCAGCGCGGCCTGCAGGCTGGCCAGCAGCACCGTGTCGGCATGGGTCTGCGTGGCGAACTGCTCGCCCACGTCGGCCACCTGGTGCATGCCCAACAGGCCGGCGGCGCCCAGCAGCCCCAGCAGGCCCAGCACCATGCCGATGGCGCCCAGCATGCGCGTGCGGATCGTGAAGCGGCGGATCAGGTCGGAAGGGTTCATGGCAGCAGGGCACGGGGCCCGATGATTCGGTTCGCCCTGCTAACTTCGGCGGTGGGCGCCAGGACTTGATCCAGGGTTCCCGGCAGCCGCGGCCGGGCTCTGCGCATCGGCGGCGTGCCGCCTCCTAGAATGAGCCCATGCCCGGCAGCACCTTTGGCGAACTGTTTCGCGTCACCAACTTCGGCGAAAGCCATGGCCCGGCCATCGGCTGTGTGATCGACGGCTGCCCGCCCGGCATGCCGCTGGCCGAAGCCGACATCCAGGCCGAGCTGGACCGCCGCCGCCCCGGCACCAGCCGCCACGTGACGCAGCGCAACGAGCCCGATGCGGTGGAGATCCTGTCCGGCGTGTACGAGGGCCGCACCACCGGCACGCCGATCGCGCTGCTGATCCGCAACACCGATCAGCGCAGCAAGGACTACGGCAACATCCTCGACACCTTCCGCCCCGGCCATGCCGACTACACCTATTGGCGCAAGTACGGCCTGCGCGACCCGCGCGGCGGCGGCCGCGCCTCGGCACGGCTGACGGCGCCCACGGTGGCCGCCGGCGCGGTGGCGCGCAAGTGGCTGCAGCAGCAGTACGGCACCACCTTCGTCGGCTGGATGACGCAGATCGGCGACGTGGCCATTCCCTACGAGGACGAGGCGCAGATTCCGCAGAACCCCTTCTTCGCGCCCAGCGCGGCCATCGTGCCCACGCTGGAGGCCTACATGGACGCGCTGCGCAAGTCGGGCGACAGCTGCGGCGCGCGGCTCACCGTCACCGCCCGCGGCATGCCGGTGGGCCTGGGCGA
>Ga0209369_1000919_pt1 | contig 20299 bp, 16 predicted proteins | sample EBPBio142010_DNA_FD_185865 | JGI IMG/M metagenome (GOLD analysis project Ga0209369, IMG submission 185865) | Wastewater treatment Type I Accumulibacter community from EBPR Bioreactor in Madison, WI, USA - Reactor 1_10/4/2010_ DNA (SPAdes)... | ecosystem: Engineered > Bioreactor > EBPR >... | reverse complement strand
GCGTGCGCCCGATGCATTGCACCAGGCTGCTTCACAATTAATAGCTATTGGCGCTGATAGGGTAAGCGCTGGAGGCCAAAATGACTTGAAACCCCAGGTGCTGGCCGTGGCCGCCGACATCACCACACCCGAGGGCCGCGCGGCGGTGTTCGGCGCCGCCGGCGGCCCGGGGCGGGACTTCGACATCGTCGTCACCAACGCCGGCGGCCCGCCCACCGGTGACTTTCGCGACTGGGAGCGCGAGGCCTGGATACGCGCCCTGGACGCCAACATGCTCACCCCCATAGAGCTGATGCGCGCCACGGTGGATGGCATGGCGGCGCGCGGCTTTGGCCGCATCGTCAACATCACCTCCAGCGCGGTGAAGGCGCCCATCGACATCCTGGGCCTGTCCAACGGCGCGCGCAGCGGTCTCACCGGCTTTGTGGCCGGCGCGGCGCGCGGCGGCATTGCCGCGCATGGCGTGACCATCAACAACCTGCTGCCGGGCAAGTTCGACACCGACCGCCTGGCCGCCACCCTGCGGGCCGCGGCCGACAAAAGCGGCAAGAGTCTGGACGAGGTGCGCCAGGCCCAGCGGGCCGCGATACCCGCGCGGCGCTTTGGCTCGCCGCAGGAGTTTGGCGCCATCTGCGCCTTTCTGTGCAGCGCGCAGGCGGGCTATATCACCGGCCAGAACATCCTGGCCGACGGCGGCGCCTATCCCGGCATGCTGTGAGTCCGGATCGGTCATAGCGGACCTGTTTCCAATTGTTTGCGTGACAAATTTGACCCCCAAGAATCAGGCAGTTCTTGACTGATTTGCGTCACGATTGATACATTTCTCAACAACCCTCCAAAGGGGGAAATCAGGAGTGGACGCAATGGGCTGGCATGTGGGAACAAGGACAACCGGAGCTATCGCCCTGGCCGCGGGCCTGTGCGCGGCTGCGGCGCATGCCGTGGCGCCAGCACATCAGTTTCGTGTGGTGGGTGGGCTGGCCGGAGTGAACCAATACACCCAATGGGAGGAGCCCTTCTGGACGCGCGAACTGCCGCGCATCAGCGGCGGCCGTTTCAAGGCCGAGATCGTGCCCTTTGACCGTGCGGGCGTGCCCGGCGAGGACATGCTGCGCCTGCTGCAACTGGGCGTGGTGCCGATGGCCACCGTCCTCATGAGCGGTCTGACCGCCCAATATCCCGAGTACACCGCCCCCGACCTGGCAGGCCTCAACCCCGACATGGCCAGCGCCCGTGCGGCGGTGGCGGCCTTTCGGCCCTTCCTCGAGAAAAACCTGCGCGAACAGCATGGTGTGCGCTTGCTGGCCGTTTATGCCTATCCGGCCCAGGTGGTGTTTTGCAAGAAGGCGTTTAGCGCACTGGCGGAGCTTGCGGGGCGGCGTGTGCGCGTGTCGTCGGCGGGGCAGGCCGACTTCATGGAGGCCCTGGGGGCCAGGCCGGTGCAGTTGCCGTTTGCGCGGATCGTGGCGCAAATCGAATCGGACAGTATTGACTGCGCCATCACCGGCACGCTGTCGGGCCATGGCCTGGGGCTGCACCAGGTCACCAGCCATTTGCACGCCATGCCGCTCAACTGGGGCCTGGCGCTGTTTGGCGCCAACCAGGGCGCCTGGGAGGCCTTGCCCGCCGAGCTGCGCCAGCTGCTGGCCAGCGAGCTGCCCAAGCTGGAGGAGGCGATCTGGACACAGTCGGAGAGCGACACCCGGCGAGGCATGGCCTGCAATACCGGTCAGGCTGCCTGCGCCCAGGGGCGCAAGGGCGCCATGGCGCTGGTGCCGGTGACGCCACAGGATGAGCGCCGCAGGCAGGAGATTTTCACCAACACCGTGCTGCCGCGCTGGTTGCAGCGTTGCGGCCAGCGCTGTGCCGATGTCTGGCGCCAGACTCTTGGGCCGACCCTGAGGGCAAACCCGCCATGACGGGCGAGGTGATGGTTTCATGCGCCTGAATCCTGCCCGCGTACCGGTGCTTTTTGGGCTGCTGGCAGCGCTGCTTGTCGTCGTGCTGGCGGGCAGCGCCCTGGGTCTGGTCTGGTCCATGCGAACCACCGCCATGCGCAACGCGGAGGGCCTGGTCGAGAACATGGCCATGGGGGTGGAGGCGACGCTGAACCGCCACCTGCTGTCGCTGGACTTGCTGCTCTCAGGGGTGCAGGATCAGCTGCAGGTGACCCATGCCAATGATCGATCGGACGATGGCCGTCTGCTGACCATGATCTCGCGGGACAACCTGCTCGTCGGTCGGCTGCTTCTGCTGGATGCCAAGGGGGGCGTGCATGCAGTGTCCGGTAGTTCAGGGGCGCTGCAGGAATTTTCACTCCCCCCTGCGTTTTGGGCCGAGATCACGCAGTCCAAGGCGGCGCGCATGCACATCAGTGGACCGGTGCAAAGTTTTGCCTCCGCCCAGCAGGTGCTCTTTTTTGCCCGGCGCCTGAGTCTGGACGGCATGCCGTATTGGGCGGTGGCCGAGGTGCCGCTCGCCAAGTTCACCGAGGTGGCGCAGGGTAGTGAACGGTCGGGTTTTGAAGTGTTGCTGGAGAAAACCAATGGGCAGCGTCTCTTCGCCGTACCTGACCTGCCGGTATCGGCAGGTCAGGACTTGATGGCGCATACCCCATTGCCGGAGCGTGCCTGGAATGTCCCGGCACGCATCAGCGGCGCGCCGGCGCTGGTGCTGGGGCGTTCGCTGCTGTACCCGGAGCTGCGCTTTTCGGTCAGTCTGCCCATGGCGCTGGCCCTGGCACGCTGGCAGGCCGAGCGCAATGCCGTGCTGCTGGCGGTGGCGCTGTTTGCCACGGTCTTGTTGCTGGCGGCTGTGGTGGCGGGGCGGGTGTTCCGGCAGTTGAGCGCTGCGCGGCAGAACACGGCCGCATCCAAGGCCATGCTGGACGAGGCGCTGGAGTCCATGGTGGGCGGGTTTGTTTTGCTTGACAGCCAGCGGCGCGTGGTGCACTGGAACCGGCGGTTCGTGGTCATATACCCCTGGCTGGCCCCCTATGTCGCCCCGCAACTGCCGTTTCGCGTCCTGCTGGAGCAGTCGGCCAGAAATCTGTTGCCTGCCGCCTCGCAGGCCGAACGCGAACAGTGGATTCAAGAACGGCAGGCGCAGCAGCGTGAAGGCATGGGCTCGGCGGAGCAGCTGTTGCCCGATGGGCGCTGCATCCAGCTGCAGGAGCGGCACACCCCCGACGGTGGTTTGGTGATCACCTACCACGACGTGACCGACCTGCGCCGCACCAAGGAGGAGATCGAGAACCTGGCCTTCTACGATGCCCTCACCGGCCTGGCCAATCGCCGCCTGCTGCTTGACCGCCTGGGTCGGGCCATCGTGCAGGCCCGGCGCACTGGCAAGGCCGGCGCGTTGCTGTTTCTGGATCTGGATCACTTCAAAGCCGTCAACGACACCAAGGGCCATGAAATGGGCGATGAACTGCTCAAGCAGGTGGCCCAGCGCCTGCTGGCCCATGTGCGCGTGGCCGATACCGTGGCGCGCCTGGGGGCCGATGAGTTCGTCGTCATGTTGCGCGACCTGTCGGCCAACCACCGGGAGGCGGCGGCACAGGCACAGCGCATCGCCGAAAAGCTGTTGCAGGCCCTGGGAGAACCCTTCGCGCTGGGCGGCTATATGTACCAGGGCGCCGCCAGCATGGGCGCTACGCTGTTTTGCGCCAACGCGCAAAGCGCCGTCGAGCTGCTGCGCCACGCCGACATTGCCATGTACCAGGCCAAGGCCCAGCGCGGCAATGCCCTGTGTTTTTTCGACCCCAAGATGCAGGATGCCATCAACGAGCGCGCGCAGCTTGAGGCCGACCTGCGCCAGGCACTGGCCAGCGACCAGCTGGTGCTGCATTACCAGCCGCAGTGCACGGCGGGCGGCAATGTGCTCGGGGCCGAATGCCTGGTGCGCTGGCAGCATCCGCAGCGTGGCCTGGTGCCGCCGGGGCAGTTCATACCGGTGGCTGAAGACAGCGAGCTCATCCTGGGCATAGGCCAATGGGTGCTGCAGGCAGCATGCAGGCAGCTCGCCAATTGGCGCAACCACCCGGGTTGTGCGCATCTGCGGCTATCGGTCAACGTGAGCGCCAGGCAGTTTCGCCAGGACGATTTCGTGCACCAGGTCGTTCAGGTGCTGCAAACCACGGGGGCGCCGGCCCACCTGCTGACGCTGGAGCTCACCGAATCCATGGTGCTCGACAACGTGCAGGACGCCATCGAGAAAATGCACCAGTTGCGCACCAAGGGTGTGCAATTTGCCCTGGATGATTTCGGTACCGGCTACTCGTCGCTCTCGTACCTGACGCGCCTGCCGCTACACACACTCAAGATCGACCAGTCCTTCGTGCGCCACCTGGGCGAGCGGACGGCGGACAATGTCATCGTGCAGACCATCATCGGCATGGGCCGCAACCTGGATCTGGCGGTCATTGCCGAGGGCGTGGAAACCCAGGCGCAAAAAGACATGCTGGCCGGGTACGGCTGCGACCTGTACCAGGGTTACCTGCTCGGGCGGCCCGCGCCGGTCGAGGTGCTGCAAGGGCAGCTGGCGGGGTTTATGGTTTCAGCGGCGTGAGGACACCACGATGCCGCCGATGATCAGCACGAAGGCGGCGCCGTGGTACAGGTGCGGCGCTTCGCCCAGAAAAGCCGCCGACAGCAGGGCCGCAAACAGCGGCGTCAGGTTGATGAAGAAGCCTGCCACCACCGGCCCGGCGCGCTGCACGCCGGCGCCCCAGAAGCGGTAGGCCAGGATCGCCGGGCCGATGGCGATGAAGGCCAGACCGGCGACCAGCGGCCAGCTCCAGTCGATGTGCGCACGGCCCAGCGTCCATTCCACGCCGGCAAACGCGCCCGACCAGGCCAGGCCGAAGACCAGTTGCGCCATCAGAAAGGCCGCCCAATCGCCGCGCAGGCCCTGGGGCTCGCTGGTGCGCACCAGCAGCCAGCTGTACAGCGCCCAGGAGATGGTGGCCAGCACCATGTACAAATCGCCCGCTACCAGGCGCAGCGCCAGCAGCTCTTGCCAGCTGCCGCGGCTCAAGACCAGCAGCACGCCGGCCATCGACAGCAGCGCCCCCGCCACCTGCCGGCGCGTGGCCGGCACGCCGAAGAACAGCGTGCCCACGACCAGCATCCACACCGGCATGCCCGAGCCCACCAGCGTCACGTTCAGCGGCGTGGAGGTCTGCAGCGCCAGGTACTGCAGCGCGTTGTAGCTGCCAATGCCAAACAGGCCCAGCAGCGCATAGCGGCGCCAGTGCGGCCATAGGCCGCTGCCAGGGCGCAGCACCTGCCATGCCAGCGGCAAGAGCAGCACAAAGGCCAGCAGCCAGCGCATGAAGTTCAGGGTACTGGGGGCGATCAGCTGGTGCAGCGCACGCCCCACCACGGCATTGCCGGCCCACATCAGCGGTGCGGCGGCGAGCATGGCAATCGTGCCCGGCGAGAGTCGTTGGGTCATAGGGCTTGGGACTGTAAGCCAAGCGGGTGCCCCGCGCAGGGCAGGGGCTGGCCAAACATGGCACCATGCCCGCACCCTGTATTGCCTTTAGGAGAACCCCAGCCATGACCCTCGCCGTACAAATCCGCCAGCATGGCGGCCCCGAAGAACTGCAAGTCGTTGACGTACAGGTGGGCGAGCCCGGCCCGGGCCAGGTGCGCATACGCCACCACGCCGTGGGCCTGAACTTCATCGACGTCTACCACCGCACGGGCTTGTATCCGCTCACCATGCCGGCCGGCATAGGCATGGAGGCCGCGGGCGTGATCGAGGCCGTGGGGGAGGGCGTCACGCACCTGCGGGTGGGCGACCGCGCGGCCTACGCCAGCAACCCGCCCGGCAGCTACTGCGAAAGCCGCGTGATGCCCGCCATGTGCGTGTGCAAGCTGCCCGACGCCATCAGCTTCGAGACCGGCGCGGCCATGATGCTCAAGGGCCTGACGGCGCAGTATTTGCTGAAGAAAGCGCGCCCCGTCGAGGGGCTGGAGCCGGGCGACTACGTGCTGTTCCACGCGGCCGCGGGCGGCGTGGGGCTGATCGCCTGCCAGTGGGCCAAGGCCCTGGGCCTGCGCCTGATCGGCACGGCGGGCTCGGACGCCAAATGCCAGCTGGCGCTGGACAACGGCGCTGCCCATGCCATCAACTACGCCAAGGAAGACTTCGCCGCGCGCGTGAAGGAGATCACGGCGGGCAAGGGCGTGAAGGTGGTCTACGACTCGGTGGGCAAGGACACCTGGGACAAGTCGCTCGACTGCCTGCGCCCCTTCGGCCTGATGGCCAGCTTTGGCAATGCCTCGGGGCCGGTGGCGCCGTTCGCGCCCGGCATGCTGGGGGCCAAGGGCTCGATCTACGTCACGCGCCAGACGCTGTTCACGCATATCAGCTCGCGTGAGGCCACGCAGGCCATGGCCGACGAGCTGTTCGCCGTGGTTGCCAGCGGGCAGGTGACGATCCACATCGCCCAGCGCTACGCCCTGGCCGACGTGCAGCAGGCGCACCGCGACCTGGAGGCGCGCAAGACGACCGGCTCCACCATCCTCACGCTGCCGTGATGGCCGCCGCCACGGCGCCCGCCTGGGTGGCCGCCGCCCGCGCGCGCGCCACCTGCGCACCGGCGGCGCCACGCATGGCGCTGCTGCTGGGCGATGAGCGCGTGGGTTCGGTGGATGGGCGGATTTTTGATGAAATCGGCCTCCAGAGCTTGCTGGACAAGCGTTGTAAGCTATTAATAGTAGAGCATGATGGTGCGCCCGCCTGGGCCTTGCCCGCAGATGACGCCACGGCCGCGCTGAACGCGCTGGCGCTGGCCTTGCGCGCCGCCGGCCGCTGCGGCCCCTGGCGCGACGAGCAGCTGGCCGTGTGCGGCGTGGACGGCCGGCGCCTGGCCACCGTAGAGCGCGGCGCCGCGCGCGTGCTGGGCCTGGCCACGCAGGCCGTGCACCTGGTGGGCTGCACGCCGGGCGGCGCCATGTGGGTGCAGCAGCGCGCGTGCACCAAGGCCAGCCACCCCGGCCTGTGGGACACGCTGATGGGCGGCATGGTCTCGGCCGCCGACAGCCTGGACGGCGCCCTGGAGCGCGAGACCTGGGAGGAGGCCGGCCTGCGCCTGGCGCAGCTCGATGCCCTGGCGCCGGGCGGCCATGTGGACTTTGCCTTACCCAGCGACGAGGGCGGCGGCGGCGGCTACATGGTCGAGACCATCCACTGGTACCAGGCCACGGTGCATGAGGGCGCTACGCCCGACAACCAGGACGGCGAGGTGGATCGCTTCGAATGCCTCACGCATGCACAGGTGCAGGCGCGCCTGGCGCAGGGGGTCTTCACGCCCGAGGCGGCGCTGGTGCTGGCGGCCTTCTACGGCTGGTGAGAGTCACAGCCGGTCGCTGTAGCGCGACAAGGCGAAGCAACAACGACACGGGTGATTAGCAATGGAATGAGAGTCACAGCCGGTCGTTCTGCGTGCTGGGCACCTCGGGCTCCTGGCGCAGCGGGGCAATGGCGCTGTTGGCCTCCAGCACCGGGTAGGCCACCGAGCACAGCAGCGAGTTGATGCGCTTCAAGTCGCTGATGATGTCGATGTGCAGCGAGCTGGTTTCTATGCTCTGGATGGTGTTTTCCGCCAGCCGGTTCAGGTGGGTGGCGGCGTAGGCCAGCTCCAGCTCGCGGAAGCGGTTCTTCTCCTCCAGCAGCTTTTGCGCGTCGCGTACGTTGCCGGTCAGGAACACGCTCATGGCCAGGCGCAGGTTGGCCACCAGGTGGTCGTGCATCTCGTTGATCTCCTGCAGCCCGGCGTGCGAGAACTGGCGCCCCTTCTTGATCTTCTTGTCCTCCACGTCCTGCAGCACGCGCTCCACCACGTCGCCCACCTGCTCCATGTTGATGGTGAAGCCAATGATTTCCGTCCAACGCCGCCCCTCGGCCTCGTCCAGCTCGGAGCGCGAGATCTTGGTCATGTAGTACTTGATGGCCGAGTACAGGCTGTCCACCTGGTCGTCTAGCGCGCGCAGCTCCTCGCCCAGCTTCTGGTCATCGGTCTGCCACACGGTCTTCAGGCCGTTAAGCATGGTCTCCACCAGGTCGGTCAGGTGCAGGGCCTCGCGCGCGGCGCAGGAAATCGCCAGCGAGGGCGTGGACAGGGCCGATGCGTCCAGGTGGTGCGGGCGCGACAGCGAGGCCGGCAGTTCCTCCTGGCGCAGGATTTTTTGCACGGCGCTGGCCACCAGGCCGGTGATGGGCAGGCACAGCAGCGTGCCCATGATGTTGAAGGCCAGGTGGAACAGCACCACCTGGCTGACCTTGTCGGGCACGATGCCCTGGATATGCGTGTGCCACAGGCCTATGACGGGAATCATCACCGTCGCCGCCACCATGCGGAACAGCAGGTTGCCCAGCGGCACCTGGCGCGTCTGCACGCTGGCGCGCATGGTGGTCAGCACCGCCAGCAGGCCGCTGCCCAGGTTGGCGCCCACCACCAGGCCCAGGGCCACCTCGGTGGGAATGCCGCCCGAGCCCGCCAGCGTGGCCACCAGCAGCACCGTGGCCAGGCTGGAGTAGGAAATGATGGCCAGGATGGCGCCGGTCATGACCTCCAGCGTGATGTCGCTGGTCAGCGCCATGAGCAGCGTGCGCACCACCTCGGACTGGGTCAGCACCAGGGTGGCCTCGGTGATCAGGCGCAGCGCCAGCAGCATCAGCCCCAGGCCGATGAGCACGCGCCCCACGCGCCCGGCCTTGCCGTCCTGGCGCGCCACGTACAGCACCACGCCGACAAAAATGCACAGCGGCGAAAGCCAGGACAGGTCCATTGAGAACACCACCGCCATCAGCGCCGAGCCCACATCGGCCCCCAGCATCACGGTCAGCGCCGCGGTCAGGCTGATCAGGCCCTGGCCGACAAAGGCCGAGACGATCAGCGCCGTGGCCGTGCTGGACTGCACCACCGCCGTCACCCCCACGCCCGAGAACACGGCCAGCAGCTGCGTGCGCACGCCATGCGCGATCAGCTGGCGCAGGTTGGCGCCAAATACGCGCAGGATGCCTGTGCGCACCATTTGTATGCCCCATACGAGCAGGGCAATGGCGGCCAGCAGATTGAGCAGGTGCTTCATGGGTGGCTCAGGGCCTTTTCTACCAGTCTTGTAAAGCTATGAAGCAGCATACCCTCGATTGCGGTTGACATCAGTGGGCCGGCCGGCGGCTGCAGCGCGGCGACTATCCCGCCCGCCGCACGCGCAGCAGCTCGTCGAGGATCAGGCAGGCCGCACCCACGGTGATGGCGCAGTCGGCCACGTTGAAGGCCGGGAAATGCCAGCCGCGCAGGTGAAAGTCCAGGAAGTCCACCACATAGCCATGCTGCAGGCGATCCACCACATTGCCTATGGCCCCGCCCAGGATGCAGGACAGCGCGAAGGCGAACAGCCTTTGCCCCGGGTGGGCGCGCAGCTGCCAGACGATGAACACCGCCACCACCACGGCAATGCCGGTGAACAGCCAGCGCTGCCAGCCCCCGGCATCGGCCAGGAAGGAGAAGGCCGCGCCGGTGTTGTGCGCGCGCACGACGTTGAAGAAGCTGGTGACGTAGGTGGCGTCGCCCAGGCGGTAGTAGCCCAGGATCAGCGTCTTGGTGAACTGGTCGGCAATCACCAACAGCACGGCCCAGCCCAGCCAGGGCCACAGGCTGGCGCCGCCGCCTTGCTTGGCGCGCGCCATCAGGCGTGCACCCGGGTCTCGCCCGCGCCGTGCAGGTTGCTGTCGCAGCGCCCGCACAGCGTGGGGTGCTGCGGGTTGCTGCCAACGTCGGCGCGGTAATGCCAGCAGCGCTCACATTTTTGGTCGAAACTGGCTGTAACGCTTATCTGTAGGGCGTCACAAGCTACCAATGTGATAGTGGATACGATGAATACGAACTTCAGATCCTCGCCCAGGCCGGCCAGCAGCGCATGATCCTCGGGCGCGGCGGCGAGCGTCACCACGGCCTGCAGCGACGAGCCCACGGCGCCCGACGTGCGTACGTTCTCTATTTCCTTGTTCACCGCGTCGCGGATGGCGCGCAGGCGCTGCCACTTGGCCAGCAGCGCGGAGTCGCCCGCCGGCAGGGTCTGGAAGGTCTCCAGGAAGATGGAGTCGGACTGGCCGAACAGCTTCCAGGCCTCTTCCGCCGTGAACGACAGAAAGGGTGCCATCCAGCGCAGCATGGCGTGGGTGATCTGGTAGAGCGCGGTCTGCGCGCTGCGCCGCGCCAGGCTTTTGGCGCCCGTGGTGTACAGGCGGTCTTTCAGTACGTCGAGGTAAAAGCCCCCCAGGTCTTCCGAGCAGAACAGCTGCAGCTTGGCGACCACGGGGTGGAATTCGTAGGCCTTGTAATGCGCCAGCACCTCGGCCTGGAACTCGGCCGCGCGCGCCAGCGCCCAGCGGTCGATCTCCAGCAGCTCGGCCTCGGCCACGGCGTCCCGGGCCGGATCGAAGTCGCTGACGTTGGCGAGCAAAAAGCGCAGCGTGTTGCGGATGCGGCGGTAGGCATCGACCACGCGCGCCAGGATCTTGTCGTCGATCGCCAGGTCGCCCGAATAGTCGGTCGATGCGCACCACAGGCGGATGATTTCGGCGCCGAGCTTGCCGCTCACCTCCTGCGGCGAGACGGTGTTGCCCAGCGACTTGCTCATCTTCTTGCCCTGGCCGTCCACGGTGAAGCCGTGCGTGAGCAGCCCGCGGTAGGGCGCGCGGCCAAAGATGGCGCTGGACAGCAGCAGCGAGGAATGGAACCAGCCGCGGTGCTGGTCATGGCCTTCCAGGTACAGGTCGGCCTCGGGGCCTTCGTCGTGGTGCATGCCGGCGTGCGTGCCGCGCAGCACATGCCAGAAGGTGGAGCCCGAGTCGAACCAGACTTCGAGGATGTCGGTGCTCTTGGTGTAGAACTTGGCGTCCTCGGCACCCAGAATTTCTTCTGCAGTGGCGCGGCTCCAGGCCTCGATGCCGCCCTTTTCAACGATCTCGGCGGCCTGGTCCATGATCTCCATGGTGCGCGGGTGCAGTTCGCCCGAGTCCACATGCAGGAAGAAGGGCAGGGGCACGCCCCAGCTGCGCTGGCGCGAGATGCACCAGTCGGGCCGCCCGGCGATCATGTCGCGCAACCGGGCCTTGCCGTTCTCGGGGTAGAAGCTGGTATTTTCGATAGCTGCCAGCGCAATCTGGCGCAGGGTTTGTGCGGGTTTTTGTTTTGGGTCGGTGAACACGCCATCGCCCTCGTCCATGCGCACGAACCACTGCGCGGCGGCGCGGTAGATCACCGGGCTCTTGTGGCGCCAGCAATGCGGGTAGCTGTGGCTGATGGTGATGCTGTCCAGCAGGCGCCCGGCGACCTTGAGTGCATCGATGATCACCGGCACGGCCTTCCAGATATGCTGGCCGCCGAACATCCCCAGCTCTGGCGCGTACACGCCGTTGCCCTGCACGGGGTTCAGGATGTCCTCGTATTTCAGGCCATGGGCCACGCAGGAGTTGAAGTCGTCCACGCCATAGGCCGGCGCGCTGTGCACGATGCCGGTGCCGTCCTCGGCCGTGGCGTAGTCGGCCAGGTAGACGGGGGCGAGGCGGTCAAAGGCCTTGTCCACATGGGCCAAGGGGTGCTTGAAGGGCATCAAATCGAGCTTTTTCCCCAGGGCCGTGGCGAGCACCTGGCCTTGCAGCTTCCAGCGCTCCAGGCATTTCTCGACCAGCGCACTGGCGACGAGGAGCAGGCCGCGCTCGGTATCGACCAGGCTGTATTCGAGCTCGGGGTTGACGTTCAGCGCCTGGTTGGCGGGGATCGTCCAGGCGGTGGTGGTCCAGATGACGATGAAGGCTTCTTTGGTCAGCGCGGGCAGGCCGAAGGCTGCAGCCAGGCGCGCCGGGTCGGCCGCCGGGAACATCACGTCCAGCGTCTGGCTTTGCTTGTCCTGGTACTCGATCTCGAATTCGGCGAGCGAACTGGCGCAGTCAAAGCACCAGTACACGGGCTTGAGGCCGCGGTAGACGAAGCCGCGCTCCATCACTTTTTTCAGCGCGCGCAGCTCGCCCGCCTCGCTGGCGTAGGCCATGGTCTGGTAGGGGTTGTCCCATTCGCCCAGCACGCCCAGGCGCTGGAAGTCGGCCATCTGCTGCGCGATCTGCTCGGTGGCAAAGGCGCGGCCGCGCGCCTGCATCTCGTCGCGCGGCAGGTTGCGGCCGTGTTTTTTCTCGATGGCGTTCTCGATCGGCAGGCCGTGGCAGTCCCAGCCGGGGGTGTAGAGCGCGTCAAAACCCTCCAGCTGGCGGCTCTTGACGATCATGTCCTTCAAGATCTTGTTCATCGCGTGGCCGATGTGGATCTGGCCGTTGGCGTACGGCGGGCCGTCGTGCAGGATGAACTTGGGCGCATCGCGTCGCGCGTCGCGCAGCTTTTTGTACACGCCTTGCTCGCTCCAGTCCTTGGCCCATTGCGGCTCGCGTTTGGGCAGGTCGCCGCGCATCGGGAAGGGCGTGTCGGGCATGTTCAGCGTGGCGCGGTAGGCGGACGCTTCGGGCTTGGGCGTTTTGTTCTCGGACATGGGAGGGAAACCTTCAAATCAAGGGCGTTCCAGGCGCTGGGCCTGGAAGGGCGGTGCAACAGCTAAGGCGAGGGGCGGGGCGAAGGCGGCCCCGTCAAATTCGGTCGCGCGTGGTCTGGCGACGGGTCTCGGCGTGGGCCGTGGCAAAGAAGGCGCGCGCGTCCTCGCAGTCCCGGGCGATGCCGGCGGTGAGGGCGTCAAGACTGTCGTATTTCAGCTCGTCGTGCAGTTTGTGCAGTAGTTCCACGCGCACGATTTTACCGTAGCCCCCCTCGGCGCCCAGGTGCGTGGGCCAGTCCAGGCAATGGGTCTCCAGCAGCACGCGCCCGCCGTTCGCGTCGCGCGGGTCGAGCGAGGGGCGCACGCCCAGATTCGCCACGCCGGGCAGGGGCGCATCGTGCAGGCCATGCACCAGCACCGCGAAGATGCCGCTGGCGGCCGGCTTCCAGTGCGCAAAGCGCAGGTTGAGGGTGCGAAAACCGTCCTGATCCGCCCCGCTGGCGGCCGAGCGGCCCAGCTGGCGCCCGAGCTTGCGCCCATGCACCACATGGCCGCTGATGGCGTAGGGCCGGCCCAACAGGCGCGCCGCCTCGGCCATGTCGCCCGCGGCCAGCGCCGCGCGCACGGCGGTGCTGGAGACGCGCAGGCCATGCACCTCGTAGCTCATCATGCGCGCCACCTCGAAGCCGCCGGCCGGGCCGGCGGCGTCCAGCATCGCATAGTCGCCTGCGCGCTGGCTGCCAAAGCGAAAGTCGTCGCCCACCAGCAGGTAGCGCGCGCCCAGGCCGCGCACCACCACCTCGTCGATGAAGGCCTGGGCCGGCAGACTGGCCAGCTTGTCGTTGAAGGGCAGCACCACGGCCTGCTGCACGCCGCAGCGCGCCAGCTCGGCGAGCTTGTCGCGCAGCGTGCCTATGCGTGCCGGGGCGATGTCCGGCTTGTGGTGCACGCGGGCAAAGTAGTCGCGCGGGTGGGGCTCAAAGGTCAGCACGCAGCTGGCCACGCCGCGGTGCTGCGCCTCGTTGTTCAGCAGCGCCAGCATGGCCTGGTGGCCGCGGTGCACGCCGTCGAAGTTGCCTATGGTGAGCGCGCAGGCGCTGGCCACTTGCGGATGATGGAAGCCGCGGAAGATCTTCATCGCAGTGCTTTACTTTTAATAGCGTTTGGCGCAAGTCCATCAAGCGCTTGACGCCTGTTTGTTGCGAAAGGGGTATATTGTGCGCTACCGGCGTACCACATGGGGCGGCCGGCGAAGCATCATCGTTGTCATTCCATTCTTGTGTTGCATGACAGGAGGCGGGTGGTGAAGGTCTTGAAGCTCTCGGGCCAGGGGTTGCCGCAATCGTGGATATCACTGGAGCAGGCAGTGACGCATTACGCCGCGGGCGAGGTGCGCTGGGAGATCGGCGCCCAGGTGGCGCTGTTTCGCGGCGGGCACAACGCCGTCACCGGCGAGCAGTCGCAGATCGCGGTCAGCAGCATCATAGGCACGCGCGGCGTGCCGCATATCAACCCCTTCGATCTGCGCCCCAGCCTGACCAACGCCAAGCTGTTCACGCGCGACCGCAACATCTGCGCCTATTGCGGCGGACGCTTTCACGAGGAAGACCTGACGCGCGAGCACATCGTGCCCTTCGCCAGCCGCGGCCTGAACCACTGGATGAACGTGGTCACCGCCTGCCGCGCCTGCAACCACCGCAAGGGCCCGCGCACGCCCGAGCAGGCGCATATGCCCTTGCTGTATACGCCCTACGTGCCCAGCCTGTGGGAAGACTTCATCCTGAGAAACCGCCGCATCCTGGCCGACCAGATGGAGTTTTTGATGGCGCATGTGCCCAAATCGTCGCGGCTGCTCAGTTGAGGCTGGCATGCGGTGCGCGCCGGCATCGTCGTTCGTGGGGCCGGGCACGTAGTTTCACTAGGGCTGGGGCGATGGTGGAAATCTAGAATGCCCCGTTCACCGCCCTTCAACCGTCAACCCGTTTCTTCGCATGACCCCCAAGAAATTTTCTCGCCGCGCCCTGGTCGCGGCCTGCGCCGCATCGGCGTTTGCCTTTCCCGCAGGTCTGGTCTGTGCCCAACAGGCCAAGGAGGTGAAGCTCGGCTACGCACTGGCCGTCAATTCGCACTATGGCGCCGCTGCCCAGGCCTGGGCAGACTCTGTGGAAAAGGCGAGCAATGGCGCCTTCAAGTTCAAGCAGTTCCCGTCCAGCGCACTGGGCGGCGAGCGCGAGCTCATAGAGGGGCTGCAACTGGGTACCGTTGAGGCCATCATTGTTTCCACCGGCGCTTTGAGCAACTTCGTGCCCGATGTGGGTGTGGTGGACATCCCGTTCCTGTTCCGCGACACCGCCCATGCCCGTGCGGTGCTCGATGGCGCCTTCGGCCAGGATCTGCTGGGCAAATTCCAAAAGCGTGGCCTGGTTGCGCTGGCCTGGGGTGAGCAGGGCTTTCGCCACCTGACGAACAACAAGCACCCGGTACAGAAGATCGAGGATCTGAAGGGCCTGAAGATCCGCGTGACCGAGAACCCGGTGCATATCACCGCCTTTAAGACCCTGGGCGCCTCGCCCACGCCCATGTCCTGGCCCGAGGTGATTGGCGCGCTGCAACAGGGCACCATCGACGGTCAGGAAAATCCGGTCTCGGTGCTGGCCTCGACCAAGCTGTGGCAGGTGCAGAAGCACCTGACGCTGAGCGCCCATGTCTACGCACCGGTGGCGCTGATCGTCTCGCCCGGCTTCTGGGGTGGCCTGACCGATGCGCAGAAGAGCGCCTTCACGCAGGGTGCCAAGCTGGGCGCACTGGCCTCGCGCGCTTTTGTCGATGCGGTGGAGAAGAAGGGCGTGGACGAGGCCAAGAGCCACGGCATGCAGGTGGTGATGGGTGTGGATCAGGCCGCCTTCCGCGCTGCGCTGGAGCCGGCCTACAAGCAGTACGCCACCAAGTTCGGGCAGAAGACGCTGGATGCCATTGCCGCGGTGAAATAAGTCCGTTGTTGTCCTGAAAGAATCCGCCCGGCTCCGCCCGCGCGGATTCTTTTGCTTGATGAAGAAAGCGGCACGCCCCGGCCTGCCGACCCGCATATGCTCGATCGCGTGGAACGCGCCCTGGTGGCCTGCAATCGCTGGCTGCTCATCGTTTTGCTGCTGGCCATGGCCTGCATCGTGTTTGCCAACGTGGTGCTGCGCTACACCACGGGCGACTCGATCGTCTGGGCCGAGGAGGTGGCGCGTCACCTGATGATCTGGGGCACCTTTCTGGGCGCCGGCCTGGTGCTGCGCTTTGGCGGTCATGTGGCCATAGACAACCTGCACAACGCCGTGAGCACGCGCACAGCACGCGTGATACGCATGGTCGTCGTCGCGGGCGTGGGCCTGTTCTGTCTGGTGATGGCGTATTTCTCGGTGCTCTATGTCTGGGCGACGCGCTTTCAGACCACGGCCGCCACCGACGTGCCCATGGCCTGGATCTATGTCGCCATGCCGGTGGGCTTTGGGCTGATGTTCGTGCACCTGCTGTTCATTGCACGCGGCTACATCGCTGCGGGCAGCTATGTCGAGTCGGGCGAGATGGGCGCCGACGCGGCGGCCTCCATTTGAAGGGCAGGGTAGACATATGGCTGTCACGCTGTTCATCGCCGTCGTCGTGCTGCTGGCCCTCGGTTTCCCGGTGGCCTTCGCGCTCGCCATCTCGGCGGCCTTGGCCGTGTTCGTGGGTGGGCGCTACCCGCAACTGGTGGTGTTCAAGGAGATGTTCACCGGCATAGACAGCTTTCCGCTGATGGCCGTGCCCTTCTTCATACTGGCCGCCGAACTGATGTCGGGCGGCGCACTCACCGCCGTGCTGCTGCGCTTTGCCGCGCAGTTCGTCGGCCATCTGCGCGGCGGCCTGGGCTATGCCAACGTGTTGTCATTGACGCTGTTCTCGGGCATCTCGGGCTCGGCCCTGGCCGATGCGGCCGGCCCCGGCTCGATGATGGTGAAGATGATGGACAAGGCCGGCTACGCGCGTTCCTACGCCGCGGCGCTTACGGCCAGCACGGCCATCGTCGGGCCCATCATCCCGCCTTCGGTCAGCATGATCATCTATGCGCTGCAGGACGAGAACGTCTCGGTCGGCGGCCTGTTCGTCGCCGGCTTCGTTCCTGGCATATTGATCGCCATCGCCATGGCGGCGGTCAACTGGTGGGTGTGCAAAAAGCGCGACTACCGCTCGCGCGAGCCCCGCCCCAGCGGCCGCGAGATATTGGTCAATAGCTTCAAGGCGATTCCGGCGCTGCTGCTCATCGTGCTCATCATCGTCGGCATACGCTTCGGCATCTTCACGCCCACCGAGGCGTCGGTGGTGGCGGTGTTCTACGCCCTGGTCTGCGGCAAGTGGGTCTACCGCACGCTGCAGTGGAAGGCCGTGCCGGCGATTGCGGCGCGCTCGGCCATGCTGACGTCTTCGGTACTGCTGGTCATGGCCACCTCGGCGGCCTTCGCGTGGGTGCTGACGGTGGAGGGCATTCCGCAGTACCTGTCGCAGCTCATCGTCAGCTGGGAGCTGTCGCCCGTGATGTTCTTGGTGGCGGTGAACGTGTTGCTGCTGGTGTTCGGCATCTTCATGGAGCCGCTGCCGGGCGTGATGATCCTGGTGCCCATACTGGCGCCCATCGCCAGCGCTTTAGGCATAGATCCGACGCATTTCGCCATGGTCGTTATCGTCAACCTGACGCTGGGCATGATCACCCCGCCCGTGGGCGGCCTGCTGTTCGTCACCGCCGTGTCCACGCGTGTGTCCATCACGGCGCTGACGCGTGAGATGCCGCCGTTCCTGCTGGCGCATTTCGTGGTGCTGGCGCTGCTGACCTTCGTGCCTCAGTTGTCCACCTGGCTGCCGCACTCCCTGGGGTTCTGAATACAAGCCCCCCCCCGCAGGCGACAAACCTGCGGGGACTTTTGTTGGGCGTGGCTGAACCAGGGCAGCAAATCTTCATGTGCCGCTGCGAACAGCAGCATTCGCGGCTGAGGCCGCTCATGCGACACTGGTAGTTTCAGGCTGCGGCCTTTCGCGCCGTCACCACAAAACCCTGCACGGGTTCGCCCGCCTCGTAGCGCAGGACCAAATCCTCGATTTCGACGCTCTCAAATCCGGCCTGGCGGCACAGCGCATGCACATGGCTGCGCTTGTGGGCATAGCGGCCATTGGGCTGCAGCACCAGGTCGGGGCCATCCTCGGGGGCGGTTTCGCATGAGAAATACAAGTCGCCAGCGGGCAGCAAGATGCGGTGCGCGTTGGGTATGGTCTGGCCCAGGTCGCCGGTGTAGATGAACACGTCCAGCGCCGTAATCACCTCATAGAGGGCGGCTGGCGTGGCCTCCAGCGCCTCCAGCAGGTTCACGGTGTGAAAGCGGTCGTAGACGTTGTGGCGCGCAGCCTGCTCGATCATCTTGGTGGAGACATCCACGCCAATCAAAAAGCCATCGATACGCCCCAGGCACAGGCCCAGCAGGCCGGTACCGCAGCCCAGGTCAAGAACGTTGAGGCGCTTTTCCGGGTAGCGCGCAAGTATCTTGTCGCCCACGATCTTGGGCAGCTGGTAGCGCAGGCCGCGCACCGTGTGCTGGTCATACACCTCGGCCATGCCGTCGAACAACTGGCGGTTGAGTTCCACCGGCTGGTGCGCAGGGGTGATGCCATGCGCCAGGGCGTTGTAGTAGGCGTACACGCTGTCCCCCGGCGCCAGAGCCAGCAGCGTGGTGGTGTCGGCAACCGCCTTCGCCGGCTTGCCCGCTGCCAGCAGCGTCTTTACCCGGCCGAGCAGCGCGGGCTCGTTTTTGGGGTTGGCCTCGATAAGTGCCGTCCATAGCTGCAGAGCCTCTTCGTGCTGGTTCAGCGCGCTCAAATCCTGCGCCAGCAACTGGCTCAACTGCAGGTCGCCCGGCACCAGCACAAGGCCGCGGCGCAGGTGCTTGATGGCCATCTCCTTATGGCCCGCGCGATGGGCTATGTCCACCACGCCGGCCAGAACCATCAGGTTTTTGGGCTCCAGTGCGGCCACCTTCTCCGCGGTTTCCACTGCCTCCTTGAATTGATTCTGGCGCGCCAGCAGCAGCGCCAGCTCCAGCAGGCCCGGGCCCCAGTCAGGCGCCGCGGCCACGCTTTTGCGCATGGCTTCCAGGGCGCCCTTGAGGTTGCCGGATTTTTCCGCCATCAACCCTGCCAGCATGTAGATGCGGGCATCACCGGGCCAGATGCGCTGCGCGGTATTCAGGGTCTGGGCAGCCTCGCGCAGTTCTCCGTTGCCGATCTGGGTACGAGCGGTTTCCAGGTGTTTGCGGATGGGGTCGGACGAGGGCGGGGCGGTACGGGTGTTCATGGTGGTGGGCAGGTGGTGGCAAGACATAGCGCGCCACTCCACAGTCAAGAAAACCAGCAATTATCAGCCATGTATCAGTCATGTGTGGATGAGGCAGTACCGGCGCCTGGGGACGATGACGATGCGGTAAAGATCGCCGTTCGTCCATCAAGGGCTGGGGTGTCGTAGCGTCCTTTCATGAGTGTCAGTGATGTTACAGAATTGTTAATTTGCATGTCTGCGTGTGGGATTGAGTTTGTTTTGCGTCAAAATCAGTCGATTAAAGCCATGTCGGTTGAATAGGTTTCGGAGTGTCAATGCGTTGTCGTTGGCTGACGTAGCGACTGTTCTGCGCCCAGTGGCCGGTAGCGCGCAAAAAAAAGAGGTTCTATGAGATTGATCAGTACAGTCCAGCGTTTGAGGGCTGCGTGCGGTACACAGGTGGCTACCAGGATGGAGGGGCGCCACGCATGCCAAATGGGGGCTGGCCGCCGCGCTGCTGGTGGCCCCGCTGGCTCATGCCGAATTCCAGAATGGGGGCTTCGAGCAAGATTGGACTGGCTGGGAAGCACCCGTGCCTTTGCGGCGCCCGACGACTGACATGGCGCCCTTTCCACCCATCAATACCGGCGACCTGGGGCTTTATCCCAGCAGTGGCTATGGTTCTGTGTCTGCTGTGGTCGGCACGTTCTCGGATACGAATACCAGCAGTGTGCTCAAGACACCATTGTTCGGAAACAAGAGCGCCCGCATCGGGGACTCACAATCAGGCAATCGCGGTGCAAGCGTCCGCCAGACTGCCACCATGGGGGGCGGCGACATCGATCCGGCTGATGGCAAGGTGCATATTCGCTTTGCCATCGCTCCCGTACTTTCGGACGGTGGCCACCCTGGGCCGCGGCAACCCTTCTTCTTCGTCGAGGTAAAAAACATAACGAAGGGAACGCAATTGTTCCGTACGTTTAACTTCGCGGGTGAAACAGGCGTGCCTTGGCAAAGCAGCAGCGTTGGCCAATACAAGTTCACCAATTGGCAGGCTATCGATATCGGTCCCGGCAGTGGCGTGCTGGACGTGGGTGACCAGGTGGAGGTCATCATCAGCACGGCAGGTTGCGCCTGGGACAAGGTCATCCCGTTCTTCGCCTTCCCGCCCGAGGTGCGGCGCGTGATCTACACCACCAACGCCATCGAGAGCGTGAACGCACGGCTGCGCAAGATCATCAAAACGCGCGGCCACTTCCCCAGCGACGAGGCGGCCACCAAGCTGATCTGGCTGGCGCTGCGCAACATCACCGCGGACTGGGGGCGGGCGGCCAACCACTGGAAATCAGCGATGAACCAATTTGCGATCCTCTACGAGGACCGATTTACCAGATCGGGCCAGTAAGATCACCAA
>Ga0209369_1000912_pt1 | contig 20526 bp, 15 predicted proteins | sample EBPBio142010_DNA_FD_185865 | JGI IMG/M metagenome (GOLD analysis project Ga0209369, IMG submission 185865) | Wastewater treatment Type I Accumulibacter community from EBPR Bioreactor in Madison, WI, USA - Reactor 1_10/4/2010_ DNA (SPAdes)... | ecosystem: Engineered > Bioreactor > EBPR >... | reverse complement strand
CATTTCGACTATATTGTCGTGGATGAATTCCACCATGCCGCCGCCAGCACCTATCAGAAGCTGATCTCCCATTTCACGCCCCGTTTCCTTCTGGGTCTGACTGCTACGCCAGACCGGACAGATGGTGCTGACCTGCTGGGGCTATGTGGTGAAAACCTTATCTACCAATGCGACCTGTTTCGCGGGATCGACGCGGGGCATCTGTCGCCATTCCACTATTTCGGTGTGCCAGACGATGTCGACTATGCGCAGATCCCATGGCGGTCTGGGCAATTCGATCCAACCGCACTTGACGCCGCCCTGGCGACCGAAGCGCGGGCGCTGAATGCGCTGGAACAGCATCGCAAGCGCGCAAGAGGTCCCGCGATCGGCTTTTGCTGCTCGATGCGCCATGCCGACTACATGGCGGATTATTTCCGCTCGGCCGGGTTGAACGCCGTTGCCGTTCATTCGGGCCAAAGCTCGGCCCCGCGGGCGAGCTCTCTGGCTGCTCTAGGTCGGGGCGAGATCGATATCCTGTTCGCGGTCGACATGTTCAACGAAGGCGTCGACGTGCCTGAAATCGGCACCGTGTTGATGCTGCGCCCTACCGAAAGCGCGATCATTTGGCTGCAGCAACTTGGACGTGGTCTGCGCCGCGTCGAAGGCAAGGTGCTGCAGGTGATCGACTATATCGGCAACCATCGAAGCTTTCTGACGAAGGTTGCCACCCTGTTTCAGGCAGGGGCGGGGGATCGCTCGATCTCGACCAAGCTAGAGGCGCTTCAGGCCGGTGAGTTCCTGATGCCGAAGGGCTGCGAGATCACTTATGAGCTGCAGGTCATCGACATTCTGCGCAATCTGCTCCGCCCAAAAGAAGGCGCGGCGGAACTCGAAGCCTTCTATGTCGACTTTCGGGACCGGCACGGCATCCGTCCTACGGCTGTCGAAGTCTTCCGCAACGGCTACGATCCTCGCGCTTCGGGGCATGGTGGTTGGTTCGACTTCGTCCGCGACATGGGGGATGCAGTGCCCGAGCGGCCATTTGCAACTCATGGTCGGCTGCTGCGCGAGATGGAACGACCACGGGGTTGGTCTCGCGCCGCGTTGACTGGGCTGCGCGACATCGCTGCAGGACGGCAACCAACCGAAGGAGCCGAAGAACTCGCGTTCAACCCGCACCTGGCCCAAAGCGGCGCCAGACTGCGCTTGGCGCGCCCTGACGCATCGGGCGAGTTGGAATTGCTGGTTCGTGAGTTGGTCGAATGGCGCTTGGCCGAGACGCCTATTGCCAGAGAAGCGGCCGAGGGGGCTGCCACTTTCGAGGGTAAGCCAAAAGCGCTGGAGCTTTGGCAGCGCTACTATGTGCCTGACATCGCGGCGTTCTTTGGTGAGGAGTACAAACAGAATGTCTGGCGGACCGGGATGAAGGCACTGCCGGAAAAGCAGATCATGATCCTTCTGGCCAATGTCTCGACACAGGAACTTAAATACCCCAACGAATTCGTCAGCCCGTCGAGGCTCAAGTGGTTTAGCCAGGACCAGACACGGCAAGAAGGCAAACACGGTCGGGTCATCAGCGGGACTGAAGGGCACGACGTGCATCTGTTCATCCGCCGCGGCAACAAGGTGAACGGCAAGGTCAATCCCTTCATCTATTGCGGGCAGCCGAAGTTTGTCGATTGGACAGGGGAGAAACCGATCGAAGTGACCTGGGATTTGCCGGTTCCCGCCCCGCGCGCGCTTTGGGCAGAGCTTGGAATTCCTGAAGATGTTTGATTGCCAGACCGCAGACTCACAAGCCGTCGCCGGCACGGCGATCGATAAAGGGCCATAAGGAAAAAGATGGAGCGGCAGGGACTGATCTCGCGCTTCTTCCCTCGGACCAGCGATGGTGACCGGCAAGAGAACGCGTCAGAGGCTCCGCCCCCGCAGGGCCACGATGCCTGGGCTGATAATGCGACACGCCCGGTCCATGCCCTGGTCAAATCCGTGCTGCAGGAACCGCGCTGCCTGATTGTCACCGGGTATCAGGATTTCCTGTCTTCCCTGACGATCGTGCTCGATGCGGTCCATGGTCTTGCAGAACGGCCAGAAGGCAGCATCCGCATCGTTTTCGGTTCGAACACGGACGGTCGCCGACAGTTTGGGGGTGGCGGGCGGTCAGTCGCGCAGGAAGCCCGACAGTATTTTCTCGGTGCTCGGGGCCTGTCAGTCGTCGACTTGGCTGACCTTCGCGCCGTTCTCGCGATGGATGCTATCGAACGTGGCATCATCCAGTTTCGCGCTTTCGATCCTGCGCTTGCAGAGGCAAAGCTGGGTCGCAGACCGCCAATGCTGCACGCAAAGCTGATTGTCGGCGAAGGCTCTGCACTGTCGGGCAGCGCAAATTTTTCGGTCAATGGTCTGCGCCGGAACCTCGAATTCATGGACGATGCCCGTGCCTGGCCGGAAATCGCGAAAGCGAGGCGCGCTGTCGCCGAACAATACTGGGAAATGGGCAGCGACTGGACGGAAGCAGCGTTGGAGATCCTGCGCTCGCTCATCCGGCTCGTCACACCCGAGGAGGCGATAGCGAGGACCGTTCACGAAGCCACCACCTTCACTCCTTGGCGAGTTGCTGGAAATACGAGTGCAGGTCGCCCGCCGCAGCCATTTCAGGCGGACTTGGTCTATGAGGCTGCGGGCACAGTCTACGAACATGGCTTTGCCTTCGTCGAGGCACCGACTGGGGCAGGGAAAACTGACATCGGAAAGCACCTGGCAACGGTGCTGCCGGTCAGCCACGCACAGACCGTATTCTCTTGGGGTGAGCGGGCAGATCAACAGCGCCTCGGTTCGCTCGCCTTGATCCCCGCGAGCGTATTGAAAAACTGGACGACGAATGCCCCCGCAAACTTCAAGCCGATCAAGCACAGCCACTTGTCCCGCCAGAAAAGGGACGAGGCCGCCGAGTTGGACGAGATCAACCGCGCCGTCCGCTCGTCAGCGTCGATGATCGTGGATGAAAGCCACCGGCTAAGCTCGCGTTATCTCGCGCCTTCGGCGCGCTCGCTTGTGTTCGAACGAAGCCCGGCCATTTGGACGGCATGTCTTTCGGCCACGTTGATGGGCAACCAGGGGCTCGATGGTCTGCTCGCTTTCCATGAAAAGCGCGCCTCGATCTATGTGCCGCCTATGATCACGGATCAGATCAACCAGCACATGGCCAAAGTGCGTGCTCGCGGAGAACTGGTCCGGCGTCTAGATCAGGTCAACCGTCGCATCGAAGCGCAGGGTGTGCAGGAAGACCTATTCCACAGTGCAGAGACCCTGAGGGAAGAGGTCGGTGCTATCGAACGCCAGCTTGAAGCCGACGGCTTGCAGATTAGCGCGCTGCAAGAGGGGCTGGCAGATGCCCTCGCGCCCTACGTGGTGCGCCGCCAACGCGCGTGCATAGGGGAAAGCGCCAACAGGAAAAGTGGGGCATTTGTTTACCCATTGACACGCAGCCATCGCGAAGACACGGCACTTACTGACCAGCAGCGCCAGATCATTGCGCGGATCAAGACACTGGCCGAATGCATCACGACCGGGATCACCCTTGTGTCCGCTGATCCGCAACGCGCAGGCCAGACCGAGATCAAGTTTCACGATAAGTCGCGAATTCACATACGTAATTTCCTGGCACTGCTGCGCGCATCAATCATCTTCGCGCGCGAAGAATGGGCGCGAGAGCGCGACAGTGATGCCGACCAGCGAGGACGCGCCTCAATTGGAGAGAACCTTCGACGCGCCGAAAGGCAGAACATGCGACGACTGGCGATCCCTGAAGGCGTTCTTCCAGAAGAACTGTCGCCCGAGGTCGACGATTCCCAGACACCGATATGCGACAGGATCACGCGCCTTCTGAACCATGCTTGCCTCGATAGCATCGACGAGGCACGCGCCGAGGTTATGCGCGATATTCTGCGCAAGCACGGTCATGCGATCTTCCTTGCGGAACGCGTCGGCGTGCTTGAGGTGTATGCGCGTCTTTTGGCGGGGCATCGAGGCCGGGGTCCCGAGGTTTTTGTGGTCGCCCCAGGGGCGCGGATCAAACCCGGCAGAAAGATGCATCACATTCGATCTGGGGCCGAAGCGCAGGAGTACTTCGGGATCGACGGGAAGTACGTCGATACGATGAGGCCTCGGGCCATGTTCCTGACCTTTCAGATGGCGGAGGGGATCAACCTCCAACTCGCGCCAGCACTTGGGATTATCGGGGTGACGTCGGACGTGAAAAGTCTGATCCAAGGTCTGGGTCGGATCGACAGGATCGACAGCCCGAACTCCCGCATCCACTACCACACCTTCGATCTGCCGGGCCTTGTTCTGTCGTCCGATCACAAGGCACGCGCCCGTGTTGCCAGCATCGCCTTGCTTTCTGGGGTCGGTGCGGATGACCTGCCCTCTGAGCTAGTCGAGTTTGCTGCCGGAGATCTAACGGATCTGGTTCTCGATCAAATCAAGAAGCCAAGGATTTTGCGGCCTGGAAACTACTTTGATCAGATCGAGGGGCTGCGCCGAGCGGTGCCGCCAGAGGTGTTCGAACGTGTGCAAAGCGCCAATCCACGCGGCCTCTGGGGCGCAGAACTGTGCCTGCTCGAATCCCGGCAACCCGTGACGATCCTGCTTCTTGGGGGGCGTACTGGCAGCCCTCAAGACCCAACCGTCTTGCCTCCTCGCCTTCTTGCCGTACGCGACGATGGAGGGCGAGCTGAGATCATCGGAGATCAGACGGAAGCGGCGCGGCTTCTCTCGCAAGCCTATGCGGAAACACGTCACCTCGACCGTCATGATATCCGCCCTGAGTTTGCCCGGGTGACCGCAACCTTGGACCGTTTGCGCAGCACTCTCGGCCAACTGACACACTGGGATATCCGCCCGGCGCGCACTGTTTCCCTGCTGGCTTCCCTTGCGGGTTTCCTGACCGGCCGTCCTGTGACTGACGGCGGCCAGGGGCAGTTTGGCGACCTTACCTTGCCAGCGATCGAGAAGTTGGCCGAAGCCTGGGCGCACGAACTGGATGTCTTCTGGATCGAGGCAAAGGAGGCCGTAAGCCAGCGCAGCGCATCAGGGGGCGAAATCCCCGATTACCTTGGCATTGACGCGATCTACAGTGCCTTTTGCGCGCAACCCGACGAGGTGCGCGTCGCTGTCCGCGTTCGAATGCATGACCTTATTCGGGCGTGCAGGGTTCTGTCAGAAGGGGAGCCTGTGGATATCCTGAGCCGTGTTGCGGTGATCTTTGAGGCTCAGCGGTGAAACGATTGGGGCTGGGCGTGGTTCTGAAGCGCACCATTCGCAGCGAAGGCGCAGTCGCTTTGTCAACGGTGGTTCAAACGTCGTCGCATTCTGGCGGTAGGCGAACGGCCCAAAGCTGACTTTCGACGCGTTGATGCGCCGCGGTGCGGCTTCTTCAGACAGGAGACTCGGGCTTGCCGCAGCAACTCTTGTCGGCCAATGTCCGCGATGCGTACCATTCAATGCAGAGATGTAGGCTGAACAGCGACGTGCCGAAGGTTGATCGCGTCACGACGATATAGGCCACAGCTTGCGCGGATGAGCCATTGTATTGTGTAACGCTACACACTACAGTGCGGTCGCATGGATACGCCGACCGGAGGAAGCCATGTCGCCTAGAAAAGAAATGTCCGGGCATCCGGGGCCGTATATCAAGCACAAGGTCATTCCGGCGGGAATGAATGTGACCCAAGCAGCCAAGGCTCTGGGTGTTGGGCGCCCGGCCCTATCCAATCTTCTGAATGGAAACTCGAACCTGTCGCCCGAGATGGCAACAAAGTTCGAGAAAGCGTTTGGTGCAAGCGCCAGTGCACTTCTGGCAATGCAAAGCGCATTCGAAGCTGCTCTCAGCGCGGTGTCAGCGAGCGCAACGGCTGTGCGCTCTTTCGTACCGCCGTTCGCGGCACCGAAAGCGAACGAAATCGAAGAGTGGTCTGAAAGCATTTCGTCTCGCGCCAAGTTCGCCGCCCTCCTAAGAATACTGGTGCACTCAACGTGCGATGGTCTGGAGAAGGTTGATTTCCCTGCACATGATGACTCTCAACGTGCAGGGTGGGATGGACAGGTCGAAACGAAAATCGGGAACTCCTGGGTGCCTGTAGGGATGTCCGGTTGGGAGTTTGGAACGAACCAAACCATCAAGACCAAGGCCGATAAAGACTTCGCCAAAAGCGTGAAAGCAACACCCAAAGAGGAGCGTCTGAACAAGACTTTCGTATTTGTGTCTCCGCGCCGTTGGCCAGGGAAGGAAGCTTGGAGGAAAGAGCAGCAGGATAAAGGGCTCTGGAAGCATGTCGTCGCACTTGACTCAAGCGACCTTGAACAGTGGTTCGAGCAATCGATACCCGCGCAGGTATGGTTCCGGAACGAGCTTGGCCGTGACCACAAAGGTACGATGTCGCTGGATCGTTGCTGGACGGCCTGGAACGCCGACTGTGATCCCCAGTTCAAGCCCGATGTCTTCGAAGAAGCATCAATAATCGCGGGCAAAAGGCTTAGGTCTCACCTTGCCAAACCCAACAAAACCCTCCGCATAGCGGCAGACTCAATTCTAGAGGGTCTGGCGTTTGTGAGCGCCATGCTCGGCACTGATGATCCAGAGACAGCATCGATCAGGGACCGCGTTGTCGTCTTTTCCGAAAAGGGTCCCTTGACTGATCTTGCTAGCAGGTCTGCACGTTTCATACCAATCGTCGTCAACCGGGAGACAGAGGTTGAGCTCTCCGAGACCGGTGCCATGCTGGGCGGCATTTCCATCGTCCCACGCACGATGGTGCAGTCGGAGACCGATATTACGCTGGATACCCTAAGCGGAGAGGCGTTTCATAAGGCCCTAGAATCTATGGGGCTTGGCCGAGAAGCCGCAGATCGCCGCGCTGATGAATCAGGCAGATCGCTCACGGTTCTGCGCCGTAGGCTGGCCCAAAATCTGGCAGTCAAATCACCACAGTGGAGCACAGACAATGATCTGGCCAGTTCCGTTTTCCCCCTCATGCTGGCTGGTGCTTGGAAAAATGACAACGATGATGACCGCTTCGTCCTGGAGCTACTGTCAGGACTTTCGACATATGACGAAGTCGAGAGAAGCTTTGCCGCGTTGCTCCCTCGGGATAGTTCGCCGGTATGGTCCATCGGTTCCTTCAGGGGAGTCGTCTCGAAGATCGACGCCCTCTATGCAGTGCACCAGTCTGTAACAACTGCGGATTTGAAGCGCTTCTATGAAGCGGCGGACTTGGTGCTCTCGGAGCGCGATCCGGCCCTTGATCTACCCGAGAAGGATCGCTGGGCAGCTAGCATTTATGGCAAGACGAGGAATATCTCTGCCGCACTTCGCGAAGGCATTGCCGATAGTCTCGTCATTCTGGCGATGCATGGGACCGGCCTGTTCAAAAAGAGCCTCGGGATCGACTGTCAGCTGGAGGCTTCAAGACTTGTCAGGAAGCTCTTCGAGAGAATGGACGCCGATACCGTTGAATCGCAATCCGACGAATTTCAACGCTACGCGGAAGCAGCGCCGGACGAGTTCTTGAGCATCATTGAAAAGGACCTGGAGAAGAACGACCCGACGACTCGAGCCTTGATGCGTCCGATTGGCGATCCTCTTTTCTCCCGAAATCCGCGGGTCGGTCTGCTGTGGGCTCTGGACCTGCTCGCATGGTCTCCCAAGTATCTCCACCGGGTCATAGACATTCTGGCCAAACTTCACGCGATGCAGCCAGATGATCGCAGTGGCAATACCGCTATGCAAAGCCTGCTGTCAATTTTCCGGAGCTGGATGCCGCAAACCGGCGCAAACATTGACCAGAGAATTTCGGCATTTGACGCTCTTGCCAAGGCCTTTCCCGATGTCGGGTGGGCCGTCGGGAGAGATCAATACGATTCGCGCTCGCGCACGGGTCACTATGCGGTAAAGCCGAAATGGAGAGACTACGCCTTCGGGTATGGTGAGGTGGTCACATATGGCGAGCGCTGGAAGTTCGAGAGGCACTGTCTTGAGAAAGCACTGAGCTGGGCGCCGATGGACCGGGAAAAGCTATCGGATCTGGTCAGCAGCCTGGAGGCATTCGATGAAACCTACACCAACCAGGTTTGGGATCGCGTGCTTGACTGGTCGAAGGATGCGTCCGATGAGGATCGCGCATGGCTCCGCGAAAAAATTCGCGTTGGCGTGAGCCGAAAGGCACGCCGCTTGATGAGAAAAGGCGCGGCGAGCTCCGATGCTGGTGTTGATGCTCAAATCAGCAGGGCGAAGGATATTTTTCAGGAACTGGAACCGAACGATCTGATCTGGAAGCATGCCTGGCTGTTCAAGAACAGCTGGGTTGAATGGTCATGGGAAGACCTCCACGAGGACGATCATGACTATGAGGCTCGCGACAAGCGGATTGCAGGTTTGAGAGAAAAGGCTGTCGCTGAAGTCCTGAAAAAGGAGCACCTAACCGGAATCGTGCGATTGGCCCTGTCGGGAAATGCGTCACACATTGTTGGAAACGGTGTGGCAAAGCTCCTCAAAGATGATGATGCGAGGCTCGGCTTCGTTCGGTACGTTCTGAGCGAGAGCACGTTCTCGTCTTCCAGATCGCTTCAATTCTTCCTGGACGGCTTCTTCTCCTCGCTCGGTGCGGACAAGGCGGTGAGCTTGATTGAGGCGCTGCGCCCTGAGCTTGACAAAGAGCAACTGGTGCGTTTGCTCTGCCTTTGCCGGTTTGGCGAACAGACTTGGAAGGCCGTGGAAGCGTCTGACAAGTCTGTATCAGAAGCCTATTGGCGTGAAGTCTTTGCCAATTGGGCGCGGCAGTCCGAACAGGAGCTACGATACGCCGTCACGAAGCTTCTGGAGGCCAAGCGTGGCCTGTCGGCGTTGCAGCTTGTTCATCTCGACCTGAAAAGCATTGAGTCCGATCAACTATGTGCAATCCTGCAAGCAATCCCGATGAGCTCGGAGGTTGGCAGAGGTGCATCGACGATGGATCAGCACTCCATCGAAGAAGTCTTCAAGCTTCTGAATAATCGCGGCACCGTGGCACGCGATAAGATGGCCAGCTTGGAGTTCATGTACCTTGAGCTCTTTAGGTTTGATGAGGGAAAGATTCCTAATCTTGAAGCGGAAGTGAATGCTAACCCTGCCATCTTTTGTGAAGCTGTGAGCATTGCTTATCGGGGCAAGGACGAGCCCCGCGATCAGGAGATCAGCGAAGAGCGCAAGCGAGCTGCGGGCAATGCCCATAAGTTTCTATCGGCATTGTCGTCTGTCCCGGGGGTTGATGACCAGGGAGTCATTCAGGCTGACAAACTCAAGGAATGGGTAGTTGAAGCTCGGCGGATCAGCGAAAAGACCGGACATCGCTCGACCCTCGACTATCATATCGGCGAACTTCTATCGCATGCTCTGACCGATGAGGATGGTGTATGGCCGTGCGAGGCAGTTCGGGAAGTAGTGAATGAGCTTTATAGCTCTGACATCAAGCGCGGCATCACCATCGGTCGTTATAACGCCCGTGGTGCGCATTTTCGTGGGGAAGGTGGAGCTCAAGAGCGAGAGTTAGCCGAGCAGTATGAAGGCTGGGCGAAAGCTTGCGAGTACGACCAGCCGAGGATGGCTTCGGTCTTGCGCGAGATGGCAGACAAGTACGCTCACGAGGCTGAATGGCAGGATAGCGAGGCAATGATCCGTAGACGGATGCGATACTAGTGCTGCGATAATGATGGGCTCGCGTGGATGAGGGCCTCAGGATTGTGATCCACGTCAAGGCGGTGGCAGTGTCCAGACGGTTATGTGAGGTGCCCCTCAGTCAGCGTGACTTGCCTATCGGTCAGACTCTGCGGCACGTTTCCACGCACCATCGTCGGCCATCTGCTCGGACAGCCGCTGCATCACGCAGATCACTTCGACAAGACGCACGCCATCGATCCGGCGCATGTGCATTGTCGGACGCCGAACTGCGATCAGCTTCTGCATGTCGTGATCGAATTCCGTCTTTTCGACGAACACATCGCCGAACACTTCATCCCAGTTTTTTGTGCTCTGAATAATACCCGACAGCTCACCCAGTTCGGTAAAATTGATCAGCGGTGCGAACGCTTCACCGCGCGCCATCGCCGCCTTGCGGATATCCTTCGCCTTCCCGATCAGGTTCGATGCGCGCAGCCTGAACCAGTCGGAACCGAAGCGTTCTTCGAGCTTACGTTCGACATACACACGCAACTCCTGCTCGAACCGTCCGATCAGCGCATAGGCATCCTTGCTCGTGCCGCGCGACCGAATTGTCATCGATACTTCACCAAGCGTCACTACCGCCACGGCGTTGGCCTCTGAACGAAGTCCGGCAGTCAACCCGCTCACGATCATGATCTCGAGCGCCATGCCGGGTTCTGCGATGATCAATCCTTCATCGACCTCGGCCTCGCGGTACATGCGCTTTCGTACGCGCCCATCGCGCCAGAAATTCTCCGGAAGATCGGTTCGAGTTCGCCATTCGCCGAAGAGCGAGCGATAAGCGTCGAGCCGGAAATGGCTGTGCCGGTCGAACACTTCGCCGATCCCGGCGAGCGCGGACATCTTGAACTGGGTCGCAGCGAAATCTGCTTCGAACCGTGCGGTCAGCCCAAGCATCGCGCTCATCCTAGCCTGATCGAGCGCCGCCGAGCCGATGAAATTCTTGACGACCGCACTGCGCATGTCATCGACCACCGTGCCGAGCCCGCCACCGAGCAGCTTGGTGATATCGGGAACATCGATCTGACCTAGCGTGCTCGCCCATTGCGAGGTCTTGGCGATGTCACCCAGCGGCCCGGCAAGCGATGCCAGCAGCGATTTCTGGACGACGCGCTGCTGCTCTTCGAAATGCTTAATCGCTGGTCCGATGCCGCCGAGCGGGCGCGTGGCGTCTTCAAGCGCCCGCTGCGTCTGACTGACGGCGCTCGCTAAGGATGGATCGATCTTGAGCCGCTGCACACCGTGGACCGCTGCAAGCATCTTCGGGTCAATCGAGGGCATGATGGCGCCTAGCGAGGCGATTTTGGCATGGTCGATTACCAATGGCTGGATCGCATTGAGTTCCTTAGCCAGAGCCGTTGCCGGTTCGAGCATCTTGCGCATCGCTTCGATGCGCGCGATTTCGGCCGCTCCAAAGGTCGGGCTCAGCCCTAGCGCAGCCAGTTTGGCAAGCTGCTGTGCAGGCGAGTTGGCGAGATCGCGGGCGAGCTGCGCCGCCGGGGAATGGTAAATCTCCCGCGCCATTTTGATTGACGGCGATTCCCGATGCTCGTGGGCGAGGCGCTCGGTAGTGAACTCTTGTACGCCGCGTGCGACCTTTTCTGCAGCCGAAAGCGACTCCCCGCCAGCGATTTTCGAGAGTTTATCGCCGGGTAACTTACCGCTAGCACTGTCGTCGTCGCCCATCGCTACCGCCTGTTCGCTCACACTTCGATCGGCGGCCGCGCCGCCTTACCTGTATACAGTCGCATGCGCCTAAACGCACATTGCAACTCTAACAAATTGGAAATCTGGCTCTCGGGTGCGCCGGGTTCAAGTCGTTACATCTTCATTGTCATTTAAGGAAAGGCGGCTCGTATGGCTTGGTCAAAGGCATGGGCGCGCGAACACAGGGTGGTCACGGTGGGCCAGCGCTGCGTCACCGCTGCTGCGGCTGCCATGCGACTTTTCCGGTCTCTCTTGTTGATACGAAGTGCCAACGGCAAATGCTGTAGCCGATCTTCGATGTCGGTGCGGCACTCCAAGTCCACCAAGAGCGCGTGGCCCGCTGGCAACTTGGCTGCCGCTTGCCAGGCGCCTGTGTTCATTGCGGGGATGCACACCACAGTCTTCACGCCTGGCGTGGCTGGGCTTAACCAAGACAGCAGCACCGAGAACAAGGCATCCGCTGAGGTAGGCACTGGTGGGCAATTGATTTGGCACGGCAAAGGCAACCATCCACGTGTTACAGCTTCGGCGGCGGTGGTCGGGCCGAGATCGCTGTATGTGAAGGTGGCCACATCGGCGTCTAGCTGCAGCACTACGCCATCGAAAAACGACAATGTGGCATCAGCCTCAACTGTACTGCCAATAGGTTGGCATCGAGCGGCGAGTTGGTGGCACCACTTCAGCACACCACCCCAACCGTTTCCCAGTTCGGGTTTGGTTGCCTCAGGCTGGAGCTGTGTCAATACGAAGCTGCGCGGTGCGAGACTGACCTTCAATGCTGCCTCGATGACTTCCCGTTCCGTTGCGCCTTCGGCAATCAGTGCGATGCGCAGCGGCTCAGACATTCGGCACGGCTCCCAAATGGCCCATCATCCATAGCCTCGAAAGTGGGAAATCGCTATTCATTGCCTTTAGTTCGGGCGTCATCACGAGTCGCCGCACGACTGTGTGGCCATTGCTATCTCGATCGACGGCAAACAGCCGCACTTCATCGTTGTCTAGGTCCAGGCCGTCCAACACGGCTGGGTTGTGGGCGGTGAACATCAGCTGCCGTGGCGTCGAAGCATTGCCCAGCCAGCCAGCCAGGCGCGAAGTCAAGGCGGTCACCAATCTGGGGTTCAAGGCTTGGTCCAGGTTATCGATCGCGAACAGACCGGGGCCGCGCGCAGACAGGCATAGTGCGGCGGTGAACAGCACGTATAGCACGCCCTCGCTTGCGTCGAAGGCGGTTAGCTCATTGCGATTGCTCGCCATGAAGCGGTCTTTGAACTTCAATACTTCCTGGCTGCGTGAGACCGACGGAGACAGCAGCGCCTGCACGCTACGCGATGCGGTGACATCGACCGCCCAATCCACCAGACCAAGGAGATCGTCCAAGACATCGCTCTGGACTTCATCACTCCATTTCCGGAGGTCCGCCACGGCCTCGGCCAGCCGCCCACCAGCTAGGCCCACGGGCTCGCGTGTTTGGGGGTCAGGCACGAGGCCGCGCAGCGTTGGTGTGTTGGGGCAGTAGATTGAGAACTGCTGCAACTGCAGCAAGAGGCGGGTGGCCGGACTATCCGGGGGCAGAGTCACCATGCTCACAGCCGCCAAACCAGCCTTCGGATTGAGATTGCCTCGGCTACGCACACCATCCGTCACGATGGTCGCGGTACCATCGGTCAACGTCTCGGTCTTGAAAGACCAAGCGGGCTCGGGGGACTCCAGCGGGTTGAGCAAGCTGGCGCGATAAATGGCACCAGTCTGGGCAATCGCTTCAAGTCCAATATGCGGCAGGCTGCGGAAATCTTGAAACGACGACTTGAAGAGGCGCGGCAGACCGGGGCGCACACCGCGCCGCAGCAACGACTCGTCATCAACGGTGCCATGTGCAGCTGCTCCAAGTACACCTACAGCTTCAAGGACGTTGCTCTTTCCTACCCCGTTGGCACCGATGAAGCAGTTCACCACGCCGAGTTCGATGTCCAGTTTGGGAATGGACTTGAAGCCCCGGATCTTGACTTCTCTTATCATGTCTTTCTCCTGTGGCGCCTGTTGAAGCGCCATCGAGCGTCGTTGGCTGTATGAATAGCCTCAAGTTTACTAGATGTCTTGCAGCATCAGTTTCTGCTGAAGGCCCCGCCGATGAACGGCGGCTATTTCAGTATTGCTGCAGTTGCTATGCCGCGCCCTCACTGTCCGCTTTCCGCCCAGAACTACCCGGCGGCCCAATGGCCCGTTGGGTTTTGAGCTGGCTACAGACCCAGGCTTCACGACGACTCCCGATTCTGTCGGTTGAAAGGTAGAGGGCTAAGGTGGTTGGGGAAAGCAAAGGGTTGGAGAGGGAACCTATGGCGCACCGAGTCTTTAGGTTGGCGAGCATATCGATCCGCCCCTCGGCTACTCGAACAGATTGGTCGGATTTCTTGAAGCGGATCTTGGCTGCTGCATCTCGATGCCGCCGATTGCCGCAAACCGTGCATGGATCGAATAACCGAGGCCACGCGGGTTACTCCTGATAAGCGGTTCAGAGAGAGCTTGGCGCAGGATTTCCTCGGCTTCTACCTCGATCGTTCTGCCATTTGCCTTTGCTCTCAGCCTGAGGCCGCGCTCAAGGTCTACATCCAGGTTGCGGATAACTATGCTCCTGTCCAAGCGTCCCTCCCGTGCTGCGCTGTACGTTCGGCAATACGTGCGCGGTAAGCAAGCGATGACTGCCGGTCACTTGCGCTTTCGGCTCTAGCCGACGTATCCGCCGCTGCAACTTGCGCTCAATGCCAGCGGCTACGACGATCGTTGGCAGCAGCAGCGCGAAGAGGAGGCCGGCAACAGCGGTAAGCCCCAGGGTGATGGCCGTATGAAACGACACTGGCCCCACAGGAAGGTCCAAGAGATTGAATCTAAGCCATCCCGCCATGTAGACCGCAGCACAAACTACTGAAGAAAAATACAAAACCGAGAACATGCGGTTCAGGTCAAATTCGACGGCTTCCAGAACCGCCAGTCGTTGGCGGTTCCACCGCGGGGAGGCTTCCAGCACTCGTTTCACTCCGTGAGTAGTTCTATCCAGGTACGGACGTCGTCCATGTCGATCGGCTTTCCTTCGAGGAGAGACCGATACCAGCGGGCCACGATGGCCCCGCGCTTTTCGCTTTTCAGGCGAATGTCGGATGTGGTCAGGAATTTGTCCAAGGCGACCTCGAACCGCTCTAGCGCAGCGAGATCGTGTCCTGGACGGGCGGCCTCCATCCCCAGAAGCACCCACGACAGGTCGACCTGAAACTGCCGATGCAACTCTACCAGCGCCTCGACGGGGATCGAGCGCTTGCCCAGCTCATAGCTTTGATAGGCCCGCAGCGACATCCCTAGGGATTCGGCCATCTTCGCCTGCGATATGCCGAGTTCGTTGCGTGTGATCGCGAGCCGCGCCCCAAGCGCCGTCAGATAGTCGTAGGGGCGTTGTGCCATCTTTCGTTCAAGACCACTTGCGGTTGCGCTCAAATGGATGCTAGACGCACATTTGAACGTTATTTGCTTCTCATCGCCCTCAAGTGTCGTCCCTAGGGTGGCACATGAAGATTCGTGCCATCTTACGAAAAGGAGATAGTTTTGTCTCAGGAAAAGCTGTTCTCGCCCAGAGAACTCAGCCAGGCCGTCGGCATCAGCGTCACGCAAATTCGTGCGCTGATGAACGAGGGGCGATTGGAATACCTCGCGATATCCCCGAAAACCCGCCTCCTGACCATGAGCGGCTGGGAGAGGTTCCGGCAAACCGCCACACGGGCGGCCGGGCAAACAGGCATCGATGCAAACAACCAGACTGCTGCCCATGCCGACGGTCATCCGGTCAGGCAGGCAGACATGCAAACCGGCAAAGAATGAGGCGAGGCCCATGTCTACGACCAACCTCAACATCAGCGTGATCGAAAAGCGCATGTTCAAAGAAACGGAGGCGGCCAGCTATGCAGGCCTGCCCGTCAAACACTTCAAGATCGCCTGCCCGGTGCAGCCGATCCAGCTGCGCCAGGGCGTGCTGCTTTGGGACAAGCGCGACCTCGATCTCTGGATTGACGATGTGAAGACCGGCACGCAGGCCACGACACACGACGCCATCCTGGCGCGCCTCTGATGACGACGGTGCGCATCAAGGGCTTCAAGATCTTCAAGGATCGCCACGGCCGGATGCGCTGCTACCACCGCGAGACCGGCCAGAAGATCGACCTTGTGAAAGCCCCGCTAGGCTCGGCCGCCTTTTTCAGCGAATGTGAGAAGATCACCGCCATTGCCGAGGCGAACAAGGCCAAAGCGCCCAAGGTCGGCACGCTGGGCGGGCTGATCCAGTCCTACTACGAGACCGAGCATTTCAAGAACCTCGCCCCTGCGACGCGGCGCGATTACCGGCAGTGCGCCGATTTCCTCGAACCCATCCGCGACACCCCCATCCACACCATCGACACGCCGCTGGTGGCGGGCATCCACGACAAGGCGGCCCAGAAGATCGGCTGGCGGCGTGCAAACATGCTGCGGACCTTCCTGAGCGAGGTCTTCCGCTTTGCCATCCCCAAGGGCCTGATCTCTGCCAACTTCGCCACAGGCGTGATTCCGAAGCCCCGCCCCGCGAAGCTCGCCTATGCCAACCGCCCGTGGGAGCCCGAGGAATGCGACGCCGTCCTCGAATATGCACCGCCGCATGTGAAGGTGGTGCTGGCCGTGCTGATGAACACCGGCCTCGATCCCTCCGACGCGCTGAACCTGCGGCGCGACCAGATCGATGGCGAAACGATTTGGGGCGTGCGGGGCAAGACCGGCGTCGAAGTCGCCATTCCCATCGGCCCGACGCTCCACGCGGCCCTGAAGCAGGCACCGCAGCACGATGCACCGGCCCTGCTGGCCAATTCACGCGGCGAGCAATGGACCTACAACGGCTTCTCCACCGTCTGGCACCGCTTCAAGACGGGGTTGGAGGCCGAGGGGCTGATCCAGCCCGGCCTCACCCTCAAGGGCCTGCGCCACACCGTTGCGACCACGCTGCGCGAGGCGGGACTGGACGAACGCCGCATCGCCGACCTCTTGGGACAGAAAACCCTGTCCATGGCGCGGCACTATTCGCGCTCTGCCAACCTTGCCGCGAAGAACCGCGAGACGATGGCGACTCTCGAAACCGAAAACGCGCGGCGGGCGCGAATTGTCAAACCTTCCGCCAAAAGCGTCAAACCCGAACCGAAAGAGAAATCGGAATGAAAACAAAACCTAGCGATTTCAAGAAGTTAAGTGGTGCCCAGAGCCGGAATCGAACCAGCGACACGCGGATTTTCAATCCGCTGCTCTACCAACTGAGCTATCTGGGCACCGTTTGGTTGCGGGGTGATATCCAAGCTGCGGGGGGCTGTCCAGAGGGAAAACGTCCCCTAATGCGGCTTCGCCACGGTGTCGTCCGGGGGCGGCCCCTCGGGCTCGTCCCCGCTTTCGGCGGGGATGCGGTAGCCCTCGGTCAGCCAGCGGCCAAGGTCCACGTCGGCGCAGCGGCGCGAGCAGAAGGGGCGATAGTCGGGGGCGGGGGGCTTGCCGCAGATCGGGCAGCTCATGGCAGAAGCTCCGACAGCGGCAGGCGATCGCGCTTGCGGGTCAGTTCGTAAAGGCCGAGCGTGGTCCAGCCGGCGAGGTTGGTCTCGCCCTCGGCCTTGAAGGCGGCCTTCATCACCTGGTCCAGGATATGGCGGTCGCGCTTCGGCATCGGCGCGAAATCCACCACCACCTGCCCGCCGAGGCCCCGCAGGCGCAACTGGCGCGGCAGGTCGCGAACGGCGGCGATGTTGGCTTTCAGCGCGGCGGCGGGGGAAGTGTCGGGGCCGGTGTTCACGTCGACGGCGAGCAGCGCGCGGGTGGGTTCAATCATCATGTGCGCGCCCCCGTCCAGCGCAACGCGCGCGGTGCGCAGGTCGTCCAGCGCCTCGGTCACGCCGTGGCGGTCGAAGCTTCCGGGGTCGGTATCGGCATCGTCCACCGCCGGGTCCAGCCAGTCGCGGAAGGCGAGGTCATGGGCAGAGGGACCGTCGACCAGTAGCTCGGGCGGGCCGCTGATGTCGGCCAGCACCGCTTCGGCAAGGCCCCGCATCGCGGCGATATCCTCGGCTATGGCCTGGTCCTCGGCCTCCAGGCAGCCGGAGCGCAGGATCAGGCCCAGCCGACCGTCGGCGCCCGCCATCCCGGCTTCGGCCATCGTCGACAGGTCGGCCCGGCGGTCCTCGTCCTTGATCTTGCGCGAGATGTTCAGGCCGGGAGCCTCGGGCGTAACGATGGCGAAGCGCGACTTGAAGAGAAGGCGGGTGCTGACGGGGATGGCCTTGCCGGGCTCGGCGGGGCCGGTCACCTGCACCAAGAGGCGCTGGCCGGGGGCGACGCCGGAAATCTGCCGCAGGAAGCCCGAGCCATCGGGGAGCTTGACGAAGATGCCGCCCTGCCCCTTCACCGGCCGGTCCGCTACCGCTCGGTAGATCGCGCCGGGGATCGCCACCTCGCCCGCGGGGTCGATGGCAAGCTCTTCCAGCCGCCCGTCCAGCATCAGCGCCGCCGCCTGGCGGCAGTCGATCTCGTCCAGAACCAGCACGCGGCCCTTCATTCCTGCCTCCAGACCGGATAGCCGATGGTCGTCAGAAGGGCGGCTGTCTCGGCTACCGGCAGGCCCATGATCCCGGTGAAGGACCCGGATATCCACGGGATGAAGGCCCCAGCCAACCCCTGAATCCCATAGCCGCCCGCCTTGCCCTGCCAGTCGCCGCTGGCGAGATAGGTGTTCAGCTCGGCGTCCGACAGGCGCTTCATCTTCACGGTGCTGAGGGAGTCCCGCACCAGAATGCGCTCCCCCCGCCGCACGGCGATGGCGGTGATCACCTGGTGCCGCCGCCCGCCGAGAGCGGTGAGGAAAGCCGCCGCCTCGCCCGCATCGGCAGGTTTGCCCAGGATGCGGCGGCCCAAAGCGACAGTGGTGTCGGCGCAGAGAACCACATCCTCCGGCCCCGCCGGGACGGCACGGACCTTCTCCCCCGCCAGCCGCAGGCAGTAGGGGCGGGGAAGCTCGCCCTTGCGGGGGTCCTCGTCGATGTCGGGGGGCAGGATCAGGTCGGGCACGATCCCCAGCTGCGCCAGCAATTCCTTGCGGCGCGGGCTGCCCGATCCCAGGATAAGGCGCAACTTACTTGAAGCGATAGTTGATGCGGCCCTTCGACAGGTCGTAGGGGGTCATCTCGACCTGCACCTTGTCGCCGGCCAGAACGCGGATGCGGTTCTTGCGCATCTTGCCTGCCATCGTCGCGATCAGTTCATGGCCGTTCTCGAGTTCGACCTTGAATGTCGCGTTCGGCAGGAGTTCCTTCACGACACCGGGGAATTCGAGAATGTCTTCCTTGGCCATAGTCTCTCCATTGCAGATGGGCCCGCGGTTGGCCGCAGGCGTCCGGGGGCGATATGAACCCGAAAGGGGCGGTTTACAAGCAGATTCTGGATTGCGTCAGGGGCGAAGGCGGAAGCGCTGGATCTTGCCGGTCTGCGTTTTCGGCAGCGCATCGGTAAAGATCACCCGGCGGGGGTATTTGTACGGCGCGATGGTGCGCTTGACGTGATCCTGCAGGATCTTGACCAGCAGCCCGTCCGGCGTGTGTCCCGGCGCCAGCACGACATGCGCCTCGACCACCTGGCCCCGCTCCTCGTCCGGGCTGCCGATCACCGCGCATTCCAGCACGGCGGGATGCGACAGAAGCGCCGCCTCCACCTCGGGCCCGGCGATGTTATAGCCCGCCGAGATGATCATGTCGTCCGACCGGGCGGCAAAGTGGAAGCGGCCCTCCTCGTCCTGCCAGAAGCTGTCGCCGGTCAGATTCCAGCCCTGCCGGACATAGTTCTTCTGCCGCTTGTCCGAGAGATAGCGGCAGCCGGTCGGCCCGCGCACTGCCAGCCGACCGACTTCCCCCCGGGGCAGTTCCTGCATCTCCTCGTTCACGATCTTGGCCTCGTAGCCCCGGACGGGCCGCCCCGTGCAGGCGGGGCGGTGATCGTCGAAACGGTTGGTGATGAAGATGTGCAGCATCTCGGTCGCGCCGATCCCGTCCAGCATCGGCTTGCCGGTCTTTGCCATCCATTCGTCGTAGACCGGGCCGGGAAGCGTTTCGCCTGCGCTGACCGCGGCCCTGAGCGAGGACAGGTCGGCACCTTCCGCCATCGCCTTCATCATCACCCGGTAGGCAGTCGGCGCGGTGAAGCAGACGGTCGCGCGGTGCTTCTGGATGATCTCGATCATGTTCGGCGGGCTTGCCTGTTCCAAGAGCGCCGCCGCCGCCCCGAAGCGAAGCGGGAAGACCGCCAGCCCCCCCAGCCCGAAGGTGAAGGCCAGGGGCGGCGAGCCGATGAACACGTCCTCGGGCGTGACGCCCAGAACCTCTTTCGCATAGCCATCGGCGATGATCATCAGGTCGCGGTGGAAATGCATCGTCGCCTTCGGCTCGCCCGTCGTGCCCGAGGTGAAACCCAGCAGCGCCACGTCGTCCCGGCCGGTCTGCACTGCCTGGAATTTCACCGATTTCGACAGCGCCACCCGGTCAAGCTCGGCATCGTGGTTCGCGGTGCCGTCGAAGCCGATCACCGTCCGCAGGTGCCGCGATCCCTTGGCGCAGGCGACAAGTTCCTCCATCAGCCGGGTGTCGCAGAGCGCATGGCTGATCTCGGCCTTGTCGACGATCTGCGACAACTCTCCCGCCCGCAGCATCGGCATGGTGTTGACCACCACCGCCCCCGCCTTGGTCGCCGCCAGCCAGCAGGCCACCATCGCCGGATTGTTGGCCGACCGGATCAGCACCCGGTTGCCCGGCTTCACCCCGTAGTCCTCGACCAGCGCATGGGCGATGCGGTTCGACCAGTCGGTCAGTTCCTTGTAGGTGCGGCTGCGCCCGTTGCCGATCAGCGCCGTGTTGTCGCCGAAGCCCTTGGCGACCATCGCATCGGTCAGCTCGACCCCGGCATTCAGCCAGTCCGGGTAATCGAAGCCCTGAAGGGCGATCTCGGGCCAGTCCTCCTGCGCGGGCAGGCGGTCGCGGGTGAAGCTGTCG
>Ga0209369_1000911_pt1 | contig 20575 bp, 15 predicted proteins | sample EBPBio142010_DNA_FD_185865 | JGI IMG/M metagenome (GOLD analysis project Ga0209369, IMG submission 185865) | Wastewater treatment Type I Accumulibacter community from EBPR Bioreactor in Madison, WI, USA - Reactor 1_10/4/2010_ DNA (SPAdes)... | ecosystem: Engineered > Bioreactor > EBPR >... | reverse complement strand
GAACCGCGACGTGGAAGAGCCGGCCAGACCGGCCGATCACCCACGCCCGAAACCCATCACCCCAGCCCGCCACCTCGAACGCACTTGGCGAAGGCCTCACAAAACAGCGTCGGTGGATTCAGGCTCAGGACAACCTGAAGCTCGACACCCCAGAGGGCGCCATTTTCGGGAAAGTCATGTCCGCATTCTTGCAAGGTCACCTGAAGCCGCAACAGATCGTTGGAACGCCGCAAAGCCTCGTCGCGGGCGGCAATTCTGTCGAACCGTCCATGCCCGAATTTGATGATCCTGACGATGCCTTGCGCTGGAAGGCCCTGCAGTCGGTTGACGCTTCCCTCGCAGCGCTGCTCGAAAAGTATCAGGAATGTTTCGAGACAGCCGAGAAGGTGGAGAAGGCGTTCGGAGTGGCGGCCTCGGGCTACGTAAACGGTGTGCGACAACACGAGTACTCAGTGGCTGCCTTCCGCGAGATGGGCACCCGGCAAGAGGGCGTTCTGGTTGATCTTCTGAAAGAACTTCGCGAAGTGACCCACCAGGCGGTGGCTCAGTGGAATAATCTCTTGTTCCTACTTCCGGACGCCCCGAACGACATTCTGAAGATCAGCAACTGGTGTTCATCTCGCGGCGTCGACCCAGAAGTGATGAGCCGAGTCGTTGGCAACGGGATGTACCAGTTCACGAACTTCGGCCTCACGCGGGAGTCGTTCTGGGCAGAGAATGCTCGCGTCATTGCGGTTTCGAACGGAGCCGGTCAATAGACCGCACAGTCTTAGAAGGGTCGCGGAGAGTGAGTGTCGAAGAGTTGCTGCGGCGGGCTGCAGACTGTGCCATTGCAGGAGATTTGGATGGGGAACTGGCGGCATACCGCAGAGCAGACGACCTGGGCGACGGCGGTGCTGCGATTTTGCTAGGTAACGCTTTGCGGAGCCGCGGTGACCTCGCCACGGCACGGCAAGCGTACGAGCGCGCTGAGGACCGGGGTCATCGTGAAGCCGCTATGAGCCTGGGGAACCTTCTAAGCGACGCTGGCGACAAGGCCAGCGCCAAGGTTGCCTATCTACGTTCGGTCGAACTGGGGAGCACGATCGCGTCACTTAATTTGGGACTGATGCTTGCCGGCGAAGGCGAGCTTGACGAGGCGCTGGCCCACCTGCGTCGGGCGGCGGAGGAGGGCGAACCGCGCGGATTCTGGGGGATCGGGAAAATCATGGGGCTCCGGAGCGATTGGGTCGCTGCGGCCGATGCGTATCGCCAGGGGGCGGAGTTCGGTGACGCCGCATGTGCATTCGGACTCGGAACGGCTCTCTATGAGCAAGGGGACCTCGTTGGGGCGAGGGCCGCCTTTCAGCAGGCAGGAGAACTGGGAGACGAACTTGCTCCCACCTTGCTTGCAGCGCTGGACAGTGACGAGCGCAGCGCCCCTTCGGAGGACATCGGTCCGGACCTCGACAAACTGTGGTCGGACGTGACTGCGATCTTTGCGGCGCTTGCCGCTCATCGACAGGAGCTTGGCCGCGAATGGATCGCAGCTACACTCGCACTGCAGGAGCAGCAGGCCACGCACGCGGCCCTCAAAGCAGCAGAGGCCGACGTCCGACAGCGCTTCACCACGGTCTGTGCTCGATTCAAAGCAAGGCCGGATCCTGGCAACGCTGAACGCTCGATATCCCTGACGCCCTCATCGCCCGGAGAGTGGCTGACAGCGCAGTCCGGACAGAACCAAGCTTTGCGCCTAGCTGACGGCCAAGTCAAACGGTTCGACGCTGACCTGGAAGAGGCCAGGTCCACCTTGCTGCAGGCGGAGGGCAGAACCTTCGGGGGCGGCCTGCGGCAGAGGGGAGCTGTTGCGCTTGGCCGCGTCGCGAAGCGGTTAGAGGCCTTGGCGAACGCGGTTGGTGTTGCGGCGGAAGCCGTGTCCCGCGCGGAGCAGGCACGCGATGCCGCGTCACGAGCAAGCTGGGAACGTGCCACTGCTTCGATCGAGCCAATCGCATCGCTGGCTGCCCATTCAGCGCTGGCACTCCCGACCATTCTGCAGCCATGGACGAGCCTGTCTTGGGACTCTTGGAGTCTCGAGGACAAGAGAAGTCTTGGTTTGCGGCTCGCCTACGGCGGCGTGCTGATTCCCAAGCAGGATCCGCGACTCGGCTCGAACGCAGCGTTCGGAACGAATGTCCGCATACCCTGGGCCTTCGCGCTACGTGACAGTTGCTACCTCACCCACGATGGTCCGTCACGCGCCGCTGCTCACGGCTTCGTGCGTTCGATAATGCTTCGCCAATTGCTCTCCGTTGCGCCAAGTGAGGTCAAGTTCTGCATCTTCGATCCAGTGGGGCTGGGACAGTCGGCTGGGGTCCTGCTCGACCTCGCTGAATACGATGCTGACCTGATCGGAGGCAAGGTCTGGTCGTCACCTAGCGACCTCGATGCTCGGCTGGTCGAACTGAGTTCTCACATTGAGCTGGTCATCCAGAAGTACTTGCGCACTACTTACCAGACGATCGACGATTTCAACAACGATGCCGGGGAAGTCGCAGAACCGTACAGGATATTGGTTCTCTTCGACTTCCCAACTGGACTTACCGCCGAGACGGCCGCTCGACTGAAGAGTATTGTCGAGAATGGTCCACGCTGTGGCGTCTTCACATTGCTTGTCGCCGACGCAAGCCTGCAGGCACCCTATGGCATCGACTTGGAGCAACTCGCAACGTCGATGAAGAGACTGAATCTTCAAAGCGGGTTCACCGACGACGTGAACGGGTATCAACTTGCAACACGGTTCGAGCACGACCTCCTCCCTGAGCGAAGTGAGGTCGTCCGTCGAATCATCGACAGTGTCGGCCGTGCAAGTATCAGCCGCACCGAGGCGGCTGTCACCTTCGACAAAGTCTTCGCGATGTATGGCACCGTTGCAGCCCGAGGACTGCGTCCAGAACTCGGGACGGCTATCACTCGGACCAAGGCCGATGACCCCAAGACGTGGTGGAGCAACGACAGCACGGCGGGTCTCTTCGCCCCAATCGGTCAGAAGGGCGCACGGGATGTCGCGATCCTCGGGTTCGATTCAGGTGACCACGCGGGTGCGCTGCTCGTTGGACGACCGGGTTCTGGAAAGTCTACGCTGCTGCATTCCTATGTCGGTGGCTTGACGACGCTCTACGGCCCGGACGAGTTGGAACTCTATCTAATCGACTTCAAAGAGGGCGTTGAATTCAAGGCCTACGCGGAAGAGAAACTCCCACATGCCAAGGTCATTGCAATCGAATCTGATCGAGAAATCGGTGTCAGCGTCTTGGAGTCCCTGCAGGCAGAGATCGCGCAACGCGCGGAGATTTTACGCTCGACTGGGGGGCGCCACGCCGGCATGCAAGGACTTAGGGAAGCGACAGGGGACAAGCTCCCGCGCATTCTCTTGGTGTTCGACGAGTTCCAGGTGCTGTTTGCCCGAAACGATAAGATCGGTCTGGCAGCTGCAGATCTGCTGGAATCGATCATCCGACAAGGTCGTGGCTTCGGGGTGCACGTACTTCTTGCTTCGCAAAGTCTCGCAGGGCTCGACGCAATGGGAGCGCATGTACCCCAGTTGCTTCCCGTGCGAATCTTGCTCCCCGCGTCGGAGTCTGATGCGCACAAGGTCCTCGGCGACACTAACGATGCAGGCGACTACCTCACCAGCCGCGGCGAGGGCATCTTGAACGCCGCAGGGGGTGTAGTTGAGGCGAATGAGCGTTTCAGGGGCTCCTTGTTGGCGGAGTCAGACCGGTTGGCCCGCCTACGGGCGCTCCGAGGCAAGGCAGATGATGTCGGTTTCACCCGTTTTCCGATGGTGTTCGAGGGCAACTCGCTCATCCCGCTCGAATCTGAGGACCCACGCCAGTTTCGGGAGGAGCTGACAGTGTCCGGAAGCTCGCCGGTTCGGGTTCGCTCGGGCGCTCCGATGACTGTTGGTGATACCGGGGACCTGGTTCTGTCCCGCGAGGGTGGGGCTAACGTGTTGGCAATCGTGCGGGGTGGTGATAGCGCGATAAGCGGCCTTGAGCCTGTAAAGGGGCCCGCGTACGGCCTACTCGCTGCGGCGGTGGCATCGGGAGCCATGACCAGCTCAGCGGTTGATGTCGTTGACTTTATGCCCAACGATGACGGCCTGGACTTGCTATTCGAGCCTCTGCTCGACGTACAAAGAATCACCGTCAAGCGGCGTCGTGCCTTTCCTGATGTACTCACGGACTACGCTGACGAGGTTAGAGACCGGATTGACCAAGACGACACGAGCCGACCGGGGAGGCTGCTCTTCTTGTTCGGGGTTCACCGAGCGAGGGAGTTGGACTCCGAGTTGGGGAGTCTGGATGTAGATGGCGATCTAGTTGACAAGCTCGAGCGACTGATGCGGGATGGACCTGAAGTCGGCGTTCACGTGTGGCTTTGGTCCGACACTGTTGCGGGGGCGTCGCGTCGACTTACCCCACGGATGATGCGAGAGATTGGCTGGCGCGTGGCAGGGAAGATGAGCGCGGACGACTCGCAGACATTCATAGGGACAGGACTCGCCGCTGATCAACGTGAGAGCCACCTGCTAATAGTCAACGAGGACCGTGGCGTTTCCACAAGAGTTACCGCCTACGCCCCCCCGGCGCCTACCTGGTTGGGCGACGTCGTGACAGCCATGCTTAGTGATTGAGGAGGATTTATGCCCGAGGTTCATGCAGACCCAGAGAAGTTGAAGCAGCTAGCCAAAGCATGTACATCATCAGCCGATCAACTGCAGCAGGTGGCTCGTTCCTTGTCGCGCGCCCTGGAGAGCTCTGGCTGGCAGGACTCAGAGAGGCAGAAGTTCGAGCAAGACTTCAAGCAGACGGTGAAGATGCTGAGTCAGTTCACCGACAAGCTCAAGAGCCAGTACGCGCCCGTATTGCAGAAGAAGGCGGCAGCTCTCGAGCAGTACCGGGGACGATGACGCGTGGCAGACGTACGCACGCGCGACGAAGCGATAGCCTCCGTCGACGGAGCGCTCCAGACGTGGTCAACGAGCCTTACGGCTATCCTGACGCAAGCCCAAGCCGTGGCGCGCGGCGCGAAGGACGAGATAGAGAGCATTGCTCGGCAACGTGCGAACGAGGTTGCCGCAATCGAGGCCCTTCTGGGGTCTGCCGGTGGCGAGCGCGGCCGTCAGCTGCGGGCCGAACTAGTCCGCGCAACAGAAGCCTATGAAAGGGCGAGACGAGCGGGCGTCAAGTTGGGAGACGTCGCAGCGAGCGTCTCACAACTGAATCGAAGTCACGCCACCACTTCGACCTCGCAGGTTGCCACTGCCCGCGTCCAACTTTCGGCGATGAGCAGGGCGCTAGAAGGTTACCGGGCGGGCGCTGTCGGATTCGATGGGGCCGCGTCTGGCGGCGCAAGATTCGCCCGCGCAACTACCGACTCATTCGAAGGGATGGGCCTCACTGACGTGAACGTGCGTTCTGCCGACTTGGCCGAGAACCCGATCTTGGACGACAACATTTCACAAGGGACCTTCGGCAAAGGCGGCCTCAGCCGCGCGGACTACCGTTGGGCCGTTCAGACTTGGAATGACACAGTGGGGCCTGGCATTGCGAGTGGCCAGACTCGTGAGGACTTCGCGGCGCGCGACGCCCGATCAAACGCGCCGCCGTTGAGGCGCATCGCCGATGTCTACGACATCTTTCTCGGCGCCAGTCGTATCCGCGTCGACCAGCAGCCGGACGGCTCGCTCAATGTCGTCAACGGGCGTCACCGTCTGGTGATCGCTAGAGAGTTAGGCATCAAGTCCCTCCCCGGCCAGGTGTCCCAGTGACCCAGTCTCTTCACCCCCAGGCGTTCGGTGCGCAGGAGTTAACTCGTGCGCTGGAGCGTGCGTTGGCCTCATCGCGCTCGCAGTGGAACGACGCCACGCGGCAGGCGTTCGACCAGCGGCACGCCGACGTAGTAGTGACATCGAGCAAGAGGGTCGCTAACGAGCTGGCCTCTCTCGCAGAGGAGATGGCAACGGCCTGGAGGTCCTTGTCGTGATGCGGTCCTGGTGCTGAGCCGTCGGTCGTCATCTGGGCTGCTGAAGGCAAGCGGGCCGGCGCCGATAGTTGAATCTGCAGGGTGGTGTACGACGACGCTGAGTATCGACGCACTGAGCGTGTGCTCCTGAGGTAGGCGCAGTCACCGCGTGGTCCATCTGATATTCAATTGACTCATGGAGCGGACATCGCGGCGCTACCGTGAGCGAGTGAGCAGCGTGACGGGTGGGCGTAACCCACGCCCGCGGGCAGGTGGAGGCAAGGACGTGAGCAGTGAGACATCCCCTGGATCCACTTCGGGGCAATACACCCCTGACGGCGACTGTGTTGGTTGTGGCAAGAAGGTACAAGCCAACGCCAGGGTGATGCACCCGCGGTACTGCGCCGGGGGCGCGACCCCTTTGCCCACCTCATCGGCCTCAGCCCAACACGCTTCGGCACTGTCACCCGCTGCCGAGCCCCAATACGACCGTGCCGGCGTCTGCCGCGACTGTGGCAGACCGGTGGACGCCGACGTGCGCGCGATGCACCCACGCTATTGCGCGGCCACGACTTCGGAAACCGAAGAGTACCGAAATCACGACAACTCGGAAAAGGCAACGGTATTGAGTACGAGCAGTTTCCGTGAGGAACTTCGACAATGCCTCATGAACGAATTTCCCGGGGTGTACCCCAATCTTGACAAGATCATTCAGGTTGTCGCACCCGAAATACTTAGAGGAGCCGCATTCGTATCGTGGGCTCCCAGTCTCCCTGTCGACACAAGCACTTCATTGTTGGTGAGCACACGCTCTGTCACCTCGATTAAGACAGGGATGTTTAAGCCTAAGGCCAACTGGTCCGTTCCCATCGGCGTTCTAAAGGACGTGTGGTCTGCGCGGGCAACTTTTAACGGCGTCTTGGAGGATCGGCTCTGCGTCGAGACGATAAGTGGCGAGAAGGAGAGTTTCACGTTCGGCTTCTACAACCCTTCCGCAGGGGAAAATCATCTTGCGGAAGCCGCTCAACGTCGTGCTCAGTCCACCGTCAACCGAATTGCGCAACTCATGAGCGGGCCGCGTGAATCTCTCGCGTCGCAACTTGGAGATGCCGCCCAGGATGACCCCGTCAAGGCAGTCCTCCAGCGCTTCCTCGCAGAACTGTCAGGTCTCACTGGCAGCGACTCGATCGGAACCCCGTTTGGGGAGGGCGCCGGTCTGGAGCTAGCTCGCAGCGCGGCACAAAGATGCTTTCCAAACATGGATCTAGCGCGCTCCGCAGGGTTGCGCATTGCGATCAGCCTGATCACCGAGGAGGCGATTGACTCGGATCTCGTAAGTGCGCTGATGGGCGCCGACTCCATGAATGGATCAGGACTTGCCCCGGCACAAGCCGAAGCCGCCAGGAGTCTGGGCGGTGCCGCCATGAGCTTCCTCGGCCAACTGAACGAGGTAGGAGCCAACATGTGGGAACTCTGGAGAGCCAACGACGAGGTTGCCGAGGAATTCTTGTGTTGGCACGCGGTGGCGTGGGGGCGACTGATAACCGTGGGTAAGGTCCCGCTCTTGTGATCTGAAGGCAGGGCAGTCCGGCGAACGGGTCGGCCGGACGCGTCAATGACGGACGGAGGCGGCAACCCTGTTCTTCACCGACGGAACGATTCGCCTTCACGCGGACTCATTCCACTTCACTTGAATTCCCGCCCGATCTCGGGGCTTGCGGCGATCGTAGCGCGCGGTGGTTCGGAGCCGGCAAACGAGCCACAAACGGGACTTTTCGATTCCAACGCTTGGGAAGCGCGTGTCGCGGTACGGTCGTCCTGCAGGCTGGTGGGACTGCACGACCGCGTCAATTGAAGAAGGTCAACAATGCCGTTCGGGCAACGGAACAGGCGCCGGGTGCGCCGCGGCGGTGCCGCCCTCATCGTCTGGGTGGCTGTCTTCGTTGCGGCTGGGTGCTCGGGGAACGCGGTCGATCCGGTCCTGCAAACGCAGTTGCCGACGTCGGTGACGTCCCCAGCGGCAAGCGCGGCGCCGTCCCCAGCGCCCAGCGCGGCGCCGTCTCTGGAGGTGCGACGCTTGGATTATCTCTACGCGGTGGTAGCGCTCGGAACCAGAAACGAGGCGCAGGTCATCAGTGAGCGAAGCTTCAGGGCGGCGAAGGATGCGGTGGCCGTGTTGGAGGAGTCGCTGGGTGGCACCTATGAGTTCAGTGTTCGCAACGGGGGCGTGGTGAGGGTGCCGTTGACGAACCGGGAGGAGCGCACGTTCCGTGACTCTATCCTCGACGCAGGCGGGCAGGGGCAGTCTGCAGCGAAGAAGCTGTACGTCGAGAAGCTACGCGCGGCGCTGAGGGAGATCGGCCCTGACAAGGTCGCACGGTACGACGGGGTCGTGGCCAGCGTCGTCCTCGACATGCCCGAGGATGAGCTGTGGCTGGAAACCGACGGTGCAACCGGTGGGATCTTCCTGGAGCCAATACGGTTCGAGCCGGACGCTGCCACAGGGACTGGTGTGATGACGGAGATCATCACCAACGTGGAGATCGCGACCAGGCAGGAGTCCACCCGAGTCCTGGCCCACGAGATCGGTCACAGCTTCGGCTTGGGTCACGCTGGCATCGCCGAGTGCCACGTTGAATCCAGCGTGCCCTGGGATGGGTCGCTGCCCGTCCAAATGACCGACAGTGAGTGCCGGGTCGAGGAGTACGGCGACCATACCAACGTCATGGGCCGAGCAGAGGTGCCTCGCCCGGCCGAGCAACCGGAGCTGTTGAACGCGTTGCAGCTAAGTCAGATGGGGGTACTTCCTGATGCGGAGGTCGTCGACATCACCACGGGCTTGGTCACAACTGGCACCACCGTTGAGTACACCCTGCACACCCTGTCCAGCACCGACGAGGGGGTCAGGTTGATTGCGTTGCCCGTGGTCCCCGGCGCGAAGACCCCGATCTCGGACCAAGAATGGGATGACGCCGGCTCCCGGCCTTATCTCGTGCTCAGCCCGGAATACGATGCGCCCACCGACGTCACCGTGCCCCGACGGTTCACCAACCAGTCGCTGAAGATCTTCTATGCGTTGACCACGACACGGCCCTTGGAGAACAACCACGTCAGCAGTTACGCGATCCCGCTGACGACAACAGACGAGAACTTCGACGCACCCAAGGACATCGGCGCCCCGCCCGGGTACACCGGCCCAATCTTCGTCGACCAGGCCGGTAACACCGTTTCCATCGTCAGCCACCAACCCGCCAGCGTCACCGTTCGCATAGACCTGAACCGAGGCTGATTCTGCATTTCAAACGTTCCGACCGGTCACCGGGTCCTCCTTGAGCTGCGTCACAACGCCGCCTGTTTGGCTGCGGGATAGGGATCAGGTGGCGCTACCGTCGACATGTTCGAGTGCCTCGCCCTTACGGCGGGACTGCATACGCCGAACGTCCTCCCCCTGACTCACGGCGCCAAGCACCAGGAACGCCAGAATGCACCCGATCGCGACCGCGAGTGGGGCCTGCGTCCGGCGACAGCGAGCGGGCGTGTCGGCGCGGCCGGGTTGAATCGGAGCATCATCGGTACCCAGGATGATTTGATGTGGCCCCGGCATGGGCCCGGGTGGGCCAGGAGGAGAAGGCGTGGCAGCAGGTGGGAGGGTCGGCGGACCGGCCTTGGGCGTGTTCCTCGCGGCGCTGCATGACCGCACTCGGGACCTGTCCCGAGAGGACCTGCTCGCCGTGCTGGTCAGCCACGCCGAGCGCCTGCCGGTGCCTCAGCGGCGGGCCTTCCTCGACATCTTCCCCGACCCCGCCGCCGCGCCGGCCCCTCCGCTGGCGGCCTCGACCGCGGACCTGCTGGCCGGGATCGACGCGTTCGCGGCCCGGGTCGCCGCCAGGGAGTACGCCGATGACGAGGGCTCACGCTGGGACGGCTACCGCTGGGCCGACGAGGAGGCCGCGCCCTGGGCCCTTGACGCCGACGCGTTGTTCGCCGCGGTCGGCGAGGTGTTCCTAGCGGGCGACCTGCAGGCCGCGCGAGCGGCATACGAACGGCTGCTGGCGCCGTTCGGCGTCGGCGGGGGCGACGGCTGGTCGCTGGAGCTGTGGGAGCTGGAGTCGACCGATGTGCCCGAGACGCTGGCCCGGTACCTGCGCTGCATCTATGAGACCACCGCGGCCGATGCCCGCGCCGCCGCGGTGCACCGCGCCTGGCTAGACCTGCCCAGCCACTGGACGCTGACCCTGGCCGAGCTGTCGGGCACCCGCCGGGAGCAGTTGCCCGGCCTGGACGCCTTCCTGCCGGCCTGGGTCGAGTGCCTGCTGACCGAGACCGGACACCCGCCGCTGCCGCAGCGGGTCCGGCTGCTCACCGAGGCCGCCACTCTGGCCGGCGGCGTGGATGCGCTGGCCAACCTGGCCAGGCGCCCCGGGACGCACCAGGGCGGCGTCGGCCTGGCCTGGGTCGACTCCCTGAACGCCGACGGCCGGCAGGAGGAGGCGAGGGCGGCGGCCCGCGAGACCCTCGACCTGCCCGGTGTGGATGCCCGGCACCGGGCCGAGGCCGCCGACCGGCTCGCCGACCTGGAGGCGGACCTGGGCGACCCCGTTGCGGCCGTGCAGGCGAGGCGGCGCGCCTGGACCAGCGGGCCTACCCGGCGACGGCTGCTCGCAATGGCCGCCACCAGCCAGGAGGCCGGAGTGCTGCCCGAGACCCTCGCCGCCGAGGCCGACGCCCTCACCGTGACCGGGAGCGCCGGCCGCGGCACCGGCCGGCTCCGCTGCGAGCTCCTGCTGCTCGCTGGCCGCGTCGACGAGGCGTCTGCGGCGCTGACGGCCGCCAAACCGCTCGGCTGGCACCACGCCGACCACCCCGGCCCTGTTGTCCTGCCCGCCCTGTGGGCCGCCGCGCTCGGCGCGGCACCGGCGCCCGACGCCGGCCACCTCGGGGCGCTGTTCGCCGGCATCGACCTCGACCCCGCCGTCCTGCCACGGCTGGAGGACTGGCCCCTCACGCGCCAGCCCAGCGCCCGGCCCGAGCTGGCCGGCGTCACCCTGACCGGCCTACTCGCTGACGCCATCCGGACCATGGCCGCCGACGCCGGGCGCCGCGAGGCGTGGCTGTCCGCCGCGGCCGCCGTCACGGACGCCAGGATCACCGCGATCGTCTCCGGCAAGCACCGCAGCGCGTACGCCCGCGCCGCTTCCCTGGCCCACGCCCACGGCGAGACCCTCGCCGGGCTCGGCCAGGTGCCCGAGGCCCACGCCTACCTCGCCGCCGTCCGGACCCGGTTCCCCCGGCACGTCGCCTTCCGCGGCGAGCTCGACGCCGCAGCGACCGCCTCGACCCTACGCAACCGACGCACCTGAGCGGGCCCGACAGCGGTGGCCCGTCGGGAAGCATCCCGGGTGCGTCTCATCGCCGCTTACCGGCGTTGTGTCGTGATGTTGTCGGCGGCGTGATTCAGGGCAAGTTCGGGGTTGCTCAGGGCGTGCAATGCTCGGGGGAGGGGGACGTCCAACCTCTCGGCGGCTACCCGCGTGTGCTCGGCTGCAGCGTGCACCCGGCCGTCACGAATTGGCAGTGCGCCGCCACCGCCGACGGTGGCGTCAGGTGCGTCGTACTTTGAGGGCGAGAATGGCGAAACGTGCGGGCTATCGTGTGGACTGTGGGCGTCACTCTGCGACAGATCACCGACGAGAACATCGAGTCGGTTCTCTCGATGCGTACGACACCTGAACAGGAGCGTTTCGTAAGTTCAGTAGCCCAGTCGTTGGCGGAGGCGGCCGAATGCCCAGAGGCGAATCCTTGGTTCCGTGCCGTGGTTGTTGACCAGCGGCCGGTCGGGTTCGTCATGTTGGGCTGGGACGTGGAGCCGCAGCCGCCAGAGCTCGTCGGACCGTGGTTCCTGTGGAAGCTGCTCATCGATCACCGGCATCAAGGCCGCGGCTATGGCAAGGCGGTCGTGCAGGAAGTAGTACGACTGATCCGCGCAGAGGGAGCGACCGAGCTGCTCACCAGCTATGCGCCGGGGGAAGGTGGCCCCGACGGCTTCTATGCACGACTTGGATTCGTTCCGACCGGAGAAGTCCACGACGGCGAGATACTCACGCGACTTGACCTGCACAGGTGACCGCCGGCATTCAGCTACCTGGCGCTTGGGTCGGAAGACCTTTGGCAACTGTTGGGCCCCACGCAGGGCGCGTCACATCGCCGCCTGACCGCCCGCGCTGGGCGTGACGACGCGAATTCGGGCTAGCCTGCGCGTTATGTCCGCTTCCCTCAAGTACGCAGTCGTGGAACGGGAGCGCCGCTTCATCGTTGCGAGCCTTCCCGAACCCATCGCCCACTCCAGGGACATCGTCGATAGGTACGTGATCGGGACTCGGCTGCGACTGCGCGAAGTGCGAGAAGACGATGGGACCATCGCTCGCAAGCTCGGACACAAGGTGCGCCTGGGTACCGGGCCCTCGGAGGTCGCCTGCACGAACTTCTACCTCGACGACGCCGAGTGGGCACTCCTGGCCGTGCTTCCGGCCAAGTGCCTTCGCAAGCGTCGACACATCGTGCGTCGAGATGGTTTTCACCTGGCGATCGACGAGCATGAGGACGGGACTCTGATCGCTGAGATCGATGACCACGACGAGCCCTCAGACCTCGTTCCCGAGTGGCTCGATGTCGTGGACGACGTGAGTGGCGACGAGGCGTGGACCGGTGTGAGTCTCGCCCGGTAGAGCCCAGAGGTCTTTCGCAGGGTGGCGCGGACCCGCACCTGCGTCACAACGCCGCCTATCGCGCTCGTCGTCTCCGGGATTGTGGCGGGTCAAGGGTGGCGTGTCGGTGTCATGGCCGCGGTCGGCCCCTAGCTACCGGTGCGTGGTCGTGGCTCCCGGGCTCGGGGATGCATCGGTCGCCGTGTGCGGCTCCTGCCCTGGTGGGCGAGCGTCAGCTGGTCGGATGGGGGTGGCGGGCCCTGGTGTGCTTGGCCACGGATCGGGTGCGGGCGCCGCACTGATCGCACGTCTGGAGGTCTGTGTCCGTCAGCCACCGCTCGATGGTGGTCGCCAACCACAGTTCACGCCCTCGGGCCGTGACGAAGTCAGGCGGGGGGAGGCGACCGGCGGCGCGCCAGCGCAGCACGGCGGGTGATGCCAACCCGACACGGTCGGCGATCGCGGCGATGCCCAGCAGTCCTTCCGGCAGGCGTGGCTTCCGCACGGGTGGGGAGAACGGCCCGGATGCGGCGGTGCGGTGCCCGATACGGTGCGGCGGTACTCGATATTCCTGGCCGATCTCGTGCAGGGTGCGGCGCTGGCGGCGGGCCTCCACCCACGCTGCGACGGTGTCCTCGGAGGGGAACGGGCCGTGGCCGAGGGTGGACCGGCTGACGATCTGGTGAAAGACGCCGTACTCGAGAGCGATCTCGGTGGCCGTGCGGCCGCGGCGTCGCTGCTCGATCCAGTCCTGCACCCGCTGGCGGTGGTGTTCGTCGGAGACGGTGGTGCGGCCGAGCTGCTGGGAGGGGCGTGGGAACGGCCCGTAAGCCTTGGTGGCGCTCAGGACCGTGGCCTCGCTCACCCCGGCCCGCGAGGCGATCAGCGCGGCCGACTCGCCGGCGTGTCGTCGCGCGAGCCAGTCCAAGGCCTGGTGCTGAGCGGACACGCACCCAACCTACCCATCCCAACCGAAAGGTCACCTGGTGTGGCCAGCTACCCCCTTAAGGTCGTGCCGGCGCTGACGGGCTCGTTGATGACGCTCAAGGCACGGTCCCGGGCCCGCTCACGGAAGGTCCCACCCTGCCTTGCCCCTGGAGTGCCACTCCCGGGTCTCAAGGTTGTCGGCCTCGTTCTCGCGCGGCCGCACCACGACCGACTCTCGAGGCTGCGCGTTCCCCGGTGCAGCCAAGGGGCGAAGTTGGGCCGCCGTCCGAGTTACGCCATTCCTCAGGTCACGCCGTCGCCTCCCCTGCTTAGGTGAACAGCCGTCCCCTCCACCCCTCGCGAAGGGAAGCGAGGTAACGGCCACTGGCGCTTCAGCGGCACGCGCACGAAACGCACTACGCGCCGTTCAAGGGAAGCCCGAGGAGAACCCCACCCCAGATGGTCAGTTCCTCCTCCTCCAGGGTGCGTTCGGCGCGGTCGTAGGCGTCGCGGTACCCGATGGGGGAGTTGCCGCCGTGATGGAGTCGTTCGTGGAGCTCGCGCACGCTGATCCCGGTGAGGTCGGGCAGGTCGCGTGGGGAGGCGGTGGGGTTGAGTGAGCGGTGGGTCAGGGCGTGGCTGACCAGTGCGCCGATCCGCTCGATGAGCCGGTCGCGTTCGCGGTCGGCGAAGGTGCCGGCGGCGGCGAACTTGCTGATCGGGATCTGCTGGCGGAGGTGGTGTTCGTAGCGGGTGGTGAGGTCGCTGACGAGCTCGTCGAGGGCTGGTTCGGCTGCGTCGAGCTCGGCGAGGATCCGGTCCACGTCCGCCTTGGTGATCATGCTCCACTGCAGGGCCATCTCCAGGGAGCGCAGCTGGGCGACCTTGTCGGCATTCTCGGGCAGGAACCAGATCCGGTCGACGCTGGTGTCAGGCCGCCCCCCGATCGGGCGGCCTTCGGAGTCGAGCGTGGCCCGGGGTGCGGTGGGGCCGCGGCCCTGGTCGGTGTTGCTGGCCGCCCACAGTGAGCGCAGCCAGCTCGCGACCGGTACGGGTTGCCCGGCGGCCTCGAGGCGCCGGATCCGTTCGCGTGCGGTCCCCGAGGGTTGGGGGTTGAACACGGGGTCGGCGCCCCAGCGCAGGTACTCCTCGAAGAAGAACACCAGGGCGCGCTTGTTCCGCTCGCTGAGGCGGTAGTCCGGTCGCCCGGTGAGGTCACTGGACGCCCCGTAGGTGGTGCTGGTGCGGGACCCGTCGCGTTGGACGTCGACCCGGTGCATCTTGCCCAGGTTGCTGGCCATCCATACCGCTGCCAGCTGGTGCTCGCTGAGCTGGAACTGGCCGCCGGCGACGGCGAGGTTGACCGGGGGGTATCCCCAGGCCCGCACGGTCGGGACTGCCCCGCCGATGCGCTGACCCGCGCGTTGGTGACCGCTGGGGTTCATCAGGACCCACCCGGTGGGGGTCGGCACGAGCAGCAACCCGCACGCGGACGTGGCGTAGCGGCCGTTGGCGTTGGCGGAGTCCGGCAGGTCCACGTGCATGACGTCCACGGCCGGCTCCAGGCCGGCGAGGTGCGGGAACGCGGCGTGCAGGAGGCTGCTCGGGGCATCCACCAGGCCCCAGGACCGGTCACGACCGTCGGGTCGCCCGAACGCCACGATCACGTTCTGGGCGTGCTCGACCTTGTACTGCAGCGAGGGTGAGCCGTCCGCGGGGTGCACCGTGACGTTGATCGTGTCCAGCATGTCCTGATCCGTCCTCTCCACGAAGCATCCGCGAAGCGCCGTAACCGGCGGTCCGAAGCCGGCGCCTCCCGCCTGTGCACAGCCTGCACCCCGCGTCCCACGTGGCGTGTGCACACGTGTGCGGCCCCCGTGTCATGTCGCAGAGCAGCGTGGCAACTGGCAGCACGAGCGGCCGCAACGAAACCGGCACATCGACTCCGGAAGAGGTAGATCCCATGCGTTCACACGCGAAGAACCGCCAGGCACGACTGGTGTGGGCCGGGGTCCTGACCGCGACCGTCCTGTGCGCTACCGGCGGCTGCGCGGTCGTCCCTGCCGGCCCGGCACCGGACATCGCGACAACGCAGACCGTGCAGGCGACGCCAGAGCCCAGCCCGACACCCTCGCCGACCTCTGACGGCGGCGAGGACGTCACCCGGGTGCGGTACCTCTACGTGCTGGTCGCTCTCGGCACGAAGGACCATGTCGAGGAGGCTGCCGAGCAGAGCCGGGCAGCAGTGCAGGATGCGGTGGCCGCGTTGGAAGAATCCCTGCGTGGTGACTACGAGCTGAGCATCGACGACGGCGGCGTCGTCAACGTGCCCCTGACCAAGTCAGAGTTGCGGACCTTCCGTGAGTCGATCGACGACGAGGCCCGCCAAGACGGGCTCAGGGGCCTGGACCTGTACCGGGAGAAGCTCGGCCAGGCCCTGGACGAGATCGGCCACGAGGCGCTCGAGGGCTACGACGGGGTCGTGGCCACCGTCCTGCTCGACCTGCCCGGCGCCGATCTGTGGCTGTACGGCGACGGCCCCACCGGTGGGATCTACCTGGAGGAAACCTCCTACGATGTGGGCAGCCGCGCCATGGACGTGATGACCGAGAACATCACGGATGCCGCCCTGGCCACCGCAACAGAGTCCACGCGCGTGTTCGCCCACGAGATCGGACACAGCTTCGGCCTAGGCCACGCCAGCACCTCCGCATGCCGCGAAGAGAGCCACGAACCGTGGGACGGGGCCCTGCCAGTGGACATGAGCGAGCGTGAGTGCACGCGCGAAGGGTTCGCTGACGCGACCGACGAGTACGGCGACACCACCAACATCATGGGACGGGCGCAGGTGCCCGGCGCGGCCCGTCACAACGAGCTGCTCAACGCCCTACAGCTGCACCAGATGGCCACCCTGCGCGAGGGCGAGCTCGTCGACCTCACCCCCGAGATGGCCGCCGCCGGCACCGCCCTCACCTACGACCTCCACGCCTTGTCCAGCCCAGACGAGGGCATCCGGCTCATCGCGTTGCCGGTCGTGCCGGATGCCGTGACCCCCGCCTCGGATGAGGGGTACGACGAGGACACCACGGCGTCCAGGCCCTACCTGGTCTTCAGCCCCGAGTACGACGACAACACCGGCGCCGGCGCGACGCCCGTGTTCACCAACAACTCCTTGAAGGTCATCTACGCACTGACGGATGAGGACGGCATGTTTCTCCGGCTCACCAGCCTTCGCGCTGTCCCACTGTCCCGTGAGTCCGAGGACTTCATCTGGCCCGAGGACATCGGGGCTCCTGCCGAGTACGCCGGCGCCGTCTTCGTCGACCCTGCAGGGAACACGGTCTCGATCATCAGCCAACAGGCCGACACCGTCACCGTCCAGATCGACCTCGCGCGGCCCTGAGGCTCGTGGCCGTTGTCACTTAGCCGCTGCTCGGCGGTGTCGGGGCGGTGGTCGAGTTTGAGCGCGCCGACCCGAAAGGGCCCGAAGGTTTGTGGCCCGGGGGTCAGAAGGTTGGTGTCGTCGCGTCCGGCGAAGACTCCGTGGGCGGGGTGACTGTGAATGGGGCCTGAGCTTGCCCCGGGCGACCGTCCAGAACAGGGCAGGCGCCACCGTATTCCGGGGCTCGGCGGGAGCCATGTGGTCGTCACCGAATGGGGGTTCCTACAGGCATGACTGGCTCGGCGCGAGGGTGAACCAACTTGTGTCGTGAACCTCGAACCCCCGCACTATCTGTCCGCACCCCTGGTCGTAGGGCACCTCGTGGTCGACGATCTGGGTCTTGTACAGATGCACAAGGCCGTCGCCCCCAAGGAGGAACCGAGCTTCCACCCACGCGACGACTTCTTCTTGCCCCGACTCCACGGTGCTGTCTTCTGCCGCGTCCTGATAGGCGGTCTCGACGTCTCGCAGGGAGTGGTGACCAAGGATCACTCCTTGCGGTGCCGCGACGACCCACGGCGAGTCCGGCGCTACAGACACACTCACGTCAGAGTCGGAGAAGTCAGACACGACAGCGTCGAGCCGCGTGTCGATCCTCGCTGTGAGTTCGACCCCCTGCCAGGTCCAGATGTACCTCGCCTTGTCGTCTCCCGCATCAAGGCGGGCCTCGGTGGCCTCCGATCCGAAGAGGGCGCGGATCGACTCAACGCTGGTCCCTGGCCGCACGCCCAACGGATGGTCCACATCGAGGTCACGCTCGGACAGTTCCTTCCAGTCCTTGGAGGCGTACTGCTCGATGCCGTAGATCGAAGGCTCTGCCGAGGGTGAAGCGGATGACGATGCCGCGAGAGATGGGCTGGATGGGGTCGGCGTCGGCTCCGCGGTTGCTTTTGTGAGCACAGTCGCCTTTGGCAGCCCCGGAGAGCCAGCGGCGGTGTAGAGCCCAGCGGCGGCCGCGATAGCGGCGACCCCTGCAGCCGCGATCGCCAGTCGGTGGTTCCGTCTGCGCTGCGTGGGGTGCCTTGCGGTGGGGGGGTGCGAGGACGACGTGGCGATGTGGTGGACGGTGTTCAGGACGTCGGCGGCGGTGGCGGGTCGCTGCTGCGGGTCCTTGGCGAGCAGCGAGGCGACCAGTGCCGCCAACTCCGGCGGTGTGTCGGGTCGGGCAAGGCGCACGTCAGGTGGGATGTCGTGGGCGTGGCTGGCGATGACCGACCAGGGGGAGGAGTCGGGGAAAGGGGGTCTACCCGACAGCATTGACGTGATCAGGCAGCCCAGTGCGTACAGGTCGGTGCGGGCGTCGACACGGCGTCCTTCGATCTGTTCGGGGGCCATGAAGGCGGGGGTGCCCAGTGATTCTCCGGTCGCGGTGAGCGTGGCTTCACTGGTGGTCGCCTCACCGATGAGCTGCGTGATGCCGAAGTCCAGAACCTTGACCCGGTGGTGATTCGCGAACATCACGTTGGAGGGTTTGATGTCGCGGTGCACGATGCCCAAGGCGTGCGCGGCTGCCAGGGCGTCGCAGATCTGGGCGGTGACGTCTAGGACGGCCGGGATCGGCATCGGCCCGTGCTCGGTCAGGTGCTGGGAGAGCGTCGGCCCGGGCAGCAGCTCCAGGACCAGATAGGCGGTCCCGTGGTCGATGCCGGTGTCGTGGACGGTGACGATGTGCGGGTCGTTGACCGCCGCTGTGGAGCGGACTTCGCGTTCGAACCGGGCCCACGCGGTGGCGCTGTCCGAGGCGTTCAGGTGCAGGACCTTGATCGCGATCTGCCGGCCCATCTGCTGGTCCATCCCCGACCAGACGGAGGCCATCCCGCCACGGCCCAACATCGAGTCGACGAGGTAGCGGCCGCCAAGCAGCCGGCCGGCCTGCACGCCGTGCTCGCTCACCGCGGCCGCTCACTCTCATCACGCCATGGAGCCTCACACCATCGGATCCGGAAGGCCCATGCACTTTATTACCACCCGTGACTCCCTTGTCGTCGGCGAATAGGCAGTTCGTTCAGATCCTTCAGCTGGAAGGTCCCGGAGCCCGCACACGTGTGCCGCACCCGACTCCACCTCGCGAGGACTGTTGGCGTCAGGCCAGCAACGACGTCTGGCCGACATCACGGCCACCCGGCCTAAACGAAGGGACTGATCATCATGACCGTCACCGAGCGCACCACGCCCCGCCGCGTCCGCGGCCTCATCGCCCTCGTCGCCGCCGCTCTGGCTGTTCCCCTGGGCGCGCAGCTCGCCAACCCTCAGACCGCGGAGGCGGCGACCACCTACAAGGTCATCGCCTCCCCGTGCCTGAACATGCGCGCGACACCCTCGGGGCCGATCATCTCCTGCATCCCCTACGGCACCTACGTCGCCCTCCAGTGCGTCACGTCGGGGCCGAGCGTGACGGGGCCGTATGGGGCATCGAGCATGTGGTATCGCACGGCGTGGGCCGGGCAGACCGGCTACAGCTCCGATGCGTGGATCTACACCGGCACCTCAGCAGCGGTCGCACCCGGGTGCGCCACCACTACCACGGTGCCCGCGCCTACCGCCACCCGGGAGACCAAGGCCGTCAACTGGGCCCTGTCGATGGTCGGATCACAGAACTACCCAGGGTTGTGCGAGCGGTTCGCGGAGAACGCCTACGGCACCTCCGGGCGCTACCCCAGCGCCATCAGCGCGTTCTACGCCCTCAGGAACGCCGGTCAGATGCGCTACACGACGAACCCACCCAAGGGGGCCCTCGTCTTCAGCAAGAGCGCCGTCGACCGGGGCTACGGGCACGTACAGGTTGCCGTTGGTGACGGATCCTTCGTCTCCGGCGGCATGGGGAACCCCACGGTCAAGCGCACCTGGCGGCTCGTGCCCGGCGCCGGCGGGACCTTCCTCGGCTGGGCCCCAGCTCCTTCCAGCTGGCCTGGTCGCTGATCCCTGGCCCTGACCCGAGGCCCTCAGCTCAGAGGGTCTCGGGTTTCGGGGTCCCGTCCAGCTCAAGCTCGCGAAGGGAGGGAGTCGCGTCTCCCAGTCAGCTCTTCGCGGGGATGACGGCCGTCGCACTCCTATCCCGCCAACAGTGGGGTGTGAATGGCGAGGGCGTGCTCGCACTGGGCATCCCTGCCACCGCCAAGGGGGCCAAGCCCGTCGGCAAAGAGATAAGGAAGAAGGGCGATCACCCCAGTCATCATCGATCTAGAACCCTTTTCGCGGGTCTGGTGTGAGCGCAGGGAACCAAACGACCCTTCCGCGCTCTGGTTCGCCGATTCGTCACTGCCACAGCGTCGTTCGGAACAGGCTTTCACGTGACCCGTCCTGCCTACGGACCTGTTCTTGGGAACGGGCCCGGGCGCGTGTGGGGCTGGCTACTGTTCTCGCAGGCCCTGTGCGTCAGGCTGTGGTGAGACACGACGACTGAGTTCCTTCCCTTGCACGGGGTGAGAAGCGAGTAGTAGCTGATGACGATGACTTTGGCCGATGGGGCCGTTGATGATGGGGTCATGGGACC
>Ga0209369_1000906_pt1 | contig 20647 bp, 24 predicted proteins | sample EBPBio142010_DNA_FD_185865 | JGI IMG/M metagenome (GOLD analysis project Ga0209369, IMG submission 185865) | Wastewater treatment Type I Accumulibacter community from EBPR Bioreactor in Madison, WI, USA - Reactor 1_10/4/2010_ DNA (SPAdes)... | ecosystem: Engineered > Bioreactor > EBPR >... | reverse complement strand
ACGTCATCCTCGTTCGGGAAGACCTCGCCGTGATCCCCGAGGCGATCGAGCTCTCCCGTCGCACCCTTCGCACCATCCGCGTGAACCTCGGCTGGGCGTTCGGCTACAACCTCGCCGCGATCCCGATCGCCGCTGCCGGCTTACTGAATCCCCTCATCGCCGCCGGCGCCATGGCACTCTCCTCGGTGCTCGTCGTCTTCAACAGCCTTCGGCTGCAGAACTACCGCCGCCGGATATAGACGGGCTCTCAAAGGTGCGACCACCCCAATACGCGCGCTTCGACGTTGCCCCGATCTCGAAGCGTCGACTGCGCTGGGAGCTCGCGATCGTGCTCGCACTGTCTTTCGGCTACGCGGGCGTGCAGTCGATCATCACGATCCTGCGCCGCCTCAGCCAGGAGACCGCGCTCGCCTCCCAGACCGCCACCATCAACCGGCCGCTGGCCGAGCAGCCCCTCTTCGACCTCGCCTACCAGCTGCTCGGCTTCGTGGGGGAACTCGCACCCGTCGCGCTCGTGGCGTATCTGCTCTGGCGCACAGCGGCCCCGCACCTGGGAAACCTCGGCCTCGGACGGCTCCCCGGCAGGGGCGGCCAGTGGTGGCTGGCAGACACCGGCTGGGGTGTCGTGCTCGCGGCCGCGATCGGGATCCCGGGACTCGCGTTCTACCTCTTCTCGCGCATCATCGGGATCAACGCGAACGTCGTACCGACCGCCCTCGACGCCTACTGGTGGACAGTGCCCGTGCTGATCCTCTCCGCCCTGCGCGCAGCTCTCGGCGAGGAGCTCATCGTCGTCGCCTACTTCTTCGACCGTATGCGACGCCTCGGAGTCGGCCCGATCGCCACCATCGTCTCAAGTGCACTGCTGCGCGGCAGCTACCACCTCTACCAGGGCATCGGCGCATTCATCGGCAACGTGGTCATGGGACTCCTCTTCGGCTGGGTCTACCACCGCTGGGGGAGGTCGTTGCCGCTCATCATCGCGCACTGGCTGCTCAACATCGTCAGCTTCGTCGGCTACCCGCTCGCGCTGCTGCTCTGGCCCACTCTCTTCCAAGTCGCGCCCTAGCAGGCCGACTACCCGTTCATGAGCAGCAGCATCGCCGCCATCCCCGCCGCCATCAGGCAGTGGCAGAGCGCGTGCAACCGATCCCCGCGAACCGTCGACGCGCGGAAGGCCCACCACAGTGCGATCGCTGCGCTTCCAGCCACAAACACCACGTTGACGACGTCCACCCACACCGGGGTGGTCATCGCCATCATCATCGCCTCATCAGCGGCCTCTCCGTGGCCGCCACCGTGCTCCCCGCCGCCCATGTCCGCCATGAGCAGCGGCATCGCCGCGATCATCCACACCATCGCGCCAGCGAGCCAGATATGCCCGGCGAGATCGACGCGGCGGGCCGGCAACGGCGCCTTCCAGAGCCCCGGCACTAGGGCGAGCGCAAGTACGGTGAAGACCACGATCTGCGCCCAGTTCGACGCCGCCGGAATCGACATCATCCAGCACATCGCGATCATCCCGGCGCTCATCACCAGGTGCATGAGATGGATCGCCATCGACTCGAGCACCGGGCCGCGCCGCGCGCCGGGAGGGGGCCGGTGCGCGATGAGGCGCACGAGGCAGTACACCCCGGTGAACGCGAAGACGACGGTGAGAATCAGATTCCACGGGGAAGCCAGCATACCCACGAGCTTACATCTACATCATGTAGAGTACGGGCCAAGGCCCGCATCCCTCGAGGTTCCCCGAACCCGGGGGAGGGGAGGAGACATCCCGGGCGCCCGGCGCGGCCCAGAACCCCTGCGGCGTCTGCGAAAGGAATACTGACCATGACCGGACTCACCTTCGCCGTCGGCGGCATCCTCACCGCCACCGGCGTCGTCGCCTACTTCGCGTCCGACGCGAGCAGCATGACCGCACTCATCCCCTCCGCACTCGGCGTGCTCATCCTCGTCGCAGCCGTCATCTCACGCGCGCCGAAAGCCCGCCGCCACGCGATCCACGCCGCCCTCGCGATCGCCCTCCTCGGCATCGCCGGCACCGCGATGAACGTGATGAAGATCGGGGAACTCTTCGCCGGCACCGCCGAGCGACCGAACGCCGTGATCGCGAGCACCGTCACCTTCGTCGTGCTCCTCGTATTCCTCGCCGTCGGCATCGCCTCCTTCGTCCGCGCCCGCCGCTACCGCGCGCAGCAGCCGACGAACGCCCCCGCCTGAGCCGCAACCGCAGTTCCCCGCATGTCCAGCCCCGAGTCCGAGCCCCACGCGCCGTCTGCAGTGTCGCCGTCCTGGGGCTGGGCACGGGGCACGCCGCCGCAGCTGCGCATCATGGAGACCGAACCGCTCGACTACCACAGCCTGCTGCGCGGCACCTCCGCCTACCGATGGTGGAAACCGCTCGCCCTGCTCCTGCTGTCAGGGGCCTTCTTCGGCATCCTCACCGTGGTAGTCACCGTGGCCGTCATCCCAGTGCTCCTGCTCACGGATCCCGACTATCCGGCGCAGGTCGCCGCCGGCACTGCCGCGGCGCTCGACACCCAACGGCCCGTCTCGGTACTCGTGAGCATGGTGTCGATCATCATCATGCTCCCGGCGGTGCTGCTCGCGATGCTCGTCCTCGGCATGCGGCCCATCGGCCTGATCTGGTCAGTCGCGGCCCGCATGCGCTGGGGGCTGCTCGGGCGACTGTTCGTCATCTCCGTGCTCGCGATCGCCGTGATGAACCTCGTCGGTATCGCCGCAGGCGTGCTCCTCGAGCCCGCCACCGACCCTGCAGCGGCTGCGAACGAGACTGCCTTCGATGCACGCGCCGCGCTGCTATCGATGCTGCTCGTGCTGCTCCTGGTGCCGCTGCAATCCACTGCCGAAGAGATCGTCTTCCGGGGACTCTTCATGCAGGTGCTGGGAGCCTGGCTCAGAAACCCCTGGTTCGCGATCCTGATCCCCTCGATCGGCTTCGCGTCCCTCCACATCTACGACATCTGGGGACTCCTCGCCGTCGGGTTGCTTGGCGCAGTATCCGCCTGGCTCACCTGGCGCACCGGCGGCCTCGAGGCAGCGATCGCGATCCACGTCGTCAACAACTACGTCGCTTTCGGCATCATGGCGTCGGGCCTCACCGGGGAAACCGCGCAGACCACAGGCGACGGCAGCGCCGCCGGACTGATCGGCCAGATCGCCGGTCTTGCGCTCTTCGCCTGGCTCACGCTGCGCGTCTTCACACGGGGCGGGTACGGCCGGCAGCGCATCGACCTCATCCAGCACACCTCCGCGCCGAAGGAGCGGGGAACCCGGTAGAGCGCCGCCGAGTCGACACCGGGAGAGCAGTCCCGCGTCGCACGCCCACACTAACCCAGAAATCGAGAGTAAGAGAGACACCATGGACGCCGACACTCGCCGCATCCTCGTGCACGCCCTCGGAGCCGTCCTAACAGTCGGCCTGCTCGGAGGACTCGCCGCCTGTGCCGCCACGAAGCCCGAGGTCACCCCCTCTGCCGAGGACGCCGCCCCCGCCGTCACGGTACGGGCCTACGACAACGCCTACGACATAGCCGAGGTCGAGGTTGCCGAGGGCGAAGCGGTGCGCTGGGTGTTCGAGGGACAGAACGAGCACGATGTCGTCGCCCAGGATGCGAGCTTCGTGAGCGATCTCATGCGACAGGGCAGCTTCACCCATGTCTTCGACCAGGCCGGCAGCTACGAATACGACTGTTCCATTCACGCGGAGATGAAAGGCGTCGTCAACGTGACGGCCGACTGACCCGTGCCCAGGATCCCGCATGCAGAGCGCCTCTGCCCGGCCGCTGCATTCGTATCGAGCAGCCGTCATCCGTTCAGCCTCCCCTGGTGTAGATTCGAACCATGACCACGAGCGCTGAGACACCGCTACGCCGACGACGCATCGGCTTCGCCTGGTTCTCGATCGTGGCCGGCATCGTCGGCTGGTTCGCCTCCTTCGAACTGCTCACCGAGTACATCAAGACCCTGCAGGAACCCACCCACGCGCCCAACTGCAACATCTCGAAGCTCGTCACCTGCGGGCCGAACATGGACTCCTGGCAGGGTTCCCTCTTCGGGTTCTCCAACACCATCATCGGCGTCACCGCCTTCACCGCGCCGATCCTCGTCGGGGCCGCGATCCTCGCCGGAGCACACTTCGCCCAATGGTTCTGGCGGCTCTACTGCCTCGGCCTCCTCGGAGGCATCGTCTTCATCACCTGGCTGCAGTACCAGAGCTTCTACTCTCTCGGCACCCTCTGCCCCTGGTGCATGGTCGTCTGGACGGCCATGATCCCGCTCTGGTGGGTCACCGTCGCGAAAGCCGGCGCCGACGGCCTCCTCCTCCCGGGCGACTCCGCCATGCGCGCGCTCAAAGGATTCGCGTCCTGGGCATGGGTCGCGATCCTCCTCCACTTCGTCATTGTCGCCACCGTCGCGCAGCTCGCCGTCGACTGGCTCTTGGAGTTCCGACTCTGACTCGGCAACGCGCGACGAACTCCCAGGCTGCGGCAGTCAACTTCACAGCCAGGGAGCGACCCGGCTGCTTTACGCTGACATCATGAACTGCCCCAGCGATGGAACCACCCTGTTGATGAGCGAGCGACAGGGAGTCGAAGTCGACTACTGCCCGCAGTGCCGGGGCATCTGGCTCGACCGGGGCGAGCTAGACAAGATCCTCGAGCGTATGCAGGCCGAAAGCGACGCGGCGCCAGGCTCGCAGTATGCAGAACCCCGCTATGACGACTACGAGGCACCCCGGTACGACGATCGACGTCGCGACAGTCATCACGACGACCGCCGACGAGAAGGCCACCACGGTGACCGACGCGGCGGCTACTCCGACGATCGCCAACGCGACCCCCGCTACCGCAAAAAGAAGAGTCCCTTCGAGTTCCTCGGAGACATCTTCGACTCCTGAGAGCTTCAGCACAGTCGTAGCTGCAGACGGTAGTCGGCCCTACGCCCGGACGATCATGAGCTCGTCCCAATGCGTTGTCGCCCTGGGCGTCAGCAGTCCACGCTTCATCTGCCAGGCCGGGCCGGGCCGGAGACCGCCATAGCCGAGCCCGAGCACCTCTCGGCCGGCCTTCTTCTGCACCGCGTCCACGAGCGGCGCGATACTCGCATCCTCGTGGATGTGCCTGAACAGCTCGAGGGCCTGGTGCGCCTCAGCCGCGTGCAGATCCGTAAGCAGCAGCCCGGCCCGCGCATACCGCGTTCCCTCCTGAATCTGCGGGAGCAGCAGATGTGCCGCTCGCGTCAGCATGACCGGATCTGCCGTCGGATAGGGGAGCGGCACCCGGACAGCCGGATAGTGCTGCTGCTCGTGCCAGTGACTCGTGCCGGCGAACGCCTGCACCGACTTCGCCACCTGGCAGTGCTTCACCAGGCGCGCCGCGGCCTGCTGCGCATAGATCGAGAGCGCCTGCCGCATCCCCTCAATCGTGGACACCTTCTCTGAGAAGGAACGCGACACGATCAGCTCGTCTTTCTTCCCCGTGCGATCCTCCTCCGGGCCGATGCACGCGACCCCGCGCAGCTCGAGCGCGGTACGCATGACGACCACGGAAAAGCAGCGTCGGATCTGCGCAGGATCCGCGGTGGCGAGATCCCACACCGAGGCGATGCCGTAGCCCGCGAGCCGCCGCTCGAGGCGCCGAGCGATCCCCCAGACCTCCGAGACCGGCAGGCGGCGCATCAGCTGCTCGCGCCACGCCTCCCGCGTCGCCGGCCACACGCACACCCCGTCGAAGACGGGGATCTTCTTGGCCGCCTTGTTCGCGAGCTTCGCCAGCGTGCGAGTCGGCGCGATCCCGACGCAGACGGGCACGCCGACGAGCCGGCGCACCTCGTCCCTGATCGTGCGCCCGAGCACCGACATGGCCTCGGGATCGGCCGAGGTGCGACGATCCACCGTGGCGAACGCCTCGTCGATCGAATACACGTCGAGCTCGTGCGTGAAGCGCTCGAGCACCTCTACTGGTAGGTCCGATTGTTGAAGAGTGCACTTTTCATGCACTGTTCGTCGATGATGCGGAGGTCACGCGCGAAGGGCGTTGGCAGCCCTGCCTGAGCACGGTAGGTGAACATCCGGTGACAAAGCCGGCATGGGCTCGCGAACTGATTCGATAGATGTCAATATAGAAGTATGTCGAATCAAGAAGTCGAACTGGTCATCGTCGGGTCCGGTCCCGCCGGATACACCGCGGCGGTCTACGCGGCCCGCGCGGGTCTTGCGCCGAACGTGATCGCGGGCTCGGTCACCGCGGGCGGTGCGCTGATGACGACGACCGAGGTGGAGAACTTCCCCGGCTTCGTCGATGGCGTGCAGGGGCCGGAGCTGATGGAGTCGATGCGGGCGCAGGCTGAGCGGTTCGGCGCTCGGATCGTCTACGACGACGCGATTCGCCTCGAGCTCGACGGCGACGTGAAGACCCTCGAGACGGGTGCCGGGATGACGTACCGGGCGCGGGCGGTGATCCTGACGATGGGTTCCGCGTACCGCAAGCTCGGCCTCCCCGAGGAAGAGCGGCTGTCGGGGCACGGAGTGTCCTGGTGCGCGACCTGCGACGGGTTCTTCTTCCGCGACAAGGAGATCGCCGTGATCGGTGGCGGGGATTCCGCGATGGAGGAGGCGCTGTTCCTCACCCGGTTCGCATCGAAAGTCACCGTCGTGCACCGCCGGGACGAGTTCCGAGCGTCGAGAATCATGGCACAGCGCGTGCTGGACGATCCGAAGATCGAGGTCGCCTGGAACAGCGAGGTCGCCGCGATCCTCGGCGACGAGCAGGTCACCGGGCTCACGCTGCGCGACACGATCACCGGGGCTGAGCGCACGCTCGACGCGACGGGGGTGTTCGTCGCGATCGGGCACGACCCGCGCTCCGAGCTCGTGACTGGGCAGGTCGACACCGACGCGGACGGGTACGTGCGGGTCGCGCACCCGTCGACGCGGACGAATCTGGCCGGGGTGTTCGCGGCCGGGGATCTCGTCGACCACACGTATCGGCAGGCGATCACCGCCGCGGGCACCGGCTGCGCGGCCGCGCAGGACGCCCAGCACTACCTGTCGCACCTCGCACCCGCCACCGTTTCCGAGCCTGTTCTGGAGGTCTCCGTATGAGCACCGTCACCCCCGTCACCGACGCCACCTTCCAGGCCGAGGTGCTCGAGTCCGAGCTGCCCGTCGTGGTCGACATCTGGGCGACCTGGTGCGGCCCGTGCAGGGCGATCGCCCCGATCCTGGACCAGCTCGCCGGCGAGTACGAGGGCCGGGTGAAGATCGTGAAGATCGACGCCGACCAGAACCCCGAGACCGTGACCGCGGCCGGCGTGACCTCGATCCCGACCCTCGGCTTCTACCGGAACGGGGAGCGCGTGGACGTGCTGATCGGCGCGCACCCGAAACCCGTCTACGCGGCGAAGATCGAGGAGCTAATCGCATGACCGACACCCTGACCCGCACCGCCCCGAGGCGGCTCTCCACGCTCGACAAGTGGCTGCCGCTCTGGATCGGCCTCGCGATGGTCGCCGGCCTCCTGCTCGGCCGGTTCGTGCCCGCCCTGTCGGACGCGCTCTCTGCGATGGAGGTCGGCGGGATCTCGGTCCCGATCGGGCTGGGCCTGCTGGTGATGATGTACCCCGTGCTCGCGAAGGTCCGCTACGACAAGGTCGCAGCCGTCACCGGCGACAAGAAGCTCCTGGTCTCCTCGCTCGTGCTGAACTGGCTCGTGGGGCCCGCGGTCATGTTCGCGCTCGCGTGGATCTTCCTGCCCGACCTGCCGGAGTACCGGACCGGGCTGATCATCGTCGGGCTCGCCCGCTGCATCGCGATGGTGGTGATCTGGAACGATCTCGCCTGCGGTGACCGGGAGGCTACCGCGGTGCTCGTCGCGATCAACTCGGTCTTCCAGGTCGTGATGTTCTCGGTGCTGGGCTGGTTCTACCTGACCGTGCTGCCGGGCTGGCTCGGACTGGATGCGCAGGGGCTGGAGATCTCGGTCTGGCAGATCGCATTGAACGTGCTCGTGTTCCTCGGCATCCCGCTCATCGCGGGCTTCGCGTCCCGGTTCATCGGCGAGAAGCGCAAGGGGCGCGACTGGTACGAAGAGAAGTTCCTCCCGAGGATCGGGCCGTGGGCGCTGTACGGTCTGCTGTTCACGATCGTGCTGCTGTTCGCCCTGCAGGGCGAACAGGTCACCTCCCACCCAATGGACGTCGCCCGTATCGCGCTGCCGCTGCTGGTCTACTTCGCGCTGATGTGGTTCGCCGGCATCCTGCTGGGCAAGGCTCTCGGCCTGGGCTACGCGCGGTCCACGACGCTCGCGTTCACCGCCGCGGGCAACAACTTCGAGCTCGCCATCGCGGTCGCGATCGGCACCTTCGGCGCGGCATCCGGCCAGGCCTTGGCCGGGGTCGTCGGCCCGCTCATCGAAGTGCCCGTGCTCGTGGGCTTGGTCTACGTCTCACTCTGGGCCGCGAAGGCCTGGTTCCACACCGATCCCTACGCCACCGAATCGAGGATCTCATGACCGACACGACCGTCATCTCTGACGCCGACACGTGCGCACCGTCCACGGCGCACGCGATCGGCACCGAGGCCGCCACGACCGTGGCCGGGGCACTGAAAGCGCTCGCTGACCCGCTGCGGCTGCGGATGCTCTCCGCGATCGCGGCCGACCCGCGCGGCGAGTCCTGCGTGTGCGACCTCGCCGAGCTGGCAGAGGTCTCCCAGCCGACGGTCTCGCACCACCTGAAGGTGTTGAAGGAGACCGGGATGCTGGCCTCCGAGCGGCGCGGCACCTGGGTCTGGTACCGCATCGCGCCGGGCAAGCAGCGCGCCGTCGCGTCCCTCCTCGACGCGTTCGCTCCCGCCGCGGCCGTCACCGACGAACCCGAAGACGCCGCAGCACGGGCCGAGGCCCTGCAGCAGATGGACGCCCGCGTGACCCGCCTCGCCGAAGAGCTCGCGGACGAGCTCACCGGGCTGAACCGGGACCTCGTGATCGCGATCGTGCGCGAGTCCTACGCCGGCCTGGTGCGTTCAGCGAAGCTGACGGCGCACATGATCCCGCTGACCGAACGGTTCGCCCGGCAGCGCCTCGCCGACCTGGCCAGGGACCGCTCGGCCGGGGTGCCGCAGGTGCTGTTTGTGTGCGTGCAGAACGCGGGCCGCTCCCAGCTCGCCGCCGCGATCGTCAACCAGCTCGCAGGCGGTGCCGTGATCGCCCGCTCAGCAGGCTCCGCCCCTGCCTCGGACATGCACCCGCACGTGCGCTCCCTGCTCACGGAGATCGAGGGCGAGCAGGAAGCCGAGACGGCGTTCCCGAAGCCGCTCACCGATGACGCCGTGCGCGCGGCCGACGTGGTGGTCACGATGGGCTGCGGCGACGTCTGCCCGATCATCCCCGGCGTCCGCTACGAGGACTGGGCCGTGGGCGACCCGGCTCTCGCTTCCCCGGACGGGGTCGACGCGATCCGCCACGATATCGAGGGCCGCGTCCGCGAGCTCCTCGCCACGCTCACCGACTGAACGAAAGCGAACAACAATGACTGACCAGAAGCCTTCCGTCCTCTTCGTCTGCGTCCACAACGCCGGGCGCTCCCAGATGGCCGCCGGCTGGCTCCGCGAGCTCGCAGGCGACCGCGTCGAGGTCCGCTCCGCCGGATCCATACCCGCCGACCAGATCAACTCCGTCGCCGTCGAGGCGATGCGCGAAGTCGGCATCGACATCACCGCCGAACAGCCGAAAGTGCTCACCACCGAAGCGGTGCAGGACTCCGACGTGGTGATCACCATGGGCTGCGGCGACGCGTGCCCGTTCTTCCCCGGCAAGCGCTACGAGGACTGGAAGCTCGACGACCCGGCCGGACAGGGCATCGATGCCGTGCGCCCGATCCGGGACGAGATCAAAGGTCGCGTCGAAACGCTGCTGGCGGAACTGCTCGTCTGAGGGACTGCGAGGGACTGCGAGCACGGGAGGGGCAGCGGCCAATGGCCCTGCCTCTCCGCTGTGTTTCCGGGTTTCCTGGTCCCTGCGGCGAACACCGATGTGCCGTGAGGCGTGCGCCATCGATCGCGCTACAGCCCGTTCTTGCTCTACCGGGACGCGCCTCGCAGCGCTGCTTCGATCTGCTCCTGCGTAGGCGCTCCGGCGAACCCGTTCCTCGTCGCATAGACGCGGCACGCGAGCGAGCGGACCGGTGCTGTCGGGAACAGGTCGACGCCGTCGACGAGGATCGTGGGCGAGCCTCCGAACCGGGTGCTTACCGCCTCGGCCTCGGTCCGGATCGTGACCAGCTCGACAGGCACGGCCCTGAATCCAAGAGCGTCCAGTGCTGCGCGCGCGTTGGCTTCGGCCACGTCCGTGTTCGGGCAACCGACAATGTGCAGCAGCTCGACCTTCATGCGGCATCCTCGAATCGCGCGTCGTTCGACGCCCGGTCCGGGCCTGGCGGGAGAAGGATCAGGCAGAGCAGGCCGACACCGGCGACGACGAAGACATCGGCGACGTTCCCGACGAACAGGTCGCCGTAGGCGAGGAAGTCCGTGACCTGCCCCTGTCCGAAGGAGGGCGGGTTCAGGAGCCGGTCGACGAGGTTGCCGACCGCGCCGCCGAGGACCAGGCCCAACGCGGCACCCCACCGCGCGCCACGCAGCCGCACAGCGAACACAACTACCGCGATGGCGGCGAGGAGGCCGACGAGGGTGAAGATCCAGGTGGACCCGGAGCCGAGCGAGAACGCGGCTCCGGGGTTGTAGACCAGGGACAGGCCGAACAGGTCGCCGACCAGCGGAACCCGCTCGCCAGAAGTCAACTGCGCCACAGCGAGGGCCTTCGACCCCTGATCGAGGGCCACGGCGAGCACGGCGACCGCGAGGGCGACGCCGAGTGCCCTCCGACCTTTCGGGGAGGGCGGGCTCGTCCCCTCGGCGACGACGGTGCCCTGCGCGGTCACGCGATCGACTTCCTGGTGCGCGCGGCGCGCAGCCCGTTGAGGATCACGATCACCTCGGCGATCTCGTGCACCAGCACCACCGCGGCCAGCCCCAGCACGCCGAACAGGGCCAGCGGCAGCAGGGCGGTGATGATCAGCAGCGACAGGATGATGTTCTGATTGATAATGCGCCGTCCGCGACGGGCGTGGTCGAACGCCCGCGGGAGGAGCCGCAGGTCGTGGCCGGTGAAGGCGACGTCGGCGGACTCGATCGCGGCGTCGGAGCCGGTCGCGCCCATCGCGATGCCGATGTCCGCGGCGGCGAGGGCGGGGGCGTCGTTGATGCCGTCGCCGATCATCGCGACCGAGCCGTGCCTGCCCAGCTCGCCGATCGCGGCGGCCTTGTCCTCCGGGCGCAGCTCGGCGCGCACATCCTCGATCCCGGCCTGCGCGGCCAGCGCCCGGGCGGTGCGGGCGTTGTCGCCGGTGAGCATGGTCATCCCGACGCCCTGGGCGGCGAGGGTGCGGACCACCTCGGGGACTTCGGGTCGCAGCTCGTCGCGGACCCCGATCGCGGCGACCGGGACGCCGTCGCGGTGCACGATCACGACGGTCATGCCCTGCTCCTCCAGGCCCGCCACCTGGTCCTTGAGCGTCCCGGCGTCCAGCCATCGAGGGCTGCCGACGGTGACTCGGGCCCCGTCGAGGGTGCCCTCGATGCCGTGCCCGGCCTGCTCGGTCACGTCCAGGGCGGCGGGGGCTCCGGGCGAGGCGGCGGTGATCGCGGCGGCCAGCGGGTGGGTGCTGTGCTGCTCCAGGGATGCCGCCCAGGCCAGGGCCTGCGCCTCGGTCACGCCGTCGGCGGTGAGGATGGCGGTGACGGCGGGCTCGTTGCGGGTGAGGGTGCCGGTCTTGTCGACGGCGACGTGGCGGATCACGCCGAACCGTTCGAACACGGCACCGGACTTGATGATCACGCCGAACCTGCTCGCTGAGCCGATCGCGGCGACGACGGTCAGCGGGACGGAGATCGCCAGCGCGCACGGCGACGCGGCGACGAGCACCACGAGGGCGCGGGTGATCCACAGCTCCGGGTCGCCCAGCAGCGAGCCGATGACCGCGACGAGGGCGGCGAGGATCAGCACGCCGGGCACGAGCGGGCGGGCGATGCGGTCGGCCAGGCGGGCGCGGTCGCCCTTCTCGGCCTGCGCCTGCTCCACCAGCTCCACGATCGTGGTCAGCGAGTTGTCGGTGCCCGCTGCGGTCGTCTCGACCTCCAGGGCACCGGCGGTGTTGATCGTCCCGGCCGACACCGCGTCGCCGGGCTCGACCTCCACCGGGATCGACTCCCCGGTGATCGCCGAGGTGTCCAGGCTCGACCGGCCCGTCCGGACGATCCCGTCGGTCGCGATCCGCTCACCCGGACGCACGAGCATCAGCTGACCAACGGCCAGATCCTTCGCGGCGACCTCCACGGGCGCGCCGTCCTGCCGGATGGTCGCGGTCTCCGGGACCAGCTTGAGCAGCGCCCGCAGCCCGCCGCGGGCGCGGTCCATGGCCTTGTCCTCCAGCGCTTCGGCGATGGAGTACAGGAACGCCAGCGCCGCGGCCTCCTCGACGTAGCCGAGGATGACCGCGCCGACCGCGCTGATCGTCATCAGCAGCCCGATGCCCAGCTTGCCCGTGAACAGCTTGCGGATCGCGCCGGGCGTGAACGTCGACGCACCCAGCAGCAGGCCGATCCAGAACGCCACCAGCGCCGGGATCTCCGCACCCGTCCATTCCAGGACCAGGCCCGTACCGAACGCTACGCCGGAGAGCACCGGGACCATGATCCCGCGGTCACGCCACCACGGACGCTCCCGCTCCTCCTCGGCCTCCTCGCCGACCCGGGTCTCCGGCTCGTCGCAGCCGCACGCCGCGCTCACGCGCCCGCTCCCGTCCCACAGCAGCCCGGCACCGTGCACTCGGCGTCCATGCACGGCGCGTGCTCGTCCACGGCCAGCGTCACGTCCACCAGCGCCGTGAGCGCCGCCGCGAGGTGCGGGTCGGCGATCTCGTAGCGCGTCTGCCGACCCTCGGGCTCGGCGACTACGATCCCGCAGTCGCGAAGACAGGTCAGATGGTTCGACACGTTGGAGCGCGTCAGCTCCAACTCGCGCGAGAGCACGGCCGGGTAGCTCGGGCCGTCCAGCAGGGTCATCAGGATCCGGGAGCGCGTCGGGTCCGCCATGGCCCGGCCCAGCCGGTTCATGACGTCGAGACGCGAAGCAATAGTCAGCATGCACTGAACTATACAGCAAGCACTGAACTATTGTCGATGATGGCGAACCATGCACCCGCGACCCAGCAGCGGCACTCCCGCCCCCGCGGAGCCCTCACGACACCCGCACCGGCGGGCGCGGTACAGTCGCAGAGGAGGCAGTTCCTCGAACATCCACCCGCACCCACACCAAAACGACGGCACGGGCGGAAGTTCCCGCCAAAACCGTCAATATTCACCGGAACATCTAGGTTTTTTAGAGCATTCGGGCGCGGGTGTCGAAGAGTTCCAGTTCGGCGGGGTGTAACTGCGCTTGCACGACGAAGCTGCGGTCTTTGATCTTCCAGAGGCCCTGCCCGATGCCGAGCCCAGGGAGAAGTGAGCGTTCGGTTCCGGTGAGTCCGAGGGTTTGTGCGGTGACGCCGAGCTGATCGCTCTCTTGCCGGTACACGATCCTCGTTTCGGCGTTCGCGAGCAGCGACGATGCGAGGGCGCGCATTCTGGAGCCTTGGTCGCCGACGTTCTCCAAGTCGGTGAGCTTGTGGAAGATGAGCAGGTTGCTGATGCCGTAGTGGCGGGCGAGCCGCCATTGCGCATCCATGCGGGCAAGCAAGCTTGGGTAGGACATGAGGCGCCAGGCTTCGTCGTAGACGACGAAGCGCTGACCGCCGGACGGGTCTTGGAGCGCTGATTCCATCCACGCCGCAGAGCAGGTCATGAGCACGGCGAGCAGGGCGCTGTTCTCCGAGACGCGGGACAGGTCGAGGGAGAGCATCGGCAGCGTCGGGTCGAACTTCTCCGTCGACGGCCCATCGAACAAGCCGCTGAGATCCCCGGCGACCAGCCGTCGGAGCGCGTGCCCGAGCATCCGCCCGTCTTCTGCGAGCCGGCCGTCGGGATCGTCCGCCGATGAGGGCGAGAGGATGCGGTCGACGACCATCGGTAGGATCGGCACCTCCGCTGATCTGACGGCGTCTGCGAGAGCGATATCGATCGCGGTGTGCTCGACCGGAGAGAGCCGCCGGTCGAGCACGGTCTCCGCGAGGGCGCCGATGAGATCCCGGCGGCGGGCTGCGACCTGTGTAGCCCAGTCGGCGTCCGGGATGCCCGCGGCCCGGTATCCCTCATCGAGCGGGTTCAAACGGGTCGGGAGCGAGGGGCCGAGGACGATCGCGCGGCCCCCGACGGCGCGGGCGACGGGGGTGTGCTCGCCTTTCGGGTCGCCGGGAACGTAGACGCGCCGCCCGAACGGGAGCGCCCTCGTGTAGAGCGCTTTCGCAAGCGACGACTTCCCGCTTCCGACGATCCCGGCGAGGATCAGGTTCGGGGCGGTGATGACGCCTTGCCGGTACAGCTCCCACGGGTCGTACACGAAAGATCCGCCGGAGTAGAGGTCTTGTCCGATGAAGGTGCCGGCGGAGCCGAGCCCGCCTTCGGCGAGGAACGGGTAATGCCCCGACAGCGTGGCCGAGGTGTCCTGGTGGCGCGGGAGCCGGAACCGGCCCGGCGTGCACAACGCCGCCGGTCCCTCCTCTCCGGCACGAGGCAGGTAGCGAGTGGCACGGCGGGCTTCGCGTGCTGCTGCCGCCTCCGCCCGCAACTTCGCCACAGTTTCGGCGCGGGCTTCGGCGTGGATGCGGGCGGCGGCCTGGGCGCGGGCTTTCCGGTGCCGGCGGAGCTCTCCTTCGGGCCCGACGAGCACCGAGGTATGCAGACGTCCCGGATCGGTGTCGTCGCTCATCGGCCGAGCCCCCGCCCCGTCTGCCTGCCGGGCTGCTCGCGGCGGATGGCCGGGGTGCCGAGGCGGTCTCGCCGCGACTGCTCCCGCGCGGCCTCGCGCGCGAGGATCGGCCCCGCCCGCACCCCAGACGGGGCGGCGATCGCAGACGACGGCGATTCGGTAGTGGTGGCGGCGTGGCGGGGGTCTTCGAGGCCGAGCAGCACCGGGGACGGGAGGACGTCCATGTGCCGGTAGAGGGCGAGGTGCCGGTGATCCTGGTTGTAGACCAGCGTGTAGGCGTCCAACTGGGCAGTGCAGTCGAGGAGGCCTTGCGGCGGCGTGTCGTAGACGTACCCGTTCTCGAGCGCGGCATCCACGGTCTCGTCACCGTAGTCGTAGCCCGCGAGTTCCTGGATCACGGCATCGGCGCCGCCCTGGTCGATGAGGTCGAGGAGCCGGTCGGCTTCGCCGCCTTGCAGGAAGACCACGTTGATCAGATGCCCGACTTCCGGCATTTCTGCGGCGGGGTGCCAGGCGATCCGGCCCGCCGCCGCGGATGCCGCATCGAGGCGTCGTTCCGCCTCACCGATGAGCGCCGCCGCCTGCCGCAGCTCCCCGGCGGTCGTGAGTGCATCGCGGACGCCCGTGGCGCGGTCTCCGGCGTCGTCGGCGGCGCGGTCGCGCGAGCTCTCGTGGGCGGTGGCGATCTGGGTGAGGACTTGTTCGAGGGATCGGACGCTGCCGAGGAGATCGCCGAGCACCCCGTACATGTCCTCCGGCTGCTCGAAGGTGCGGCTGGCGTGCGCGAGCGCCCGCATCGCCTCATAGGCTTCCTCCGCGTCAGCGACGGGATCGGTGAAGGTCAGCATGTCCGATGCTCCAATCGTGAAGATGATTCGTATGCCAGGTGCGCGAAGGTTCGCCGCTGGTTCAGATGGGGCGGCAGAGCGGGAGCGCGGCCGCGGTGAAGGCCTGCGCCTGCTGGCCGACCAGGCGGCGGGTTTCGCAGGACGCCTGGATCGCGGCCTGCTCGATCTGCGATACCGCGGCATCCAGTTCCCCATTGGTGGGTGCGGAGACGGAGACGAGGCCGACGACGCGGAGCACCCCGTGCCCCGCGGTCAGCTCAGATTCTTGTTGCAGCACGTCGCCGTATTCGGCGGTGGCCTGGGTGTCTTCGACCTGGCCGATCTTCCGGCGCTGGGCGGCGTCGGCGACCATCTCGGTCTTCTTCCGCCGCAAATCCCTGGCGGCCTGATCCGCCCGCACCGGCAGATAGTGCAGCGACAAGGAGCGCAGCACCCCGCCGGTCAGCACGAGCGGGGCGAGGAACCCGGGGAAGGTCTGCGCCCTCGGCCATTCGCTGATCCACAGCACCGCGTGGTGCGCGCTGTCGGAGCGCAGCCGGTCCCAGGCCTCGTTCACCGCAACCGGGCCCGCGGTCGCGAGCTCCCGGCCGAGCGCGCCGTGACGTTCCAAGGCGGGGCCGGCGGCGGGGTCATAGGCGGTGCGGAGGATCAGGGCGACATCACCCGGGGTGAGCCATCCCGTCATCTGCAGCTCGGCGGAGCGCAGCGCGGTCTGGAACGACTGCATCTCCTGCCCGAGCACCACCGCCGCTCCCTTCATGCCGCCGCCCGCGGAACGGATCTGCCGGGTAGCGGCTCGCATGTCAAGGGAGAGCGACACGGTGGTGGCGTGGCGTTCCCCGGCGGGGCCCGCCCGTTCGATGAGCTCCCGGTAGGTGTTCGCCGCCCAGGAGCCGTCGTCGTGGCCGTGTTCGCGCCACCACTCGGTCAGCCCCGACCCGGAATCGGGCAGGGTGCGCTCTTGCACCTGGATGCGGGCGATCCTCCCGGACCGGCACGCGGCCGCAAGGACGCGACCCCAGCCGGTGACACGGCGCTGCTGCTCGCCGGGGTCGAGAAGCACGAACGCGGGATGCGCCACCCCGCACACGACGGTGAGGGTCTGGGCGTGCGGGTCGTGGATCATCGCCGCCCCCGTCTCGGGGTCCACCCATTCCCGGAGCGCGGCGAGGTCGCCGGGGAGCGCGAGCGTGCCCGCCGGGCGCGGCTTCACCACCCTGCGCCGATACTGGGTTTGCTTCGCGCGGGTGCGGAGGAGCCAGCGGGTGACGATCGGCGCCCACTCGATCAGCTTCCGCCCGCCGACGGGCACCCACGCGATCACCACCAGGGATGCCCACGCCGGCGACGACCAGGCAAGGCCCTGTCCGCCGCCCGTGTAGAGGCCGGTGACGATGATGCCGAGCGCGGTCGCGAGGACGAGAAGCTGTGGCAGGGAGAGGCCGAGGAGCAGGCCGCGCTTGGTGAGGCGAGAGAACTGCACCGGACGCAGCTCGAGCGACGCTTCGGAGGTGTTCGCGCTCATGGGTTACTGCTTCCCGGTCGGGGCGGGCGGATCGGTCCTTGGCGGCGAGGGCGGCGGGAGCACCGCGGGCGGCTGCTGCACCGGCGGCCCAGGCGGCGGAGCCGCCGGCTCGGACGCACTACCCGCGTGCCCGTCCGCTGCGTCACCGATGGCCTCGCCGATCTTCGGGCCCGCGGTCGCGGTCTCTTTCACGACGACTCCTGCGGCGACGGCCGCCGCGACCGGCGGCGCAGCAGCCGCAGCCGGGGCGGCCGGTGCGGCCGTGCCTCCGGTGGCAGCCGGGGCTGCGGTGCCGGCCGCGGCAGGCGCCGCCGCTGGTGCTGGGGTGGGTGTGGGCTTCGGCGTTCCGGCGCCCTTGCCGGTGTCTGCGCCGTTGAGCACTTGCTTCGGGGCGGGGCCGTTCGGCTTCGACGGGAGCGGGACGGGCCGGTTGAGGGCGTTCTTCGCCTCCTGCTCCATCGAGGACGCCTGATACATGTCGAAGCCCACGAAGCTCAGGAACTTGTACGCCAGGTACGGGGCGAACGCGGCGACGAACAGCAGCACGATCCCGGCGATGGGTTCGGACAGGGATTTCAGGTCGAGGCTGATGGGTGCGGCGACCTGGGTGGTGGCGATGAGGAAGATCACCACGATCACGAGCTTCGACGCGATCAGCGCGACCACGAACGTCGCCCACTTCCCGAACCAGCCGCGGGACGCTTCCCAGGTGAGGCCGGCGAGCGCGACCGGGCCGAACACGATCGCGACCAGCAGCAAGGCCTTCCGGATGAGGAGGCTGAACCAGAGGATGAAGATCGCGGCGATCATGAGGCCCGCGAGAAAGATCGTCAGCAGCGCCCCCGCACCCCCAGCAACCGAGGTGATGGTGACCGCGGTGATGAGGAGCGCGAGCCGGTCGTCCATGCTCTCGATCGTCTGCCCGGTGGCCTGGATGATGCCGACGCAGAGCTGATCGGTGATTTCGAGCAGCAGGGCGGTGCAGGTGATGAGCACGAACGAGCCGAGCACCGATTTCGCGACCCCGAGCGCGGCGCGGGTGAGTGCGGACGGGTCGCGGCGGGCGAGGCCGGTGATGAGCTGGAAGCAGAAGAACAGGAGCGTCACGAACACGGCGATGCCGAACAGGATGTTGTAGACCTTCACGTATCCGTCGCTGGTGACGTCGACCGAGGTGGTGGTGGAGAACACGTCCCACATGCCCTGGAACAGGGTGGACACGGCGAGCCCCATCGCGGAGGCGATCCACCCGAAGAAGAGGCCGGCGGGGCCCTCGCCGATCGCGGTGCAGACGGTGGAGACGCCGGGGATGTCGCAGATACTCACCCTGAACCACCACCCGGCTAGTTGACGGCCTGGCCGACGGTCCAGAAGAAGTTGATGAGCGTGACGGCCGCACCAGCGAGCACCGCCGCACCGCACGACACGAGCACGCCCGTCTTTCCCCTCGACGCGAGGTGCGGGTTGCTGCTATTCGCGCCGAAGCCCCAGACGATCGCGGACACGATGAGCGCCAGCACGCTGAGGATGAGGCCGACGGTCATCACCGCGCCGACGATGTCGCGCAGTTGCGCGATCCCCGGAAGCCCGTTGCTGTTCGGGTCGATATCGATCATGGTTGGGCACTCCTGCCGGTCGGTGAAGCGGACGCGATCCGTCCGACAAGCAGGTGCACTCAGCAGGCCCGGTGGCCGAGCCCTTAGATGCGGTCGCCGATGGTGAGGAGAAAGTTCGCCCAGGCGATGCCGGCGCCGGCGAGGGCTGCGGTGCCGAGGGCGACGAACACGCCGACGCGGGCTTTCTGCGCCGTGTAGGGGTTCCCGGTGTGGGAGGCGATGGCCCAGATGGTTGCAGAGACGAGGAGGGTGAGCACGGCGCCGATGAGGACGTAGGTGAGGAGCGCGCCGATCACCGACGCGAACTCCCCGGATGCGCCGACGGCGCCGAAGTCGGGAAACACGTTCACCGGGCACCTCCAAGGTTCGCGCGACACCCGGGCGCGCCCGTCGTGCCGTCACTCGGGACCGCGCCGTGCTGCGCCAGCCACTCGACTGCGTTCACCGGGGGCTGGGCCTGCCCGCCGGGGCGGATCTCGACGTGCAGGTGCGGGCCGGTCGAGCGGCCGGAGGAGCCGACATCGCCGATGTGCTGCCCGGCCGCGACGGTCTCCCCGCTGGTGACGTAGATGCCGTCCTGCCACATGTGCGCGTAATAGGACGCGACCCGGGCGCCTTGGACGGTGTGTTCGATGACGATGAGGCCGTCCCATCCGGAGCTGAACTCCGCGACGGTCACGCGGCCGTCGGCGACCGCGTAGATCGGGGTGCCGTCGGCGGCGGCGAGGTCGGAGCCGGAGTGAAACTGCCGCTCGCCGGTGAAGGGGTCGGTGCGCCAGCCGAAGCTATCCGTGTTCGTGTACGAGCCCTCGGGAAGCGGGAACACGACGCGGCTGGTCTCCGGCACCGCCCCGCCACGGTTCCCGCCGCCGCTGGGGGCGGGCTTGGTGAGGGCGGTGAGGATCGCTTCGGCGACGGGCTGCCAGTTCCGGTACCGATCCGGGAACGCCGACACTTCGACGGCTTGCGCGGCGGAGCCTGGGTCCATCTGCTGCCAGCCGGGAATGTCGAGCAGGCCCCGCGGCGAGGGGAAGTTCGGGCTCTGCTCACCACCGTAGAACGCCTTCGCCTGATAGGTCGGGTTCATAAGCTCAGCGACCGTACCCCAGCCCGCGGCCGGCCGCATCTGGAACAACCCCAGGCTGTCGTGATCGGAGGCGTCGCCGTCGTTCGGGTAGTTCCCGGATTCGGGGTAGGCGCCGGTGTTGGCGAGCATCCGCAGCCGGGACTCGGTGAGCGCCGCCATGAGCGCGATGCGCACACCCGCCTGGCCGACGCCGGGGATGCTCGCCCCGGTGGTGATGATCGTCGCCGCGTGGGTGAGCTGCCGCTTCTCGAGCGTAACCGAGGTGCCATCGGCAGTGGTCGCGGCGAGCTTGTCCGGGATCGGGCCGACCGTCAGGGAATCCGTGAGGCAGAACCCTGACGGGCCCATGAACGCTCCCATGCCGACCAGCGCGGTCGACGGTCCGACGCAGAACAGCACCAAGAACAGGACGAGCAGCTTCTTCACCATCACCGAGCCGTCCTCGCTATCGGAGCGGGGTGTCGAGAGCGGAGAGCCGCAGCAGCCGGCAGTCCTCGTCGTCCGGGCAGGCGGCGAAGATCGTGAACGACACCGGGCGCGCATCGGTAACGCCCTGCCCTTCCCAGACGCCGGTCCGGTGCCGGGTGCCGGTGACTGTGTACGCGGTCGCACCCGGCAGGAGC
>Ga0209369_1000903_pt1 | contig 20725 bp, 13 predicted proteins | sample EBPBio142010_DNA_FD_185865 | JGI IMG/M metagenome (GOLD analysis project Ga0209369, IMG submission 185865) | Wastewater treatment Type I Accumulibacter community from EBPR Bioreactor in Madison, WI, USA - Reactor 1_10/4/2010_ DNA (SPAdes)... | ecosystem: Engineered > Bioreactor > EBPR >... | reverse complement strand
GTTCGCCGACAGCGAGGCCCAGATGCCGACGCGCGGCAGCGAGATCGGCAAGACCCGCTGGGAAGTGCCCTACCTCGAGCCGGACGAAGCCGCCTGGCGTGCGCACCGGGCCGTGCTCGATGCGCACCTGCCTTTCAACGACTTCGAACTGGCGCGCCCGCGCGCAGAGGGTGGCCGGCGCGACGTGTCGGTCTCGGGCGTGCCCGTGTTCGACGACGCCGGCCGCTTCATCGGCTATCGCGGCGTCGGGCGCGACATCACCGAACGCAAGCGGGCCGAAGCCGAGCATCAGGCCTACGTGCGTTTCCTGGAGGCGATGGACCGGGTGAACCGGGCGATACAGGGCGAGGACGATCTCGAGCAGATGACCGGCAGCGTGATGCAGGTGCTGCTGGGCGTCTTCGCGTGCGAGCGCGCATGGCTCGTCTTTCCCTGCGACCCCGAGGCGCCCTCCTGGCATGCGGTGATGGAGCGCACCCGTCCCGGGTTTGCGGGCGTGTTCACGCTGGGCGGCGAGCAGCCGATGTCGCCGGACATCGCCGAAGGCCAACGGCTGGCGCGGGCCGCCCGCGGCGCCGTGCTGTTCGGCCCGCAGCATGCGCTTCAGGTGCCGCAGCAGCTGACGCAGCGCTTTGGCGTGCAGGCCGCGATGCTGATGGCGCTGCACCCGAAGGGCAGCCCGCCGTACCTGCTGGGGCTGCATCAGTGCCAGCCGGCGCGCGCGTGGACGGGGCACGAGACGCGCCTGTTCGAGGAGATCGGCCACCGCCTCGCCGACGCGTTGGCCAGCACGCTGATGCTGCGCCGCCTGCGCGAACGCGAGGAAGAACTCGTGCGCCATCGGGCGCATCTCGAAGAGCTGGTGACCGAACGCACCGTCGAACTGCGCCAGGCCAAGGACCGGGCCGAGGTGGCCAACCGCGCCAAGAGCGAGTTCCTGGCGCGCATGAGCCACGAGCTGCGTACCCCACTGAACGCGATCATCGGCTACTCGCAGCTGCTGATGATGCGTGGCGACGCGCTCGATACGCGCATGAGCACCGGGCTGCAGGCCATCCACTCCGGCGGCCAGCATCTGCTGACCCTGATCGTCGACATCCTGGATCTGGCCAGCATCGAGGCCGGCAAGCTGGAACTGGGCCCCGAGCCGATCGAGCTGCAGCCGTTCCTGCAGGGCATCGCCGACATCGTGCGCGTCAAGGCCGAGGACAAGGGCCTGGCCTTCGGGCTGCAGATCGCGCCCGAAACCCCGCTGCGCGTGGTGGTCGACGCGCGGCGGTTGCGGCAGGTGCTCATCAACCTGCTCGGCAACGCCGTGAAGTTCACCGACCAGGGCGAGGTTCGCCTCGTCGTGCACGGCCGGGCCGGTGAGGGGGCGCACGCGGCGCTGCGTTTCGAGGTGCACGACACCGGCATCGGCATCGCGGAGGCCGATCGCGAACGGCTGTTCCAGCCCTTCGAGCAGGGCGGCGACTGGAGTCGCCGCCAGGGCGGGACCGGACTCGGTTTGGCCATCAGCGGCCAGCTCGTCGGGCTGATGGGCGGCGAGATCGCCGTTCACAGCACGCCCGGGCAGGGCAGCGTGTTCGCGTTCGAGCTGTCGCTGCCGAGGGTCGGCGACGAAGCGTCGGTGGCGGCCGACCTCGTGCCTGTGGGCTACGCAGGCGTGCGCCGCCGCGTGCTGGTGGTGGACGACGTGCCCGGCAACAGGGACATGCTCAGCGGGCTGCTGACGGAACTCGGCTTCGATGTCGACGAGGCCATGGATGGGCAGCAGGCCCTCGACCGCGTGAACCGCCGTGTGCCCCACATCGTGCTGATGGACGCCGCGATGCCCGTGATGGACGGGCTGGAGGCCACGCGCCACTTGCGCACGCAGTACCGGCAGGCGGATCTGCCGATCGTGATCGTGTCGGCCGCCGTGTCGGCCCCCGACCAGGACCGCTGCCGCGAGGCCGGCGCCGACGGCTTCATCGCCAAGCCGGTCGATCGCGCGCAGCTGCTCGGGATCCTGGAGCGCTCGCTGGGCTTGCAGTGGCAGTACCGCGCAGGTGATTCCTCGCGTGCAGCGCCGCCGGGTTGATTGGCGGGAAGCGCTAGCGTGTCGCGAGTGCCGCGAAAGGTGCAGTCGACAATGGCAGGGCCCGCTCGATGGCGGGCCCTGGGGGTTTTGGTGCCGGTGAAAGGAGTCGCGCATTACGAATGGTAGCAACTTGACCTGCACCAATGCGCACTAATTGACAATCGCCGGAAGGCGGACGAAAAGTGCCTTGCTTGACAACAACTCGGCTCGATCGTGTCGGAACATTGACCAGCACCGCCGGTTGAATCTTGCCGAAGCCGACATGCGAACCTCTCAAGCAAGTCGTCTAGCCCGCTCCAAAAGACCTTTGCATGAAGCGTTCACCGGCAGCGCAAACACCTGATTCATGACGACGTGGATCGTGCATCCGAAGACTGAATCCGAGAACTGGGCTGCATCGCTCTGACTGTTCTGTAAACCCTGTGAACCCAGAGCGTCAGCGCCAGAGTGCTTCGCTCACTGGCCTGGCAGGCCTGCTCCAATTGCGTACGCAGTTTAGGCCCCGTGCCGCTGGGTAGCGTAAGCCAGCCTGTCGTTGGCATCTTCACCTCGTCCAGTTCAGACATGAGTTCGATGCGCTCCAGATAGGCGTGCCGCGGCCCAATTGCACGAACCCTCGCGCGCACCTTGACCTCTTCGTGCAGGATCTCGATGCCCTCCAAGACCCCGAGGTCCAGTACGTGGGTCACGCCGTTGGCTGTCAGCGAAACCTGAGACCCTGGTGCCTTACGGATACCTTGGGCCACTTCGATCGAGGCAGCCAACTCGTTGCCAACCGTCCCGACGGATCTGCTGAGCAGTCCGATGGGTACGACGCGCTTGGTCATCAGCTTGTACAGCAGGGCCCGCACCTCGGCAGCAAGAGCCGCCGCCACGTCGAAGGGCACGCGCTGGCGGGGTTCAAGCTCCTCAAACAACGGCGGCTGCATCGCCGGTTCGGGATCTAGGAGGAGCACATCCAGGAAGTGGTGCTGATCGTCTCTCCGCAAACTCAACTGCGGAATGCGGGTCTGCAGTTGAAGCCGCGAAAGGAGCACCTGAATGATCGCCATGACGGACTGCCGTACCGTGTCGAAGTGCTCGACGGGTAGGCTTGGATCCGACGGATTCACCACGCCGATGATCACGCTGAAACGGCTGGGCAGGCTAAGAGGATCGGTTTCCAAGGCCTGGTTCATGAGTTCTTCTCCTGAGTAGGACTGCTAGGCGTTCTGCCGAAGACCTTGTGGTGAACGAGCGCGCCGGCCATCAGGTCGATGAAGCCCTTCGTGCAGGCGTTGCGTGGTCCCACGGCTTCCCCGGCCTTTACAGGTTGGGACATGAACATCAGGTAGACGCCGGGACGTTTCGTTCGCTCTGGTTCGACGATCTCCACGCCTGGGTGCGCGCCAAAGCGCAACGCAAACAAGTGGAGCGTCTGGAGCAGGGCGACAGAGTTCACATCGTCGCTGCGCAGAAGAATCAGGGCAGGGGGGTACTGCGCGTGCCTGGCCAAGCGAAGTACCGGATCGACGCGCGACGCACTGCTGGCGTCGAGGTACTCGCCAATGACCAGATCCATGCAGGCTTGAGACGCGCTTTGGCACAGCGCTCCCCCTGGCGCACCGTTGACCACTTGAACGAGTCCAGCGAGCTTGGGTGTGCCCCAGTGCAATTCTTCTACGGGCCCCAGGCCTTGGCTATGGAGACGGAGCCACTCTTGTTCGATTTGTGTGCTCAGTGACAGGTTCAGCCCAGACCGGAGACTGACCTGCGCAGCTGTTTCACCCTTGCCTATGCACTCGAGCGCGTAAAGGACGTCGATCACGGAGACCCTTTGCACCGTAGGGCAGCTAGTGCCGAGCGAACAGGCCGAGAAGCCTTGGTCAGCTCCAGGGATGGGCACTCTCGAGGCACTGGCGCGAAGGGCCTCTGCCCAGACGTCACCCGAATCGCGGCCGCGCGCACGTTTTGACAAGGTGCTCTCGTTCAACCCGGTCCATCGAGCGACGATGCGGTGACTCAGGCAGGGAAAGAGCAATCTGTCCAGGTCCAGCCGGAGCCCCTCCGCGTAGAGATGGGTGTACGAGCGCAGAGTCGTCGAGACTGCCGCGTGCCGGGCACGGACGCTGACCTCATGGATCGGATCCATCTCGCGTTCGGCCGAACGGATCCGGAATGCACGCTCGGCCTGGTTGCTTATGGCGGTGTGCCTGAGGGTTTGGAAGCTCGCTCTGCGGTCTCCGAGTTCTTCCTTCAGAAGCCGGTTGAGCAACTTGTACGCCTCCATGGCCTGCGTCATCGTGGGCTTGCTGAATCCGTCGCCGAACAGAGGTAGCTTCAGGTCGGAGGTCTCCTTGTCTCTACGTTCCAGCCACTCCGCCATCGCCTGGCGTGCGTCGTCCGCAATGACTTCGACCGTCCCTGCGCTGGCGCCAGTCTTGGCACGGTCGTCGCTGCGATGGGCCTGAAAGCGCAATGCGTGGGCGCCATGCTCAAAGAGCGCGTCACTGAGACGCAGCTTCCAGAAATCGCTGATTCGGGCGGGCACGTCCAGGGCAACCTCGAGCATGCACCGCGCCAACGCCTTGACGCGCTCATTGGCTGTGTCGCGCTCGATCCGCTCAATGAGGCGCTCCTTCGATGCGTCGTCGAGCAGAATGGCCACGGGAACCGACACGTCCTCATCACTGGGCTTCGGGCCCAGCGGCACGAATAGCGCTTCGAAGCGAAGCGTGAGATACGCGCGAAATGCCCCCGCCGCCTTCCGGAGTTCCTTGCGGTGCTCCTTGGTGCGAGCGGCCGGGCTTGCCAGCAGCCGCTGATAGCCCTCATAGACTTCGTTCCAGTCTTCCGACAACAGTGCCCGCAAGACATCGGGATCAGCCTTAAGCGCTGCTGTGATGGACTTCGGATAGGACCTGACGTTGCGCATCGAGGCCCGCTTCCGCTTCAACGTACCAGTGGTCAGAAGGTGTACTGGGAAACCCAGAACGATTGCCGTCTCAAGTGGTAGGTCCTGCTCGAGCCACCTGAGAATGCCATCCAGGGCGTGACGGCGCTGCTTGCCGTAGCCGCCACGAACCCTGTTGCTCAGAACGGTCTGGACCTTGTCGATGATGTCGAAGTCAATCTTGCACTTGGTGTCCGGATCCACAGAGTTCACTGCGATTCGCTCGATGGCCTCTTCGGTCCGCATGCCCATTTCGTCGTCTGTCTTCTCTGCATCTTCAGCCTGAGCAATCGGCAGTCTGGCTTCGATCCGCGCAAAGTGGCTTCGCTCAGGTGGCGTCATCCTCTGCAGGCCGAGCACGTGATGCTGGAAGACACCAGTCAGGTCTCGTGTCTTTGCGGCTGCGCCTCTCAGGAGAGCTTGCAGTGGAGACAGTTGGGCCATGCGCGCTCGCGCGCTCAGGCGCGGAAAGCGAGATAAGAGGCTCTCGTTCAGTTTGTCTAGCACTGGACCCCAATCGCCGGGCCAAGTGCCTTCCAGCTTACCGATGCAAATGACCGTGAGGTCCGACAGCCGCCGTGCATCACGGCCGCCGTCCTGCGTCGGCCAGATGATCCACGGGCACCCTTGGGACAAGAAAGAGTCTTGCAGCGCACACAGAAACGTATGCAGCTGGTCTGGGTCGATGACAAACTCCGCGGTGATGGCGCAGAGCGCCAGATCGACGTCCGGTGGCAGCGATAGCTTTCGCTCCAGCCATGCCTCAAGGACTTCGTCGAAGTAGGGCTCGAAGATGGCCGCGCGTTCAGAGAACTGGACGTGCAACCTCTGAGCCTGTCCACCGATCCAGGAAATGCCAGGAAGTCTGGCAGCAAGGGGCTTCAGCTTCACGACGAGAACCCCTTGGATGCGCTTATGCGCAGTTGCATCACGGCACGCTGGTGAGCTGCAGCGGCTCTGGAGCGCAGTTCAATGGGCGACCTTGTGGAGTCGCTGCTCATCAGTTCAGCACCTGGAACGATGTGCTGGATGAGGTACTGAGATTCGGTATCGGTCAGCCCCTGTGCGCGCAGAGCACTGACAAGCCAGTTACGGCCCGCGTCCTCGGATAGCTTCCACTCGTGTGAGAGTGCTTCTTGGACCGACTTTGTGCCCAAGGCCTCAACGTGCGCGTCCCCGATCTTGAACAATAGGGCTACAGGGTCAGACTTGAGAACGCGTCTGACGTGAGCCTTCGCGGCTACCAGCCGGGGATGCGCGGGATAGCGCCGCAGGAGTGTGTCGATCCGCACTTCAAGCGACTTGCAGTGCTTGATCCACAGCCTTAGCAGCACCTGGACAAACGGGAAGATGATCAGGGGCGGCACCTGCTTGCGGCTGGACACCTTGTGCCGGATGCTGGTGACCTTGGTCTGGCCAAGCATGCTCGCCAGCAGGGGAAAAACGGCGAATCGCCTCAGACCGAGAAAGATGCTGATGGCAAAGGCGATGTACATCGCATAGGCGTTGTGGAACTTGATCACCTGGTCGGGGTCCGCTTTGCGCCCGGGCCGTAGGGCTGCCATGTCGCGCTCAAGGCAATTGAGAGCGCCGATGATTTGCGCATCCATTGCCGTCGTTGACGAGCCCACGGCAAGGCGCGACGACCTCGGCACGAGCGGCCCCCAGCCCACGCAGACCGCGCGCGTGCACTCCGCGTTCCAGAGCTCGTCGTCCCCGAAAGTGAGGTACGGGTGAACCGACTTCGCGAAGTGGTCAAAGCGGAGCGTCGCAAAGCCGGAGGCCACAGGTTTCATCTGGTCTAGAAGGAAGGCGGTCCGGCTTTGAATGAGCTTGGCGATGGTCACCGTCGTGCCGTAGCGCGGATCAACAAGCGGTACCGGATCAAACCTGCGCAGTTGCGTCTGGCCGAGCAAGTCGCCATAGAAGCGGCAGCCTTCTGCGGCTTTCCGCAGGTCATAGAGCCCTTGCGTTAGCAACATTGGCAGGTGGCGCAGCAGGCGGCGTGCCGCGGGAACCGTTCCGGGCAGGCGCTGGTGGTCCAGTTCGTTCAGCGGCAGGCTGAGATCCACGTCGGCAAGCCCTTGCGGAAGCAGCAGCTGCAGCGTGTCGGACGGCCTGGGATCGAAGGGCAAATCGAGCAGGTCTTCAATGAGGATCCCGAGCCAATATGCCGCGGCTACCAGCAGACTCTTGACGTCGCCCCTTTCCATGCCGATCTTCAAGGCAGCCAGCCCGATCCGATGCAGTTCTGGCGTGAGTTCATGACCACGGCGTACTAGCCTCGTTTTGGCTGGGTCGTCGAAGCCGACTTGGTGGAGCAGTTGATGCGCGATGCGGGTGGACACGAGCCGGCGCCGTACCTCCGGGGCTGCCATTGCGCCTCTGTCAAATGCCAGCACCAGTCTGGTCAGGAGGTCAGCCAGTGAGGTTGTGACTGAGATCGGGAGTTCGTTGTGCTGCCGCCAGCGGTGGAGGTCTTCGTGAATGCGCCGCACGACAGGCGGCAAGGGCTGGCGTTGGGTCGAGGCCAGCACAACTTCGCCCACGAAGAGCATCTGCAGTTCCAGCGGCCCGTCGCGGGCCAGTTCGAGTGCGATGGACCACTCTGGCGACAGGCCACCCAAATCGGGGTGGTGCAAACCAAGCCCGGCATTCGTACTCAGTGCCTCGAATGTGGTTGAGGTGTCCACGAATTGGCTCGACGGCATCCGGAAGTGCGAGCCGAGAACGGGCAGGGTGTTTCTGAACATCGTCACGACGGACGACGCACCCGGGGCGCCTACGGGAATCGGAACGGGTCCCATCACTTGCATGAGCAGGCCAGTGGCTGCTTCCATGTCAGTTGGGACAGCCAGGATCGAGGGTGGAAGAATCGGATGAGGCATATTTGCGCTCCGTATGGAGAGATGTCGTTGGATCAGGCACGGGCGCAAGCTGACGCGGCCCTGCCGTCGGAGGATGGGCAAGAGAGGTTGAGAAGAATCAGGAATGGGAGGGGCCGTTCACTGCCTGGTTAGCGGTGAAATCGCTCGGGAAGCTGGGCCTCTGAATGCGAAGCCGAAGGGGACTCCGCCTAGGGAATGGAGTCTCTGGCCCTTGGAAGGGCACCGACGCGGTGCCTTCTGTAATCAACCGGCTGATTCGCGGTGACGACGATGACGGGGATTGATCGTGCGCAGGGCAGGCAGGCTTCGCCACGAAGGATTCTGTGCAGCCCGCTCAGGGCCAAGCAGATGACGATGACCGGCATGACCAGCCACCAGCCAGCAGCCCAGCCAAGGTGCCCTTGTCCCAGTTCCTGCAGGCCTGCCGCAAACCCCAAGCACATGGCGCCTGCCAGCCAAGCGAGGTTTGAGCCGAGCTGCAGCCATTGAATGCGGCTCACGAGCGGCTTGGGTGAGTTGCCCCGAAGCGCCGCTTCAACCGTCGTGATGAGGTCAAGCTTCAGGCTGAGCCTTGGCCTGCCCTCAGCGGAGCCTGGCGGGATCTCCAACCCGACTCGCGCTGAGCGGCTGCTAGTCGAGTGCTTGGCCGAAGAAAACATGGTGTGGACATATTGCCATGTCTCAAAGCCTCCGTTTGATCGGCAAAAGGTGCCGTTCGAACCACTATTGGCAAACAAATCGCATCCCGGCTGTCCCGCGGGCTTGAAATCTCTCCCCGGCGGGGTACCGTCCATCTGAGTAAAGGAAAGTCGGAGACAACGCAAATCCTGCCCTCGTTTCCAACTTTTATCCACGTTCTTGGCTGGTAAGTTCACAGCAACTCAGAAGCAACTTTGTCTGTACCGGCAGGATAGCATCCTGCTTTCGTTCATTTGCTGCCGGAATGTCGATGATTTGCATCCATTGCTCTGAAATGTGAAGCTGCGTGATGAACCGCGCGTCGCAAAATGACCAGCAATGTGGCAGTTTCCATTAGTCCGAACTTGCGCTTGAAAGCCCGTCGCTGCTCTGCGAGCGCGGCGACCGTTGATTCACCACCCAAACTGAGCCACCGTTCACACCCAAAACTGAGCCACCGGATTAAGGGTTTGGTTGGTCATTCAGTTGTGGATAAGTCGGTCGGGCTCGCTGGTTACTGACTGGCTCCGTTGCGTTAACGGGTGGACTTGCTGGCAGGCTTGACCTGGGCGCTGGATTTCCTGAAGCGCCAGTTCTGGTTGCCGGTCTCCACGATATGGCAGTGGTGGGTGAGGCCGTCGAGCAAGGCAGTGGTCACCTTCTCATCGCCGAAGACGCTGGCCCATTCCGAGAATTTCAGGTTGGTGGTAATGACCACGCTGGTGCGCTCATACACCCGCCTTCATGCGCCGAGCCGGTGCACTGGTCCGGAAGGCCAACTTCCAGGCGTGGTCTCGAACTGGCAGTCTCGGCCAGGAGCGGAACTTGGGGAACGTCCGCTATGTGACTGTCAGTCTAATCAAGCGCTTTGGGGTGGGACGCAGCGGCGGCATGCCTCTGGTCAGGAGATCCCCAACGCATCCGCCACCAGCCCTCGCAGCCGAAGCCGCAGGTCGGCGAGCACTGCCGCGGCGGCGGGGTCCTGTGCCGCGTTGCGCAGTTCCCAGGGGTCGGCCGCCAGGTCGTAGAGCTCGTCGAGCTCGTGGTCCAGGCCGCGGTTGATCCAGCGGATGTACTTGTGGGTCTCGGTGCGCACGGCCTTGTAGCTCATGCCCACCAGCCAGGGCATCGCCTGCTCTGCCCAGTATTCGCACAGCACGTCGCGACGCCAACCCTCGGGCCGCTGTGCGCGCGGCAGGCCGAACAGCGGCCGCAGCGATCGCCCCTGGACGTGCTCGCCGGGTGTGCCGCCGCCCAGTTCGATGAGAGTGGGGGCGATGTCCTGGCACAGCACGAGCGCGTCCACCTGCTGGCCCGCCGGGACGGCGCGCGGATAGCGCACGAGGAAGGGCGCGCGGATGCCTTCTTCATAGGCGAAGCGACGCTCCGGGCCCAGGCCGTGTTCGCCGAAGAAGTAGCCGTTGTCACCGAGGAAGACGATCGCGGTGTCGTCCAACTCGCCGCGCTGCTCCAGCCGCGCCAGGATCGCGCCCACGCCTTCGTCCACCGAGGCCATCATGCGGGCGCGGTTGCGAATCTCCTCCTGCGAACCGGCCTCGATGGCGTCCAGCAGCGCGAGCGAGCCGGCGCTCGTCTTCAGTCCGAAGGCTTCGGCCCAGGCCGGCTTGGCCTTGACCACCTCCTCGGGCGGCAGCATGTTGGGCCGGCGCGGGAAGATCGCATCGGCATAGAGATGCCGGTGGCGCTCGGCGGGCAGGTAGCCCACCAGCTGCAGCGACCCGTCCGCCGCCTGTTCGGCATCCGGGTGCACGGCCTTGTGCGCCAGCAGCATTGCAAACGGCCTGTCACCGCGCGGCCGGTCGATGAAGTCGAGCGCCTGTTCGTTGAGGATGTCGGTCACGTAGCCGGACACGCGGCGGTACTCGCCGTCGATGTTGAGCACGGGGTCCTGGATGCGGCCATGGCCGTCGAAGCTGACCCAGCGATCGTAGCCCGGGCGCGGCATCGCGCTGTTGCCCATGTGCCACTTCCCGATGTGGCAGGTCTCGTAGCCGAGCTCACGCAACACCAGGTGGTAGTTGGGCAGCCGGTGGCTCATCGCGTCGCGTGCGACGTTGTCGATGATGCCGTGTCGGCTGGCGTATTGGCCGGTCAGGATGCTGGCGCGGTTAGGGCTGCAGATCGGCGTGGTGTGGAAGGCGCGGTGGAAGAGCGCGCCTTCCCGGGCCAGGCGGTCGATGTACGGAGTGCGCATGTACGGGTGCCCGCCGGCGCCGAACTCATCGAAGCGCAGGTCATCGATCAGGATCACCAGCAGGTTGGGTCGTCGGGCGCTGTTCATGCGTCGTGGCTTTCTTTGGTGGCGCGGCGGCAGCCGCGGGGTCGGTGGAACGGACGCGCCTTGCGCGAGGGGCTGCGTCGGCGCCTGCGCGGGCCCAAGGTCACAGCCCCAGGCAGACGTACTTGGTGTCGAGGTACTCTTCGCAGCCCTCGTGCGAGCCTTCGCGGCCGACGCCAGACTGCTTGACGCCGCCGAACGGCGCGACCTCGGTGGTCAGGATGCCGGTGTTCACGCCGACCATGCCGCACTCCAGGCGCTCGGCGATCTTCCAGATGCGGCCGACGTCGCGGCTGTAGAAGTAGCCGGCCAGGCCGTACTCCGTGGCATTGGCCAGTGCCACGACCTCGTCGTCGTCTTCGAAGCCGACGATCGGCGCCAGCGGGCCGAAGGTCTCTTCGTCGAAGCAGCGCATGCCCGGGCGCACGCCGGTCAGCACCGTAGGCTCGAACCAGGTGCCGCCGAGGGCATGGCGCCGGCCGCCGGTGAGGAGCCGCGCCCCCAGGGTCAGCGCATCGTCCACGTGGCCTGCAACCTTGGCCAGCGCGCGCTCGTCGATCAGCGGGCCGATCTCGACGCCGGCGTCGCGGCCCGCACCCACCTTCAGCGCGGCCACGCGGCGCGCCAGCCGGGCGCTGAACTCGTCGTGCACGCCGCGCTGGACAAACAGGCGGTTGGCGCACACGCAGGTCTGCCCGGCATTGCGGAACTTGCTGGCGATCGCGCCCTCCACCGCGGCGTCGAGGTCGGCGTCGTCGAAGACGATGAACGGCGCATTGCCGCCCAGCTCCAGCGACAAGCGCTTGAGCGTGGGCGCGGCCTGCGCCATCAGCAGCCGCCCCACTGCGGTCGACCCGGTGAAGGACAGCTTGCGCACCACCGGGCTGGCCATCAGCGTCGCGCCGATCGTGTGCGGATCGCCGGTGACGACGTTGAACACGCCGTCGGGCAGGCCCGCGCGCTGAGCCAGTTCGGCCAGCGCCAGCGCCGACAACGGCGTCTGCTCGGCCGGCTTGAGCACCACGCTGCAGCCCATGGCCAGCGCCGGCGCCACCTTGCGCGTGATCATCGAATGCGGGAAGTTCCAGGGCGTGATCGCGGCGCACACGCCCACCGGCTGGCGCAGCACGACAATGCGCCGGTCCGACCACGGCGACGCGATGGTCTCGCCGCGCGCGCGCCGGGCTTCCTCGGCGAACCATTCGACATAGGCCGCGCCGATGGCGATCTCGCCGCGCGCTTCGGCCAGCGGCTTGCCCTGTTCGGCGGTCAGCAGCCGCGCCAGGTCTTCCGCGTGCTGCACGATCAGGCGATGCCAGGCCTTCAGCATGGCGGCGCGGTGTGCGGCCGTCTGCTCGCGCCAGCCGGCGAACGCGGCGGCCGCCGCATCGATGGCGGCCTGCGCTTCGGCGGCGCCTGCGCTCGGCACGTGCGCAATCAGCGCGCCGCTCGCCGGGTCGGTGACGGCGCGCTGCGCGCCGCTGGCGGCCTGCATCCATTGGCCGCCACAGAACAGCGCTTCCTTCAGCAGGCCGGCGTCTTCAAGCGGCGGGCGGGCAACGGCGTTCATGGCCATCACCCCCTCAGTCCGGCTTGGCCCCGGAGCGGCGGATCACGTCGCCCCACTTCTTGATGTCCTCCACGAGGATCGCGCGGTAGGCCTCCGGTGTCGTGCCGGTCGCCAGCGCCCCGAGCTGCTGCAGCTTGGCGCGGCCCTCGTTCGACTGGATCACCTTGTTGAAGCTGTGGTTCAGCAGCAGCACCACGTCGGCCGGCGTGCCAGCCGGTGAGAACAGGCCGTTCCAGCCCACCAGCGTGAGCGGGTAGCCCAGCTCCACGAAGGTGGCCACCTGCGGGAAGTCCGGGTAGCGCGTGGTGCCGGTCACGGCCAGCGGCTTGAGCTTGCCGTCCTTGATGAAGGCCAGCGCCGGCGCGAAGTCGATGATCATCAGGTCGACGCGTCCGGCGATCACCTCGGCCAGCGCGGGCGCCGAGCCCTTGAAGGGCACGTGCACCATGTCGATGCCGGCGGCCATCTTGAGCATCTCGCCCTGCAGATGCGAGGTCGAGCCGTTGCCGAAGGAAGCGTAGTTGAGCTTGCCCGGCGACTTTTTGGCCAGCGCGATCAGTTCGGCCAGGTTGTTGGCCGGCACGTGGGCCCCGAGCATCAGGCACTGCGGTGTGATGCCGATCTGGGTGATGGGCACGAAGTCCTTCACCGGGTCGTAGGGCAGGTTGGGGAAGAAGCCCGGGTTGACCGCCATCCACGAGCCCACGCCATAGGCCAGCGTGTAGCCATCGGCCGGCTGGCGTGCCGCGTGCTGCAGGCCGACGATACCGCTCGCGCCCGCGCGGTTGTCCACCAGGATCGGCTGGCCGAGCTCGCGGCCGACCTCCGCCGCCAGGTAGCGCGCGATCAGGTCGGACTGCCCGCCCGGAGCGCTGGCCACGACGATGGTGATCGGCTTGCTGGGGAAGCGCGCCTGGCCGAAGGCGGGCGCGATGGCGGCGCCCCCCAGGCTCAGGCCGAGCGACTGGACGAAGGTTCTGCGGTTCAGGGTCATCGTGGGGCTCCGCGGTCGATGGTGGGGGTGATGGGGATGCCGGGGTCACGCGGGCGGCGTGTCGCGCTGCGGCGCGAGCGCCAGCGCACGCTGCATGTCGAGCATGTAGAACATGCGTTCGATCGAGGTGTCGAGCGATACGGGCAGGGGTTGCGCCTGCGACGACGCGTATTGCGGCCGCCGCACCCACACTCCGTCGTCGCCCTGCTGGCTCGCGACCCAGTCGCCGATGCCTGTGGCCAGCGCCAGCCATTCCTGGCGGCCGGTGGCACCGTACATCTCGGCCGCCCCCCAGGCGATCTTGCCGTTGGTGATGTTGCTGTGGAGGCTGGAATGCGCGCGCCGGATCCAGCCGCCAAGCCGGTCGGCGCTGCTCAGCCAGCCGCGGTCTTCGGTGGCGCGGTACAGCCGTGCGAAGACACGCAGCGAGAAGCCGAAGATCCAGCAGATCTGCGCCGGCTGGTCGAGGTCGAAGACGAGGTTCTCGGTACCGGCCGTGAGGCCCTGCGCGCGCGGATCGATGGGCCGGCCCTGCGCATCCCGCGCCAGCAGGATGCGCGAGGCATCGGCGGGCTGGGCGTCGAACAGGCCCTTGAGAAAGCGCCCCGCGCGCAGCGCCGCGTCGGTGCGCCCACCCGCCAGCAGCGCATTGGCCACGCTGGCCGTGCCGCCGGCCGGATAGATGCGGCGCGATGCCTCGACCGTGTCGTCGTCCGGAGCCCCGCCGCTGTGCGCGTGCAGACCGGCCGCCAGGCGGTCCAGCGTCGGCTCGCTCAGGTGATAGGCGCCGAGCAACTGCGCACCCCAGGCCAGCCAGCCGTTGCGATAGCTGCGGCCCGAGCGCGGCGTCGGATCGTCGGGGTGTGCATGGAAGTCGCCGTCGCGGAAGAACAGGCGCTCGGCCACGTTCAGCGCGCGCGCCGCGGCGCCGGCATGCCCCGTGTGCAGCAGGCCCACCGGCGCCTTGTAGTAGGCCAGCACGGCCGGCGCGCAGCCGCGGAAGCCATCCTCTTCGAGCAGCGCGCAGGCCCAGGCCGCGGTGCGTGCAGCCGCCCGGTCGTAGAAGGCCGCGCCCGTCATCGAGCGCCCTCCGGCGTGCGCCCGCTGCCGATCTCGAGCACGGTGGCCACCCGCGTGTAGTGCTGCGCGCCGTAGCCCATGCCGCTGGCCACGCGCACCAGGTCGCGCACCGCATCGCCGATGGGGCTCATGCAGCCGATGCCGGCCGCCAGCGCGGTGTACAGGGAGATGTCCTTCTTCACCACGTCGGTGGCGAACAGCGGTCGATGGTCGTCGTCGATCAGCCGCTGGGCCACGCTCGGCAGGACCTTGCTGCCGGCCATGCTGTTGCCCAGCGCCTCGGCCAGCAGCGCCAGATCCACGCCCTGGGCGCGCGCCACGCCGAACACCTCGCACAGGATGGCCGTGTTGCTGATGGTGACGGCGTTGTTGATCAGCTTGAGCACCTGGCCGGCACCGACCGGCCCGACATGCATCACACGCTCGGACACGGCCTGGAGCACCGGGCGCACGCGCTCCAACACCGTCGCGTCACCGCCGACGATCAAGTGCAGCGTGCCGTTCCAGGCCGCCTCGGGGTTGCGCAGCATCGGCGCGTCCAGGAAGTCCAGCCCGCGCTCGTGCGCGCGGGCGGCGCAGTCGCGCGCCAGCGCGGGGTCGCCGGTGGACAGGTCGACCAGCACGGCGCCGCGCGGCGCCGACGCCAGCAACCCCTGCGGGCCGCGGTACACCGCGTCGATCGCCGCCACGCTCGGCAGGCAGGTGAGGATCACGTCGCACGACGACGCAAGCTCGGCCAGCGAAGCGCTCGTGCGCGCACCGAAGCCCTCGGCTTCGGCGCAGGCACGTGAGTCGTGGTCGAAGACACGCAGTGCGTGGCCCTTGGTCGCGAGGTTGCGCGCCAGGCCACGACCCATCGTGCCGACACCGATCAATCCGACATGCGTCGGTCCTGCCATGGCTGCCCCCTCTGCGGCGCTGGTGATACGGATCCGCTGAAACGCTGTGAGGACTCGGCCCCGCTAGTTCAGCGACGAGGCGTCATGCTAGGCTTTCGGCTGAATACCAAACAGTCACTTTTATCTCTCAAGTGATCACTTTTGGTTAAGTCAAGAATGAGGTACTCCCGATGACCCGCAAGGCCGCTGCGACGCAGGTTCCGACCCCTTTCGATGCGCAACGCACCTTGCGCCGCCTGCGCATGCGCCACCTGGAATTGCTGTCGCTGCTGGGCACCGAACACACCGTGCGCGCCGCAGCTCAGTGCATGGCACTGACGCAGCCGGCGCTGAGCAAGATGCTGCGCGAGCTGGAGGACTGTTTCGGCACCCCACTCTTCGTGCGCAGCCACAGCGGTGTGCTGCCCACTGCGGCCGGCCGGCACCTGACGGCCTACGCCACGGCCATGCTCAACGGGCTGACGGCCATCGGCAACGACGTGCAGCGCATCGCCGGCGGCGAGGCGGTGCGTCTGAGGCTGGGCACGTTCTCGGTGATCCCGTGCGTGCCCCGCGCCATCGCCCGCCTGACACAACGCACCCCCGGAACGACCGTGCGCCTACAGGAAGGCCACGGCTCGGCGCTGCTGTCGGCGCTGGCGGCGGGGGAGATCGACTGCCTCGTCGCCGCGCTGCCGCCCGAGCTGCTGCAGGCGGCCGATGTCGACCTGCTGCGCATTGAGACCCTGTACGAGGACGAGTTGTGCGTGGTGGCTGCCGCCGCGCACCCGCTGGCCCGCGCACGCCAGTTGCGCTGGGATCAGCTGGCGGGCCTGCGCTGGGCGTTGCCGCCGCAGGAATCGCTGCTGCGCCGCGGCGTGATCGACATGCATCTGCGCGCCGGCATCGTGGCGCCGTCGCCGGTGGCGGAGATGATGTCGCCGGTGCTGTTGACTCAGCTGCTCGAACACGACCCGGCGCTGCTCAGCGTCATGCGCCTGGAGCAGTGGCATGCCGAACGGCGCGGCGGCCGCATCCGGCGACTGAACGTGCTGCCGGTGTCGGCGCTGCCGCCGATGTCGTTCATCACGCTGCGCCAGCCGGGTCCGCGCCAGGCGGTGATCGAGGCGCTGCGCGATGCGCTGAAGGCGGAGACGCCGCCTGGCCGCGTCAGACGGCGTTCACGCCGCACCAGCGCGTGACGAACAGCGCCAGTACGGCGGTGACCCGTTCCAGGCTGGACAGCGACACCCATTCGTCGATGCCGTGGATGTCGCTGCCCTGCGGGCCGTAGCAGGTGGACGGAATCTTTCCGTACAAGTGGAAGAAGCGCACGTCGGTGGTGGCCGTCAGCGCGGTCAGCGCCGGATCCCGGCCCTCATGCACTTGGCGATGGCAGTCCATCAGCAGTTGCATCGACGGCTGCTGCAGGTCGACCACCAGGCCTTCCGCCTGGAACCCTTGGTAGCTGACCTTGTACTGCACGCTGGCATGCTGCGGGTGCACCGCATGCGCGCGCTCGAGCAGCGCCTCGACCTGCGCGCGCACCTGCGCCGGGCTGAGCCCGGGATAGAAGCCGAGCCGCATGTCCACGCGGCAGTGGGTCGGCACCGACGATGTCCATTCACCGCCGGCCAGGCGGCCGAGGTTGAAGTTGATCGGGTGCTGGTGGCTGCAGTACATCGGGTGGCGCGCCTCGGCGCGGTTCCATTCGGCCTCGAGCTCGCGGAGCCGCTCGACCAGGTACTGCGCAAAGCCGATCGCCGACACGCCGGTGGAGGCGTAGGCCGCATGCACCGGCATGCCGTGCACGTCGATCGTCATCCACATCACGCCCATCTGGGCGCTCATCAGGCCTTCGCCGGGCTCGGGAATGATCGCGGCATCGGCGACATAACCTTCGGCCAGACAGGCGAGTGCGCCGTTGCCGGTACATTCCTCTTCAACCACCGACTGCAGGATCACTTCGGCGGCCGGCTCCAGGCCCAGCCGGCGCAGCGCGCGCAGCGCCATCGTGTAGGCGACGATGCCGGCCTTCATGTCGGCCGCGCCGCGACCATAGAGTCGGTCGCCGTCGATCCACGGCTCGAAGGGTGGGCGCGTCCACAACGCCTCGGTGCCCACCGGCACCACGTCGATGTGGCCGTTCAGGATCAGCGAGCGCCCGTGCGCAGCGCCGCGCGGCCGGTGGATGCCGACAACGTTGGCGCGCCCGTCGTAGGACAGAATCGACGGCGAATAGCCGGGCCGGTCGCGGATCTTCGCCTCGTCGATCTCGAACTCGTGCACCTTCAGGCCCATGGACTCGAACTCGCGCCGCATCAGCGCCTGCGCCGTGTGTTCCTGGCCCAGCAGCGAGGGCTCGCGCACCAGGCGCTGCAACAGGTCGACCGCGTCGTCGCGCAACGCGCGCACGGCGTCGCGCAGGGCTTGCGTAGTTGGCACCAGGCTCATCGAGGCTCTCCAAGGACAGGAAACAGAAGGCTGCGGGCCGCGCGCCTACCGGAACACCCCGAAATGCTCCTGCAGGTCGCGCAGGCGGTTAAGCCGCTGCTGCGCGCCGGGCTGCAGGCGGCGCACGACCTCGTCGAGCAGCAGGTTCGAAAGGCTGAGGAACGGCGCCTGGCTGTCCCAGAACAAACGGCTGTCGGTGGCTAACGGCAACACGTCCTGGGTGTACTCATGGGCCCAGCGGCAGTGCCGATCGCAGATGATCAGCAAGGCGATGCCGTGCTCGCGGCACGCCGCCGCGAGCTGGATGCTCAGGCGCGTGTAGCGGCGCATCTCGAACAGCACCACGTACGGCGAGCTAGCGGTGCCGGCCAGCAATTCGGCAAAGGCGCCGTCGCGGCCATCGATCACGGTCACGTCCGAGCGCAGGTAGTTCAGCCGCAGCGCGAAGTCCGAGGCCAAGCCGCCCAGCGTCTGGAAGCCGGTGACGAAAATGCGGTCGCTGCCGGTCAGCCGCTCCACTGCGCGTTTCCACGCGGGCTGACCCACATGTTCGTAGACGGCCACCAGTGCATCGACCTCGAGCTGCAGGTTCTCCTTCAACGCATCGTCGACCGCTGATCGGGCAGGCAGCCGACCGAGACGGTCGCTGACCAGCAGCCCCGGATCGGGCGCCGCACCGCGCAGCTCCTCCTTCAGCTCTGCCATGCCGCCATAGCCAATGGCGCGCAGGAAGCGCGACACCGTCATCGGGCTGACGCCCACCTTGGCGGCGATACCGGCGGCATTCTCGAAGGCCAGCAGATGCTCGTGGGCGAGCATGTGGTTGGCGATGGCGCGCTCCGACGGCGTCAGCGTCGGCTGCGCGCCGGCGATGCGGTCCGCGAGCCGCGGCGGTGCCGCAGGCGGGCGTCGACGTTTGCTGCGTTCCGCCACGCCGCTCAGGCCAGCTCGGGCGGAACGCGCTGGAACCACGGACGCAGCTGCTCGAGCTGCCCGGCCAGGCGGAACAACAGGTCCTCGCGCCCGAAGCCGGCGCTGAACATCACGCCGATCGGCAGGTTGTCGGCGCACCAGTGCAGCGGCACCGACATGCTGGGCTCGCCGCTCATGTTGTAGAGGTTGGTGAAGGGCATGAAGCGCAACAGCGTCGTGGTGTAGTCGTTGTCGTCGGGGTTGCTCATGCGCAGCGGCCCGAGCAGCGGCGGCACCGTGCCCAGCGTCGGGCTCAGGACGATATCGTAGCGTTCGTGGAATTCGGCCATGCGCCGTGCATGCATGTGGATCGCATGCATCGCGTTGGCGTACTGCACCGACGACAACGTGGCCGCGTGCTGGCGCGCGCGCCAGGTGACGGCCTCGACGTCGGCCTCGACGATCGTGCGGCCGAGCTCCTTCTCGAAGCGGCTCAGCATCGCGCCCACGCCGGTGGAGGCCACGGTCCAGGCGGCATGGCCGAGTTCCAGGCCGTCGCCGGGCAACTGGGCCTCCTCGACGATGTGGCCGGCGCCCTCCAGCAGCGCGGCGGCCGAGCGCGCCGCGATACGGCATTCCTCGTCGACCGGCGTGCCAGACAGCGGCGCCAGCTGCAGCGCGATGCGCAGCCGGCCCGGGTCGACCGCGACTTCCTCCAGGTAGGGCCGCGCGACCGGCGGCGCGGCATAGAAGTCGCCGGGCGCCGCACCCTGGATCGCGTCCAGCAGCGCCGCGCTGTCGCGCACGCTGCGCGTCACCATATGTGCGGCCGTCATGCCGCCCCAGCCTTCGGCGGCGAACGGGCCGCAGGGCACCCGCGCGCGCGTCGGCTTCAGGCCGAAGACGCCGCAGCACGACGCCGGGATGCGGATGGAACCGCCGCCGTCGCTGGCCTGCGCCGCCGGCAGGATGCCCGCTGCCACCGCCGCCGCGGCGCCGCCCGACGATCCGCCGGCCGTGCGCGACGGGTCCCACGGATTGCGGGTGCTGCCGAAGCGCGCGGATTCCGTCGACGGCGCAAGGCCCAGCTCCGGCGTGTTGGTCTTGCCGAAGATCACCAGCCCCGCGCGCTTGCAGCGCTCGGTCAGCGTGGTGTCGGCCTCGGCCACCATGTCCGCGCACAGCGCGCTGCCGTGGCTGGTCACCGTGCCTGCCAGCAGCACCTGGATGTCCTTCAGCAGGAAGGGCACGCCGGTGAACGGGCCCTGCGGCAGGCCCGAGCGGATGGCCGCGCGGGCGAAGTCGGCATGGTGTTGGCTGATCGTGCGCAGCCTCGGCTCGACCACGGCCGCGCGCGCCAGCGCGACTTCCAGCAATTCGGCAGGCGTGGTCTCGCCGCGCGCCACCCGCAGCGCGAGCCCGAGGGCGTCGTGGCTGCGGTATTCATCGAAGGTCAGCATGTCATCTCCTGTAGTCGGGCTAAATGGTAGCACTCAAACATTGATTGACAAGATGCTATTCACCTAACAGAATCGTCGCCACGTTGATACCGAGCCTGTTGTCGCTTCGATGCGACCCCTAACCGAGGAGCCTTGAAATGAGGATGTCGTTGCGGTCATGGCTGCGCAGCTACGGCGCGGCCCTGTGGATCACCGGAGCCGCGCTGCTGGGTCCGTGGACCGGCGCCCATGCGCAGAAGACCCTGAACTGGGGCGTGGTCGCCGACGTGGACGGCATGGACGTGCATGTCGTCAGCACGATCTCCTCCTGGCAGATCTACCAGATGGTCTACGAGACGCTGCTCACCATCGACAAGGACATGACGCTGCGCCCGGGGCTGGCGGAAAGCTGGAAGCAGACCTCGCCGACCACCTACCAGTTCAATCTGCGCCGCGATGCCAAGTGGTCGAACGGCCGGCCGGTGGTGGCGGCCGACGTGGTCGGCACGCTGCAGCGC
>Ga0209369_1000900_pt1 | contig 20770 bp, 18 predicted proteins | sample EBPBio142010_DNA_FD_185865 | JGI IMG/M metagenome (GOLD analysis project Ga0209369, IMG submission 185865) | Wastewater treatment Type I Accumulibacter community from EBPR Bioreactor in Madison, WI, USA - Reactor 1_10/4/2010_ DNA (SPAdes)... | ecosystem: Engineered > Bioreactor > EBPR >... | reverse complement strand
CGCCAGCGACCACGAAGCCCGGCACGCGCACCCTCTTCTCGACCCAGGCCATGAAGCGGTTGATGACCATCGCCGAGATGACGTAGAGCACCGTCACCGCGGCATACATCTCGGTGACGCGCGAGGTCTCCTCGCCGGCCTGCATCGCGAACTGGATCAGCTCGGGGATCGACACCGCGAAGGCCACCGACGAGTTCTTGAAGATGTTCATCGACTCGCTGGTCAGCGGCGGGATGATGATGCGGTAGGCCATCGGCAGCAGCACGTAGCGGTAGTACTGCGGCGTGGTGAAACCCAGCGCCATGCCGGCATAACGCTGGCCGCGCGGCAGCGCCTGGATGCCGGAGCGCAACTGCTCGGCGATGCGCGCCGAGGTGAAGAAGCCGAGCGCGAACACCACCAGCAGGAAGGGCGGCACGTCGGCCATCACCGGGAACAGCTTCGGCACCACGTGGTACCAGAGGAAGATCTGCACCAGCAGCGGGACGTTGCGGAACAGTTCGACCCAGGCATTGCCGAAACGCACCAGCCAGGGGCTGTCGGGCAGCGTGCGGATCGTGCCGATGACCGAGCCCACCACCAGCGCCAGCACCAGGCCGCAGACCGACACCGAGATCGTCCAGCCCCAGGCCGACAGCATCCATTGCCAGTAGGTCGGGATCTTGCCGCCCGGGTCCTCGAAGAAGACCTGCCAGTCCCAGTTTCTCATTGCTGCTCCTCGAAAAAGAAACGCCCGCCTTCGGTGGGCGGGCGCTGCGTGGCTCAGCCGTGCCGGCTCACTTCTTGGCGAAGTCTTCCATCGGCTTGTTGTTCGGGCTGGCCCAGGCAGCCTTGGTGGCCTCCGACAGCGGCAGGCCGACCTTGGTATTGGTCGGCGGGATCGGCTGCATGAACCACTTGTCGTACAGCTTGGCCAGCGAGCCGTCGGCGATCTGGCGCTTGATGCTGTCGTCCACCGCCTTCAGGAAGGCCGGGTCGTCCTTGCGCACCATGCAGGCGATCGGCTCGACCGACAGCACCTCGCCGACGATCTTGAAGCCCGCCGGGTTCTTGGACTTGGCGATGTTGCCGGCCAGGATCTGGCCGTCCATCACGAAGGCGTCGGCACGGCCCGATTCCAGCAGCAGGAAGCTGTCGGCATGGTCCTTGCCCATGATCTCCTTGAAGTCGACGCCAGTGGCTCGCTCGTTCTTGCGCAGCGTCTGCACGGAGGTGGTGCCGGTGGTGGTGACGACGTTCTTGCCGTTCAGGTCCTTGATGGACGTGATACCCGAATCGGCCTTGACGGCGATGCGCACTTCCTCGACGTAGGTTGTCACGGCAAAGGCCACGTCCTTCTGGCGCGCGGCGTTGTTGGTGGTGGAGCCGCACTCCAGGTCGACCGTGCCGTTGACCACCAGCGGAATGCGGTTCTGCGAGGTGACCAACTGCTTGTTGACCTTCAGGTTCGACACGCCCAGCTGCTTGGCGATGTCGGCCGAGATGTTCTCGGCCATCTCGGTGTGGAAGCCGACGTACTTGCCGTCGCCGATGGTGTAGGACAGCGCGCCGGAGGAGTCGCGCACGCCGAGCGTGATCTCGCCCTTGGACTTGATCTTCGCCAGCGTATCGCCGGCCTGCGCATACGCGGTGCCTGCGGCCATTGCAGCCAGGCTCAACGCGATCACATGCTTCTTCATGGTGGGTTCCTGCAAGAGGTGGGGTGACGACAATGTGACGGAGATTCTAGTGATTGACGACCGCGGGATAACCCGTGGACGCGGGTTGGTGGGGGCTTAAGCAGCCTTCGTGCCGGCGCGCCGTTCAGCCCGGCGCCGACAGTCCCGCCACGGCCTGCTGCGCGGCCTGCACGCCCTGTTCGACGATGCGTTCCTTCCACACGTCGGTGTCGGTGTAGAAGGCATCGCGCATCTGGCGCTTGATCTGCTGGCGCTGCGCGGCCGGCGCCTCGGGGTGGTTCTCCAGCCATTGTTCGGCACGCAGCGCGTCCATCACCTGCTCGAAGGGCACGGTGCCGTATTCCATGGCGATGCCGGTGTATTCGGCCTGTGGGCATTCCTGCCCGGCAGCAAACCACATCAGGCCGGTGAGCAGCGCCGATTCCGACGAGCCGTCGTAGATCGAGGTCACCTGCTCGCCCCACCAGCGGCGCGCGCGGGCGATGGCCGGCGCGTCGTCGGGCCCGGCCCAGATGCGCTCGCCATGGCCGCTGGGGCCCAGGCCGGTGTGCAGGTCGATCCAGGCCAGCCGCCGGCAGCGCCGGCCGTGGTCCTGCAGCACGTGGCGCAGCGTCTGCTGGCTCCAGGTGGGGTTGTGGCCACCGTAGAACAGGCCTTGCGGGTGTTCGTACTGGCCGCTGGACACGGCCGCCTGCAGCGCCTTGGGCCCATGGTCGGCCAGGAACTGCGCGATGCCGGCCTTCACCTCGGGCGTGGGCGGCCAGTCGGCCGGCACGATCAGGTGCGACAGGCGGTCGTAAGCCGGGTTGCGCGGCAGCGGTTTGCCGAAATCCTGGAAGTTGCGGTTCAGGTCGACGTTCTCGTGCGTGGTGCGGCGGATCCACGAGAAGCCATAGGGGTTCAGCCCGTGGATGTACAGCAGCGCCACGCCGGCCTGGGCCGCGGCCGCCTGGAAGCCGGTATCGGCCAGCAGCGCGTTCTGCACGCCCGAGCCGCAGTAGCCCTCGACGCCGTGGCAGGCGCTGCTGAGGATCAGCACCGCCGGCGCATCGGCCGGGCCGGCGCGGGCCACGTCCATTGCCAGCACCTCGCCGTCGCGGCCCAGCAGCGGGTGCACATGGGCCACCGGGTCCAGGCCGGCAGCCTCGGCCGCAGCCTGGAACTTCTGCCGTGCCTCGGCGTAGCTCTGCGCGAAGTACGACGCGGCGCGGGCGCTCATCGGGCGGGCCTCAGCGCGGCGTGGCCAGCCACTTCTCGGCCATGCGCACCCAGGCCGTGGCGCCCAGCGGGATCAGCTCGTCGTTGAAGTCGTAGCTGGGGTTGTGCAGCATGCACGGGCCCATGCCGTGGCCGCCTTCGCGGTGCGTGCCGTCGCCGTTGCCGATCAGGAAGTAGCAGCCCGGCTTGGCCTGCAGGAAGTAGCTGAAATCCTCGGAGCCCATCGTCGGCTCGAACTCCAGCACGTTCTCGGGGCCCACCACCTCGCCCAGCAGGCGGCGCGCGAACTCGGTCTCGGCCACGTGGTTCACCGTCGACGGGTAGTTGCGCTTGAAGCTGAACTCGCAGGCGGTCTCGAAGGCCGCGCAGGTATTTTCGGCGATGACCTTCATGCGCCGTTCCACCAGGTCCAGCGTCTCGGCGGTGAAGGTGCGCACCGTGCCCTGGATCTCGCAGCTGTCGGGCACCACGTTGGTGGCCTCGCCGGCGTGGATCATCGTCACCGAGATCACGGCGGTCTCGATGGGCTTCTTGTTGCGGGTGACGATGGTCTGGAAGGCTTGCACCATCTGGCAGGCCACCGGCACCGGGTCGATGCCGTTGTGCGGCATGGCGGCGTGCGCGCCCTTGCCGCGGATGGTGATCTTGAACTCGTTGCTGCTGGCGAAGACCGGGCCGCTCTTCAGCGCGAACTGGCCCACCTTCATGCCCGGCCAGTTGTGGGCGCCGAAGATCGCCTCCATCGGGAACTTCTCGAACAGGCCGTCCTTCATCATCTCGCGCGCGCCGCCGCCGCCTTCTTCGGCCGGCTGGAACACCAGGTACACCGTGCCGTCGAAGTTGCGGTGCTTCGACAGGTGGCGCGCCGCGGCCAGCAGCATCGCGGTGTGGCCGTCGTGGCCGCAGGCGTGCATCTTGCCGGGGTGGGTGCTGGCATGGGCGAAGTGGTTGTGCTCGGTCATCGGCAGCGCGTCGATGTCGGCACGCAGGCCGACGGCGCGATTCGACGTGCCGTTCTTGACGATGCCGACCACGCCCGTCTTGCCCAGGCCGCGGTGGATCGGGATGCCCCAGTCGGACAGCGCCTTGGCGATCACGTCGGCGGTGCGCTCCTCCTGGAAGCACAGCTCCGGATGCGCGTGGATGTCGCGGCGGATGGCGGTGATGCTGGCGGCATCGGCCAGGATGGATTCGATCAGCTGCATGCGGCCTCCGGCAAAGCAAAAAATGATCTTAACCGCGCCGCCGCGGGGCTGTCTTGGTGCACTGCGGCAGCCCCACGGCCGGCTACGATGACGCGATGAGTCAAGCCCGCCTGCGCCGCCTCGAAGACCTGCCGGGCCCCGCCGGCTGGCCGCTGCTGGGCAACACGCTGCAGGTGACGCCGGCGCGCATCCACCGCGATGTCGAGCAATGGGCGGCACAGTACGGCCCGCTGTTCCGACTGCGCTTCGGCCGGTACCGGCAGCTGGTGGTGGCCGACCACGAGCTGCTGAACGCGATGATGCGCGACCGGCCCGAAGGCTTCCGCCGCAGCCCGCTGACCAGCCGCATCGGCGCCGAGATGGGCCTGCCGCAGGGCCTGTTCAGCGCCGAGGGCGAAGACTGGCGGCGCCAGCGGCGCATGGTGATGGCCAGCTTTGCGCCTGGGCATGTGAGGGCCTACTTTCCATCTATGCGGAAGGTGACGCTGCGCTTGCAGGGCCGCTGGCAGCAGGCGGCGGCGGCCGGCGCGGCTATCCCGCTGCAGGCCGACCTGATGCGCTTCACGGTCGACGCGATCGCCGGCCTGGCCTTCGGCAAGGACATCAACACGCTGGAATCGGGCGAGGACGTGATCCAGCGCCACCTGGACAAGGTGCTGCCGGCGATCTTCCGCCGCGTGCTCAGCCCGGTGCCGTACTGGCGCTGGTTCAAGCTGCAGGCCGACCGCGACCTGGAGCACAGCGTGGCGGTGATCCACGCCACCATCCTGGAGCTGATCGCCCAGGCCCGGCAGCGGCTGCGCGACGACCCGCCGCCACCGGACAAGCCGCGGCACTTGCTGGAGGCCATGATCCTGGCCGCCGACGAGCCCGGCAGCGGCCTGGGCGACGCCCAGGTGGCCGGCAACGTGCTGACCATGCTGCTGGCTGGCGAGGACACCACCGCCAACACGCTGGCCTGGATGCTGCACCTGCTGAACCGCCACCCGGCCGCGCTGCAGCGCGCCCAGCAGGAGGTGCGTGCGCTGGCGCCCGACCCCGCCGCCTACGGCTTCGACCAGATCGACGGCCTGCACTACCTGGAGGCCTGCGCCAGCGAGACCATGCGCCTGAAGCCGGTGGCCCCGTTCATCGCGCTGCAGGCCCTGCGCGACACCGTGGTCGGCGACGTCGCGGTGCCCGAGCACACGCAGATCTGGGGCGTGTTGCGGCATGACAGCGTCAGCGCCGCGCATTTCCCGCGGCCCGAAGCCTTCGAGCCCGAGCGCTGGCTGGACGGCGCCGAGCCGCCGCTGAGCACCGCCGCCAAGCGCTCGGCCATGCCTTTCGGCTCGGGCCCGCGCATCTGCCCGGGCCGCTACCTGGCGCTGCTGGAGATGAAGATGGCGATGGCCATGCTGCTGGCGCGCTTCGACATCGTCTCGGTGGACACGCCCGACGGCGGCCCGGCCGAGGAACGCATGGCCTTCACGATGAACCCGGTGGGGCTGACGATGCGGCTGCGCGCCGCGGGCTGAGGCCCGCGCGCCTGTCAGTGCGTGGTGGCGGCCGGCGCGGCGATCTCGCCGGCCTCGTCGCTGACCCGGGCGGTCTCGCCCATGCGCGCCACCAGCCGCGTCAGGCTGCCCAGCGACAGCAGGTGCGCCTCGATCCAGCCCAGGTAGCCGCTGCGGAACAGTTCCAGCACGCGGGCGTCGTCGATGCCGCGCAGCTTGGCCGCATTGACGATCCACAGGCCGCTGACGCTTTGCCGCTCGCCGCCGCGCTCGACGTTGATGACCTTGGGCACCAGCAGGCCCAGTTCCTTCAGCCGGGTGGCGAAGGCGGTGGTGCGCTGGGCCTCGGCATGGAAGCGCTGCAGGAATTCCAGCACGCGCTTCAGGTACGGCGTCTCGCTGCCGTCGGCGCCGAACAGCGGTTCGCCCTTGTCGGTGCCCAGGCCGGCATAGACCTCGTCGATGCAGACCGTCAGCTTGTCGTCGCCTTCGCCCTGCGCCAGCACGAAGGGGTAGCGCCGCGCGAAGGCCGGGATGTAGGTGCCGGGCGCCCAGTTGCCCTCGGCATCGACCATCAGGTTCTGGCGGTCGCGCACGCCGACCATCGCTGCCACGTTGAAGGGGCCGCCTTCCTCGCCGACGAAGACGATCGGGTAGTCGCGCGCGGCCTCGGCGAATTCGGTGCTGGCGATCGGCACGGCGTTGGTCTGCGCCGCGAAGGCATAGTGGGCCGGCGCCGCCGCCAGGCGCAGCGCCTTGTGGCGCTCGCGGTTCAGGGCCACCGGGCGCTCGTAGAACATCATCTGGGTCATGGCTCGGGCAGTGTCGGGACGAATGGCGAGTTTGTAGCACCGCCCGCCGCCGCTGCGCCGCCGCCGCCGCATGCCCCTGTGCAGTCGTGCGCGCCGCGGGCTGTGCCATCATTTCCCCATGCCTGTCACCGACCTGCCGCGCGTCGTGCACGGCGCCTGCCCGCACGACTGCCCCGACACCTGCGCGCTGCGCGTCACCGTGCAGGGCACGCAGGTGCTGCGCGTGCAGGGTGATCCGGACCACCCGCCCACCCACGGCGCGCTGTGCACCAAGGTGTCGCGCTATGCCGAGCGCACCGACCACCCGGAGCGCGTGCTGACGCCGCTGAAGCGCAGCGGCCCCAAGGGCTCGGGCCGCTTCGAGCCGGTGGGCTGGGACGAGGCGCTGGCCGACATTGCGGCGCGGCTGAAGGCCATTGCCGCGCGCGACCCCCAGGCCGTGCTGCCCTACAGCTATGCCGGCACCATGGGCCTGCTGCAGGGCGAGAGCATGGCCGGGCGCTTCTTCCACAAGCTGGGCGCCTCCAGGCTGGACCGCACCATCTGCGCCAGCGCTGGCGGCGAGGCTCTGATCGCCACCTACGGCGGCAAGGTCGGCATGCACGTGGAGCACTATGCCGAGAGCCGGCTGATCCTGATCTGGGGCAGCAATTCGATCGCCTCGAACCTGCATTTCTGGACCTTCGCGCAGGCCGCCAAGCGGGCCGGCGCCAGGCTGGTGTGCATCGACCCGCGCCGCACCGAAACCGCCGACAAGTGCCACGAGCACCTGGCGCTGCTGCCCGGCACCGACGGCGCGCTGGCGCTCGGCCTGATGCACGAGCTGATCGTCAACGACTGGCTCGACCACGACTACCTGCAGCGCCATGTGCAGGGCTGGCCGGCCCTGCGCGAGCGCGCGCTGCAGTGGCCGGCCGAGCGCGCGGCCGAGGTTTGCGGCCTGCCGGTGGAGCAGATCCGCACGCTGGCCCGCGACTACGGCACGACCAAGCCGGCGGCGATCCGCCTGAACTACGGCATGCAACGCGCCCGCGGCGGCGGCAACGCCACCCGGCTGATCGGCCTGCTGCCGTGCATGGTGGGGGCCTGGCGGCACCGCGCCGGCGGGCTGCTGCTGTCGGCTTCGGGCTGGTTTGCGCCGGTGCGCGACGACGCGGCCCTGCAGCGGCCCGATCTGCTGGCCGGCCGGCAGCCGCGCATCGTCAACATGAGCACTATCGGCGACGACCTGCTGCGCCCGGCCTCGGTCGACTTCGGCCCGCGCATCGAGGCGGCGGTGGTCTACAACAGCAACCCGGTCGCGGTGGCGCCGCACAGTGCGCGGGTGGTCGAAGGCTTCCGCCGCGAAGACCTGTTCACCGTGGTGCTCGAGCACTTCATGACCGACACCGCCGACCATGCCGACTACGTGCTGCCGGCCACCACTCAGCTGGAGCACCTGGACGTGCACACCAGCTACGGCCACACCTATGCGCTGATCAACGAGCCGGCCCTGCCGCCGCGCGGGCAGAGCAAGCCCAACACGCAGATCTTCCGCGAGCTGGCCGCACACATGGGCTACACCGAACCCTGCTTCCGCGACGACGACGAGACGCTGGCGCGCGCCGCGCTGCGGCCGGAGTGGGTGGATTTCGACGCGCTGCGCCGCGGCGGCTGGGTGAAGCTGGCGCTGCCCGAGGCGCCCTTCGCCGACGGCGGCTTTCCCACGCCCGACGGCAAGGTGCAGGTCGACGTGCCGGGGCTGGGCGTGCCCGACTACGTGCCCAGCTACGAAAGCCGGCGCTCGGCGCCCGAGCTGGCGCAGCGCTTCCCGCTGGCGATGATCTCGCCGCCGGCGCGCAACTTCCTCAATTCCACCTTCGTCAACGTGAAGAGCCTGCGCGACATCGAAGGCGAGCCGCTGCTGGAGATCCATGCCGACGATGCCGCCGCGCGCGGCATCGCCGACCGCGGCCTGGTGCGCGTGTTCAACGACCGTGGCAGCCTGCGCTGCCGCTGCAGCGTCAGCCTGCGGGCCCGGCCCGGCGTGGTCAACGGCCTGGGCATCTGGTGGCGCAAGCTGGGACTGGATGGCCGCAACGTCAACGAGCTGACGCACCAGCACCTTACCGACATCGGCCGCGCGCCCAGCTTCTACGACTGCCTGGTCGAGGTGGAAGCGGTGGCGGCGTGAGGCCGTGCGGCGCCGCCGCGCGCTGATGGCCGGGCTGGGGCTGGCCGGCGCGGCCCTGCTGGCGCTGGGCGCCCTGTGCCTGGGCACCGGCTGCAGCGATCTGGGCTACTACCGGCAGTCGGTGGCCGGCCATTTGGCGCTGATGTCGCAGGCCAAGCCGGTGAACGACTGGCTGGCCGATGAAAAAGCGCCCGCGGCGCTGAAGCAGCGGCTGGCGCAGTCGCAGCAGATCCGCGCGTTCTCGGTGCAGGTGCTGAAGCTGCCTGACAACCCCAGCTACCGCGCCTATGCCGACCTGCAGCGCCCGGCCGCGGTGTGGAACGTGGTGGCCGCGCCGGCGTTGTCGCTGCAGCTGAAGACCTGGTGCTATCCGGTCACCGGCTGCGTGGGCTACCGCGGCTATTTCGACAAGGCGCAGGCCGAGGCGCTGGGCGCGCAGTTGCGGGCCGAAGGCTGGGACGTCAGCGTCTACGGCGTGCCGGCGTATTCCACCCTGGGCTGGACCAACTGGCTGGGCGGCGACCCGCTGCTGAACACCTTCATCGGCCAGAGCGATGCCGAACTGGCCCGGCTGGTGTTCCACGAGCTGGCGCACCAGAAGATCTACGTCGAGGACGACACGATGTTCAACGAGTCCTTTGCCACGGCGGTGGAGCGCATCGGCGTGCGGCTGTGGCTGCAGCAGCATGGCGACGAGGCAGCGCGCGAGCGCTACCAGCAGGCCCAGCAGCGCCGGCAGGATTTCCGCGAGCTGACGCTGCGCACGCGCGAGCGCCTGGCGAAGCTGTACGCCAGCGCGCTGCCCGAGGACGAGAAGCGCGCCGGCAAGGCCGCCCTGCTGGCCGAACTGCGCGCCGAATACGCGCAGATGAAGGCGCAGCGCTGGGGCGGCTTCGCCGGCTACGACGCCTGGTTCGCCAGCGTCGACAACGCCTCGCTGGGCGTGCTGGCGGCCTACACCGAACTGGCCGACGACTTCGAGCGGCTGTTCGTGCAGCAGGGCAGCGACTTCTATCGTTTCTACGCCCGCGTGGCCGAGATCGCCGCCTTGCCGAAGGCGCAGCGGCACGAGACACTACGCAGCACACCCTAACAGCGCACAGGAGACCTTCGTGGCGGACATCCGCATCCATCGCGAGCACAAGCTCGGCCTGGCCAAGGCCCGCAAGATCGCCACCCAGTGGGCCGACGACGTGGAGAAGAAGTTCGACATGCGCTGCTCGTGGATCGAGGGCGACTTCAGCGACACCATCGAGTTCACCCGCACGGGGGTCAGCGGCCGGCTGATCGTGGCGGCCGACCACTTCGACCTGAACGCCAAGCTCGGCTTCCTGCTGGGCGCCTTCAGCCGCACCATCGAGACCGAGATCCTGCGCAACCTGGACAAGCTGCTCGAAGCCGGCAAGGCTGCGCCGGCCAAGAAGGCGGCCGCCGCCAAGAAAAGCGCCAAGTAGCCAGCCCGAGGCGGGCCGCCGCAGCGCCCAGAGCGGCCGATTGTTAAGCAATACCTTAACGAAGAGCCAACGAAGTCTGACTTCCATTTAATTTCCCTGCCGCCTACAGTGCCTTCGCCCCAGTCAATCGCGGTGCGCCGCAGCGAAGGAAACGCATGAACAAGCCCGTGGAAAGCGGCCTCGTCACCGAGGCCACCGACATCACCGCCGATGCGAAGAAGCGCTACAGCGCCGGCGTGCTCAAGTACCGGCAGATGGGCTACTGGCAGCCCGACTACGTGATCAAGGACACCGACACGCTGTGCCTGTTTCGCATCACCCCGCAGGAAGGCGTGGACCCGGTGGAGGCCGCTGCCGCCGTGGCCGGCGAGTCCAGCACCGCCACCTGGACGGTGGTGTGGACCGATCGCCTGACGGCTTGCGACAGCTACCGCGCCAAGGCCTACAAGGTCGAGCCGGTGCCGGGCCGGCCGGGCGAGTACTTCGCCTGGGTGGCCTACGACCTGATCCTGTTCGAGGAAGGCTCCATCGCCAACATGACGGCCAGCCTGATCGGCAACGTCTTCAGCTTCAAGCCGCTGAAGGCCGCCCGGCTGGAGGACATCCGCATTCCGGTGGCCTATATAAAGACCTTCAAGGGCCCGCCCACCGGCCTGGTCGTCGAGCGCGAGCGCCTCGACAAGTTCGGCCGGCCGCTGCTGGGCGCCACCACCAAGCCCAAGCTGGGCCTGAGCGCACGCAACTACGGCCGCGTGATCTACGAAGGGCTGAAGGGCGGCCTGGACTTCATGAAGGACGACGAGAACATCAACTCGCAGCCTTTCATGCACTGGCGCGACCGCTTCCTGTACGTGATGGACGGCGTCAACAAGGCCAGCGCCGCCACCGGCGAGGTGAAGGGCAGCTACCTGAACATCACGGCCGCGACGATGGAAGACATGTACGAGCGCGCCGAGTTCGCCAAGGAACTGGGCAGCGTCATCGTCATGGTCGACCTGGTCATCGGCTGGACGGCCATCCAGAGCATGGCCAACTGGTGCCGCAAGCACGACATGATCATGCACATGCACCGCGCTGGCCACGGCACCTACACCCGGCAGAAGAACCACGGCGTCAGCTTCCGCGTGATGGCCAAGTGGCTGCGCCTGGCCGGCTGCGACCACCTGCACACCGGCACCGCGGTGGGCAAGCTGGAAGGGGACCCGCTGACCGTGCAGGGCTACTACAACGTCTGCCGCGACAGCTACACCCAGACCGACCTTCCGCGTGGCCTGCACTTCGACATGGACTGGGCCGACACCAAGAAGGTGATGCCGGTGGCAAGCGGCGGCATACACGCCGGCCAGATGCACCAGCTGATCGACCTGTTCGGCGACGACGTGGTGCTGCAGTTCGGCGGCGGCACCATCGGCCACCCGGCGGGCATCCAGGCCGGTGCGGTGGCCAACCGCGTGGCGCTGGAGTGCATGGTGAAGGCGCGCAACGAAGGCCGCGACATCAAGAACGAAGGCCCGCAGATCCTGCAGGACGCGGCCAAGTTCTGCACGCCGCTGAAGCAGGCGCTGGACACCTGGAAGGACGTGTCCTTCAACTACACCAGCACCGACACCAGCGACTACGCCGTCACGCCCGCCACCGCCTGAAGCCCAGGGAGACACGACCATGATGACCAACCCCACCGGCCGCATCACCCAGGGCCAGTTCAGTTTCCTGCCCGACCTGAGCGAGGCCGAGATCACGCTGCAGATCGAATACGGCCTCAAAAAGGGCTACGCCTGGAGCGTGGAGTACACCGACGACCCGCACCCGCGCAACACCTACTGGGAGATGTACGGCATGCCGATGTTCGACCTGCAGGACGCTGCCGGCGTGATGGCCGAGCTGAAGGAATGCCGCAAGACCTTCCCAAGCCACTACATCCGGCTGATGGCCTTCGACAGCACGCGCGGCATCGAATCCATCGCGATGAGCTTCATCGTCAACCGCCCGGCCAAGGAGCCCGGCTTCGGCCTGGTGCGCCAGGAGGTGCAGGGCCGCTCGATGCGCTACACGGTGCACAGTTACGCCACCGACGCGCCCGAGGCCGAGCGCTACAGCGGCTGATCGGCGCCTGTCGCGATGAACGCCCCTCTCTACCGCATCCCCGGCGCGCCCACAGCATCGGCGCCGCAGGCGCCGGTGGCGGAAGCCGCCGCTGCGGCGCCGGCCGAGCCGCGCACCGTCAACCAGGTGCTGGCCGAAAGCCAGATCGAGGCGGTGATGGACGAGCTCGACCGCGATCTGGTCGGGCTGGTGCCGGTGAAGGCACGCATCCGCGACATCTCGGCGCTGCTGGTCATCGACAAGCTGCGCCGCAGCCTGGGCCTGGAAGCGCAGGCGCCCAGCCTGCACATGTGCTTCACCGGCAACCCGGGCACCGGCAAGACCACGGTGGCGATGCGCATGGCGCAGATCCTGCACCGGCTGGGCTACGTGCGGAAGGGCCACCTGGTGGCGGTGACACGCGACGACCTGGTCGGCCAGTACATCGGCCACACCGCGCCCAAGACCAAAGAGGTGCTGAAGAAGGCCATGGGCGGCGTGCTCTTCATCGACGAGGCCTACTACCTGTACCGGCCCGAGAACGAGCGCGACTATGGCCAGGAGGCTATCGAGATCCTGCTGCAGGTGATGGAGAACCAGCGCGACGACCTGGTGGTGATCCTGGCCGGCTACAAGGACCGCATGGACACCTTCTTCCAGAGCAACCCGGGCATGAGCAGCCGCATCGCCCACCACCTGGACTTCCCGGACTACAGCCAGGGCGAATTGCTGCAGATCGGCGAGCGCATGCTCGACGGCATGCACTACCGCTTCGGGCCCGGCGCGCAGCAGGTCTTTGCCGAGTACCTGGCGCTGCGGCTGCAGCAACCGCACTTCGCCAATGCGCGCAGCGTGCGCAATGCGCTCGACCGCGCGCGGCTGCGCCAGGCCAGCCGGCTGTTCGCCGACCGCGACCGGCCGCTGAGCAAGGACGATCTCAGCACCATCGAGGTGGCCGACCTGCGCGCCAGCCGCGTGTTCGCCGCCGCCGCTTCCACCGCCCACTGAACCTCACGCCCGACCCGAGGACCCCACCATGCCGCTGACCGGACGCTGGACCCTGACGCGTTACCTGATCGAAGAGCGGCGCCGCTACCCGCAGGCCAGCGGCGAGCTGAACGCGCTGATCCTCGACATCTCGCTGGCCTGCAAGGCCATTGCCCGCATCGTCGCCACCGGTGCGCTGGGCGAGGCCGTGGCCGGGCTGGAAGTGGCCGCCGGCCAGACCAATGTGCAGGGCGAGGTGCAGAAGCCGCTGGACGTGATGTCCAACGAGATCTTCATCCGCATGAACGAGTGGAACGGCCACCTCGCCGGCATGGCCAGCGAGGAGATGGACGAGCCCAAGCAGATTCCCGCCGACTACCAGCGCGGCAAGTACCTGCTGGTCTTCGACCCGCTGGACGGCAGCAGCAACATCGACGTCAACGTCAGCGTCGGCAGCATCTTCAGCATCCTGCGCGCGCCGGCCGAGGTGGTGGCCTCGGGCCGCGACGTCACCGAGGCGGACTTCCTGCAGCCCGGTGCCACGCAGGTGGCGGCCGGCTACGCCATCTACGGGCCGGTGACGATGCTGGTGCTCAGCGTCGGCAACGGCGTGGCCGGCTTCACGCTGAACCCGGTGCTGGGCGAATTCGTGCTCACGCACGAAAACGTCCGCGTGCCGCGCGAGACCAACGAATTCGCCATCAACACCAGCAACAGCCGCTTCTGGGAGCCGCCGGTCAAGCGCTATGTAGACGAATGCCTGGCCGGCAAGGCCGGCCCGCGCGGCAAGGACTTCAACATGCGCTGGATCGCCAGCATGGTGGCCGAGGCGCACCGCATCCTGATGCGTGGCGGCGTGTTCATGTACCCGCGCGACACCAAGGACCCGGCCAAGCCCGGCCGCCTGCGCCTGCTGTACGAGGCCAACCCGATCGGCTTCATCGTCGAGCAGGCCGGCGGCCGCTGCAGCACCGGCCGGCAGCCGATGCTGGGCGTCAAACCCTCGAGCCTGCACCAGCGCATCGGCGTGGTCTTCGGCAGCGCCGCCGAGGTGGAGCGTATCGAGCGCTACCACCACGACCCGATCGACGACGACGCCCACGCCCCGCTGTTCGCGCCGCGCAGCCTGTTCCGAGACTGAAACCCCCGCCATGTCGCACAAGCACCCCATCATCGCCATCACCGGCTCCAGCGGCGCCGGCACCAGCAGCGTCACGCGCACCTTCGAGAACATCTTCCGCCGCGAGAGCGTCAAGGCGGCCGTCATCGAAGGCGACAGCTTCCACCGCTACGACCGCAAGGAGATGCGCGCCCGCCAGGCCGAGGCCGAAAAGGCCGGCAACAAGCACTTCAGCCACTTCGGGCCCGAGAACAACCTGTTCCCCGAATTGGAGAACCTGTTCCGCAGCTACAGCGAATCGGGCGGCGGCCGGCGCCGCAAGTACCTGCACGACCCCGGCGAGGCCGCGCCCTACAACCAGGAGCCGGGCACCTTCACCGAATGGGAAGACCTGCCGCCCGATACCGACATGCTGTTCTACGAGGGCCTGCACGGTGCGGTCATCACGCAGGACGTGAACATCGCCCGCTATCCCGACCTGCTGATCGGCGTGGTGCCGGTGATCAACCTGGAATGGATCCAGAAGCTGTGGCGCGACAAGCACGTGCGCGGCTACAGCACCGAGGCGGTCACCGACACCATCCTGCGCCGCATGCCCGACTACGTGCACTACATCGTGCCGCAGTTCCAGCACACGCACGTCAACTTCCAGCGCGTGCCGGTGGTCGACACCAGCGACCCCTTCGTCGCCCGCGACATCCCCAGCGCCGACGAGAGCCTGTGCGTGATCCGCTTCGCCAACCCCAAGGGCATCGACTTCCCCTACCTGCTGAACATGATCAACAACTCGTGGATGAGCCGCGCCAACACCATCGTGGTGCCCGGCGGCAAGATGGAACTGGCGATGCAGTTGATCTTCACGCCCTTCATTTGGCGCATGGTCGAGCGGCGCAAGCGCGCACACGGCGGCGCGCTGTGACGGGGGCACGCTGATGGCTTCGAACTCTACCGACAAGGTGCTGCGCGGCAGCACCGGCGCCACCGATCCCCGCGCCAACGCGCTGCGCGCGCTGGCCATGGATGCCGTGCAGCAGGCCAATTCCGGCCACCCCGGCGCGCCGATGGGCATGGCCGAGATGGCGGTGGCACTGTGGTGCGGCCCGCTGCGCCACAACCCGGCCAACCCGCAGTGGCCCGACCGCGACCGCTTCGTGCTCAGCAACGGCCATGCGTCGATGCTGCTGTACGCGCTGCTGCACCTGAGCGGCTACGACCTGCCGCTGGACGAGCTGAAGCGCTTCCGCCAGCTGCACAGCAAGACGCCCGGCCACCCCGAGCACGGCCTGACGCCCGGCGTGGAAACCACCACCGGCCCGCTGGGCCAGGGCCTGGGCAATGCCGTCGGTCTGGCGCTGGCCGAGCAGCGGCTGGCACGCGAGTTCAACCGCCCCGGCCACACGGTGGTGGACCACCACACCTATGTGTTCCTGGGCGACGGCTGCCTGATGGAAGGCATCAGCCACGAGGCCTGCTCGCTGGCCGGCGTGTGGGGCCTGAACAAGCTGGTGGCGCTGTACGACGACAACGGCATCAGCATCGACGGCGACGTGCAGGGCTGGTTCCGCGACGACACGCCGGCGCGCTTCCGTGCCTATGGATGGAACGTCGTCGGCCCGGTCGATGGCCACGACATCGGCGCCGTCGGCGCGGCGCTGGCGCAGGCCCGCGCCAGCAGCGACAAGCCGACGCTGATCGTCTGCCGCACCACCATCGGCCAGGGCTCGCCCGGCCGCGCCGGCACCGCCAAGGCGCACGGCGAGCCGCTGGGCGCCGACGAAATCGCGCGCACCCGCGCGGCCATCGGCTGGACGGCCGGCGCCTTCGAGATCCCCGAGACCGTGCGCGCGCAGTGGGACGCGCGAGAGGCCGGCCGCGCCCGCGAGGCCGCCTGGCGCCAGGCCTTCGAGGCCTATCGCGCCGCCCACCCTGAGCTGGCCGCCGAGTTCGAGCGCCGCCAGCGCGGCGCGCTGCCGGCCGCCTTCGACGACACCGTGCGCCAGGCAACGGCCGCCTTCGCCGCCGCGCCTGAGGCGGTGGCCTCGCGCAAGGCCTCTCAGAAGGTGCTGGCCGCGCTGGGCCCGGCGGTGCCCGAACTGCTGGGCGGCAGCGCCGACCTGACGGGCTCGAACCTGACCGATTTCCCCGGCGGGCAGGATCGCCACCTGAGCTACGGCGTGCGCGAGTTCGGCATGGCCGCGGTGATGAACGGCGTGGCACTGCACGGCGGCTTCATCCCCTATGGCGGCACCTTCCTGACCTTCAGCGACTACAGCCGCAACGCCCTGCGCATGGCCGCGCTGATGAAGCAGCGCGTGGTGCATGTCTTCACCCACGACAGCATCGGCCTGGGCGAGGACGGGCCCACCCACCAGAGCGTGGAGCACGTGCCTTCGCTGCGGCTGATCCCGCAGCTGGACCTGTGGCGGCCGGCCGACACGCTGGAAACCACCGTGGCCTGGGCCAGCGCGCTGCGCCGGGCCGACGGCCCCACCGCGCTGGCCTTGTCGCGCCAGGCGCTGCCGCCGCTGGCCGGCGCGGCGCACGAGGCGGGCATCGCCCGCGGCGGCTACGTGCTGGCCGAGCCGGCGGACGGCGCCGCGCCACGCGCGGTGCTGATCGGCACCGGCTCGGAACTGCAGTTCGCGCTGCAGGCTCAGGCGCTGCTGGCTGCCCAGGGCGTGCCGGTGCGGGTGGTGTCGATGCCCTGCACGCAGCTCTTCGACCGCCAGCCGGCCGACTACCAGGACGCGGTGCTGCCGCGCGGCCTGCCCGCGGTGGCGGTGGAGGCGGCGCATCCGGACTTCTGGCGCAAGTACGTGGGCCGCGAAGGTGCGGTGGTGGGCATCGCCAGCTTCGGTGAATCGGCGCCCGCCGGCGCGCTGTACAAGCACTTCGGCATCGGCGCCGAGGCCGTGGCGGCCGCGGCGCAGCGCGTGCTGGGCCGCTGAGTGCTGCGCGCGCTGATCTGGGACGTCGACGGCACCGTCGCCGAAACCGAGCGCGACGGCCACCGCACGGCCTTCAACCGCGCCTTCGCCGAGGCCGGCCTGCCCTGGCACTGGGACGTGCCCGCCTACGGCCCGCTGCTGGACGTGACCGGCGGCCGCGAGCGCATCCTGGCCTTCATGCAGGGCCGCGCCGATGCCCCCGCGGACGCCGCCGAGCGCGAGGTGCTGGCGCGCCGCCTGCACCCGCGCAAGAACGCCTTCTATGCCGAGAGCGTGGCGCGCGGCGAGATCGGCGCGCGGCCGGGGGTGCGGCGGCTGGTGCAGCAATGCCGCGACGAGGGCGTGGCGCTGGCGGTCGCCACCACCACCAGCCGTGCGAACGTGGACGCGCTGTTTGCCAGCCTGTGGGGCGCCGATTGGGAACGGGCCTTCGGCGCCGTGGTCTGCGCCGAGGATGCGCCGCAGAAGAAGCCGCACCCGCAGGCCTACCTGCTGGCGCTGCAGCGCCTGGGCGTGGCGTCGGACGAGGCCTTCGCGCTGGAAGATTCGCCCAACGGCCTGGCGGCGGCACGGGCCGCCGGCATCCGCTGCGGCATCACCCGCAGTGCCTACTTTGCGCAGGCCCGCTTCGACCGCGCCGCCTGGGTGCGCGACGACCTGGACGCGCCACCGCCGGTGGACCTGGCGGCGATACGTGCCGTGCTGGCCGCGGGCTGAACTACTTCAGCGATTCGATCAGGTCGACGTATTCCTGCATCGCGTCGTTGGCCGACTTGCCCTTCTGGGCGGCCCAGGCGTCGTACTTGGCGCGGCCGACGAAATCGGTCATGCCCGGGCGCTTGCCTTCGACGTCGCCTTCGCTGGCCTGCTTGTACAGCGCATAGATCTTCAGCAGCGTGCTGTTGTCCGGCTTCTCCGACAGCTTCTTGCTGTCGGTCACGGCCTTGTCGAACTTGGCTTTGAGGCTGGCCATCGCGGTGTCTCCTTGCGGCTTCGGTGGGTGAGAATGGCTTGTGTCCCAGACAGTTTAGCGAGCCCCGCGATGTCCGCCACCCCCGAGCGCATGAGCCGCGTCGACCACGCCTGGCTGCGCATGGACAGCGAGCGCAACCTGATGATGATCGTCGGCGTGTGGCTGCTGCAGCCGGCGTTGGACCATGCCGCGCTGTGCGAGCGCATCGCCCAGCGCCTGCTGCAGTACCCGCGCTTCCGCCAGAAGGTGGTGGAAGACGCGCTGGGCGCGCAGTGGGTCGAGGACCCGGATTTCGACCTGCAGCACCATGTCGTGCGCGAAGTGCTGCCGCGGCGCCGTGGGCAGAGCGAGCAGGCGGCGCTGCAGGCGCGCTGCGGCGAGCTGGCCTCGACGCCGCTGGACCCTGCGCGGCCACTGTGGCAGTTCGGCCTGGTCGAGCACTATCAGGGCGGCAGCGCGCTGCTGGTGCGCATCCACCACTGCATTGCCGACGGCATTTCGCTGAGCTCGGTGGTGATGTCGATCACCGATGGCGGCCAGCCGCCGCCGCTGCCACCGCGGGCGCTGCACGACGCGGCCGACGAGGGCCTGGCCGGCACGCTGATCCGTCCGCTGACCGAACTGGCCGTCAAGGCGCTGACGCTGTCCGGCGACGGCGTGGCACGCTCGTTGGATGTCGCGGCGCATCCGCAGGCGGCCTCTCGCGAGCTGGCGCACATGGGTCTGCGCCTGGCGCAGGACCTGAAGGCGCTGGCCCTGATGGAGGACGATTCGCGCACCCGGCTGAAGGGCCGGCCCGGCGGCCGCAAGCGCGTGGCCTGGGCCGAGCCGATCCCGCTGGACGTGGTCAAGGCCATCGGCAAGGCGATGGGCGCGTCGATCAACGACGTGCTGCTTGCGTGTGTGGCCGGCGCACTGGGCGACTACCTGCGCGAGCAGGGCGAAGACCCTTCCGGCAAGGCCATCCGCGCGATGGTGCCGGTGAACCTGCGGCCGCTGGACCAGGCCTACAAGCTGGGCAACCGCTTCGGCCTGGTGCCGCTGCTGCTGCCGGTGGGCATGGCCAACCCGGTGCAGCGGCTGATGGCGGTGCGCGCCGGCATGGCCGAGCTGAAGGGCAGCTACCAGCCGCTGATGGCCTTCGGCGTGCTGGCCTTGGCCGGCCTGCTGAGCAAGCCGGCGCAGGACGCGCTGCTCGGCCTCTTTGCCAGCAAGGCCACCGCGGTGATGACCAACGTGCCCGGCCCCGCCAAGGCGCTGACGCTGTGCGGCCGGACGCTGCGGCAGAGCATGTTCTGGGTGCCGCAGTCGGGCGACATCGGCGTGGGCGTCAGCATCTTCTCCTATGCCGGCGGCGTGCAGTTCGCGCTGATCACCGACAGCCGGCTGTGCGCGCAGCCGCAGCGCATCGTCGAGCGCTTCGCGCCCGAGCTGGACAAGCTGCTGTGGCTGACGCTGATGCTGCCGTGGAAGCCCTGAGCCACGCTACAGGTATTCGCCGGCCAGCGTGTGCAGGTGCTCCTGGTCTTCGGCCGTCAGGTAGGGCATCAGCAGGCACAGCACGTGATAGGCGCCGCGTCCCAGCGCGGTGGCGGCGTTCTCCGGCTCCAGCGCCTTGCGAGGGTCGCGCACGTATTCGTAGCTGAGCCAGTAGGTCAGCACCACCACCATCGCGTTGGCGGCCGGCTCGGCCTGGCGAGGGTCGATGCGCACGCTGCTGCCGGTGGCCAGCGCGTCCAGCACCTGCTGCACCGCGCGCGACTTGTTCTTCAGCACGAACTGGAAGTGCGTCTCCAGGCGGCGGTTCTTGGACAGCAGGTCGTTCAGGTCGCGGTACAGGAAGCGGTACTGCCAGATCAACTCGAAGAGCATGTGGAAGAACAGCCACGCGTCCTCGATGTTGCGCACGCCCTCGGCGGCCTGCAGCAGCTCGTTCAGCGCGCGCTCGTAGCGGTCGAACAGCGAGTTGATCAGTTCGTCCTTGGCCGGGTAGTGGTAGTACAGGTTGCCGGGGCTGATGTTCAGCTCGGCGGAGATCAGCGTGGTGCTGACGTTGGGTTCGCCGAAGCGGTTGAACAGCTCCAGCGTCACCTCCAGGATGCGCTCGGCCGTGCGGCGGGGTTTCTTGGTCGCCATGGTGGCGGCAATCTAGCACCAACGCGGTGCCCCGCCGCAGCGGCTGCCTACAATCCTGCGCCATGCCGGCGGTGAGCTTCCAGGACGTGTGCAAGACCTATGCAGGCGCACGCGGCACCCTGCGGGCGCTGGACGGCGTGCGTTTCGACATCGCGCAGGGCGAGTTCTTCGGCCTGCTGGGCCCCAACGGCGCGGGCAAGACCACCCTCATCAGCATCCTGGCCGGGTTGACGCGCGCCAGCAGCGGCCGCGTCACCGTGATGGGCCACGACGTGGTGGCCGACTACGCTGCCGCGCGCAAGGCGCTGGGCATCGTGCCGCAGGAGCTGGTGTTCGACCCCTTCTTCAGCGTGCGCGAGACGCTTCGCATCCAGAGTGGCTACTTCGGCCTGAAGCACAACGACGCCTGGATCGACGAGCTGCTGCAGGAGCTGGGCCTGGCCGACAAGGCCGGCGCCAACATGCGCCAGCTGTCCGGCGGCATGAA
>Ga0209369_1000899_pt1 | contig 20781 bp, 18 predicted proteins | sample EBPBio142010_DNA_FD_185865 | JGI IMG/M metagenome (GOLD analysis project Ga0209369, IMG submission 185865) | Wastewater treatment Type I Accumulibacter community from EBPR Bioreactor in Madison, WI, USA - Reactor 1_10/4/2010_ DNA (SPAdes)... | ecosystem: Engineered > Bioreactor > EBPR >... | reverse complement strand
AGCTTTGAACTCGGCGGCAAGCCCTACAAGCCCACCGCGGTGCACGAGGTGGCCAAGGCCGGCATCGCACGCACCTTCCAGAACATTCGCCTCTTTGCCGAGATGACGGCCCTGGAGAACGTGATGGTCGGCCGCCATGTGCGTACCGAGTCGGGCCTGCTGGGTGCCATCTTCCGCACCGGCAGCTTCAAGTCCGAGGAGGCTGCGATCGCCAAGCGCGCGCAGGAACTGCTCGACTACGTGGGCATCGGCCGTTTTGCCGAGTACAAGGCGCGCACGCTGAGCTACGGCGACCAGCGCCGGCTGGAGATTGCCCGCGCGCTGGCCACCGACCCGAAGCTGATCGCGCTGGACGAGCCGGCCGCCGGCATGAACGCCACCGAGAAGGTGGTGCTGCGCGAGCTGATCGACCGCATCCGCAAGGACGGCCGCACCATCCTGCTGATCGAGCACGACGTGAAGCTGGTGATGGGCCTGTGCGACCGCGTCACCGTGCTCGACTACGGCAAGCAGATCGCCGAAGGCACGCCGGCCGAGGTGCAGCGCAACGAGAAGGTGATCGAGGCCTACCTGGGCGCCGATCACAAGGCGCACTGAGCGCGGAGCATCGAGATGGCCAATCCGGTTCTGTTGAAGGTCAACGCGCTGAAGGTCGCCTACGGCGGCATCCAGGCGGTCAAGGGTGTCAGCTTCGAGGTGCGCCAGGGCGAGCTCGTCAGCCTGATCGGTGCCAACGGCGCCGGCAAGACCACCACGCTGAAGGCCGTCACCGGCCTGCAGCCGGTGGCCGCCGGCGACATCGAGTTCATGGGCAAGAGCATCAAGGGCCAGGGCGCGTGGGACCTGGTCAAGCAGGGCCTGGTGATGGTGCCCGAGGGGCGCGGCTGCTTCACCCGCATGACCATCACCGAAAACCTGCTGATGGGCGCCTTCATCCGCAACGACAAAGAGATCGAAGCCGACATCGACAAGGTGTTCAGCATCTTCCCGCGGCTGAAGGAGCGTCGCGCCCAGCTGTCCGGCACGATGAGCGGCGGCGAGCAGCAGATGCTGGCCATGGGCCGCGCGCTGATGGCACGGCCCAAGGTGCTGCTGCTGGACGAGCCGTCGATGGGCCTGAGCCCGATCATGGTCGACAAGATCTTCGAGGTGGTGTCCACCATTCACGGCCAGGGCACCACCGTGCTGCTGGTCGAGCAGAACGCCAGCCGCGCGCTGCAGCTGGCCGACCGCGGCTACGTGATGGAATCCGGCGAGATCACGATGAACGGCCCCGCGAAGCAGCTGCTCGACGACCCGAAGGTGCGCGCCGCCTACCTGGGCGAGTAGGCCTCAGTCTGCCTTCGCACCGGAGGCTTTCACCACCTTCTCGTACTTGGCCAGCTCGGCCTTGACGAAGGCCGAAAACTGCTCCGGCGTGGTCGGCGAAGGTTCGGCCAGCAGCGTGGCCAGCCGGGCCTTGATCTCCGGCGAAGCCAGCGCGTCGGTGAAGGCCTTGTTCAGCCGCTGCGTGGTGGCCGCCGGCAGGCCGGCCGGGCCGAACAGGCCGAACCAGGTGTTGATGTCGAAGGCCGCCAGGCCCTGGGCGGAGCCGCTCTCGGCGATGGTCGGCACTTCGGGCATTGCGCTCGAGCGCTTGGCGGTCGTCATCGCCACCGCCTTCAGCTTGCCGCTCTTGATGTTGGCCGAGGCCGCGGCCAGGTTGTCGAAGTTCAGGTCCACCTGGCCCGACACCAGCGCCAGCTGCGCCGGCGGCCCGCCGGCATAGGGAATGTGCACCATGAACACGCCGGCCTGGCTCTTGAACATCTCGCCGGCCAGGTGCCCGGCGCTGCCGTTGCCGCCCGAGCCGTAGTTCAGCGTGCCGGGGTTCTTCTTCGCATAGGCCACCAGGTCGGCCACGCTGGCGATGCCCAGCTTCTTGGCGGCGTCGACATTCATCACCAGCACATTGGGCACCTGGGCCACCAGCGTGATGGGCGTGAAGTCGCGGATCGGGTCGTAGGGGATCTTCGCGTACAGCCACGGGTTGATGGCGTGCGTGGCCACCGCGCCCATGCCAATGGTCAGGCCATCGGGCGCGGCCTTGGCCACCAGGTCCATGCCCAGGTTGCCACCGGCGCCGGGGCGGTTTTCCACCACCACTGGGCCCAGGCTGTCCTTGACCTTCTCGGCCAGCGCACGCGCCACGATGTCCAGCGGCCCGCCGGGCGGGTAGGGCACGATCAGTCGGATCGGCTTCGGCTGCGCGAAGGCAGTCCTTGCAAAGGGGCTGGCCAGGACGGCCAGGGTCAGCAGGCGGCGATGGTTCTGCACGGCCGGTGTCTCCTAAAGGTGGGGGTGCTTGTCAGCCTCGGAGGTGAAGCTGTCGGCGAAGAACTCGTCGGCCGGCAGGCCGCAGTGCGCGACGAAATCGTTGCGTGCCGATTCCACCATCACCGGCGCGCCGCAGGCATAGACCTGGTGGCCCGACAGATCCGGCAGGTCTTGCATCACCGCGCGGTGCACCAGGCCGATCCGGCCCGTCCAGCCTTCGTCGCTGCTCTCCGACAGCACCGGCACGTAGCGCAGGTTCGGCAACTGCGCGGCCGCAGCCTCGGCCCATTCGTGCAGGTACAGGTCGGCACGGCGCCGGCATCCCCAGTACAGCACCGCCGGCCGGGCGATGGCCTTCAGCTGCATGTGCTCGATCAGCGCCTTGATCGGCGCGAAGCCGGTGCCGGCGGCCAGCAGCACCATCGGTTTGGGCGATTCGTCGCGCAGGAAGAAACTGCCGAAGGGGCCCTCGATGCGCAGGATCTCCTTGTCGCGCATGCTGCCGAACACATGGTCGGTGAACTTGCCACCAGGCAGGTGGCGCAGGTGCAGTTCCAGCGCTGGCGGCTGCCCCAGGTTGTGCGAGGCATTGGCCATCGAGTAGCTGCGCCGCGCACCGTCGCGCAGGATGATCTCGATGAACTGGCCGGCGCGGTACTGCAGGTTCTGGTTGGCGGGCAGTTGCAGCTTCAGCACCATGACGTCTGCCGCGGCGTGCTGCAGGCTCAGCACGCGGGCGGGCATCTTCAGCACCGGGAACTCGCCGGCCCCCGGCACGGTGCGCGCCTCGATCACGCAGTCGGTCTGCGCGGCCGCGCAGCAGGGCAGGATCCAGCCGGCGTCCTCGTCGGCCGCCGACAGCGCGCGCTGCTGGTGGGCGCCGTGGATCACGCGGCCTTCCAGAAGCCGGCTCTTGCACGAGCCGCAGGCGCCGTCGCGGCAGCCGTAGGGCAGGCCGATGCCCTGGCGGATGGCGGCCGACAGGATCGGCTCGTCGCGCTGCACTTCGAAACGGCGCTCGGCCGGCGTCAGCTGGATGGTGAAGCTCATGGGGAGATCGGCACGCACTTACACTGCCGGCCGATTGTGCCCGCAAGGCCCCGGCCCCATGCAACCCACGCCCCCCTGCCCTTTGCGCCAGCCGGCGCTGCTGATCGTCGGCTGCGGCGACATCGGCCTGCGCGTGCTGAAGTTGCTGCGCGGCCGCTACCGCATCCTGGCGCTGACCTCCAGCCCCGGCCGCCGCGCGCCGTTGCGCGCTGCCGGCGCGGTGCCGCTGCTGGGCAACCTGGACGATGCCGCGAGCCTGGGCCGGCTGGGCGGCCTGGCCGACCTGGTGCTGCACCTGGCGCCGCCACAGGCCGAAGGCCCGCGCGATCTGCGCACGCAGCGCCTGCTGGCCGCGCTGGCGCGCGGCGGCCGCGTGCGGCGCATCGTCTACGCCAGCACCAGCGGCGTCTACGGCGACTGCGGCGGCGCGCGCTTCGACGAGACGCGCGCCGTACGCCCCTCCACTGACCGGGCGCGCCGCCGGGTCGACGCCGAGGCTCAACTGCGCGCCTTCGGCCGGCGTGCCGGCGTGGCGGTGTCGCTGCTGCGGGTGCCCGGCATCTACGCCGGCGACCGGCCCGGCGGCCACCCGCGCGAGCGGCTGCAGCGCGGCACGCCGGTCCTGTGCGCGGCTGACGACGTGTACACCAACCACATCCATGCCGACGACCTGGCGCGGGCCTGCGTGGCGGCGCTGCACCGCGCGTTGCCCTTGCGCCCTCTGCACGTCAGCGACGATACCGAGCTGCGCATGGGCGAGTACTTCGACTTGGCGGCCGAGCTGTGCGGTCTGCCGCGCCCGCCGCGCATCACGCGGGCCGAGGCGGCGACGCAGCTCTCGCCGATGCAGCTGAGCTTCATGAGCGAATCGCGCCGGCTGGACAACCGCCGCATGAAGCGCGAGCTGCGCCTGAAGCTGCACCATCCCACCGTGGCCGAAGGGCTGCGGGCCTGAACCCTTGACGACATGAAGACCCTGCTGCTGACCCATCCCATCCCGCCGGCCGGCTTCATGGCGGCCATCCGTGCGCTCGAGCCCCAGCTGCCGATGCTGGAGTACCGGCCCGGCATGCCCGACGCCGAGATGGCCGACGTGCAGGCCGTGCTGGGCTGGCGTTTCCCTGACGGCGTGGCGCCGCGGCTGCCGCAGCTGCGCTGGGTGTGCTCGGTGGGAGCCGGCGTCGAAAAGCTGCTGGTGCCCGACCTGGCGCCGGCGGTGCAGGTTTCGCGCATCGTCGACACCGAGCAGGCCGATGGCATTGCCCAGTTCGTGGTGTTGATGGCGCTGCGCCATCTGCGCGGCCTGCCCGGCTACGAGGTGCAGCAGCAGGCCCGGCAGTGGACGCGCCACCCGGTGGGCGCGCTGCGCAGCCATGTGGCCGTGCTGGGCATGGGCGCGATGGGCAGCGCGGTGGCGCGCATGCTGCAGGCGGTGGGCTTCCAGGTCAGCGGCTTCAGCCGGCATTCGGGCCAGTCGCTGTCCGCGGTGCTGGGCAGCAGCGACATCGTCGTCTGTGCGCTGCCGCTGACGCCGGCCACCGAGGGCCTGTTGAATGCCGAGGCCTTTGCGCAGATGCCGCGTGGCGCCTACCTGATCAACATCGCGCGCGGCGCGCACGTGGTCGAGGCCGACCTGATCGCCGCCGTGCGCTCCGGCCAGCTGTCGGGCGCCGCGCTGGACGTGCAGCAGCGCGAGCCGCTGCCGGCCGACGACCCGCTGTGGGACGTGCCGGGCATCACCATCACGCCGCACATTGCCGCGCAGTCGGCGCCGCAGACCATTGCCGAGCAGTTCGTGCAAGGCTGGCGGCGGCTGCAGCGCGGCGAGACGCCGCACAACCTGGTGGACCGGGCGCGCGGCTACTAACAGTGCCGCGCGGGCTCAGATGCCCTGCGCCGACTTCAGCGTCTTCATGCGGTCCACCGACTGCAGCTTCACGGTCTGTGGCCGGCCCTGGCGCACGATGTCCAGCGTGACTTCGCGCTCGGGTGCGCCGCCGGCCCACAGCGTCTTCCACAGCACCTCGAGCGCCTTTACCTCCACGCCGTCGATGCGCACGATGCGGTCGCCCGGCTCCAGCCCGGCCACGTCGGCCGGGCTGTCGCTGTTGACGCGCACCACCCGCACCGTGCCTTCGGCCTCGACGCAGTTGATGCCCATCCAGGCGCGCTGGCTGGCCCGGCTGCTGCCGCGGCTGCGCAGCTCGGCCAGGATCGGCGTCAGCAGCTCGACGGGCACGAACATGTTGCCGGTCTGCGGCGGGCCGTCGGCACCGGCCGCATCGCGCACCAGCAGCGAGCCGATGCCGACCAGTTCGCCGCGGCTGTTGAACAGGCCGGCGCCACTGTGGTCGGGCCGCGCCGGCGCGGTGAACAGTGCGCCGTCGACGTGGTACTCCCAGTAGCCGGAGAAGTTGCGCCGCGACACCAGCTGGGCGGCGCTGATCGCGCCTTCCTCGCCGCCACTGACGACCATCAGCGTCTCGCCGCGGCCCAGCGTGCTGCCGCTGCCCAGCGGCGCCGGCTCGATGCGCAGCGGCACCAGCGGCTGCACCAGGCCGAAGCCGGTGGCGACGTCGTAGCCCACCAGCCGGGCCGGCACCTCGCGCTCGTCGTCGGTGACCAGCTGCACCTGCTCGGCCTCCAGCACCAGGTAGCCGATGGTCAGCACCAGCTCGCCGGGCCCGATGACCACGCCCGAACCCTGCCGCTCACGGCCCAGCGTGGATGCCGAGCGGGCATCCTCCACCGCCTTGGCGCGCAACCCTACCACCGACGCGCTGGCCCGCTGCAGGGCGCGCGACTGGGCTTCGATGGCCGAGGGGCTCTCGGCCGCATGGCCGGGCAGGCCTGGCAACAGGCACAGGGCCAGGCTGCACAGCAGGCGCGAGGGCAGGGACGACAGTGCGGCGGGCATCGCACACCTCCGGCGGCATGGGGGTCGCGTCCATCATAGGACGCCTGCCGATTCGGCGTGCGCAGTCGGTTTCAGCGCCGGCGCCGGCCGCCGAAAGGCGCCTGGCCGCGCCAGAAGCGGATCATCAGGAAGCCGCCCAGCATGCCGCCCAGGTGGGCGAAGTGGGCCACGCCGCTGCGCCCGGACAGGCCGAACAGCAACTCGATGACGCCGAACACGATGACGAAGGTGCGGGCCTTCATCGGGATCGGCGGGAACAGCGGCATGATCACCCGGTTGGGGAACAGCATGCCGAAGGCTAGCAGCAGGCCGAAGAGCGCGCCCGAGGCGCCCACGGTCGGCACGTTGGAGCGTGTCAGCCAGGTGATCAGCAGCTGTGTCAGCGCAGCGGCCAGCAGGCTGGCCAGCAGGAACTGCGCATAGCGTGCGCGGCCCCACAGGCGCTCCAGCTCGGAGCCGAACATCCACAGCCCCAGCATGTTGAAGAACAGGTGCAGCATGCTGCCGTGCAGGAAGCCGTAGCTCACCACCTGCCACGGCCAGAACAGGCCCGATTGCAGCGGCCACAGCGCAAACAGGATCTCCAGCCGGATGAACTGATCGACGCAGAAGATCGCCGTGCAGATCAGCATCAGGGCCTGGGTCAGCGGGGGGATCGGCGGCATGGCGTCGTCGGCGTCGGGTCGTGTGGGGCGCCGGCGTTGCCGCGGGCGGTACGAGGCATTGCGCTGCACTGGTGCCCGGGGCCGGACTCGAACCGGCACGCCTTGCGGCGGGGGATTTTGAGTCCCCTGCGTCTACCGATTTCGCCACCCGGGCAGATGGGCTGCGTCCTTCAGGCTCGCGAGGGCGGCGATTATGGCATGTGACCTTCACGCCACCGGCGTGGCGCTGCCACAATAGTGCGCTTTGCGTAACGACTGAACATGGCTGCCAAGACACCGCCGCAATACAAGACCCTGCAGCAGACCATTGGCGCCACGCCGCTGGTGCGTCTGCAGCGCCTGCCGGGTGCCGAACAGGCGCAACGCGGCAACGTGATCCTCGGCAAGCTCGAGGGCAACAACCCGGCCGGCTCGGTGAAGGACCGGCCGGCGCTCAGCATGATCCAGCGCGCCGCCGAGCGCGGCGACATCAAACCCGGCGACACGCTGATCGAGGCCACCTCGGGCAACACCGGCATCGCGCTGGCCATGGCCGCGGCGATGCTCGGCTACAAGATGATCCTGGTGATGCCGGAGGATCTGTCGATCGAGCGCGCGCAGACCATGAAGGCCTACGGCGCCGAACTGGTGCTGACACCGCGCTCCGGCGGCATGGAATATGCGCGCGACCTGGCCGACCAGATGGTGGCCGACGGCAAGGGCCGCGTACTGGACCAGTTCGCCAACCCCGACAACCCGCGCATCCACTACGAGACCACCGGCCCGGAGATCTGGGCCGACACCGCCGGCCAGGTGACGCACTTCGTCAGCGCGATGGGCACCACCGGCACCATCACCGGCGTGTCGCGCTACTTGAAGGAGATGAACCCGGAGGTGCGCATCGTCGGCGCGCAGCCCAGCGAGGGCTCGCGCATCCCCGGCATCCGCAAATGGCCCGAGGCCTACCTGCCGAAGATCTACGACCCGAAGCATGTGGACGAGATCGTGCTGGTCAGCCAGGCCGATGCGGAGGACATGGCCCGCCGGCTGGCGCGCGAAGAAGGCCTGTTCGCCGGTATCTCGGCGGCCGGCGCCTGCTGGGTGGCACTGCAGATCGCGCGCACGGTGGAAAACGCCACCATCGTCTTCATCGTTTGCGACCGCGGCGACCGTTACCTGTCTACTGGGGTGTTCCCAGCATGAGCTTCCGCTTCTGCCCGCAATGCGCCACGCCGCTGGAGTGGCTGCCCTCGATGGAAGACGGCGGCACCAAAGACCGGCTGCGCTGCACCGGCTGCGGCTGGACGCACTGGAACAATCCGACGCCGGTGCTGGCCGCGGTGATCGAATGCGCTGACCGCGACGGCCAGTTGCTGCTGGCCCGTAATGCCGCCTGGAAGGGCAACATGTTTGCGCTGATCACCGGCTTCATGGAAGCTGGCGAAAGCCCGCAGGAAGGCATCGCCCGCGAGGTGGCCGAAGAAACTGCGTTGCAGGTCGATGCGTTGAACCTGATCGGCGTCTACGACTTCCAGCGCATGAACCAGGTGATCATCGCCTACCACGCGGTGGCCCGCGGCGAGGTGCGTCTGTCGCCCGAACTCGCCGAGTACCGGCTGTTCGCGCCGCAGCAGGTGCGCTGCTGGCGCGCCGGCACCGGCTACGCGCTGGCCGACTGGCTGCGCAGCCGCGGCCACGAGCCGCAATTCATGGATCTGCCCGGCCGCGGCTGAAGCCGCCAAAGAGGACGACGATGGAAGTTCAGAAGGAAATCGACACCCGCGGGCTGAACTGCCCGCTGCCGATCCTGAAGGCCAAGAAGGCGCTGGCCGAGATGAGCAGCGGCCAGGTGCTGAAGGTGGTGGCTACCGACCCGGGTTCGGTGCGCGACTTCCAGGCCTTTGCGCGCCAGACCGGCAACGAACTGCTCGAGCAGAGCAACGCGAACAACGAGTTCGCGCACTACCTGCGCCGGCGCTAGATCTCCAGGCCCTTCAGGAAGCTGCGGAAGCCCGGCCCCAGTTGCGGGTGGGTCAGCGCCAGCTCGACATTGGCTTCCAGGAAGCCTTCCTTACTGCCGCAGTCGTAGCGCTTGCCTTCGTAGCGGTAGGCAAACACCTTCTCGCGGCGCAGCAGCGCGGCGATGCCATCGGTCAACTGGATCTCGCCGCCCACACCGCGCGGCTGCGAGGCGATCTCGCGGAACACGCCTGGTGTCAGGATGTAACGGCCGGCCACCCCCAGACGTGAGGGGGCCGCTTCGGGCGCCGGCTTCTCGACCATCTTGGTGACGTCGACCAGCCGGTCGTTGACCTGTGTGCCGGCGACGATGCCGTAGCGCCGGGTGTGTTCGGCGGGCACTTCCTGCACCGCCAGGATCGAGGCCTGCCATTCCTCGAACTGCTCGACCATCTGCTGCAGCACCGGGGGCTTGCCGACCATCAGGTCGTCGGCCAGCAGCACCGCAAACGGGTTGTTGCCCACCAGCCGCTGGCCGCACAGCACCGCATGGCCGAGGCCCAGCGCCTGCGCCTGGCGCACGTAGATGCATTCCATGTCGTCGGGCTTGACGCTGCGCACCACCTCCAGCAGGTCGTGCTTGCCCGCCTGTTCGAGGGCTACCTCCAACTCGAAGGTCATGTCAAAGTGATCCTCGATCGGCCGCTTGTGACGGCCGGTCACGAAGATCATCTCGCGCACGCCGGCGGCATAGGCTTCTTCGACGGCGTACTGGATCAGCGGCTTGTCCACCACCGGCAGCATTTCCTTGGGCTGCGCCTTGGTGGCCGGCAGGAAGCGGGTCCCCAGACCGGCCACCGGAAAGATGGCCTTTTTGACCGACATCGGCATCTCTACAATCCCTTCGAATCCCTCGGTTCATTGTGGCACGCAGTGCCCGCAGGACCATCCTGGCGCCGAGGCACAAGTCACATGGACGTCCTGATCGTCGAGCCGCTCGAACCCGAGGTCCTGCAGTGGATCGACGCGCGCCATCCGGTGCGCTACGCGCCGCAGCTCGACCGCGATCCGCGTGCCCTGCGGCAGGCGCTGTTCAACGTGCGGGCGCTGATCGCGCCGCCCTCGGTGGCGCTGGACGCGCAGGCCCTGCATTTCGCGCCGGTGCTGCGCGCGGTGGGCCGGCTGAGCACAGGTGCCGAGAACCTGGATGCCGAGGCCTTTGCCCGTGCCGGCGTGGAGATCGTGCGCCCCGGCACGGCCAGCGCCGCGGCCGAGGCCGAGTTCGCCATCGGCGCCATGCTGCAACTGCTGCGCCGCGTGCCGGTGCGCAGCAACGACGGCATGCTGGTGGGCCGCGAGCTCGGCGGCGCCACGGTGGGCCTGGTGGGCCTGCCGGCGGCGGCGCGGCCGCTGGCCGAACTGCTGGGTGCTTTCGGGGCCCAGGTGCAGGGTTACGACCCCGCGATCCACATGTCCGACGGGCTGTGGGAGCGCTGGAAGATCACGCCGCGCGGCCTGCGCGAGGTGGTCGAGAGCAGTGACGTGCTGTGCGTGCTGCTGAACTACTTCAGCCGCTACAAGGGGCTGCTGGGCGAACGCTTCCTGCCCTTCTGCAAGCCCGACCAGGTGCTGGTCAGCCTGGGCCACAGCAGCCTGTTCGACGAGACGGCGCTGGCCGCGGCGCTGGATTCCGGCCGCATGGCGGCGGCCTGGTTCGACAGCATGGAACCGAGCATGCTCGACTTCGGCCGGCCGCTGCGCGCGGTGCGCACGCTGCAGGTCACGCCGCGCGTGGCCGGCACCACGCGCGAATCGCGCATCCGCAGCGCCTGGACGGTGGTACGGCGCATCGACGAGATCCTCAGCGAGGCCGGGCCGCGGCCCGAGTTCAGGCCGACGACCGAAGACGATACGCTTGATCTCGAAGCCGATCCAGCGTCCGCTGAAAGTCCTCGAGCCGCTGCTTCTCCTGACTGACCACCGCCGCCGGGGCGCGCTCGACGAAGCTGGCATTGCCCAGCTTGGCGCTGGCCTTGGCGATCTCGCCTTCCAGCCGCGCCATCTCCTTGGCCAGGCGCGCGCTTTCCGCTTCGATGTCCACCTGCACGTGCAGCGCCAGCCGCGCCGCACCCTGCACCGCCACCGGCGTGGCGCGCGTGGCCTGGTCGAAGTCGGCGTCGGCCAGCTGCTGCACCTCGGCCAGGCGCCCCAGCGCCTTCAGCACCGGCGCGGCCGAAGCCACGAACTCGGCATAGCCGGCCACCAGTAGGGGCACCCGCTCGGCCGGTGACAGGTTCATCTCCGATCGCAGTTGCCGGCAGGCGCCGGCCATGGCCTTCAGCTTGGCCATCCAGGCATCGGACTCGGCATCCACGCGCGACAGCTCGGGCTGCGGATAGGGCGCGGTGACGATGCCCTGCGCCGAGCCCGGCGCCTTGCGGCCGGCAAGAGGCGCCACCTGCTCCCACAGCTCGGCGGTGATGAAGGGCACCACCGGGTGCAGCAGCCGCAGCACGCTTTCCAGCACGCGCAGCAGCGTGCGCCGCGCCGCGCGCTGTTGCGCCGGCGTGCCGGTGGCCAGCTGCACCTTGGCGATCTCCAGGTACCAGTCGCAGTACTCGTCCCACACGAAGGCGTAGATGGCGTTGGCCACGTTGTCCAGCCGGTACTCGGCGAAACCGCGTTCCACCGCCGCCTCCACGCGCTGCAGCTCGCTGACGATCCAGCGGTCGGCCGGCGAGAAGTGCATGTAGCCCTCGGGGCCGCAGTCGTTGCTGCACTGCCGGATGCCACGCTCGTGCTCGTCCAGCCCCTGCACCTGCATCAGCACGAAGCGCGTGGCGTTCCAGAGCTTGTTGCAGAAGTTGCGGTAGCCCTCGCAGCGCTTGGTGTCGAAGTTGATGCTGCGGCCCAGGCTCGCATAGCTGGCCATCGTGAAGCGCAGTGCATCGGCGCCGTAGGCCGGCATGCCCTCGGGGAACTCCTTCTTCACCCGTGCGGCCACCTTCGGCGCGGTCTCGGGCTTGCGCAGGCCGGTGGTGGACTTCTTCACCAGCGTGTCGAGGTCCACGCCCTGGATCAGGTCCACCGGGTCGATGACGTTGCCCTCGCTCTTGCTCATCTTCTTGCCTTCGCTGTCGCGCACCATGCCGTGGATGTACACGGTGCGGAACGGCACGCGGCCGGTGAAGTGGGTCGTCATCATGATCATGCGCGCGACCCAGAAGAAGATGATCTCGTAGCCGGTGACCAGCACCGACGACGGCAGGAAGAGCTTCAGCTCCTCGGTCTCCTTCGGCCAGCCCAGCGTGGAAAAGGGCACCAGCGCCGAGCTGTACCAGGTGTCCAGCACGTCGGGGTCACGGGTCAGCGGGCCGCGGTAGCCGGCGGCCGCGGCCTTGGCCTGGGCCTCGGCCTCGTCGCGGGCCACGAAGACTTCGCCGCCGCTGCCGTACCAGGCCGGGATCTGGTGGCCCCACCACAGCTGGCGGCTGACGCACCAGTCCTGGATGTTCTTCATCCACTGGTCGTAAGTGGCCACCCAGTTCTCGGGCACGAATTTCACTTCGCCCGAAGCCACCGCGTCGATGGCCTTCTGCGCGATGCTCTTGCCATCCGGCCCGGGCTTGCTGACGGCCACGAACCACTGGTCGGTGAGCATCGGCTCGATGACCTGGCCGGTGCGGGCGCAGCGCGGCACCATCAGCTTGTGCTTCTTCACCTCGACCAACAGGCCCTGGGCCTCCAGGTCGGCCACCACCTTCTTGCGCGCGACGAAGCGGTCCAGGCCCTGGTAGGCCGCCGGGGCGTTGGCGTTGATGCGCGCTTCCAGGTCCAGCACGCACAGGCTGGGCAGGCCGTGGCGCTGGCCCACCGCATGGTCGTTGACGTCGTGCGCCGGCGTCACCTTGACCACGCCGGTGCCGAAGGCACGGTCCACGTACTCGTCGGCGATCACCGGGATCAGCCGGTCGGTCAGCGGCAGCCGCACCTGCTGGCCGATCAGCGCGGCATAGCGCTCGTCCTCGGGGTGCACCATCACCGCGGTGTCGCCAAGCATGGTCTCGGGCCGCGTGGTGGCCACCACCAGCGAGTCGATGCCCCCGGCCGCCGCGAGGCGGCCGTCCACGTCCGCCAGGGGGTAGCGGATGTGCCAGAGGAAACCGTCTTCCTCCTCGCTCTCGACCTCCAGGTCGGAGACGGCGGACTTCAGCACCGGGTCCCAGCTGACCATGCGCGTGCCGCGGTAGATCAGCCCCTGCTCGTACAGCTGCACGAAGGTCTCGGTGACGACGCGGGACAGGCCCTCGTCCATCGTGAAGTACTCGTGCGCCCAGTCGACGCTGGCGCCCACGCGGCGCATCTGCTGCGTGATGGTCGAGCCGGAGAAGGCCTTCCAGTCCCACACGCGCTGCACGAAGGCCTCGCGGCCCAGCTGCTGGCGCGTCTTGCCTTCCTGCTCCAGCTGGCGCTCGACGACGATCTGCGTGGCGATGCCGGCATGGTCGGTGCCCGGCACCCAAAGCGTGTTGAAGCCACGCATGCGGTGGTAGCGCGTCAGCGCGTCCATGATCGTCTGGTTGAACGCATGCCCCATGTGCAGCGTGCCGGTCACGTTGGGCGGCGGCAGCTGGATGCTGAACGACGGCTTGGCCGCGTCCAGCGTGGGCGTGTAGGCGCCGCTGGCTTCCCACAGCGGGGCCCAGCGCGCCTCGATCGCGGCGGGTTCGAAGGACTTGGCGAGTTCGCTCATGGCATGGCTCCACCCGCCGACAACGCCATCACGCATCGGCCGGGGCACGTACGGGGAGGGCATCGATTGTAGGCGGCCGCCCTGCGGCGGCACCGCTGCCGCAGGGCCGAGAATCGGCGCCCGAGCCCCGCATGAGCCACCCGCGCCGAGACACGAGCCGCCTGCTGTCCAGGAGCCGCCTGGCGCGCGTGATCGGCCGCCCGGACGAGGGCGTACGCCTGTCGCCCGGCCGCAAGACACTGCTGCTCTTCGCGGCGCTGCTGTTGCTGGCCGCGCTGCTGGCCTGGCTGGACCCGCGGCCCACGCTGCGCCATGTCCGGCTGACCATGCTGTCGGGCAGCCCGACCGGCAACTACCACGCCACGGTCGACAGGCTGGCGGCCGAAGTGGCGCGCCGGCGCGGCAGCATCCAGAACCTGGCCACCGCCGGATCGATGGAAAACCTGCAGCGCCTGTGGGCCGCCCGCGCGTCCTGCGAAGTGCAGTTTGCGCTGGTGCAGGACGGCATGGTCTTGCCGCAGGATGCGGGCCTGGAGTTGCTGGGCCGGCTGCCGCAACCCGAATCCCTGGTGATCCTGGGCCGCGATGTGCAGCACCTGCGCGTGCCGCTCGACCTGAAGGGCCTGCGCATCGGCATCGGCCCGGTCGGCAGCGGCACCGAGCAGCTGATGCGCCGCCTGCTCGTCCCCTTGCAGGAGCTGCAGCTCGCGGTCTCGACACCGACGATCGACCAGCAGCTGGACATGCTGGTGCGCGGCGAGCTGGACCTCGGCGCCATGGTCATCGACGAACGCGCCACGCTGCTGCGCGATGCCGTGGTGGCGCGCAAGCTGCAGATCCTCGACCTGCCCGACGCGGCCGCCTTGGCGCGCCGGATGCCCTTTGCCAGAGCCGGGGTGATCGAGGCCGGGCAGATCGATTATGTGAACCGGCTGCCGCCCCGCGACGTGAACCTGCTGCAAATGGATACGCTGATCGTCGGCAACGGCTGCGCGAAGAACAGCGCGACGGTGGGGCTGCTGTCGGCCGTGTCGGCCGTCTTCCCGACCTTCGTCCAGCACAACAAGGGCCAGCCCAACTTGACCGGCCTGCCGCTGTCGCCCGTGGCCGCCAACTTCCTGCGCGACGAAGGGCCCGATGCGCTCGGCACCTATGCGCCCTGGGCGGCGGACATCCTGCCGCTGCCCACCTGGATCCAGCTCGGCGTGGCGTTGTCCCTGCTGTTCAGCGGCATGGCCTTCGGCCACCGCTTCAACCTGTGGCGCATCGATGCACAGCGCGTGCGCATCGAACGCGAAATTCCGGCGCTGTTCCACCCCGGCGTGACGCTGGGCGAGATTGCCGAAATGCGGCCGCAGCCCCAGACCCATGCGGCCGGCACGCGTGCCGTGCTCGACGGTCTGCTGGCGCGCCTGGACGCGCTGGCCGAACACTGTCGCCGCAAGTCGCTGTCGATCCTGGTGCCGATGGGCGAAGAGATGTCCTACCGCTACCAGGAGACGCTGATCGCCGAACTGCAATACGCGCTGCGCCTGTACCGCGAGCGCCTGCCTGACGCTACATGAGCAGGTGCTCGCCGGCGTTGTCGCCGCCCAGGATCACGTAGTTGACCTTGCGGATGTCGAAGAGCTGCGTGCCACCGCCATAGCTGATCGAGCTCTGCACGTCCTCGCGCATCTCGCGCAGCGTGTCCGCCAGCTTGCCCTTGATCGGCTCGAGGATGCGCTTGCCCTCGACATGCTTGTATTCGCCCTTGTTGAAGTCGCTGGCCGAGCCGTAGTACTCCTTGAACAGCTTGCCGTCGACTTCCACCGTGCGGCCGGGCGATTCCTCGTGGCCCGCGAACAGCGAGCCGATCATCACCATGCTGGCGCCGAAGCGGATGCTCTTGGCGATGTCGCCGTGGTCGCGGATGCCGCCGTCGGCAATGATCGGCTTGGTGGCCACGCGGGCGCACCACTTCAGCGCGCTGAGTTGCCAGCCGCCGGTGCCGAAGCCGGTCTTCAGCTTGGTGATGCACACCTTGCCCGGGCCGACGCCCACCTTGGTGGCGTCGGCGCCCCAGTTCTCCAGGTCGATCACCGCCTCGGGCGTGGCCACGTTGCCGGCGATGACGAAGGTCTGCGGCAGCTTGGCCTTGATGTACTCGATCATGCGGTGCACGCTGTCCGCATGGCCGTGGGCGATGTCGATGGTGATGTAGTCGGCGCCCACGCCGTCGGCCGCCAGCTGGTCGATCATCTCGCGGTCGGCCTGCTTGACGCCCGAGCTGATCGACACGTACAGGCCCTTCTTGCGCATCTGCTGCGCATAGGCCAGGTTGTCGATGTCGAAGCGGTGCATCACGTAGAAGTAGTCGTTGGCGGCCAGAAATTCGGTGATCGGCTCATCGACCACGGTCTTCATGTTGGCCGGCACGACCGGCAGCTTGAAGCGCCGCGGCCCGAACTGCACCGAGGCGTCGCATTCGCTGCGGCTTTGCACGCGGCACTTGCGCGGCAACAGCAGGATGTTGTCGTAGTCGAAGATTTCCATGGACGCGGCTCCAGCAATGGGGTTGCGAGCGCTTGACCGGGTGCCGGTCGTCTGCGGTGAACACCGCAAAACAAAACCGGGCGCCTGAATTTGGGCCCGGTGGCTCATTCTACGCGGCTCCTAGAATCCCGCGATGAGCCTTTCCACGACCGATGCGCCCGCCGGCAAGCTGCTGCAGAACCTGAACCCCGAGCAGCTGGCGGCGGTGACGCTGCCGCCGCAACCGGCGCTGATCCTGGCCGGCGCCGGCTCGGGCAAGACCCGGGTGCTCACCACCCGCATCGCCTGGCTGCTGCATACCGGCCAAGTGTCGCCGGGCGGCGTGCTGGCAGTCACCTTCACCAACAAGGCAGCTAAGGAAATGCTGGCGCGGCTGCAGAACATGCTGCCGGTGAACGTGCGCGGCATGTGGATCGGCACCTTCCACGGCCTGTGCAACCGCTTCCTGCGCGCGCACTGGAAGCTGGCCGGCCTGCCGCAGGGCTTCCAGATCCTGGACGCGCAGGACTCGCAGAGCGCCGTCAAGCGCGTCATCAAGGCGATGAACCTGGACGAGGAGCGCTACGTCGCCAAGCCGGTGAGCTGGTTCATCGCCAACGCCAAGGAGCAGGGCCACCGGCCGCGCGACGTGGAGATCCGCGACGAGCACACCCGCAAGCTGGTCGAGATCTACCAGGCCTATGAAGAACAGTGCGAGCGCGAGGGCGTGGTCGATTTCGCCGAGCTGATGCTGCGCACCTACGAGCTGATGCGTGACAACGATGCGCTGCGCGAGCATTACCAGCGCCGCTTCCACCACGTGCTGGTCGACGAGTTCCAGGACACCAACCGCCTGCAGTACGCGTGGCTGAAGATGTTCGCGCCGCCCGGCCGGGGCGACCAGGGCGTGTTCGCGGTGGGCGACGACGACCAGAGCATCTATGCCTTCCGCGGCGCGCAGGTCGGCAACATGGCCGACTTCGAGCGCGAGTACCGCGTGCCGCGCATCATCAAGCTGGAGCAGAACTACCGCAGCTTCGGCAACATCCTCGACGCCGCCAACGCGCTGATCGCGCACAACGCGCAGCGCCTGGGCAAGAACCTGCGCACCGAGGCCGGCCCCGGCGAGCCGGTGCGGGTGTTCGAGGCCACCAGCGACTATGCCGAGGCGCAGTGGCTGCTGGAAGAGCTGCAGGCGCTGCACCGCGGCGGCCTGGCGCGCAGCGAGATCGCGCTGCTGTACCGCAGCAACGCGCAGAGCCGGGTGCTGGAAAGCGCGCTGTTCAATGCCGGCATTCCGTACCGCGTCTACGGCGGGCTGCGCTTCTTCGAGCGGGCCGAGGTCAAGCATGCGCTGGCCTACCTGCGGCTGATCGAGAACCCGAACGACGACACCAGCTTCCTGCGGGTGGTGAACTTCCCCACGCGCGGCATCGGCGCGCGCACCGTCGAGCAGCTGCAGGACGCCGCGCGCGCCAGCGGTCGCAGCCTGGGCCAGAGCGTCGGCGCGGTGGCCGGCAAGGGCGGCGCGAACCTGCAGGCCTTCGTGGCACTGGTGGATGCGATGCGCGACGCCACGCGCGGCCTGACGCTGCGCGAGATCATCGAGCACATGCTGCAGGCCAGCGGCCTGGTGGACTTCTACCGCACCGACAAGGAAGGCCAGGACCGCATCGAGAACCTGCAGGAACTGGTCAACGCGGCCGAGGCCTTCGTCACGCAGGAAGGCTTCGGCAAGGACGCGGTGGCGCTGTATGTGGACGAGCTTGGTGGTCCCTCCCCCGCGGGGGGAGGGATCGAGGGAGGGGGCGCCATTCCAGGCGTCTCCCCCGACCCGGGGTCGGGGGAGATCATGTCGCCGCTGGCCGCCTTCCTGACCCATGCCTCGCTGGAGGCCGGCGACAACCAGGCGCAGGCCGGCCAGGACGCGATCCAGCTGATGACGGTGCATTCAGCCAAGGGGCTGGAGTTCGACGCGGTGTTCATCACCGGCATCGAGGAAGGCCTGTTCCCGCACGAGAACTCGCTGTCCGATGCTGGCGGCGTGGAAGAAGAGCGCCGGCTGATGTACGTGGCCATCACCCGTGCCCGCCAGCGTCTGTACCTGAGCTTCAGCCAGACCCGGCTGCTGCACGGCCAGACCCGCTACAACGTCAAGAGCCGCTTCTTCGACGAGCTGCCGGAGGCCGGCCTGAAGTGGCTGTCGCCGCGCAACGCCGGCTTCGGCTCGGGCCATGCGCGCGAGTACCAGAACGCCTGGGCGCGCGGCAGCGGGCTGGGCTCGATCGTCGGCGCTGGCCGCGTCGAGCGCCCGGCGCCCGCGCCCGCCTTTGGCGCCGGGCCATCCAGCGCCGGCCAGGGCACGGGGCTGCGCACCGGCCAGGCGGTGTTTCACGGCAAGTTCGGCGAAGGCGTGGTGCTGACGCTGGAAGGCCGCGGTGCCGATGCGCGTGCGCAGATCAACTTCGGCCGCCACGGCACCAAGTGGCTGGCGCTGGGCATCGCCAAGCTGACGCCGATCGACTGACCGGCGGGGTTCAGGTCGGCTCGGGTTGCGTCCCGCCGGCCGGGCTGAAGCAGCCCTCGTAGGTGGGCAGCAGCGACACGTAGAACACGGTGGAGAACACCAGCCCGGCCGGCATCGCGATCAGGCCGGCCATCTGGCGCGCGCCCAGCAGGCCGAAGAGCACGCCCACCACCGTGCCGAAGACGGCGATCACCGCCACCCAGGCCAGCGAGTACATGACGAACGCGCCCTTGCAGCGCCACACCGCCAGCGTGCTGGAGAACAGCGCCTGGGCCACGCCCTGGCCCTGCCAGTACACCAGCGCCGGCGCATGCCAGAAAGGCACCGACAGGCAGGCCGCCAGCCCGAAGCGGGTGAACAGGCCCCAGGCCAGCTGCGGGTCGGCCAGCAGGGCCTCGACCTCGGCGCTGCTGGCCTCGTCGCCCTGGGCCATCAGCTGCTGCAGCCGGTCGAAGCTGCCGCCGTCGATCCATTCACTGAGGCTCATGATCAGCACCGTGCACAGCGCGTACACCGCGCACAGCGACAGCAGCAGGTTGCGCCGCTGCCGGCCGCTGCGCAGCGGCTCGATGAACAGGCCCGGGTGCACCGGCTGGTCGTCGCGCGCCGCGCGGCTGCCGAGCATGAAGCCCAGGCTCAGCAGCGGCAGCGCCATCAGCATCGCCACGCCGCCCACCACCGGAACGAGCGTGGCCAGCAGCGCGCACAGCAGGAAGGCCACGAACATGCTGGTGAAGGGCAACGGCCGCTTCAGGTAAAGGCGGAATGCGTCGCGCATCCACTGCACGCCTTCCATCGGCGCGGCCTGTCGTATCGAAAGTGCCATGGGCGGTGGGTACAGTGTTAGGGGTGCCAGGGCCGTTCGATGCGTTCGCGCAGCACCCGTTCCAGCGGTGCCGGGTCCTTGGCCTGCAGCAGCGCGGCTTCGCGCGGCAGGTGCCAGTCCCACAGCCGCGACAGCCAGAAGCGGAAGGCCGCGGCGCGCAGCAGCGCCGGCAGCAGCCGGCGCTCGCCGTTGTCCAGCGGGCGCACCTGCTCGTAGGCGGCGCAGAAGGCGGCGGCCTGCTCCTCGATCAGCCGGCCGCTGGCCAGGTCGGTGCACCAGTCGTTCAGGCACACCGCCACATCGAACAGCAGCGTGTCGATGCCGGCGAAGAAGAAGTCGAACAGCCCGCTCAGGCGGTCTTCGCCGCCGGTCTCGTCGAAGGCCACGTTGTCGCGGAACAGGTCGGCATGGATCGGCCCGCGCGGCAGCGCGCGCGCCGCGGCCGAGGCCGCCAGCTGCTGCTGGAAGGCCAGCTCGTCGCGCAGAAGCGCCGCACGCGCGTCGTCGACGAAGGGCAGCACCACCGGCACCGTCTCGGCCCACCAGGCCAGGCCGCGCAGGTGCGGCTGCTGCAGCGGGAAGTCGGCCGCCGCCTGGTGCATGCGCGCCAGCATCGCGCCCACCTGGGCGATGTGGGCGATGTCCGGCGCCAGCACGTGGCGGCCGGGCAGCCGGTTCATCAGCGCCGCCGGCCGGTCGTTCAGCCGGTGCACCAACTGGCCGCCGGCATCGGCCTGCGGCTCAGGCACCGGCAGGCCGTGCCGCGCCAGGTGGCGCATGAACTGCAGGTAGAAGGGCAGCTGTTCGGCGTTCAGGCGTTCGAACAGCGTCAGCACCCAGTCGCCCTGGTCGGTGAAGACGAAGTAGTTGGTGTTCTCGATGCCGGCCTCGATGCCCTGCAGCGAGCGCAGCCGGCCGCAACCCAGCTGCTGCACGAAGGCGGCGGCCTGGGCCTCGCTGACGGCGGTGTAGACGGCCATGCGCTGCCCCCGTTCAGGCGGTGGCAGCCGGGCCGGAGCCGGGTGCGTTCAGAACGCGAACAGCTGCCACTGCGCGCGGCCGTCGCTGGTGCTGCCGAGTTCGTAGGCCGGTGCGCCCGGCAGCTTGGGTTGCACGGTCAGCTTGCGGGTCACGCCGCGCACGCGCAGTTCGTCGATGCGCACCGCGTCGTCCTCGGTGACCAGGCGGCGCACCTGCGGCTCGCCGCCACGCTGCGGCACGGTGGTGGGGTCGCGCTCGACGCGCGCGGCCGACGCCGCGGCGGCCGGGGCTGCT
>Ga0209369_1000897_pt1 | contig 20839 bp, 18 predicted proteins | sample EBPBio142010_DNA_FD_185865 | JGI IMG/M metagenome (GOLD analysis project Ga0209369, IMG submission 185865) | Wastewater treatment Type I Accumulibacter community from EBPR Bioreactor in Madison, WI, USA - Reactor 1_10/4/2010_ DNA (SPAdes)... | ecosystem: Engineered > Bioreactor > EBPR >... | reverse complement strand
GCTGGCGCGTCAGATGGGCGGCGATGTCACGCTGGTGCCGACGCCCGCAGGCGCGGCCGGGGCGCGGTTCCGGCTGTGGCTGCCCGCCGGACGCGCCGCCGGAAGCGACGATCTGGATCTGTCCGGCCCGGCCGGGGCGGGCGACCTGCGCGGGCGCACGGTGCTTGTGGTCGATGACATCGCCACCAACCGGCTCGTTGCCGCCATGCATCTGCGGCCCAGCCAGGCCCGCGTGCTGGAGGCCGAAAGCGGCCTGATGGCGCTTGAGGTTCTGGACGAGGATACCGTCGATCTTGTGCTTCTGGACCTGAACATGCCGGGGATGGACGGGGTCGAGACCTTGGCCGCGATCCGCGCCATGGGCGGGCGCAATGCCCGCGTGCCGGTGGTGGCGATGACCGCCGATGCCACGGTGGCCGCCCTGCCGCAGATGGACGGGATTCTGGTCAAGCCGATCGACCCCGAACAGCTTCTGGCCGAACTGGCCCGCCACCTGCCCGCGACTTAGGCCCGCCGCTTAGGGCGGGGCCGCGCCCCAAAGCGCCCGGTGAATGGCCGCCAGCCCCTCGGTCAGCGCGGCGGGGCCGGGGGCAAGGATCAGCGGCGCCTTGATCTCATGCAGGCGGCCCGCGCGGATCGCGGGCAGGTCGGCCCAGCCCGGGCGGGCGGCGATGCGGGCGGGGACCACCTTCTTGCCGCACCAGCTTGCCAGGATGACCTCGGGCGCGCGGGCCAGAACCTGATCGGGGGTGACGATGCGGTCGCGCGCCGCCGCAGACCGGGCGCGGTCGGCAAAGATATCCTCGCCGCCCGCGATGCCGATCAGCTCGGACACCCAGCCGATGCCCGCGATCAGCGGCTCGTCCCATTCCTCGAACCAGACCCTTGGCCTTGCGGCGCGGGGCGTGGCGGCCAGGGCGGCAAGCCGCGCCTCATGGCCCTGCGCCATGGCATCCGCCGCGCCCGCGCAGCCCGCCAGCGCCCCCAGGGTGCGGATCATCGCCAGGATGCCCGCGACATCGCGCTGGTTGAAGGCATGAATCTCGATCCCCGCCGTGATCAGTTCGGCGGCGATGGCGGCCTGAAGGTCGGAGAAACAGAGGACCAGATCGGGCCGCAGCGCCACGATCTTTTCGGCATCTGCCGAGGTGAAGGCCCCGACGCGCGGCTTTTCGCGCCGCACCTGCGGCGGGCGGACGGCATAGCCGGTGACGCCGACGATGCGCTGCGACTGGCCCAGAAGATACAGCGTCTCGACCGTCTCCTCGGTCAGGCAGACGATGCGTTCGGCGCCGCTCATCTGCGCGCCCGTTCGGCGTCGCGCCAGCGCCGCCAGTCCAGCGCCGCCCGCGCCACGGCCCGGCGGGTGGCCGCGCCGATTGCCTCGCCTGTGGCGGTGTGCAGTCCGGCATAGCGCCCCGCGCCCGGCAGGCAGGCCAAGGCCACGCAATCCGTGCCCGTGCCGGTGGCGCGGCCCGTCGCCAGCGGCAGGTCCAGATCCATTACCGCCGCCGTGCGGGCCTGCACGGCGATGGTCAGCGCCTCAAGCTGCGCCGCCTCGGTCAGGGCGGCGTCGGTGGCGACCAGAAGGTTGATCGTGCCGTAATCGGCGCTGTGCCAGGGCAGGCGCGTGCCCACGGCCTCGGCATTGGACAGACCAAGGGTCACCACCGCCTCGGCGCTGATGCCCTCGACTTGGGCCGCGTCGCGGTCATACAGGCCCAGATCGCGCGAGGTCATCATCCCGACCGCGCCGGGAAACCGCGCCATCTGGCCAGCGAACCAGCTTTCCACGTCGAAATCCTGGGTCAGTTCGGCATTGCGCACCTCGCGCCAGACCACGCGATCGGTGGTGACATAGCCCGCCCCCTGCGGCGCATGGGACAGGACGCGCATCTGCCGCGCCAGCCGCGCCACCAGCCAGGGCCGGTCCAGCGACAGGGTGATCATCACCGGCGCGCCCTCACCGTACCACGCCCAGCGGCTGGAAGACCGGCCCATCCGGCGTTTCGGCATGATAGCCGCGAATGCCGAAGACCGCAGCCAGCCGCGCCTCGGTCAGCACCTCGCGCGGTGCGCCATCGGCGACCAACTGGCCGCGATGGATCAGCACAAGCCTTGTGCAATGCCGGGCGGCAAGCCCGAGATCATGCAGGGACACCAGCACCCCCCGGCCCTCCGCCGCCAGATCCGCGAAGACCTGCATGGTGCGGATCTGCGCTTCGGGATCAAGCCCCGCCACCGGCTCGTCGGCCAGAAGAAGCGGCGTCTCCTGCGCCAGAACCCGGGCGATCAGCGCGCGGGCCTGTTCGCCGCCCGACAATTCGGTGGCGCGGCGGTTGCGGAACCCGTCCAGACCCATCCGCTCCAGCGCACGGCCCACCGCGGGGTGGCCGGGGTCCGCCGCGCCATGCGGGCTGCGGCCCAGCGCGACCAGGGTTTCCACGCTGACCGGCCAGGCGATCTCGCGCCCCTGCGGCAGGAAGGCGGCGGCCCGGGCGCGGGCGGCGGGGGCAAGGGCGGTCAGCGACGAGGCGCCCTGATGCGGCAAGAGGCCCAGCGCGCCGCGCAGCAGGCTGGTCTTGCCCGCGCCATTGGGGCCGAGAAGGCCGACGCATTCCCCCGGCGCGATGGTCAGGCTGACGCGGTCCACCACCGGGCAGGTGCCACGCAGGACGGTCAGGTCGGTCAGGGACAGCAGGCTCATGCCTCGACCCTCCGCAGCCGCCAGATCAGATGCAGGAAGAAGGGCGCCCCGATCAGGGCGGTCAGCACGCCGAGTTTCAGATCGGCATCGGGGGCGATCAGGCGGGTGGCGATATCGGCGGCCAGAAGCATCGCCGCGCCGCCCAGGGCCGAAGCGGGCAGCAGGACCGAAGGCCGCGCCCCGGCGAAGGGCCGCAAGAGGTGCGGCACGACAAGGCCGATGAAGCCGACGCTGCCCGCCACGGCGACTGCCGCCCCCACCGCAGCCGCCGTGCCCAGCACAAGGACCAGCCGCAGCCGGGACAGGTTCACGCCCAGGCTGCGCGCCGCATCCTCGCCCAGCGTCAGGGCGTCGAGCCCGCGGCCAAGGGTCAACAGCGCCGCCATGCCCGCCGCCATGAAGGGCGCGGCAAGCCAGACATGGGTCATCGAGCGGTCGGCCAGCGAGCCCATCATCCAATAGACGATCTCCATCCCCGCAAAGGGATTGGGCGAGAGCGACAGGACCAGCGAGGTCAGCGCCGCCGCCAGGGCCGACAGCGCGATCCCGGCCAGGATCAGCGCCAGCGCCCCGCCGCGCGGCCCGGCCAGAAGCAGGATCAGCAGAACCGCCGCCGCAGCGCCCGCCAGCGCCGCCAGCGGCAGGGCCAGCGCGAAACTGGCGGCAAGGCCGGATTGCAGCGCCAGAACCGCGCCCAAGGCGGCGCTGGAGGAGACGCCGATTAACCCCGGCTCGGCCAGCGGATTGCGCAGATAGCCCTGCATCGCCGCCCCGGAAAGGCCCAGCGCTGCCCCACAAAGCAGCCCCAGGATGGCGCGGGGCAGGCGGATTTCCTGCATCACCAGCACGACCGGCCCGCCCTCGCCGCGAAACAGCGCGCGCAGGCTTTCACCCAGGCCCAGCCCCGCCGGGCCGATCAGCAGCGAGGCCGCAAACAGCGCCACGACCAGCAGCGACAGGGGCAGAAGCAGCCTCATTCCAGCGCCTCGCGCGCGGCGCGCATGCCGGCCAGCGCCCGCAGGGTATGCGGCGTGCCGCAGACCCAGTCGGCATCCGACGAGGTTATTCCCGCCGCCGCGCGCAGATCGACCAGCGCGGGGTGATCGAGAATGTCCTCGGACCGCGACGCGCCGGGATATTTGGTCGAGGTGACGATCATCTCGGGCGCGGCCATGACCAGCCGCTCCAGCGGCAGCGTGCCGCCGCCGGTCAGCCCCGCCCGCGCGCCGATATTGTCGAACCCCGCATGGCGCAGCACGTCATCGGCCAGCGTGCCCTCGCCCACGGTATAGCCGTTCGGATAATAGAGCGCTGCACGGCGCGGCGGCAGGTCGGTGGCCAGCGCGGCCAGCCCGGCCTGGAACTCGGCCACCAGTGCCTCGGCCTGGGCCGCGCGCCCCATGGCTGCGCCGACCGTGCGGATCTGGCCCGGGATCTGGTCCAGCGCGGTGACGGGCGGCACCTGTACCACCGTCACGCCCAGATCGCGCAAGAGGCTGACCGAGGCGAGCGATGTGTAGGTTCCCGCCAGCACAAGGTCGGGATGCATCAGGAAAATCTGCTCGGCCCCGCCGCGATTGGCCGGAAAGGCCGCGGCCTCGGCCACCATCGAGGAAGAGAGCGGGTCAGACGCCAGATGGCTGACCGAGACCAGCTGGCCGGGCGCGGCAAGCAGCATGGCCAGCTGATCGGTGCAGAGGTTCATCGACACCACCCGCGCCGGCGCCGTGTCGGCAAGCGCGGGCGCTGCCACCAGCAGCAAGGCGGCCAGCGCCGAAAGGCGCCGCCCCGCCCCGGCCCGCCGAGGGCGCTCAGAACCTGGCTTCAAGACCGACATAGAACGCCCGGCCCGAGGCGGCATAGCCGTCAACCATCTGATAATCCTCGTCCAAAAGGTTCTCGACCTTGAGGTAAAGCGCGGTCTTGTCGTTCAGATCATAGTCCAGCCGCGCGTTGAGCACGGTGTAATCCGGCATGTCCTTGGCGGTGAAGGTGTTGGCATCATTGTCGCGCCGCCCGGCGACGTGAAGAAGCGTCAGCCCGCCCGACAGCTTGTCGGACAGCGTTGCATCCAGCGACAGGGCGAGGTTGTGATAGGGCACCTGCACCAGTCGCTGCCCATCGGGGCGGCGGCCATCGGTATAGGTATAGGCCAGGCCCAGCGTCACCGCATCGGAAACGGGCAGGCTTCCCGCGAGTTCAACGCCCTGCCGGGTCGAGACACCGGGCAGGTTTACCAGCGTCGAGGGCGACCCGAACTGATAGGTGATCAGGTTGTCCACGTCCAAACGGTAGAGCGTGGCCGAAAGGTTTGCCCCGCCAGCAAATTCCTGCTCGATCCCCAGTTCCCAGCTTTCGCTTTCCTCGGGCTCGAGGTCGGGGTTGCCGACAAAGGGGAAGAAGCCCGGATAGTCGCCGAAACGCTCGTCGATCGACGGCGCGCGGAAGCCGGTGGCCCAGGCAGCCCGCAATGTGGTGCCGGTCACGGGCCGCCAGGCGGCAGCAATGCGGCCGGTGGGGAAATCGCCGAAGCCGCCGGAATGGTCCATGCGGACGGTTGCGGAGAGGTCAAAGGTTTCCGAAGGCGCCCAGACGGCCTGCGCGAAAGCTCCGTAGATCGTGGTATCTGCCTCGCCGCCCGGCAGGTTGGTGTAATCTGCCGTCTCTTTCGACCAATCAGCGCCATAGACCAGGGTGAGCGCCGAGGTGACCTCGGTGGTGCCCTGCCAGCCAAAGCTCAACCGCTTGCCGCCGAAGCTGGACCTGTCGCCAGCCTCGTCATAGCTGCGATCGACATCCAGAGCGCTGACTTCGAAGCTGTGGCTTGTATTGCCCAGGGTCAGCTCGGCAAAGGCCCGCGCGCCGATTTCGGCCTTTTTCTGAGTATATCCAACAAGATCGCCCAGAACGAACAGCGGCGTGTAACCGTCGTAATCCTGTTCGGTGCGCTGCACGAAGGCCGCGGCGCCCAGGGCCAGAGTATCGGAAACCCTGTAGCGCGCCGAGAAGGACAGGCGGCTGGCTTCCGCCCCGTCGCGCTCGGCCCCGCCGGCGAAGGACGAGAAGCCGTCGGTGTGGAATTGCGTGGCGTTGAAGGCCAGTTCCAGACGGTCATCCTTCTGGGTCAGGCCATAGCTGAGGCGGGCGGTGCCGAAGCTGCCGGCTTCTGCCGAGATCTTTTGGTGGAAGCCCTCTTCCAGCGCCTTGGTTGTGGTGATGTTGATCACGCCGCCCACGGCCGATCCGCCCCAAAGCGCCGATTGCGAGCCGCGCAGCACCTCGATCCGGCCGATATCGGCGCTCATCAGGCTGCCGAAGTCGAAAGTCACGTTGGTGCCCGAAGGGTCGGAGACCTTGATGCCATCGACGAAGACCGCGAGGTAGCGGTCATCGGCGCCGCGGATGCGCAGATTGGTGGTCGAGCCGAAGGGGCCGGACTGGGTGACGGCGACGCCGGGCAGCTTGGCCAGCGTCGAGGCGACGGTGGCGTCGCGATCCTTGGCCAGCTCGTCCGGCCCCAGGACCGTGACGGAAACGCCGGTGCGCAGCCTTTCGACGGCGGTGCGCAGGGCCGAGACGACGATCTCGCCAAGATCAATGATTTCATCATCTTGCGCAGCGGCGGGCAGGGCCGTGGCAAGGGAGGTGCCGCAAGAAAGGGCGGCGAGAAGCGCGAGACGCGGGAGGGTTTGCATGGTCAGTCCCTGGCTGCGGCCGAAGCCGCCGTTGATGCGATCCGCCGCGGGGAAAGCCCCCCGCGACCCTGGTCGTCACCACTGGCGGATGCCCGCCCTCCGTCGCGCGCCCCGCGCTGCGGAAAGGGTGATCACCCTGGCAGGTCTCCTGGCTTGCGGGTCATCGCTCGGGCGCGCCTTCCCGGTTTCCCAGTGGCCTGTCGCACCTTTGCTCGCCGCCTACAGTTGCGGGGGCAGCCGCGGAATTGAGGGTTTCCCCCCGCACCGCGTTCCCTTTTCATCCGGGGCGTTGACCCCGGAACCGAAGGCCTTCCCTCCTTAATCCCGGCAGGGGCGGAGTCAAGCGCGACGCGGTCGGGACAGGATCTGAAACCGCCGCATCGCAGGGCCTTTCCGACGTCTGGCGAAGGTCTGGCAAACGTCTGGCGACTGTCTGGCGAACAGGACCCGGCCCAGACCGCGTTTCCGCCCGCCCAAACCGCCGTTTCGGGGGTGGACCCGGCCGTCCGGCCCGGCCAGCATGGCGGCGAGGAAAAGGAGAATCGAAGATGATTGGTGATCTTGGGGCGCGGGACGCGACCGAGCTGGCGGGGCTGGTGGCGCGGGGCGAAGTCAGCCCGGACGAGCTGCTGGATGCCGCCCTGGCGGCGGTCGAGGCGCGCAATCCGGCGATCAATGCCGTCGTTCTGGTGCAGGAAGCCGCCGCGCGGGCCGCGATCAAGGCAGGCCTGCCGCCGGGACCGTTCCGGGGCGTGCCCTTCCTGCTGAAGGATCTGGGGGCGGAGGCGAAGGACTTTCCCAGCCATAACGGCTCGCGCCTGCACGCCAACACGATCTATCCGGGCGATTCCGCGATCTTCAGCCGGATCAAGGCCACCGGGGTCGTGACCTTTGGCCGCACCACCAGCCCCGAGGGCGGCATCGGCGCGGCAACGGAAAGCGCCGTCTATGGCGGGCCGACGCGCAACCCGTGGAACACCGATCACACGTCGGGCGGGTCTTCCGGCGGCGCCGGGGCGGCAGTGGCGGCGGGGATCGTCAGCATTGCCCATGGCTCGGATGGCGGCGGCTCGGTGCGGATTCCGGCGTCGAGCTGCGGCCTGTTCGGCTTCAAGCCGACGCGGGCGCGGCTGCCCGATGGCCCCTATTCCGGCGAAGGCTGGGCCGGCATGGCGATCGACGGCTTCCTGACCCGCTCGGTGCGCGACACGGCGGTGATGCTGGATGCCTGCGCCGGGGCCGATCCCGGCGCGCCCTATTGGGCGCCGCCGCTGGGCCAGGGCCATGCCGCCGCGATCAGCCGCCCGCCAAAACGGCTGCGGGTGGCGCTGTGCGACACGACCTTCACCGGCGAGGCGATTGATCCGCAGGTCCGTAAGGCGGTGCTGGAGACGGCGAAGCTGCTGGAATCGATGGGCCATGAGGTCACCCCCGCCCTGCCCCGCGCCGATGTGCTGGGCATGATGCGGGCCTGGACCGACATCGTGGCCGTGGGCACCGCCTTGGGCATCCGCCATGCGCTGGATGGCCGCCCCATGACCGACGATCTGGTCGAGGGCGTCAGCCGGGGGGCCTGCGCCCATGCCGAGACGCTGCATCCGACCCGCTATCTGGAGGCGGTGGGCAAAATCCATGCCTTCGGCCGCGAGATGGCCCGATTCTTCGAACCCGAATCCGGCCCCGGCTATGACGTGCTGCTGTCGGCCACGCTGGCCGAACCGCCCGCCAGGGTCGGCCGCTTCAACCATGCGACCGAGGATTACGTCGCCTTCCGCACCGGCAAGCAGGGCATCTTCGCCTATTCGCCTTTCTGTGCGGTTTTCAACGCTTCGGGCCAGCCGGCCGCCAGCCTGCCGCTGGGCTGGTCGGACGGCGGATTGCCGATCGGCGTGCATCTGGCCGCGCCCTTTGGCGCCGACGAAATGCTGATCTCGCTTTGCGCGGAAATCGAGCTTGCGCTGCCCTGGGCGGCCAAACGCGCACCGATTGCCGGATAGAGGCGCACGGAAAGTGCTGGACAATTCCCGGCCGTGCCGCACAATATGATCAAAATATTGCCCCGGCTTTGACCGGGGCTTTACCTAGGGGGAGATCAGGATTGGCGGCAGAAGCCATCATTTTGGCGCAGCATGTGATCAAGGCGTTTGGCCAGGGCACAGCGGCGGTTCGGGCGCTGGACGACGTATCCGTCGAAATCCTGCGCGGCGAGTTTTTCACGCTTTTGGGGCCGTCGGGCTGTGGCAAGACCACGCTCCTGCGGCTGATCGCGGGATTCGAGATGCCGACAGACGGCACGATCCTGCTGGACGGCGCGGATATCACCACCCTGCCGCCGAACAAGCGGCCGGTGAACACGGTGTTCCAGTCCTATGCGCTGTTCCCGCATCTGACCGTGGCGCAGAACATCGCCTTCGGCCTTGAGATGCTGGGCAAGCCCGCCTCGGAAGTGAAATCCACGACCGAGCGGATGCTGGCGCTGGTGAAGCTTGAGGCGATGGCCGGGCGCAAGACCAGCCAGTTGTCGGGCGGCCAGCAGCAGCGCGTCGCGCTGGCCCGCGCGCTGGCACCCCAGCCCAAGGTCCTGCTTCTGGACGAGCCGCTTTCGGCGCTGGACCTGAAGCTGCGCAAGGAGATGCAGGTCGAGCTGAAGCGGTTGCAGGTCGAGACCGGCATCACCTTCGTCTGCGTGACCCATGACCAGGAAGAAGCCCTGACCATGTCGGACCGGATCGGCGTGATGTCGAACGGCAAGCTGCAACAGGTGGGCACGGCGAAAGAGATCTACACGCGGCCGAAGAATCGCTTTGTCGCAAGCTTCATCGGCGAGACGAACTTCCTGACCGGGCGGGCCGAGGATGATGCGCTGCGCCTGGCGGGCGGGGCGCGGATTCCGGTGCCGGGCCTGCGCGCCGATGGCGCGACCACGGTGACGGTGCGCCCCGAACAGGTGCGTCTGGGCAAGCCGGAAGAGGGCGGGCTGGACGCGACGGTCAAGGATCTGGTCTATTTCGGCACCGACACGCATTGCCATCTGGCGCTGGCGGACGGAACCGAAGTGGTGGCGCGGCTGCAAAGCCCTGCCACGGGCGAGGCGGGCTATGCCGTCGGCCAGACGGTCGGCCTGCGCTTTGCCGATGGCGCCGTGCAGAAGGTGGAGGACTGAGCATGAGCCCCGCCGAAGACAGGGTCGTCAGGCGATCAGCCCGCAACGGCTGGCTGCTGTCGACCCCTGCCCTGATCCTGCTGTTCTGCGCCGCCGCGGGACCGCTGATCATCGTGGCGATCTATTCCTTCCTCACGGCCGGCAAATACGGCAATGTGGAATGGACCTTCTCGACCAGCGGCTGGGTCGGCATCCTGTGGACGAAGGACATTTTCGACGACACCTGGAAATTGGCCGATGCGCATCTGACGATCTTCTGGCGCTCGGTGTCGCTGTCTTTCCTGACCACGCTCTTCACCTTCATCGTCGGCTTCCCGACCGCCTGGTTCATCGCCACGCGGCCGCCCGAGCGCCGGGCCTTCTGGCTGTTCCTGATCACCATTCCCTTCTGGACCAACCTTCTGATCCGCACCTACGCGATCAACGAGGTGCTGCGGAAGGAAGGTCTGATCAACACGGTTCTCCTGGAACTGGGGCTGATCCAGACGCCGCTTGAAATGCTTTACGGGCCTTTCGCGATCTTCGTCGGCATGACCTATGTCTATCTGCCGCTGATGGTGCTGCCGCTTTTCGCCGCGATCGACCGGTTCGACATGAAGCTGCTTGAAGCGGGCTATGACCTTTACGCCAGCCGGATGCAGGTCTTGCGCCGGGTGATCCTGCCCATCGTCAAGCCGGGCATCGTGGCCGGGTCGATCCTGGTCTTCGTGCCCTCGCTGGGCGCCTATGTGACGCCGCGCGTCCTGGGCGGCGGCAAGCAGATGATGATCGGCAATTTCATCGAGCTGCAATTCGGCCAGGGCCGCAACTGGCCGCTGGGGGCGGCGCTGTCGATGCTTCTGCTGATCGTCGTGACGGCCGCCTTGTTGATCTATGTGCGTTTTGCGGGCCGCAATGGGGGGGCGCATCATGGCTGACAGGGGCTTTGAGGTCTCGCGCCTGCCCGGCTTTGCGACGACGGCCGTGCTGGTCTTTGTCGCGCTTTATCTGCCGATCTTCACGCTGGTCGCCTATAGTTTCAACGCCAGCCAATCGGTCGCGGTCTGGGGCGGCTTCTCGATGGACTGGTATGTCAAGGCCTGGAACAACCAGCAGATCAAGGATGCCACGCTGCGCAGCCTGATCATCGCGGTCTTCGCGGCGGCGATCTCGACATCGGTCGCCACGATGGCGGCTTTGGGCACGACGCGCCGCGCCGCGTTCAAGGGGCAGACCTTCATCTATGTGATGATCAACCAGCCCCTGATGGTGCCCGAGATCGTGACCGCGGTCGCGCTGCTGATCCTGTTTGGCATCATCAAGCAGGCGACGGGCATCCAGGGCATCGGCTATGTGATCCTGGCGCACAGCGCCTTCTGCATCCCCTTCGCCTATCTGCCGATCCGCGCGCGGCTGGAGGGGATGGACCTGTCGCTCGAGACGGCTGCTGCCGATCTTTACGCGACACCCTGGCAGACGTTCCGCCGTGTCACCCTGCCCCTTCTGGCGCCGGGCATCGCGGCGGGGGCGATGCTGGCCTTCGTCATCTCGCTGGACGATGTCGTCATCACCGAATTCGTCAAGGCGGGCGGGCAGGATACGCTGCCGACCTATATGCTGGGCCAGCTTCGCCGCCAGTTGACGCCGGAAATCAATGCGGTCTCCTCGATGCTACTCTTGGTGACCGTGGCCCTGCTGACCGCCTTCTTCCTGCTGACGCGCAAGAAGAATGACTGAAACGCTACTCAGAACCACAAGACCACCAACCGGGAGACGATCCATGAAAAAACTGCTTGGCGCCACCGCGATCCTGCTGGCCTCGACCTGCCTGGCAGCCGCCGAAGGCGAGCTGCAACTGTTCAACTGGGGCAATTACACCAGCCCCGAACTGCTGGAGAAGTTCAAGAAAGAGACCGGCATCACCGTCACGGTGACCGATTATGACAGCAACGATGCGGCCCTGGCCAAGATCGAGGCCGGTGGGCATGGCTTTGACCTGGTGGTGCCGACCCACCAATATGTGCAGATCTTCGTCGAGAAGGGTCTGATCGTTCCGCTGGATCTGGCCAAGCTGCCGAACCACAAGAACATCGCGCCCGAGTGGATGGATGTCGCCTGGGACCCGAACCGCGCCTACACGATCCCGTGGCAGTGGGGCACCACCGGCATCGCGGTCAACACCGCTGTCTATTCCGGTGACATCAACACCTCGAACATCTTCCTGAACGTGCCGGAAGAGCTGAAGGGCAAGATCAACGTCGTGCCGGAAATGAACGACGTGGTGAACATGGCGGTGATGTGGGCCGGCGGCACCAGCTGCTCGGAAGATCCCGAAGTTCTGAAGAAGGCGCGCGACGCGCTGCTGGCCGCCAAGCCCGACTGGCTGTCGATGGATTACGGCGCCACCGAGAAGCTGTCGAACAATGACTGGGCGGCAAGCCTGAACTGGAACGGCTCGACCATGCGGGCACGCCTGGCCAATCCGACGGTGAAATACGGCTATCCGAAGGAAGGCTATCCGGTGTGGATGGACTCGGTCGCGCTGCTCAAGGATGCGCAGCATGTCGAGGAAGCCTACAAGTTCCTGAACTTCATCGCCGAGCCGGAAAATGCCGCGATGATCAGCTCGTTCGCGCGCTATGCGAATGGCATCGCCGGGTCCGACGCCTTCATGCCGGAAGACATGAAGACCGCGCCCGAAATCGTGGTGCCGGAAGAGTTCAAGGCCGCCGGGCATTTCATCCCGACCTGCAGCGCAAAGGCGCAGGAATACATGACCGCGATCTGGACCGAGCTGCAGAAGTAAGCGTAAGGTTCCGAGATTGGGCCGGGGTCGAAAAGCCCCGGCCTTTTTCATTGAGACATCCCCCGGGGGTTTTCCACCTCCGGTCCCCTGTGGAGCAGTTCGACCAAGATGAAGCAGGCTGATGTGCTGGACTGGAGCGCGACCGAACTGTCCCGGGCGATCCATGCGCGGAAGATCGCGCCCTCCGAAGTGATGGCCGCGCATCTGGCGCAGGTTCACGCGGTGAACGGGGCGGTGAATGCGCTGGTGTCCTGTCGCGACCCGGACGAACTGATGGCCGAGGCGCGGGCCTTCGACGATGCGCCGCCCGGCGGCTGGCTGCATGGCATTCCCCTGGCGGTCAAGGACTTGCTGGCCACGGCGGGGCTGCGCACCACCTGGGGCTCGCCCGTCCATGCCGATCATGTGCCCGCGAAGGACGATCTTCTGGCGGCTCGGATGCGGGGGGCAGGCGCCATCTTCACCGCCAAGACCAATGTGCCGGAATGGGGACAGGGCTCGCACAGCTACAACCCGGTCTTCGGCGTCACCCGCAACCCCTATGATCTGGCGCGCAGCGCGGGCGGGTCATCGGGCGGGGCGGCGGCGGCGCTGGCGGCGCGCATGGCCTGGGTGGCGGACGGGTCCGACATGATGGGGTCTTTGCGCAACCCGGCCGGGTTCTGCAATGTCTACGGTCTGCGGCCGACCTGGGGTCTGGTGCCCGGCGATGCCGAGGGCGACACCCATCTGGCGACGCTGGCGACCGAGGGGCCGATGGCCCGCACGGTCGAGGATCTGGCGCGGTTCCTGCTGGTGCAGGCGGGCGAGAACCCCGAAGTGCCCTTCCCCCGCAGCGTCCCGGATGTGCTGTCGGGTCTGGAGCGCGGCGTGAAGGGGCTGCGGATCGGTTGGCTGGCCGATTGGGGCGGCGCCTATGCGATGGAGCCGGGCATTCTTGACGCCTGCGAGACCGGGCTGAAGGTGCTGGAGGATCTGGGCGCGGTGGTGGAGCCCCTGGTCCCGCCCTTCCCCGCCGAGAAACTGTGGTCGGCCTGGGTGACGCTGCGGGCCATGCTGTCGGCCGGGGGCAAGAAGGCGCTGTATGACGACCCCGCCAAGCGCGCCATGACCAAGCCCGAAACGATCTGGGAGATCGAGCAGGGCCTCGGGCTGTCGGCGCAGGCGATCTATGAGGCGAGCGTGATCCGCAGCCGGTGGTATGCCCATGCGGCGCGGCTGTTCTCGCGCTTTGACGCGCTGGTCCTGCCCACCGCGCAGGTCTGGCCCTTCCCGGCGGAATGGGACTGGCCGAAAGAGATCGCCGGGCGGCGGATGGACACCTATCACCGCTGGATGGAAGTGGTGATCCCCGCCAGCCTGATCGGCCTGCCCGCCCTGTCGGTGCCTCTGGGCTTTGGTCCACAGGGATTGCCAAGCGGGATGCAGATCATCGGGCGGTCGGGGGACGATGCCGGGGCGCTTGCCATCGGGCAGGCCTATCACCACGCGACCCTTTGGCCGCAAAAGCGCCCGCCTCTGGCGGCGGGGGCGCTTTCGCGCTAGCTCTGGCGCAAAAGGGGGGCTCATGCGGGTTCTGGTCATCGGCTCGGGGTCGATCGGGCGGCGTCATGCCGAAAACCTTGCCACGCTCGGGGCGGTGCCAAACCTGCTGTCCTGGCGCGCGGCGGGCCTGGATGGCGCTGTCGCGGCGATGGATCAGGCCGAGGCCGTGGTGGTGGCCACGGCGACCGATATCCGCCTGCCGCTGATCCGCACGGCGGCGGCACGCGGCCTGCCGCTTTACATCGAGAAGCCGCTGGCCTTTCGGCCCGATGAGGTCGAGGCGATCGCGCAGGCTGCCGCGCCCGTGGCCGCGCGCTCGATGCTGGGCTATATGATGCGCTACCATCCGGCGCTGCGGGCCCTGGCCGAGGCGGATCTGTCGGACGTGTTCCAGTTCGCCTTGACGATTGGCCATGACGTGACGCAATGGCGGGCCAATTGGCGGTTTTCCGAAAGCTATGCGGCACGGGGCGAAGGCGGCGGGGTGCTCTTGGACCTGTGCCACGAGTTGGATATGGCGGCCTGCCTGTTCCCGGGGCTGGAGCTGACGGGCGTTGACTCTCTGGCCCATCCGGCCTTTCCGGGGGTCGATTTTGCCAGCCGTGTCTCGCTGCGCCGGGGCGGGCTGGTCGGCGATGTGTCGATGGATTACCTGACGCCGGGCCTGCACCGCCGCGCGCATCTGCGCGGGTCGGAGCGGATGCATGATTTCGACTTTGCTGCCCAGGCCTATCGGGTGACCGATGGCGCGGGCGGGCGGATGCTGGACCTGCCGCTGGAGCGCAACGCGATGTTCCTGGACGCGATGCGCGATTTTCTGGCGCTGGCGGCGGGACGGCTGCCTTCGGCCAACCCCTTGCTGCCGCGTCTGGATCTGGCGATGGGCTCGGCCCGGCTGGTGGCCCAGGCCTGGGCCGCGCGGCGCTTTGTCGGCGAGATCACGAAGGAGATCCCATGATCCTGGGTCATATCGGCGCCCGGAAGGGCAGCAAAGGCGTGCCGCGCAAGAATTTCCGGCAGATCTGCGGCAAGCCGCTGATCGACTGGTCGCTGGACCAGTTGTTCGCGCATCCGATGGTGGATGCGGTGGTCGTGTCAACCGATGACGAGGAGATCTATGACCACGCGGTCGCCAAGGGCGCGCTGAAGGTCGGCTTGCGGCCCGCGCATCTGGCGACGGACACCGCGGGCAAGTTCGGGGTCTGGCAGCACGCGCTGGAGGTGTCGGAACCCCTGTGCGGCAAGGTCGATGCCTTCCTTGACCTTGACTGCACCTCGCCCCTTCGCCTGCCGGAAGACATCACCGGCGCGCTCGAGCTTTACAAAAGCGAACATCCTGACCTGGTGATGAGCTGCTGCGAAGCCCGGAAAAACCCATATTTCAACCTTGTCGAGCCGGATGCAACCGGGGCGCTGCATGTGTCGAAGCCCCTGCCCGGCGGCGTGGTGGCGCGGCAGCAGGCGCCGGTCGTCTATGAACATGCGGCCTCGACCTATGTGGTCGCGCCCGATTACCTGCGGCGGTCGAAAGGCCTGTGGGAGGGGCGCGTGATCCCCTTTCTGATGCCACCCGAACGCTGCGTCGACATCGACAGCCCGTTCGATTTCCGGCTGGTCGAATTTCTGCTGAAGGAGGCCGGACATGGCTGAAAATCTCAAGGGTCGCACGGTTTTCATCACCGGATCGGGGGGCGTGCTGGGCAGCACCTATGTGCGCCGGATGCTGGCCGAAGGGGCGCGGGTGATTGCGTCGGACCTGCCGGGCAAGCGGGCCGAAGCGCTGCTCGAGGCGCACGAGGCGAATGACGCCTTCCGCTTCTACGAGCTGGATGTGGCCGACGAGGCGCAGGTGGAAGGCATCTTCCAGCGCATCCTCAAGGATGGCTGGGAGCCGAATGTTGTGCTGAACAACGCCGCGATCACCGGCGAGTTGCTGATGGGCGCGGGCAAGGGTTTCCCCGATTTCTGCGACTTGACAGTGTCAGATTGGGAAAAGACGCTGCGCACCAACCTGACCGGGCCGTTCATGGTGGCCCGTCAGATGGACCGCGATATCGTGGGGAAGTACCCCTGCACGCTGATCAACGTGGCCTCGATGTATGCGCTGAACGGCGCGCATCACCCGATCTACGAGGGCATGCCGTTCAAGAATTTCTCGGCCTATGGGGTGACCAAGGCAGGCATCCACGGGCTGACGGTCTGGCTGGCGGGCTATTGGGCGCCGCGCGGGGCGACGGTCAACACCATCGCGCCCGGGGCGGTATTCAACAACCATTCCGAGGAATTCCAGCGCCGGGTGGGCGAACTGATCATGCTGAACCGGATGGCCAAGCCGGATGAGATTGCCGATGCGATGCTGTTTCTCGCGTCAAGCGCGGCGGGCTATATGACCGGGCAGCTTGTGAATGTCGACGGCGGCTTCAGCGCCTGGTGAGCAAGGGCGCGATCGCCGCCATGGTCTTGGCGGTCGCGCCGGAATGGGCGGCGAGAAAGGCCTGAATCTGTTGGGGATTCGGGCCGGGCCAACCTGACGGGGTCAGGGCGCGGGCAAGCTCTGCCGCGCTACGGGCGTGAAAGCAGACGCCCGCCGCGATGGCCTCGGCCGCCGGATATTCGATGGTGTGGATCTCTGGCCCGACGATGACCGGACGGCCCAGCGCCAAGGGCTCGATGATGTTATGCGCGCCATGCGGGGTGAAGCCGCCGCCCGTCACCACGCGGTCAGACATGGCGAGGTAGAAATACATCTCGCCCAGGCTGTCGCCGAGCAGAAGGTCGATCTCGGGTGCCGTGCGGGCAAGCAGATTTTCGTCGAAAACCTGGCTGCGGCGGGCAAAGGCAAGTCCCCGGCCTTGCAGCATCGCGGCCACCTCGGCAAAGCGTTCGGGCTTGCGCGGGACATAGACGATGAAAGGGTGGTCGGGTGCGGCGAAGCGGGTCTTGATGGCGTCAAGATAAAGATCATCCTCGCCCTCGACCGCCGAGGCGAAGCAGATCACCGGGCGCGATCCGGAAAGGGCCTGCCGCGCGGCGGGCGCGGCGGCGACCAGGGCGGGCGGGATCGGCTGATCAAAGCGCAACTCGCCGGTGACATGGATGTTCCGCACGCCCACGGCAGCGAAGCGGTCGGCCTGAAGCTGCGATTTCACCAGGGCACCCGCGAAGCCGCGCATCACCGCCGGGCGCAACGGAAAACGGGCATCGCGGGCAATGCTCTTGGTCGGGTATTGGGCATTGCACATATACAGCGGCACGCCGACAGCGCGCGCGGCAAAGACCATGCGCGGCCAGATCTCGATCTCCATCACCAGACCCAGCTTTGGCTGAAACGCCCGGAAAAAGCGTTTGAAGGCAAAAGAAAACTCCAGCGGCACCCAGACGGCGCGCAGGCGGTTCTGCGATCTTTCCAGCGCAAAGACACGTTCGGCCTCGCGCCGTCCGGCCGGGGTGAAATGGGTGGTGACGACGTTTTCGCCCCGCTCCAGAAGCGCGCGGATCAGCGGCACGGCGGAGCGCAGCTCGCCCAGCGACACGGCATGGACCCAGACCGCGCCGGGCAGCGGGTCGCCATAGCGGCCGAAGCGTTCGGCAAGGTGCCGGGCGTAAAGCGCATCCTTCCGCCCGCGGCGGCGGAGGTACAGAAGGATCGCTGGCAGGCAAAGCGCCCAGAGCAGCGACCAGAGGGCAAGATAAACCCTCATCCCATCAGCCCCAGCAGGTCGCGCGCAAGCGGGGCGAGGCTGCCTTGCGCGGCATCGGACAGCGCTTTGGCGCGGGCGGCCATGGCTGTGTGGTCCTGGGCCAGATCCTTGGCCAGCGTCTCTGCCGTGACCGGCAGCGCCGCCCCTGCCCCGTCCAGCGTGGCGAAATCGGCTGCAAAATTGGCCACTTGCGGGCCGTGCAGAAGGGCCGAACCCAGGGCGGCGGCTTCCCAGGGATTGTGGCCCTCGGTCGGTCCGAAGGTGCCGCCGATCAGGCTGACCGGGCAAAGGCGATACCACAGGCCCAGTGTGCCGAAAGCGTCGGCGACATGGATCGCGGCGCTGGGTCCCTCGCCTGCCGATTGCAGCGTGGCGGCAAGGCCAAGGGCGCGGGCGGCGGCGGCAATTTCGCGGCCGCGCGGCGGGTCGCGGGGAACGATGACCAAAAGAGCGGACGGATTCTCGACGAGAATCCGCACGCTGGCGGCCAGGGCCACCACCTCGTCCTCGGGATGCGACGAGGCGAGAAGCCAGGGCCTGCGGGTCGCCAACACAGGCGCAAGGGCGGCGAGAGCGGACTCATCCGCCGCCAGCGGCGGGGCGGCGGCCTTGAGCGCGCCGGTGACCTTCGGCGCGGGCGCGCCCAGCGCGGCCAGATGACGGGCGGTATCGGCATCCTGCGCCGCGATCATGCGGAAGCGCGACAGGAGATCGGCATAAAGCCCCCGCGCCTTTTGCCGCCGGGTGAAGGCCTCGGCATTCATGCGGGCATTGACCAGGGCAAGCGGGATGCCCGCCGCATCGGCCATGGCAACGGCATTGGGCCAGAGATCCTGTTCCGCCCAGATCGACAAGTCGGGGCGCCAGTGGCGCAGGAAGCGGGCAAGATAGCGCGGCGCGTCGAGGGGAAGGAACTGGTGGAGGGTCCGGGGCGGCAGGTTCTGCGCCAGCACCTGCGCCGATGACCGGGCGGAAGAGGTAATGAGGAAATGGAGGTCGGGCGATTGGCGCGATATCTCGGCGATCAACCCGCGCAGGGCAAGCACCTCGCCCAGGCCCACGGCGTGAAGCCAGACAAGGCGGCCTTCAGGGCGCGGGGCGGAAGTTTCGCCCAGCTTCTCGCGCCAGCGCGCCGGGTCTTCCTTGCCGCGCGCCAGCCTGCGGCGCAGCAGCGCCGCGACCAGCGGGGTCATCGCCCGCGTTGCCGCGCGATAGGCCGCAAGCTGCCAGCCCATCAGCCGCCATCCGCAAAGGCTTTTTGCAGCGGGCGGTCCCAGAAGGCGGGGTCGGCAAGGACCTGGGCAAAGCGGTCGGCGGCAAGGCCCTGGCCGAAACCCGCATCGCGGGGATGGCGCTGGCCCCACATCCGCGACAGGAAACCGGCGATGGTGGCGCTGTCATAGGCCTCGCAGGCAGTCACCGATCCGGCGTCCGAGCGGTTCGACTGGCGCGTGCCGATGTCCAGCGAGGGCAGGCCCAGGAAGGGCGCCTCGCGCACCCCGGCGCTGGAATTGCCGACCATGACGGCGGCGGATTTCATCAATTCGGAAAAATGCGCGAAGCGCATCGAGGGCAGCACGCGGAACCGCGTTTTCGGCAGGGCGTCGAGCGTGGCGAAGATCGCCTCGGACCCCGGATCGTTGTTCGGCGCGATCACCACGAAATTCCGCCCCGACGCCGCAAGTGCGGCGAACAGCGCCTGGGCCTGCGCGCCCATCGTGGCCTGTTCGGACGTGACCGGATGAAAGACCGCGATGCCGAAATCATCGAACGGGATGGCGTAGCGCGCCTTCACCTCCTCCAGCGTGACCCCCGAAGGTTTGGCGTGGAAATCCAGCTCGGGCGAGCCGATGACATGGATGCTGTCGCCCGGCTCTCCCAGCGCCATGACCCGCTTCTTCGCCCCGTCGGAAGAGACGAAATGATGGGTGCAGAGCTTGGTGTTGCAGTGGCGGAAGACCTCGTCGATGGTGCCCGAGACCTCGCCGCCCTCGACATGGGCCGAACGGATGTAATTGGTGGCGGCGACCAGCGCGCCCGCCAGCGCCTCGATCCGGTCGCCATGGATCACCACCAGATCGGGCCGGTGTTCTGTGACATAATCTGAAAAGCCCATGACCGTCTTGGCCAGGACGATATCCTGCGGGTCGCCGGGGCGCTGGTTGACGAAATCATGTACAGCGACGCCGGGCATCCGGGCGACCTCAAGCTTGGTCAGCCCGTAGCGGTCCAGCATATGCATCCCGGTGACGAAGAAGCCCACCTCATGCCCGGCATCGCGGGCGGCGGCGGCAAGGGGTTCGAGCTTGCCGAAATCGGCTCGGGTGCCGGTGAGGAAAAGGATCTGGCGGGTCATGGTCCTGCCCTTAGCACAGGGGGCGGAAATGTCACGGGCCTGTCACGGCGCGGCCGGGGCAAGGATGGCGCGGACCGCAGCGGCGATATCGGGCGCGATCAGGCCGACGCCCGCCTGCGACAGGTGGTTGGTGTCGAAGAAATAGGGCACGCCATCGGCAAAAAGCGTGCAGACCTCGGGGCCGCAAAGCCGGTTGCTGACATCCAGCCGATGGGTCATCGGACCCGAGGGCGCGGCATCCAGCACGGCGCGGCTGTTCGCGGTCTGGTCGCGGAAGGCGGCGGCGGGATAGGTCAGCCGGTCGACCTTGCGCCCCTCTTTCCACATCATCCGCGCCACATGTTGCGGCACATGCCAGGCGCCCACGGGCAGCGGATAGACGATCAGCACCTCTTTGCCCGCGGCTTCCAGATCGCGCACCAGACCGGCGAATTGCCGTTGCAGATAGGCTTGCCGCTCTGCCTCGGGGATCGAGCCGTCATTGTCGACCGGCACGGCATATTGCACATCGGGCAGGACATAGCCCGCGCGGGTGTCGAAGGGATCGCGCTCGATGTAATTGCCCCAATAGGCGTAAAGGATCACAAGCTTGATGTCCTTCTGCGCGATGACCCAGTCCTCGACGATCTGGTCAAAGGCGGCGCAGCCCGCGGCGGCCACGACCGGCGCATGGGTCAGCTGGTCGATGTTCTTCATGCCCGGAATGGCCGGGCAGCCGCCGATGGAAAACTCGCGCATCGGGTAATCCGGCAGGGCCTGCGCGATCTGATAGGCGGCGGCGGCGACATGGCTGTCGCCCCAGATCACGATCTGCGGCCCCTTGGCATCGGGATTGTGCAGGCAGGCCTCGGCGGGGTCCATGCCCTCCACTTCGGTCCGGCCCCGGA